>Ga0181531_10001996_pt1 | contig 12804 bp, 9 predicted proteins | sample PEATcosm2014_Bin_38_FD_119743 | JGI IMG/M metagenome (GOLD analysis project Ga0181531, IMG submission 119743) | Peatland microbial communities from MTU Mesocosm Facility, Houghton, MI, USA - PEATcosm2014_Bin11_10_metaG | ecosystem: Environmental > Terrestrial > Soil > Wetlands > Peat | place... | reverse complement strand
TCAGCAACCACCGAGCCTTCGGGATCACTTCCATCCGCGCCGCCCTTGAACTGATACAGAGTGGTGAAAAAATCCCCATTCAGTTCAAAGGTGAATACCGTCCCAGCGTTTGCGGTTCCGCCTGCGGCGGTCGTGCCGTAGACATGGTCGTTGGTATTCGAGCACTCCTTGCATGTGGTCAAACCGGAGCGCGGGAATTCACCATCAGGGCCAGAAAAAGTATGCAGGATTGTCTCCACTCCAGCCAGCGTCACTTTGTATAGCACGCCGCAACCTTGCGATGAACAGGCTGTGTTTCCGCCATAGGTTGTCACGCCATATAGGTTGTACAACACGTCGCGTGCCAGATCACCCACAGGAGCTGCTCCGTCATCCGACCCGCCCGTGAAGTTGTGCAGAATCTTGTCCCACTTTCCGCCCTCACTAAAACTATGCGTCCAAACCGTGCCACATCCGCCGGTGCAGTTGGTACCGCTTCCTCCGCTGGTAGTCGTGCTGTAAAGGCCATGGTAGTGAATCATGCCTCCTTTGGAGTTGCCGCCGTCACTCGGCGGACCCTTGAAAGTATAAGGAACCTTTTCTGAGCCGTCTGCGGAAACTTCATAGGCCACCCCGAAACCCGTGCCCCCGTTGGCCCCGTCGGTATTATAGGTATTGCCGTAAACCACGCCCGTGTGAGACCGCGTCACCGACCCAAAGGGGAACGCGCCATCGGTCCCGCCCGGAAATGAAAAGACGACGGAGTAGGTCTGGGCTGAGACGGGAAGCGTTGCAGCTGATAGGAGGGCTAGCAGCAGCAAGGACCCGGTCGCGAGTAGGCGGCTCGCTCCAAACCAAACTGCGCCCGATTGATTAACTTTGCTGTTCACAAAACCCTCCTGTTTTTTATCTCAATACCGTAGAATCTGGATGAACTTTATTCGACGACTTCGTAGCGGCCTCGAACACCACACCGCAGCCCTTTGTTCCGCAGCTCATATCGCCGCCGTAAACCGTGGTGCCATAGACGTTGCCGAAGTCGTCCATTACTATCCCGCCAAAAGGATTTGCCCCGTCCGTGCCGCCTGCGAAGGTGTGAATCACGGTCTCGGTCCCGCTGGGACTCACCTCGAAGATCACGCCATTCCCGATGGTGCCCGTACCACCGTCGGTGGTCGCGCCGTAAACATTATTCGAGGAGTCGAGGGCGATGGTTCCCCTGGGATGCGCCCCATCCGCCCCGCCGGTAAATGCATACAACACGGTTTCCTGGCCTTCAGGGGTGATCTTGTATACGGTGCCACAACCGCCGGGGCAGTTCGTGCTGCCTCCCCCGTTTAACGTGATGCCGTAGAGATTCCCGGCTTCGTCCGGAAGCACCGATCCCTCGGGTTCACTTCCATCCGCGCCGCCCTTAAATTGATAGAGAGTGGTAAAGAAGTCTCCGTTTAACTCGAAGCTAAATACTGTGCCCGCATTTGCCCCGCCGCCCGAGGCGGTGGTTCCGTACACGTGCTCATTTGTGGTGGAACACTGCTTGCATAATGTCAATCCGGCACGCGGGAATTCACCATCCGGACCGGAAAAAATGTGCAAGATCGTCTCCACGCCCGAAAGCGTTACTTTGTACAAGACACCGCAACCTTGCGCCGAGCATTGCGTGTCTCCGCCGTAGGTTGTCACTCCGTAAAGGTTGTACAACACATCGCGGGCCATGTCGCCCACGGGTGCCGAGCCATCGCCATCCTGCCCGGTGAAGTTATATAGGATTTTATCGAAGCTCGATGGATCGCCATTGTTTTCGACGAAATTATGGGTCCAAACGACGCCACACCCGCCCTTGCAGTTGGTGCTGGATCCGCCCGTCGTCGTTGTGCTGTAAAGGCCGTGGTAGTGAATCGTTCCACCCTTAGGATTGCCTCCGTCGTTCGGTGGCCCCTGGAAGACCTGCTCGACATGCTCCTCGCCGGTGAGATCGGAAACCGCATAGGCCACTCCGAAACCGGTACCTCCATTCGCGCCGTCGGTGTTATAGGTGGAACCGTAAATCACGCCCGTGTGAGATCGCGTCACCGACCCGTAAGGGAACGCACCATCCGTACCCCCGGGAAACGAAAAGATAACCGAATAGGTTTGCGCAGCAACAGGGAGGCTGGCGGTCGCCGCTACCGCCAAGACAAGCACAAATCCACTTGCCAGTAATCGGCTCACCCCAAACTTTGCCAATCTAATGGCGGGTGATTGCTCGGTATCGATGTTCATAGATCCTCCTGTGGTCCCTACATCTGCGTCAAAGCTGATCCGGCCAATTTCTTCTCGACGAAACAACATCCACCTTCGCCTTCGCCGACTGGAAATGCGCGGCCCGCGGGAACGAATTGGGACGCAGCAGAGGAGCCTCGGGATTGGGGAAGTTGTTTTTGCCTGCGATGTTAGCACCGGTGGATCAGTGGCTCAACGCAAGCCTAGAAAGCCTACTCTAAAACCTGATAAATGGGAATGGAGAAAAAAGGCCCTAGCAGAAGGGACTTTCGTTAGGTTGGCTAGATGGGGATGGCTGTGTTTTCCACAATCTCTAGAATGGCCTGTTCGGTTTCCTCGGCACGGGTCAGAGAGGTGCTCCGTCCGTTGAGCGCGACGCGGTGTGCAAAGACGGGAACCACCAGTGGTTTGAAATCTTCCGGAACGCAGAACGTTCTGCCGTCAAGGAAGGCCATCGCCTGCGCCGCGCGATAAAGCATTTGCGCTCCACGCGGCGAGACGCCCAGCGAAAAGCGGTTCGAGGTTCGTGTCTGCGTGACGATCGAGAGCGCGTAGGTCACCAGCGATTCGTCCACGCGCACTTGTGAAACCGTGCGCTGCATGTCGAGCACATCGTCGCCATTCAGCACCGGCCTCATGCTATCCAGCAGGGACGCACCCGCCTGCAGGCGCAATATCTCGCGCTCCGCTTCAACATCGGGATAACCCATCCGCACTCGCATCAAAAAACGATCCAACTGCGATTCCGGCAACGGATAAGTCCCATGGTGCTCGCCAGGATTCTGCGTTGCAATCACCAGGAACGGCTGGGGCAGGGAATAGGAATGAGCGTCCACGGTCACCTGGCCTTCGCTCATGGCTTCGAGCAAGGCGGACTGCGTCTTGGGGGTGGTGCGATTGATCTCATCGGCCAGTAACACATTGGTAAACACCGGGCCGCGCTTGAACTCGAACTGCTGCTCCAGCGCGGAGTAAATCGAAATGCCCAGCACGTCCGACGGCAGCATGTCGCTGGTGAACTGCACCCGCTGGAAGGTGCAATCGAGCGCCCGCGCCAAGGCCTGCGCCAGCGTGGTCTTGCCGACCCCTGGCACGCCCTCAATCAGCAGATGTCCGCGCGCCATAATTGAGACGAGCGTGAGCCGGATGACCTCGTCCTTGCCGCGAATGATCTGGCGCAGCGCGCTTTCTAGCTGCGTCGCGCGCGTGGTGGGAGCAGTTGCCGTATCCGAAGCCATTCGCTCGATTTTACTATTGGCCGCGCAGATTGCATCCGCGATTATGGGTTACGAACGTCACGGAAGTTGGACAACCAACGCCCTATAATTCTGAGCGAAGGAAGCCATGCGGCTTCCGCAGGACTTAAGGTATTTGAAGAATCCCTACCATCGCCGCGCTCCCCGATTCGCACGCTCAAATCCTAACTCGATGACCTCGCCCGTATCCTTCGCCAATCCCAGATCCCGCACCTCCCCGCGCTGGAACCATCGTGCCTCAGCGGCATCGTCCCCCGCACGAATTTCTCCCGAGACACGACGGCACAGAAAGTCAATTAGGACATAGTGGTACTGCGTTCGCCCTTCGCCATCTGGTAAAACACGATCGAAGACGCCGAGCAGATCGAGCGCCTCGACGACGAGTCCAGCCTCTTCAAATGCCTCGCGGATGGCCGTCGCGCGCACCGTTTCGCCGACTTCGAGCAGGCCGCCGGGGATCGACCATTGACCGGCCAATGGCGGTTGTCCACGCTTGATCAGCAGCACTCGATCGTCCTTGATGATCACCGCACCGACTCCCACCAAGGGAGCATCCGGGTATTCGCGTTTCGGCGGAGGCAACGGCACATACTTTTATCGCACACATTGGCTAGAATCGCTGTTGGCCGAAATTTGAGAATCTGAAAACATGTCGCTCGACGAATACAAACGCAAACGCCGGTTTGAAGAAACGCCTGAGCCGCCTCCGAAGCTGGAGAAAAAGTCCGGCCATCGTTTCGTGGTGCAGAAACATCGGGCGACGCGCCTGCATTACGACTTTCGGTTGGAGTTGGAAGGTGTGCTTAAATCCTGGGCCGTGCCTAAGGGCCCATCGCTCGATCCCGCCGACAAGCGACTAGCCATGCAGGTGGAAGATCATCCCGTTTCGTATTTCGATTTCGAGGGCACTATTCCCGAAGGCAATTACGGTGCAGGCACGGTCATGGTCTGGGATGTGGGCACGTGGGAGCCACTGTCGCCGGAACCGGTGAACGGCAAGTTTGTAGTTGGAACGGATGCCGAAGCGGTTGCGATGCTGGACAAGGGCGACTTCAAAATTCGTCTTCACGGCAAGCGCTTGAATGGCGACTTCGCACTGATTCACATTAAGGGCCGGCGACCGGGTAGCAAGGGCACGGAGTGGTTGCTCATCAAGAAAAAAGACGATTTTGCCGTTCCGAAGTACGACATCGATCAATTCGACACGTCGGTGCTAAGTGATCGCTCGATGGCGCAAATCGCCGGCGACGCCGATTCGGCGGAGTGGAAAAGCGGCCGCGCAGCTTCGAGAGGAACGCTGAAAGCCCCGTGGCTGGCCGAGGCTGTGGCTAAGGCTGATAAGAACAAAAAACTGGCGGCGAAAGCAAAACCACCAGTTGCGAAAAAATCGTCGAAAAACTCGAAGCCCTCGGCGGACGCTGAAAAGACTCTTGCGAAGAACGTCCCCGGCGCGAAGGCAGCGCCCATGCCGACGTCAATTCAGCCCATGCTGGCCACGCCCATCGATAAGCCGTTCGACGATCCTAATTGGCTATTCGAAATCAAATGGGACGGTTATCGAGCCATCGCGTTCATCGAAACAGGAAAAGTTCGGCTGGTGTCGCGCAATCAAAACGAACTAACCGCACAATTCTCGGAACTGAAATCGTTGCCCGAATCGCTTCGCGCAAAGACGGCAATCCTCGATGGCGAAATCGTCGCCATGGACGACAAAGGCCGCCCGTCATTCAGTCTGATCCAGCAGCGGACCGGCTTGCGCGCCCGCGGACGCCGCCTAGCCGCAAATAACGACGTACAAACCATGTATTACGCCTTCGATGTGCTTTATTGCGACGGATACGATTTGCGAAGAGCTTCGCTCGAAGATCGCAAGAATTTCTTGCAATCGATCATCGACTCCAAAGAGCGCCTGCGCTACTCCGAGCATTTTCCCGAACGCGGGATCGCGCTCTTCGAGGCGGCACAGCAAAAAGGATTGGAAGGCATCGTGGCCAAGCAGCGATCCAGTCCTTACGAAGAGCGCCGCACGCGCGACTGGCTCAAGATCAAGGTCACGCAGACGGTTGACTGCGTCGTCGGCGGATACACCGATCCTGAAGGCACCCGGCAATTTTTCGGCGCGCTGGTGCTGGGTTTGTATGACGAGCACAAGAAACTGATTCATGTTGGTCAGGCTGGAACAGGTTTCGATCAGGTCGCGCTGAAGAGCATCTATGCAGTCCTGAAGAAACGCGAGACCAAACCTTCGCCGTTCTCCGGCCCCGTGGACGCGCAGAAAGTCCATTGGGTGAAGCCCGAACTGGTTGCAGAAATAAGATTTACTGAGTGGACGCACGAGACTGTGGAAGGTGGCCTGAAGCTGCGCGCGCCAGTGTTCATAGGCCTGCGCGACGACAAGAATCCGAAAGACTGTACGTTCTCCAGCCAGCGCTCCAGCTAGCGTATCCCGCAGACTCCGGAACAAGCTACTTGATGTCCTTCATCGGCAGCAACGAGCCGTAGTCTTTACCGGAAGACTCTACCGCCCGAGCGACAACACCGTCGAAGGCATCGCGAAATTCGGGGAACTTAGCGACGACGGCTTTCATCACCGCTGTATTATCCTGAAACGTTTGCGTCGTGTTGGACACATCCGCCGACTGATACTTCACGACCAAATCGAAATCTTGGCCCACGAACAAAGGAAAAATCGAGGTCACCTTAAACGTCCGCGTTCCGGAGAGCAGATCGATTGTCTTGTCATCCGGCAAATCCGATGGCTTTACAGTTTGCGCCTCGTCGAACAGCTTGTCGGTGAACTGCGTGCTCATGAAAGAAACGGGCACAGCCATCTCTCGCGCCTGGAAGAAATAGAACCAGGCGTTGTGCAGTTGGCTCTTCGCCGTGAACGCAACCGCATGCTGTTCGAACCAGGCTGCGTCATGTCCATTAATCGCCGTCCGCTTCACAAACAGGCCACCAAGCTTCCATGCTACGCCCTGCTTCTCTAACACAAAGGACACGGCGTAAGGCCCTTTAGATGTGGCCGCATCCACGATCGCGATCGCGAAGGTTCCCGGTGCCAGGTTCGGGATAATAAATTCGGCGCTGTTCGCCGTCTGTCCCTTCGCTCCAAACACGCCGCAAAGAAACTCTGCGCGATCCACTGGTGCCTGACCGTCGAGCTTCAGCAAGAAAGGCGTCCGTGCCGCAGGGTTCACGCCCGCAAAGACGGGCTGATCTTCTCTGACCGTGCTTTCCACGCCGTCGAAGCTGGATGCCAAGCTAGGGATCGCATTTTGTTTGAGCCCGGCCGAGTCACCGTGAGCGATCATGCCAAAGTAACTGGTGGCGGTGTTGGTAAGAGCGGAGCGCGTGGGTTCATCGAGATCCTCGCCGGTGGTGCAAGTCTGCGCAAAAGCTTCGTGCGAGAAGGGAAAAAGACAAACACTTAACAGGAGAACGAAAGCGAAAGCTAGCCGAAGTCTAATCATGGAAGTCGCCCTCGATTCTAACGCTTTCTTATGATGCCAACTAGCGTGCCGTTGCTGCTTGCACGAGTTCCCGGGGCGCGCTCACCTTCGCCCGCTGCAAGGCTGCAACGCACTGCGCGTCGAGCCGCGCCGGCACATCTTCGTGCAGCATCTTCATCACCACATCCTGCGACAGTCCATCGCGGTAGGGCCGCTTTTCGGTCAGCGCCTGATACACATCGGCCACGGCGATCACTCGCGCGGCCAGCGGTAATTGATTCGCCTTAAGCCCCTCGGGATAACCTTTTCCGTCGAGCCGCTCATGGTGTGCCGCCGCAATGAACGCAAGATTCTCAAACCCCGAGATGGATTTCAGTATCTGCCGGCTGTACACCGGATGCATCTTCATGACTTCCCACTCAGAATCGGTCAGCTTGCCCGGCTTTTCTAAGATCGCGTTGGACACGCTGAGCTTGCCAATGTCATGCAACAGCGCCGCCCTGCGAATCGTCGTGATCATGATAGGCGCGAGCGCGAGAGCTTCGGCGATGGCGACCGACGCATTGGCTACTCCGAGGGAATGATTAAAGGTGTAAGGGCTCTTCGCGTCAATCACTTCGGCGAAGGCCTGGCAGATGCTGTCGATTCTCTCGGGCGATGCAGGCACCGCCGTGCCAGGCTCCATACCCATGACGAGGCTGCGCACGTCCTTCGACTTCATCTGCTGCCACAACTTTTCTTCCTTTAGCAAGGACCGCGCTACGTTAACCATTTCCGGATCGAACCACTTACCGCTGCGCTGCGATACGGCGCGAATTGCGGCTTCGGGATCGTATTCGGATGCGAAGACTTCAAGAGTTTGGCTTACGTTCATGATGCGCGACAGCAGTGGAATATGATCGCCCGCGCGGCCCTCAGGATAGCCTCCACCATTCCAGTGTTCATCGAGGCTTCGAATGGCCAGCGCGGTACGCTCGCTCATGCCGATCTTGCGCGCGATCTCGGCGCCACGTTCGCAACGAGTACCGATCAGCGCTGCGTTATTCTCGCTCTGATGCAGGCCGACTTGTACGATGCGTTTGAACTTATCGAACCAGTGCGCTCCCGGCATGGTGTTGCGCAGGAGGTAGCGCAGGCCGGGCAGGCTCATGCGCGTCCAGTCTTGAAATTTGACCTCGCGCTTGGCCTGAATGTCGTCCGACCCGAGAATGCCGTGTAGGCGTGCCGAGTTGCTGCTGCAACCCGAATCCTTCAGCAAAAGCGCGTAATAGAGGTCGGCGCAATCTTTGGCGGGAAGGCGAAGTTCCTTGGCGATGCGCATCCCTATAAAACAGCTGCGGATGGCGTGACCCATGGGCTGGCCTTCGGTCAAATCGAGCGCCACCGACAACGCCGACACCACATCGGACATGCGTATCGACGAGTTGGAGGTCTCCGCCATCGGCACAGGGCAAAGGTAATGCACCTAATTGTGTGCTTTACCTGCGCCCGGCGCATAGATTACGTCTGTGCGATAGGGAAGGTAACTAGGCAGGGTTACCGAGGTGCCGGGACGCTATTCGACGGTGTGATTCGCGGTATAGCCCTCGCGGGCGATGATCTGGACCTTCAAATCTTTTCCCTTCTGGTCTTTGAACTTCAGCGGACCGCCGTCGGGAGCCACCAGATCGACCTTCAGCTTGCGGTAGGTCCCATCCAGCTTGCTGTTCGTGGGATGGTACGAAATCGTGTACTGATTGCGGATGTCACCCAAGATGCTCTGAAAGACTTCAGGGTACTCGGCTTCAAAACGTGGCTGATAGAAACGGCCTCCGGTGAGCTTGGCGAAAGTCTGCATTTCGTTGTCGGCTTGCAAGTAATCGAGGCGATCGACCGGAATGCCCATACCGTGCGAAGCCGCTCCGCCACGCGCTTCCGCCCGCTCTCGAGCCATCCAACCAATGCTGATGGGAAAGATTGTCACATCTTTCGTGTTCTTAACTTTTTTCATGACTTCGTCCAGCCGAATGCGGCTGAAGGTATCGACGCCCGAACTGACGAGGATGATGTATTTGTGCCCCTCGACGCGATCGATGCGATCCAGCGTATCGTAAAGTGCGTCGAACAAGTCAGTCTCGGCGAAGCCCGGAATACGCAGTTCATTCAACGCGCCACGAACCGCATTCTTATCCTGCGTGAAGTCGACTAGAATATGGGCCCGAATGTCATAGTATTCGACCGCGACCCAATCATCCTTATCAAGTTTTTGCGAGAAGGCATACGAGGCCTGTAAAGCGGGAATCGTAAACCCATAGTTGATCGACGCAAACTCAACCAGCAACACTGCGGTGATCGGAGCTTTCGAAATCGTGAAGTCGGTGATGGTCTGCGGAACGCCGTCTTCGCTGATGTGGAAATTTTCTTTGGTCAGCGTGGAAATGAACTGGCCGTCTTTTGTCGTGACCGACACCGGAATCTGTACTAGCGGTACGTCTACATGCAGCGAATAGTCGGGCATGCCCTCAATCCGCTTGGGCCGTTCTGGCGGCGGAGGCGGTGGTTCTTCCTTCTTCTTCGGAATCGCGTAAGGTCCCACATCAGTCTGCGGACCGCCAGCCGCAGGCGGCGGCTCGGTACCATTCTGTCCGGAATCGCGGCTAGTCTGGCTGAAAGCAGGCTGGCACAGCAGGGTCGCCAAAGCTACCAAACCCAGCGAAACAGCACGAAGAAAGCCAATCCGGCCTACTGAATGAGTGAGCAAAAACATGATTTCCCCTGGAAAACTTCTTTTAGTATAGACGCAGCCCGTCGCCGCCGAGATGTTCGGGTCGCCTTACGAAATGGGCGCCAGATGCGGAAACGCCTCGAACGATGTCAGCCTTTACAGAGAACACAAAACACGGCTAATATCCTGGTAGCGCAAAAGGGCGCATCCGGTCCGCGGAAAGGACAGAAGTCCACCTGATCGTTACAACCCGTTTTCACGAACTTACTTTCTGCCCGTCAATGCGGACCTCGGGCTCCACGAAAGGAAGTTCGTTATGCCAGTCCGTCGTCTTCCCGCGAATCCCGATCTCGCTTACCTCAAGTACCAAGCCAAGGACCTATGCAAAGCACACGCCACCCGCCAGGCGGACGCCGCGCAGCGTCTCCGCGAATTTCTTCCCCGTTTTCTTCACTCCACCGACGGCGAAATTTTCGCGTCCCCGCTCACCCTCAGCGGCGCCCAACTCGCCATTGCCCGCGAATACGGTTTTCCCAGTTGGACGCGGCTGAAGCGTCACGTCGAAAATAAAAAGCCGACGGAATCCGATCTACTAAACTTGCCCCTCCATGAGCGGATCGAAGACGCCAACTTTCGCCGCGCCGTCGATCTCATCGACGCGGGCGATGTTGCCGGACTACGCGCTCACCTGAAGCAGTATCCCAAGCTCGCGCAGCAGCATGTCGAATTCGAAGGCGGCAACTATTTTCGTAATCCGTCGCTGCTCGAATTCATCGCCGAAAATCCCGTTCGCCATGGACGCTTGCCCAACAACATCGTGGAAGTGGCGAAGGCCATTCTCGACGCTGGCGTCGAAACCGCCGCATTAAGCGAAACGCTGATGCTGGTCGCGACCGGAAGCGTCGCGCGCGAATGTGGCCAGCAAATTCCGCTGATCAATCTGCTCTGCGATCATCTGCTCCGTAATCATGGAGCCGACCTTGCCCGCGCCGCACTGCTCGCCGCTCAGCTGCACGAGCTTGCGTCGGTGAACGCGCTGCTCGACCGTGGCGCGCCACTCACTCTGCCCATCGCCGCCGCTCTAGGACGGCTCGCCGATGCCCGCCGCCTGCTCCCCGACGCCAACTCGAACGACCGACATCTCGCACTCCCGCTGGCCGCCGATCACGGTCACGCGGAGATCGTGCGCCTGCTGCTCGACGCTGGCGAAGACCCCAACCGCTACAACCCCGTCGGCGGCCACTCCCACGCCACGCCCCTGCACCAGGCCGCCGGCGCCGGACACGCCGCAGTCGTCCATCTCCTCGTCGAACGCGGTGGCCGCCTCGACATGAAAGACATCCTCTGGCAAGCCATCCCAGCCGACTGGGCCAACCACGCAGGCCAAAAAGAAATCGAAGACTATCTTCGCAAGAAAGCTAAGAACGAGATATGACCAAAGCTAAGAACGAGATATGACCAAAGAACTCCGGGTGTCCCATCCTTCCCGCGTACTTTGCGGGAGGGTGGGAAACGGAAGAGCTCTCGCACCAAAGGCGCAAGAATCGTCCGAAAGCTCACAACGTTGTCTATTGGGTCAGCGTATGTTTATACGAGACTGCTCTAGGCGAGTTCGTCGACTGCCACTTTAACGATGAGGTGTTCTACTGCGGCACATGGAAAAAAATCGATTGCCCGCACTCGTCGCGGTAGGTGAGAGCCTAGGGTCGCGTCCGCGCTTTACTCCACGAACTGCACATCCGCGAGCACTGGGATGATGCCTGCTTTATATCCCATGTCGAGCAGGCGGCGGACGGCTTCGCGTCCATCGGCGCCGTAGTCGAGGGTGCGCTCGTTCACATACATGCCGACGAATTTGTCTGCCATTTGCGGATCGAGGTCGCGGGCAAATTGCATAGCATACTGCAACGCTGGTTCGCGATTGTCGAGCGCATATTGGATACTTTCCTTCAACGCGCCCGCCACGCTGGACATCAGCTCTGGGCCTAGGCTGCGACGAATTGCGTTGCCTCCCAGCGGCAACGGCAGGCCCGTCACCGAGTGCCACCACTTTCCAAGATCGAGGATGCGGTGCAGTCCCGACTTCGAATAGGTCAGCTGTCCCTCGTGGATAATCAATCCGGCATCGAACTTGCCTTCGAGCACTTGCGGAATAATCTGATCGAACGGCACAACTTCCGTTTCGATCCCCGGCGCAAAAAGTTGCAGCGTGAGATACGCCGTGGTCAGCGTGCCCGGGATCGCAATGCGTTTGCTGCGAATGTCTTCGAGCGAAAACGCGCGTGTGGCCACAATCATCGGGCCATAGCCGTCGCCGACGCTGCCGCCGCTGGGCAGCAGTGCATATTTCTTCTGAATATAAGGATAGGCGTGAAACGAAATCGCGGTCACGTCGTAAAGTCCCTCGCCGTCCATCGCCTTCTGGTTCAGGGTTTCGATGTCGCACAGCGTGTGGGTGAAGCGCAGGCCGGGTACGCGCACTTTATTGGTGGCCAGCCCGTAGAACATGAAAGCATCGTCAGAGTCGGGACTATGAGCGATAGTGATTTCGCGAGTTTCGATGGCAGCACTGCTAGACATAAATTCCTTTGAAGTTGCGGATTGCGAATGGAGATTTTCGGTGCTACTGGCGAATCTTCCGCCAGCCGGACGCCGCGCCCGCCGCAAGTAGCACCTTAATCACTTCGGCGAACACGAACCAGTAAAGGCCGAAGCGGAGCGCCTGCGCGAACGAGTGGGTCAGCACGAATAGCCACGAGATTCCGGCTGCGAACAAAAGCATTTCTCCGAGTAAACTGGCAACCGCGAAACGGGCGAAGCTCACTTGAGCAAGACCTGCGCGGCCACGTTCGGCGATCCATCCAGCCAGGCCAGCCACGAAAGGATACGCCATGAGGAATCCGCCACTCGGGCCGAGCAACTGTGCGATCCCGCCGGGGCCGGTTGGACTAAACACCGGCAGTCCCGACGCTCCTTCGGCGAGGTAGAGTGCCAGAGCCGCAAAACCGCGGCTGCGCCCTAAGGTTAACCCGACGAGCAAAACTGCAAAATTCGACAGCGTCAGCGGCACCGGCGTGAACGGCAGCGGCACACTCACTCGCGCACACAACGCCACAAAAAGGCTAGCGCCGACCACAATGACAACTTCGCG
>Ga0181531_10001995_pt1 | contig 12807 bp, 9 predicted proteins | sample PEATcosm2014_Bin_38_FD_119743 | JGI IMG/M metagenome (GOLD analysis project Ga0181531, IMG submission 119743) | Peatland microbial communities from MTU Mesocosm Facility, Houghton, MI, USA - PEATcosm2014_Bin11_10_metaG | ecosystem: Environmental > Terrestrial > Soil > Wetlands > Peat | place... | reverse complement strand
TGCTGGTCCGGGGCCGACGGCAGCGGCGGCGGCAGTCGCTTCGACTGCGCCCGTTGCTGCGCCCGTTGCTGCGCCCGTTGCACCGAGCGCGCCGCTCACAGCGACCGCGCCGCTGACAGCGAGCGCGCCCGTCGAAATTCCATCGACCGTGCCCCCCTGCCTCCCCGCGGAGGAGCCGAAGGTGCACCACCCTGCGAGGCGCAAGCCGGCACGCAAGCCGGCCATTGCCGCCGCCCCGACCCCCGCCGCCACCGGCTCGCCACCGCCGGGCGCCGCGGTGAATGCGGAGGTGGGGGAGCTCAAGAACCCCGTGACATCGATTCTCGGCAAGCGCGTGCAGAGTCCCCAGGGCGAGGATCTGGGTCGGGTGGTCGATCTGCTCGCGGATGGCGAGGGGCGCGTGCGCGTCGCCATCATCGATTTCGGCGGATTTCTCGGCGTCGGGACGCGTCGAATTGCCGTCGACTGGCCGCTGCTGCATTTCGATCCGGCCAACGGCGAGCAGCCCGTGCGCCTCGACGTCCCGCGCGAGAAGCTGCAATCGGCGCCGGAGTACAAGGACGCGAGCCGACCGCGCGTGCTGATGCCGGCGCCGGGAGCGCTGATGGCGGCGCCGGGAGAGCCGACCAGCGCCGCAGCCCCGCCCGCGCCGAAGTGAGCCGATGCGCGACGCCGGCACCAGTTCATCGGGAGCCCCGCCCTCGGTGAACATGAACGCCGCGGCTCGCGGCCTCGACTGGTTCAACATGTTCGTCGCCAACATTCAGACCGGCTTCGGACCGTTCATCGCGGTCTACCTGAGCGGCCAGAGCTGGTCGCAGACCGCGATCGGAGTCGCACTCTCGATCGGCACCGTGAGCTCGATGGCGAGTCAGGTGCCGGCGGGCGCGCTCGTCGATGCGATCCCGAGCAAGACCCGGGTCGCGGCCTTCAGCGTGCTCGTGTTCACGGCGAGCGCACTGATGTTTGCCATCTATCCCATTCCGTTGTTCGTGTATCTGGCCGAGATCCTGCACGGCATTTCGAGTTGCACGCTCGGGCCGGCGATCGCAGCCATCAGCCTGCTCATCGCGGGGCGCTTCGGCATGGGCCTGCGGCTCGGCCGCAACGCGCGCTACGCCGCGATCGGCAACGGGATGGGCGCAGCACTGATGGGAGCCTGCGGGCAATATGTCTCGGAGCGGGCGGTCTTCTACCTCACCGCCGCGCTCACCTTGCCGGCGCTCCTGGCGCTCATCCCGGTACGCCACAGCGCGACGCAGCACCTTGACCCGCAGCCTCGAGCAGCGAGCGAAAAAGGGCTTCGCTCGCTGCGCGTGCTCATCGATCGCCGGCTGCTGCTGTTCTGCGCTTGCGCAATGCTGTTCACCTTCGCCAATGCACCGATGCTCATGCTGATCAGCGGCACGCTCACCGCCAGGGGCAGCAACCCGAGCTTGCTGATCGCGGCGTGCATCGTATTGCCGCAGATCATCGTGGCGCTTGCTTCTCCCGAGGTCGGACGCGTAGCCGAGGCGCGCGGCAGGCGGATCGTGCTCACGATCGGTTTTCTCATGCTGCCGCTGCGCGCGCTGTTTCTAGCGACGACTGCAAACCCGCTCCTGCTCGTCGCTTTGCAGCTTTTCGACGGCGTGGCCGGCGCCTGCTTCGGCATCATGGTGCCCTTGATCGTGAGCGATCTGACGGCCCGCTCGGGTCATTTCAATCTGTCGCTCGGTGCGGTGGGTTTCGCAATCGGTATCGGCAGCACGCTGAGCACGCCGGCGGCAGGCTGGCTCGCCGATCACTGGGGGATGCGGCCCGCCTTCTACGGTCTCGCCCTGGTGGGCGCGGCTGCGGTCCTGCTGGTCGTCTTTTTCATGCCCGAGACGCGCCCGGAGCGCGAGCCGGAACTCGCCACGGACGGGCGCGACCGCTTGCTGCCGCCGTTACCGCCATCACCGGCATCAGTGCCGCCACTTTCACCACGGCCACCCCTCGTCGAGCAGCCGCAGCGCGCATCGAAGACCGGGTCCTGACCAGGCAATTCGCGAGCGGGCATGAATCTGTGACGAACAACGGCCCTCATCTTGGTAGAAAGTCTTTGCTACGAGGCTTTTATGGCGTGCACAGCTTGAAGATCGGTCACTGGATTTTACCGTTCACTCTGTTGGGTTCCGCAGTTGGTTTCGGAGCGGTTTTGACGCCGCCGGATATCCCCGAGCAGAGGTTGATCCGGGGGATCTATAACTGGGGAGATGCCGTCGCGGTCGTGGCGGACAACTACGATCCGGCGAATCATACGGTTCGATATTCCTTGGGTATCGTCGACGAGGAGACCGGGCGGATCGTTCCTTTCCGCGCGCTGAAATGCGATTCGTACGAGGACATTGGCTATAGTGATGAGCTGGGGAGATTGTTGGTGTGCGGTGATGGGCGGCTGTCGCGCATCTATCAACTCAGGGACGGATCGTGGAAGCCAATTTCCGACACGCTGCCGGGGGATGATTTTCGAATCGCGGTCGACCATGAACGAATCGTGGCCATTGCGGATGACACGTTATTTCTGATTTCGGGTCTGTCGAAACGCATCGTGCTGCGTATGCATTTCAAGGTCGGAGCGCCGCACCATGCGCCCGCGGCACTCATTTTGCGGGGTCATGCGGTCGTGCTGGGTTACGACACGGGCGAGTTCGGCGGTGGTCTGTACCGTCTCGAGCTGGATCCGACACGCACCTCTGCGAAGCTCCTCGAGAGCGGCAATATCAGGGCGCTGGGGGCGACCTCGTCGGGGGAGATTTGGGTCGCGGACGGCCTCGCCCACATGACGCTGGAGCGTGGCGCTTTATACCGCCTCAATGGCGATCGCCTGGAAACGGTGGCGTCCAGTTCGGGAATGATCACGACGGGGGAGGAGGACAAAGTGCTCGAACAAGCGGGGGTCCCCTTTCCCGGAGCGAGTGAGATATCGGGGCTGGCGGTAGATCATTCGGATCGACCCGTGGTCGCCTTTCCGGCGTTTGGGATCTATGAGTTGGTGGACGGGAAATTTGTGGGGTTGATCGAGACGCCCTTGGAGTTTTCCTATTCGATGCCCGGATACAGCGTTTCGAGCCGGCCCGAGGGGTTGGCCATCGGGAAGTCGGGCGATATTTATGTCGCGATGAGGTCGCTCGGCGTCCTCGTATTTCACAAGAGCGGTGCTGGATTCGACACCAGGTCAAATGCGGTCAGGCAGGTGTTGTTCCCGGCGTTCACCGGGGGCCTAAAAGCCGAATAATCGCGCTTCGGGCAGTTTTTTCCCCAGGACGGCGGCCGTGATGAGCTTTGTCGCCAGCATCGAAAAGGTAATCCCGTTGCCTCCGTAGCCCATCACTGCATAGCACTTCGGGCGGCCCGGGATCTCGCCGATGGTCGGCATTCCCCGGGGGCTGCCGCCGAAACTGCCGCTCCAGGCCATGGCGGCACGCGAGTCCAAGCCGGGAAATAGACGATGAAGCTTCTGCTCGATGCGCTTGGTCTTGGACGCAGCCAGCGCTCCGCGCTTTTCCGAATCCGCGAACTCTTCGTCCTCTCCACCGCAAATGACGCGGCCGTCGGCACTCGCCCGGGCATACAGATAAGGTTCGGACGCCTCCCAAATCAGGGCTTGCTGCGGCCAGATCGCCTCGGGTTGAGGACGCGTTGCGATGGCCCAAGTGGAAAACACCTTGTTCCCGGATGGCGGGACAATCTTCGCCAGCTCATAGCCGGTACAGAGAACGACGTGGCGCGCCTCGATCTCGATGCCCCCTCCCAGAACCAACGTGGATCGACGCCGGCCGCAATGAATGTCCAGCACGTCGTGCGGCGCATGGAAGCGGGCGCCGGCATGCAGCGCATGGCGCAGGTAGCCTGCTGCGAGTTCGATCGGATTTGCCTCGGCATTGCCGTGATTGAGCAGAGCCGCGGGACGATCCATCGCGAAATGATGTTGCAATGTCCGGCGGTCGAGATATTCGCTGGCCAGACCGATACGTTGCCTCGCGGCAACCTCCCGTTTGAGCCCGCGGGGACCGAGCACATTGCCGGCCAGATAGAGGGACGGTCGAGTCGCCAGATGCGCGTTGATTTTCAGGCGATGAGTCCGAGTCCGCAGTTCGTTTACCGCATCCCGCGAGGCTATCCACACCTGCTGCGCCTTGCGCTGGCCGATCGCCGCTGTGAGTTTCGTCAGTGGCGTATCGAGTTCGAATTGCAGAAGCGCCGTGCTGGCGGCGGTGGAGCCCAGCAACGCCCTCCGACGTCGATCGATGATGAGCGGGCGCAGCCCCGCCTCCGCGAGCGACTGGGCGATCATCGCACCGCTGATCCCGGCCCCCACGATGACCACGTCGGTGGCGACCGAACGACGCAGCTGCGTCCCCGCGACCTTCGGTACCCTGTGCGCAGTCCATACCGCCTCACCGTCGCGAAGATCGCGCTTTCGCGTCAGCCCCATTTAAAGAACGCTCAACTGACGCGCAGCCGGTGACTGATCGGACGAATCGCCCCCAGGTTTACAACAACTCATGCAGTCCGTCACAGGATGCGGAAGTCGGAGGCGGACCTTTCGGAATGCGGTGATAAGGTGCAAGGGTTGCGGAACTCATTTACGAGGTGAAGGCGATGAACAGCTTACCCGACGCGCCGGATGAAGAACGGCCTGGACTCGACAGCGCACGAATCGGGCCCGGCGCGATTGCCGCGCTCGCGATGAGTTGCTCGGCGGCCATGGCTGATCCAACCACGCTCGTTTGCGAGAACGGTTTGCGCCCCGATCAGGTACCGCATCTCACCATCGCCCTGGACGAAAGCAAAGGTACGGTCACCATCAACTATCCGGTAACGAGCGTGGTCTACCCCGGCAGCGCCGGGCCGTTCATTACTCCGGCGCAATCGGCGGGGCCACTGCCGGCGAAGTTCGATTCCACCAGCATCGTGTTCGATCGACATGACAGGGAGTCGGGTGGCTTCTACGAACATTTCACCATCGATCGCGTAACCGCGGTACTCATCGATTACCAAAGTATGAAGGCACCCTTCGACCAGGCAAGCTCGGATCAAAAGGTGATTTGGCGTTACACGTGTCGGGTCGGAAAAGCGCAGTTCTGACAGGCCTCCCAACTAATAGCGAACCACCACCACCACTTCGCCCTCGCGGCGCGTCACGGTCGCGGCGATGTCGCGCCCGTGACGATGCAGCAGTACATCGACGCACCCCCGGCTCAGACGCACGTTGCGCAGGTGCACCTCGTTCAACATGGCGGGGAGCTGCGGCCGGTAGAACTCGATCTCGTCATGCGCATCATGCAACCGCAGACCGAGCGATGCCTGCAGGAGACAGAGCGGAGCGGCGCTCGCCCAGGCCTGCGGCGAGCAGGCGACCGGATATTGCGTGGGGGCGTTGCGCTGTCGACGCATGAACCCGCAGAACAACTCCGGCAGACGCCGCAGCTCCATGTAGCTCGCGGCTTCGACGAGGGCGCTGAACAGCTGCGCGGCGGCCTGTTTTTGGCCGTAGCGGGCGAGTCCGAGCGCGATCAGCGCATTGTCATGCGGCCAGACCGAGCCGTTGTGATAGGACATCGGGTTGTAACGCGTTTCGGAGACCGCGACGGTGCGAACGCCCCAGCCGCTCCACATCGGGGGCGACAGCAGGGTCGCCGCCACCCGCCGGGCGCGCTCGGGCGAGACGATGCCCGTGAACAGCAGCTGGCCCGCATTCGACGCCCGCACGCGGCACGGCTGCTTGTCGCCATCGAGCGCGAGGGCGTAGGTGGAGATTTCCTCGCACCAGAAGCTCGCCTCGAAGCGCTGCCGCAGTGACTCGGCCTGCGCGTTCAAGGTGAGCGAGCGATCATGCAGGCCGAGCGCCGCGGCGAGGGCGGCGGCATGGCGCTTGGCGCTGTAGACGTAACCCTGCACCTCGCACAGCGCGATCGCGCCCCGCGCGGTCTGACCGTCGCGGTGGAAGATCGCATCGAAGGAGTCCTTCCAGCCCTGATTGGCGAGGCCCTCGCTGGTTTGCCGGTAGTACTCGACGAAGCCGTCGCCGTCGCGATCGCCGTAGCGGTCGATCCACGCGAGCGCGGCTTCGGCATGGGGCCAGAGTGCGCGCACGGTGTCGAGATCGCTCGTGCGCGTGAAGTATTCGCCGAGCAGCAGCACGAACAGCGGCGTCGCATCGACGCTGCCGTAGTAGCGGCCGAAAGGGACCTCATGCAGATTCGCCATCTCTCCATGCCGCATCTCGTGCAGGATCTTGCCCGGTTCGGCGTCGCGCTCCGGCTCGATCGCGGTGGCCTGGGTTGCGGCTAGGAATTGCAGGGTGCCCTTTGCGACGAGCGGATCGATCCACAGCATCATGAGCGCGGTGATCAGTCCGTCACGTCCGAAAGGCGTGCTGAACCAGGGAATACCGGCATAGGGGTAGGGCCCCTGGCGCGTCTCGGTGACGAGCATGTAGAGGTCGGAGATGCTGCGCCGGACGACCTCGTTGAAAATCGAATTCGAGGTGTCGATGCTCGCAGCTCGTGCGCTCGATTCACGCAGCGAATGGCGCGCGCTGCGCATGCAGCCATAGTAGAGCCGGCCGGTCCATTCCGGCTCGGCAGCCGCCGGGATTCCGGCGCGCACGAAGATGCGCCGGGTCTCGTGCGGCTTCAGCGGAATCACGAAGCTCGCGCGCGAGGTGGTGAGGGCCGCGGGAGCCGGATCGAATGCAATGTCGAGCCGCCGCTCGACCTGATCGAGCCCGAGGTAGCGCAGCGTCACGACGCGCTCACTCTCGAGGGAGGCAGACGCCGTGCCGTGGTGCGCGCGATGCTCGCCGCGCACCTCGAACAGGTCGGCGAAATCTGCGTTGAATCGCAGGGTGAGGCGCGCCTCGAGCGGGCGATCGCTGTAATTGCGCAGCAGCAGCCGCTCGTACATCGCGCCCGACCAGATGTACTTCATGCGGTTGATCTGTATGTTCTCTCGTCGCAGTACGATCTGCCCCCCGACCAGCAGGTCGGGATTGCTCAGATCGGCGCGAAAAACTGCGTTGTCGTCCTGGGTCATGGAGCTCAGGAGCAGAGGCGCGGCTTCCTCGAACAGCAGCTGCCACTGTGACAGCAGACGAGTGTCGCAGTGATACAGGCCCTCTGAGTTGCCCGGCTCCCCGCCCATGTCGCCGCGCAGGTCGAACACTGCGAATGTGTCATCGTGTTTCAGCGTGTGGGTGCGACGCTGCTGCAGGGTGGCACTGACGGCAATCGCAAACTGCGGGGAGGGGACCTCGTCGACGGTGTTCGAATGCGCGCCGCCGCGCGGCGCGCCAGGCGCGGACGAAGGGTCCAGGGCTGCCGGGGTGCTCATGTCGATGTGAGAGTAGCGAGAATGGCGGCGGCTCGGCTGCCCGCGCTCGCGTCGGAATCGTCGGACATATTAATCGCCCCGCTGCTGATAAATTCGACGCCCAGGCCATTCGGATTCGGGAGCCACTTCATGAAGATTGCTCAAGTCGCGCCGCTCGCGGAGGCCGTGCCACCCAAACTCTATGGTGGAACCGAGCGCGTCGTCGCCTACCTGAGCAACGCCCTGGTGGAGCTCGGGCACGATGTGACCCTGTTCGCCTCGGGCGACAGCGAGACGAAGGCCACGCTGGTGCCCATCTGGCCTCGCGCGCTGCGCCTCGACCCGAGCGTCGAGGATTGCTTCGTGCCGATGTTCATGCAACTCGAAACCCTCGCGCGCCGTGCGCACGAGTTCGACGTGATCCACTCGCACCTCGACTATTTCGGCTACCCGCTGCTCAAGCGGCTTGGAACGCCCTGTGTGACGACCTTGCATGGACGCTTGGACATGCCGGAGCTGCCGAAGTTGTATGATCTTTACAACGACATTCCCGTCGTGTCGATCTCCGATGCGCAACGCGCGCCGCTTCCGCAGGCCCATTACGTCGCCACCGTGCTGCACGGATTGCCGGTCGATCTGTTGCGACCGGGCGCGGGAGGCGGCGGGTACCTCGCGTTCCTCGGCCGGATGTCGCCGGAGAAGGCACCGGATGCGGCCATCCGGATCGCCGCGGGCGCGGACATGCCCCTCAAGATCGCCGCCAAGGTCGACCGGGTCGATGAGGGTTATTTCAAGTCGACCGTTGAGCCGCTCCTTTCGCAGTCACATGTCGAGTTCGTCGGTGAGATCGGTGAGGATCGAAAGTCGGAATTCCTCGGCAACGCAGCCGGACTCGTCTTCCCGATCGCGTGGCGCGAGCCCTTTGGCCTGGTGATGATCGAGGCGATGGCCTGCGGCACGCCCGTGATCGCCTTCGATCACGGCTCGGTGCCGGAGATCCTGGAGGACGGGGTGACGGGCTTCATCGTCAGCAGCGAGGCCCAAGCGATCGAGGCGGTGCGCCGCATCCATACGCTCGACCGCGCGCGTATCCGCGCGGAGTTCGAACGCCGCTTCACCGCCCATCACATGGCGGATCATTACCTCGATCTCTATCGGCGGCTGCGCGAGGACCCCGTTCATCGGCAGCGCCCTGTCTTCAATCGCCGCGCGCCGCTGGTTCGCGTGGCGAGCGAGGGGAGCGTGCAAAGACTGCTAACATGCGAGGATGCTGCCGACGCGAGCGCCACCGAGCGCGCCAGGATTCCAGAGACCGAGACCGCGCTTTCCCTTCGACAATAGCGCGGCGCGACTCGCGGAGCGCTTTCATGCGCGCCTCGCCCCGACCCCGGTTGCCTCACCGCGGCTGATCGTCCTCAATCGAGCCCTGGCCGCCGAGCTCGGCCTCGAGCTCGACGGGCTGGACGACGCGGAGCTCGCGGCGCTGTTCTCGGGCAACATGCTGCCCGAAGGAGCGGAGCCCCTCGCGCTCGCCTATGCCGGTCATCAATTCGGACAGTTCGTTCCGCAACTCGGTGACGGCCGCGCCCTGTTGATCGGCGAGGTGCGCGATCTCGACGGTGCGCGCCGCGAGTTGCAGTTGAAAGGATCGGGTCCGACGCCCTGGTCACGCGATGGGGACGGGCGCGCCGCCGTCGGGCCGGTGCTGCGGGAATACCTGGTGAGCGAGGCGATGCACGCGCTCGGCATCCCGACCACACGCTCGCTCGCGGCAGTGCTGACCGGCGAGCGCGTCTATCGTGAACGTCCGCTGCCGGGGGCAATCCTCACCCGCGTGGCCTCGAGTCACCTGCGTGTCGGCACTTTTCAATATTTCGCCGTGCGCGGCGATCTCGATGCGGTCCGCCAGCTCGCCGATCTTGCGATCGAGCGGCACTATCCGGACAGCGGCGCCGGAACGGACCGCCACGAGCGGCTGCTCGCCGCCGTCACGGCGCGGCAGGCGGCCCTCATCGCGCGCTGGATGTGCGTCGGCTTCGTCCACGGCGTCATGAACACCGACAACATGGCGATCTCGGGAGAGACGCTCGACTACGGCCCGTGCGCATTCCTCGATGTCTACGATCCGCGGACGGTGTTCAGCTCGATCGACTCGCTCGGCCGCTATGGTTACGCCAATCAACCGGCCGCGGCGCAGTGGAACCTGGCCCGCTTCGCCGAGACGCTCATCGAGCTGATCGATCCGGATCTCGACCGGGCGGTCGCACGTGCGACCGAGATCGTCACGGGCTTCAAGACGCACTACGAGGCCGGCTGGCTCACGGGTATGCGGGCAAAGCTCGGACTCTCGAGACAGGAGAATGAGGATCTTCTGCTCGTCACCGACTGGCTCGGGCTGCTGCGGGACGAGTCCTGTGACTTCACGTTGAGCTTTCGGGCCCTCGGCGAGGTCGCGCTCCGCGGATCGGCGGCGGACGCCATGGCGGGCGCCGCGGCGGGCGCGGCCGGCTCGCATACGACGACACCCGGCGCGGGCCCGTGGAATGCGCCGCGCTACCGGACGTGGGAGGCACGCTGGCGAGCGCGCTTGGAGCGCGAGGGCCGACCTCTGGCTGCGTGCGTCGGGCTGATGCGCTCGAGCAACCCGGTCTACCTGCCGCGAAATCATCGCATCGAAGAGCTCATCGAGGCCGCGGTCGAGCGGGATGATCTCGAGCCTTTTCACGCGATGCTCGAGGCGCTCTCGCAACCCTACCTCGAGCGCGCGGGCCTCGAGCGCTACCGCGAGCCGCCGGCTCCGCAGGAGCGCGTGCTGCGCACGTTCTGCGGTACCTGAGGAGCTGGCGTGCAACCGAGCATTTCCACGACTCCGCTCTGGCAGGACGGCGTGGCGGTGCGCCTCGAGGACACGCCGCTGCCGGCGAGTGTCGATGTTCTCATCGTCGGCGCCGGTTACACCGGCCTGTCGGCGGCCCGCGAGACCGCGAAGGCAGGCCACTCGACGCTGGTGCTGGATGCGGGCGCCCTCGGCGCTGGCTGCTCGGGCCGCAATGGGGGCCAGGTAGCTCACAGCATCAAACCAGCATTCACCCGATTGCGCGCGGTGCACGGCGAGGCGCGAGCCCATGCGATCTGTCGTGAGGGATTTGCGGCCATGGAGCACCTGCGCGCGCTCGCGCTCGAGGAGAGACTCGAGTTCGACTGGCGCCAGCAGGGCTGCTTCTACGGTGCACACACTGCGCGCCACTTCACCCACATGGTGCACGAGGCCGCGCATCAGCCGAGCGGGCTCGAGCAGCGCATCTCCATCGTACCGCGCGCAGAGCAGCACGCCGAGATCGCCAGCGATTTCTATCACGGCGGCTGTGTCTATGAGGATGACGCCTCGGTGCAACCGATGCGGCTGCTGCTGGCGTTGCTCGCTCGTGCCCGCGATGCGGGCGCGCTGGTGCAGCAGCGCTGTGCCGTCGAGGACGTGCAGCGGGTCAAGCAGGGATTCGAAGTGCGTACCGCGCGTGGTCGCGTGGCGGCACGGCGCGTGCTCATCGCCACCAACGGCTATACGGGACCGTTGTCTCCCTGGCACCGACGGCGCGTGATCCCGATTGGGAGCTATCAGATCGCCACGGAGCCGCTCGGGACCGAGCGCGTACGCTCCCTCATCCCGCGCGCACGAAATATCGTCGATACGCGCCGGATCGTGGTGTACTTCCGGCCCTCCGTCGATGGTGAGCGCATCGTGTTCGGTGGCCGCGCAGCGCTCGCGGAACGAGACCCGATCGCCTGTGTGCCACGATTGCGAGCAATGCTCGCACGCATCCTGCCGGCGCTTCGCTCGGTGCATATCACGCACGCCTGGGTCGGTTGGGTGGCCTACACGTTCGATACGATGCCCCACTTGGGTCATCACGATGGTCTCTATTTCTGCATGGGCTACTGCGGTCAGGGTGTACCGACCGCGCCCTATTTCGGCCGGCGGATTGGCCAGCAAATGGCCGGTCTTGCCGAGGGACGGACGCCGCTCGACGGTCTCGCCTTTCCGACGCGGCCCTATTACTTCGGCACGCCGTGGTTTCTCGCCCCCTCGGTCTGGCTGTACCGGACGCTCGATGCCGTCGGGTTCTGACACCGCACGTCCCCGCGTAGGCAAGTACGCATCGTTCGCCGAGCTCGCCCGTCACGAGGTGCACGGCGAGGACTACCGCGTGCAGGTGCGCCTGCGCTCCTCGCCCGTGCTCATCCTGGCCCCCCACGGGGGTTTGATCGAGGACGGCACCTCGGAGCTCGCCCATGAGATCGCCGGCGCCGAGCACAGCCTGTTCAGCTTCGAAGGGCTGAAGCCCGACCGGCTGAATCGCGAGCTGCACATCACGAGCCACCTGTTCGATCATCCCGACTGCCTCGAGCTGCTCGGCCGCAGCGAGGTGGTCTTAAGCGTGCATGGCTGCCGCGGTGACTCCTGTATTCACCTGGGCGGGCTCGATCGTGCGTTCGTCACGGTGTTGGCCCGAGAGTTGGTCGCGGCCGGCTTTCCCGTGGAGGCGGCATCGAGGCGCTACCCCGGGCTGCACCCGCGCAATATCTGCAATCGCGGTACGCGCGGGGCGGGGGCTCAGCTCGAGGTGACGTTCGATCTTCGCCGCGAGCCCTTCGTGCACCCGATCGGGCGCGCGGTGCGGTCGGCGATCGAGGCGCATCTGGCGCTCACGGCGACGACCCTCGTGGCGGGGACGCTCACGGCGGGAAACCTCACGGTGCCGGCGGGTCGCACGCGCTGAGGTCACGTCCGACCTTGCGCCCGACCTTGCGCCCGGCCTTGCGCCCGACCTTGCGCCCGATACGGCGCGCCCGGCTCGAGTACAGAGGCTCCCCCAGACGGGCGGCCTTGCGCTGCAACCGCTTGCGTCGCTGCGCGAGGCGCCGCAGCAACTCCTCGACAGCGGGATTACGGCTCGGCGAATTCGCCGAGTGCGCGTGCTGCAAGATTTTCTCGCTGAGAACCGCGAGGTCGTGGTCATCGCCGAGCCGGTCGGCGAGACGGGCGGCGCGCTTGCGGCTCCGGGCGAAGCGGTCCTTGTCGAGGGCCGCGACCAGCTCGAGCTGATGCAGGTAATACTTGGTTTGCTTGCGCCACTCGTGCAGATTCGGATCGCTCGCGCGCTTCCGTGCTCTCCGATAGGCCCTGCGCGCGGAGCGGTAAGCCCGCTCGAGGCCTGCGCGCAGTGCGCCTCGGTCGAGCAGCTCATCCGGCAATTCCGCGAGTCCCTGTCTCGCCGCGGCGAGTGTCGCGGTGAGCTTCTTGATATCGGCAGCGCTCAGATGCGCGCGCGCGCTCGCGTGCTCGAGGCGCAGGTGACGGCGCAGATCGGCCCTGAATGCATCGGCACCGCTTTGCCCATTGGCCAGGCCTTTCAGCGTGCGGATCAGGATGATCGAGTCGCGCAACGGTGTGAGCGGTCGCGCCGCATC
>Ga0181531_10001994_pt1 | contig 12815 bp, 12 predicted proteins | sample PEATcosm2014_Bin_38_FD_119743 | JGI IMG/M metagenome (GOLD analysis project Ga0181531, IMG submission 119743) | Peatland microbial communities from MTU Mesocosm Facility, Houghton, MI, USA - PEATcosm2014_Bin11_10_metaG | ecosystem: Environmental > Terrestrial > Soil > Wetlands > Peat | place... | reverse complement strand
GGATCAGACCGTAGTGCAGGGCCAGCTCGTCGCTCAGGTAGCGGCCCTCGGCGATTTTGATCGGGTCGACCTCGCCGATCAGGTCGGCGATGGAGGTGTCGGGGGTGGCCGGCTTCTCGCCGTAACGCTGGGAGCGGTGCACCCAGGTGATGGGCGTGTCGTCACCCTGCTCGTTCACCGCGTTGATGGCGGCGCGGGAAACCGGGTGGTAGGGGTCGTCGTTGATTTCCGATCCCGCCACTATGGGGAGCCACTCGTCGAGCAGGCCCACCAGGGCCCGGATGACCCGGGTCTTGGCCTGTCCCCGCTCGCCGAGCAGGATCACGTCGTGCCCGGCCAAGATGGCGTTCTCGAGCTGCGGGATGACGGTGTCGTCGAACCCCAGCACGCCGGGGACGAGCTTCTCGCCGGAGGCGATGCGCTCCATGGTGTTGCGCCGCAACTCCTCCGCCACGGGAACCGACTTCCACCCGGACGCCCGTAGCTCGCCGAGCGTGCGGGCCAACTCGGCCGGGGGCCGGAGCGTCCCGGGCCCCGGAGTCGCTGATGGGTCTGTGTGCGCTGGGCCGTCCATGGCGGAAGCCTAAACCCCCGAACTGCGTACCGGATCGGCGGGCGGGCGAGCCGCCGCGGTGGCTGCGGTGAGCTGGTCCGCCAGGGCTTGGGCCGGGCGGGGCAACGCCCGGTCGTTCCGCTGGGCCAGCGCGACCGTACGGCGAATGCCGGGGTCCGCGAAGGGAACGGCGGAGACCCGGTGGTCCGACGGCAGCGCGATGGCGGGCACGACCGCGGCGCCGAGGCCGGCGGCCACGAACGCCAGGACGCCGTCCATCTCCCCGCCCTGGCTCACCAGGTGGGGTGTGGCCCCCGCCGCCTGGCAGGCGGCGAGCGTCACCGAACGGAGGTCGTAGCCCTCGCGGAACATGACAAGCGCGAGGCCGTCCAGGTCGCCGACACCCACGGCGGCCCGACCGGCCAGCGGGTGCGCCGGAGCCACCGCCAGGACAAGCGGGTCGTCGAAGAGAGGCGTGGTGGCGACCAGGGGGTCGTGGACCGGCAACACGACCAGGGCCAGATCCACCTCCCCGCTGGCCAGCTGGGGCACCAGTTGGCGCGAGCCCGCCTCCACCACCAGCAGTTCGATCCCCGGATGGCTGGCGTGGAACTCGACCAACGCCGGCGCCAGCACCCGCGTGATCAAGCTGGGCGTGGCGCCGACCGACAGGCGCCCGCGCGCCATCCCGCTCAGGGCGCGGGCCTCGGCGCCGGCGGCCTCCACGTCGGACATGACCCGGCGGAAGAAGGGGAGCAGCGCCTCCCCGTCGGCGGTGAGGCTCACCACCGCCTGCCCCGGGCCGCGGTCGAACAGGAGCACGCCGAGCTCGCGCTCAATCAGCCGGACCTGGCGGCTCAAGGAGGGCTGCGCCAGGTGGAGCCGGGTAGCCGCCCGGGTGAAACTCTGCTCTTCGGCCACCGCGAGCACGTATTCGAGCTGGCGCAGCTGCACGGGACAATTGTACCGATAAAAGAGCTTGTGACTATCTTTTCTATACGATTTATGTCTTTGACGTCACCCCCGCCGTTGCGTAGGTTACTGCAGCACGATCGCCGGGGCCCCCGGACCCTGACGATCACGCCACCATGTGCCTGCGTAATGGAATGATTGGCCCGCCACAACCCACCCGGCGGGCGACGAGGAGGTCTACGTGACGACGACGGTGGAGGACGCACCCGGGACGCCGGTTGCCATTGCCGGCACCAGGGGCGGGCCCGACAAGCCCACCCTGCGCACCGACAGGTGGTGGATAGAGCCGGCCATCACCTTCACCGTGCTGACCGCGTTCGCCGTCTACGCCACCTTCGCCGCCTTCATGAACCGCGACTACTACGTCGGAGCGGCGCACCACCGCAACCTGATCGCCCCCCTCGACTCACCCTGCCTCACCGGCAGCTGCGTCCCCGGCAGCCACCCCTTGGGCATCTGGATCGCGGCCTGGCACATCACGCCCGCCCTGTTGATCCTGATCTTCCCCCTCGGCTTCCGCCTCACCTGCTACTACTACCGCAAGGCCTACTACCGCTCCTTTTGGTTCTCGCCCCCCGGCTGTGCCGTGGCCGACGCCCACGGCAGGTACACCGGTGAGACGCGGATTCCGCTGATCCTGCAGAACGTCCACCGCTACTTCTTCTGGATCCTGCTGCTCTTCAACGCCATGCTCACCTACGACGCCGTCGAATCCTTCCGCCAGCCCGGCTACGGCATCGGCATCAGCGTCGGCACCGTCATCCTGTGCCTCAACGCGTCGTTCCTGTGGCTCTACAGCCTCTCGTGTCACGCCTGCCGCCACTTCTGCGGGGGTCAGGTCAAGTCGTTCGCCAAGCACCCGATCCGCCACAAGCTCTGGAAGCTCGTGACGCCGCTCAACGCCCGTCACATGCAGTTCGCCTGGATCAGCCTCGTCGGCGTGGCCCTCACCGATCTCTACATCCGGCTGGTGGCGAGTGGTGCCTTCCACGACCCCGGCTTCCACTTCTAAGACTTTCTAAAGGACCTCGCACCCATGACCGAATACCAGACACACGACTACGACGTGATCGTGATCGGGGCCGGGGGCGCCGGGCTGCGCGCCGCCATCGAGTCCCACGAGCGGGGCCTGCGCACGGCGCTCGTCTGCAAGTCCCTCCTGGGCAAGGCCCACACGGTCATGGCCGAAGGCGGCTGTGCGGCCGCCATGGGCAACGTGTACTCCGAGGACAACTGGAAGGTCCACTTCCGCGACACCATGCGTGGCGGCAAGATGCTGAACAACTGGCGCATGGCCCAGCTGCACGCCCAGGAGGCGCCGGACCGGGTCTACGAATTGGAGCGCTGGGGCGCGCTGTTCGACCGCACCAAGGACGGCCGCATCCTCCAGCGCGACTTCGGGGGCCACCGCTTCGCCCGGTTGGCCCACGTGGGCGACCGCACCGGCCTCGAGATCATCCGCACCCTGCAGCAAAAGGCGGTGTCGGCCGGGATCGACGTGTTCATGGAGTGCAAGATCCTCAAACTCCTCCCCGACACCGAGGGCCGGATCTCCGGCGCCGTCGGCTACATGCGCCCCACCGGCGAGATGGTGCTCTTCACGGGCAAATCCTTCGTGCTGGCCACCGGATCCATCGGCAAGTCGTGGACGTACACCTCGAACTCGTGGGAGTCGGTGGGCGACGGCCACGCCATGGCCATCTGGGCCGGGGCCGACGTCATCGACATGGAGTGCGTGCAGTTCCACCCCACCGGGATGGTCTGGCCGCTCTCGGTCCGGGGCATCTTGGTCACCGAGGGCGTCCGCGGCGACGGCGGGGTCCTGCGCAACTCCGAGGGCCAGCGCTTCATGTTCGACTACATCGCCGACATGTTCAAAGCGGAGACCGCCAAGACCGAAGAGGAGGCCGACCGCTGGTACGAGGACCACGCCAACAACGGGCGGACGCCTGACCTGCTGCCCCGCGACGAGGTGGCGCGGGCCATCAACTCGGAGGTCAAAGCGGGCCGCGGGAGTCCCCACGGCGGGGTCTTCCTCGACATCGCCAGCCGCCGGAGCGCCGAGTACATCCGCCGCCGTCTCCCCTCCATGTACCACCAGTTCATGGAGCTCGCCGGGGTGGACATCACGGCCACTCCGATGGAGGTGGGCCCGACCTGCCACTACATGATGGGCGGGGTGCGGGTCGACGCCGAGACCGAGGCGGCCACGGTGCCGGGGCTGTTCGCGGCCGGCGAGGTGGCCGGCGGCATGCACGGGGCCAACCGGCTGGGTGGGAACTCGCTCTCCGACCTGCTCGTGTTCGGGCGCCGGGCCGGCATCGGCGCCTCCGACTATGCCGAGGGCCGCACCGGCTCGCCGACCGTCGACGCGGCGGAGGTCCAGTCGGTGATCGACGACGCCGTGGCCCCGTTCACCCGCGAGGGCGGGGGCAACCCCTACGACGTCCAGCACGAGCTGCAGCAGACCATGCAGTCGCTGGTCGGCATCATCCGCACCGGGCCTGAGCTCGAAGAGGCGCTGGGCAAGCTGGAGGAGTTCAAGGAGCGGACGGCGAAGCTCACCGTCAAGGGCGGCAAGGCCTATAACCCGGGCTGGAATTTGGCGACGGACCTCCCGTCCATGGTCACCACCTCCATCGCGGTCGCCCAGGGCGCGCTCAACCGCAAGGAGTCCCGGGGCGGGCACACCCGTGAGGACTTTCCCGGCCCCGACCCCGAGTTGGGCAAGGTGAACTTCGTGCAACGCCAGACGGCCGAACACGGCTACCTGGGCCCCATATCCATCACTCCCGAGCCCCTGCCCGAGATGCCGGCAGAGTTGCGGGCCCTTCTCGAGGAGGCACACTGATGCCGGAGAACCCGGAGAGCGAAGCAACGGGTGACTTCACCATGCGGTTGTGGCGGGGGGATTCGAGCGGGGGCGAGTTCACCGACTACGTCGTACCCGCCGTCGAGGGCGAGGTCGTGCTGGACGTGATCCATCGCATCCAGGCCGGCGACGCCCCCGATCTGGCCTGCCGCTGGAACTGCAAGGCCGGCAAATGCGGATCGTGCTCGGCGGAGATCAACGGACTGCCGCGCCTCATGTGCATGACCCGCATGGACACCCTCCCCGAGGGCGCGCCCGTCACGGTGGCGCCTATGAAGACCTTTCCCATCATCCGCGACCTGGTGACCGATGTCAGCTTCAACTTCGAGGTGGCCAAGACCGTACCGGCGTTCAAGCCGGGCCCCGAACCCGAGGGCGGCTACCGCATGGCCCAGATCGACGTCGAGCGGGGTCAGGAGTTCCGTAAGTGCATCGAGTGCTTCATGTGCCAGGACGTCTGCCACGTGATCCGCGACCATGAGGAGAACAAGCCCAAGTACGCCGGGCCCCGGTTCTTCATCCGCTTCGCCGAGCTCGAGATGCACCCGCTCGACACCAACGACCGGCGCGAGCTCGCCCGATCGGGCGCGGGTCTCGGCCTGTGCAACATCACCAAGTGCTGTACCGAGGTCTGCCCCGAGCACATCAAGATCACCGACAACGCCATCATCCCGATGAAAGAACGCGTGGTGGACGCGCACTACGACCCGGTGGCCTGGCTCGGGCGGAAGATCCTGAAGCGCACCAAGAAGACCGCCGAAGAGGCGTCCGCCGGCTGAGCCGGGGACGACACGTCGGCCCCGCCATGCCCCCCTACCTCTCGCCCGAATGGGTGCAGGCGTTCAACGACGCCCTGGCCGGTCTCGACCTGAGCGACGCCGTGGCGGCGGCCGGCGCGGGATCCCTCACGGTGGCGCAGGGCACCTTCTCGGTGGCCCAGGTGGTCACCGGTGGGCCGGAGGGCCTGGCCGCCCCCGGCGCGGCGGATGCGAACGGGTCGACGGTGCGCACGGTGCTCACGGTCGACGGGGGCCGCCTCACGCTGGTCGAGGATCCGACGGGCGCCATCGCTCCCAACGTCACCGTCGTGCTGACCTACGACGATGCGCTCGCCATCGCGCGCGGGGCGCTACACCCGGCCGACGCCCTGGCCGCCGGACGGGTGCGCGTGCGGGGGGAGCTGTCGGTCCTGGTCGCCGGCCAAGCAGTCCTCAACGCGGCGTCGGCGGCGCTGGGACGGACCCTGACCGATCTGACCGATCTGACCGACCTGACCGATCTGACCGATCTGACCGATGCGGACGCCCTGACCGACCCGGGCGAATGACCCGCGCCTCGCGCCGGCCCCCGTCGTTCGGCGGTCGCTACCGCGCCCGCACAGCCGTGGTCACCGGGGCCTCGGCGGGCTTGGGCGCGCAGCTCTGCCTCGATCTGGCCCGCGCCGGGGCCACCGTGGTCGGCCTCGCCCGCAACGCCGAGCGCCTCGATGCGCTGGCGGTGACGTTGCGCGCGGTCTCGCCGACGTCTCGCACGGTGGTCTGCGACGTCGCCGACACCACGGCGTTGCGCGCCGTGCTGACCGGCATTGCCGAGAACGACGGGCCCATCGATCTTTTGATCAACAACGCGGCGCAGGACCCCGGTGTCCGGCTGGCCGACATCACCGAGGACGTTTTCCGCCATACGTTCGACGTGAACTTCTTCGCGCCGGTGGCCGCCACGTTGGCCGTGCTCCCCGGCATGGTCGCGCGCGGCGCGGGCATCATCGTCAACGTGTCCTCCGACGGGGGCCGGCTGCCCTCGCCGGGGCCGGGGGCCTACCCGGCGTCGAAGGCGGCTCTGTCGGCCCTCAGCGAGTCGACCTTCTTCCGCCTCGGCACCCACGGCGTCCGTGTCCACGTCGTGTATCCAGCCTTCATGCCCACCGCGCTCGGCGTCGGGGCGCTCCAGCGGGGTCTGCGGCAACCACCCCGATTGACCATTCGGAGCGTGGAGACCGTGTCGCGCACGATTCTGGCTCGGGCGGGCGAGGCCACGCTGGAGATCAGCGTATCCCGGGTGATCGACGCCGCCATGGTGCTCCGTCAAGTGCTCCCACGGGCGTACTTCTGGGGCCGAAAAGGCTGGTGAGGGATCTGTCGGGCACGCGTCACACCAGGGCGGTATCGTCTGGGGCACCGGCTCGTAACGAGCGGGCCGCAGTAGGAGGGACGACGTGCACCAGCCGATCAGCGACCACTTCCTTTCCCGGTACCGCAGCCTGCTGGACGCCGAAGACTGTGCGTTCGACGAACTCGAGCATGCGTGTGAAGAGGGCGACCGCGCCCAGTTCGATAAAGATATGGTCGATTGGCAGTCAGCGCTCCAGCACAAGCTGGTCTTCCTGCAGAACGCGGGCATCGAGGTAAGCCTGCCGGTCCCGAGCTGACCGGCCCCGCCCGGCCCGGCGCCCCCGCACGGGGCCGCGTTATGCACTCCGAACCCGAGAGAGAAAGTCCCGCGCCCTTCGCCCGGCGGTCAGGGGCGGTGATGTCGGCGCCGCGCGACGCCAGCCTCGGGCACCAGAACCTCATGGCCTACAACCGGGCCATGACGCAGTGGTGTAGCAAGGGGGCGCTCCGCGAAGAGGACGGGGCGCTCCTCGTCGCCGGTGGCTCGTGGATCCCGCTCATCGGCAACGGAGCCTTCCGCACCGAGGAGACCGTGGCGCCCGGAGCGCTGCTCGCCCGGGCCGACACATTCTTCGCCCGCCGCAAGCGCGGCTACACGATCAAGGTGCGCACGAGCGCGGAGGATTCCGATCTGCAAGAGGCCTGCGAGGCGCACGGGCTGGTCGCCTTCGGTGACCCGATCCCCCAGATGATCTGCCGCCGGCGGCTGGAGCGCACCGTGCCCCCGGCCGATGTGTCGTTGCGGGAGGTCCGCGACGAGGAGGGCATGGCCGACTTCGCCGCCGTCAACACCGATGCCTACGCGACGTACGGGATGCCGGCTGAGGTATTCGTGGACATGTTCGACCGGCCCGGACGGATCCTCGCCAGCCCGCAGACCAGCATTGTGGTGGGCTACCGGGGCACCCGGCCGGTCGCCACCGCACTGTCGTTCGTCAGCGACGGCGTCGGCTGCCTGCAATGGGTCGGCACGGTGGCCGACGCCCGCCACTCGAGCCTGGGCCGGCTCGTCACGGAGTGGGCCACCAACACGGCCTTCGATCGCGGTGCCACCTCGGTGACGCTCCAGGCGTCCGCCATGGGCGAGCCGCTCTACGCCCGGCTCGGCTACGAGACGCAGTACCACTACCGCGAGTACGTGCGCTGGGAAGCGCCGGCCTGACCTCCGGCAAGGGCATCACCGGCCGTCACCCGGGTGCGATGGGCACCCCACCGGCGGCGGCCGACCGGTAGGCGGCGTCGACGAGGAGGTGGGCCACGAGCGCGTCGTCGAGGCTCGGCTCGGGCGCGCCACCGGTGACCACGGCGTCGACGAACGCCCGATCGGCCTCGGCGTAGGCGCGCACCGCCAGGCCGACCTCGTCCCGACTGAGCGGCAGGTCCTCGACCCAGGCCGGCGGCGGGCACGGGCGGGTTTCGGTGCCGTCGCTCGTCTCGATGTGCAGCGGCCCGCGGAATTCGTCGTCCAGCCATACCATGCCGTCCTGGCAGAAAAGCTCCATCCGGCGGGTCGAGCCGCGGCTGAGGATGTTGTGCCACACGCTCGTCAGGTGCGCCTCGGCGCCCGAATCGAAGGAGAGGGAGACCGAGGCCAGGTCCTCGATGCCCGCGTGGCCGGAGAAGTTGGCCGTGCGCGCACTGACCCCGGCCACCTCCCCCAGGCAGAAGCGCAAGATGTCGACGTCGTGGATGGAGTGCTCGAGCAGGCATCCCCCGCCGGCCTGGGTGACGTCGGCCCGCCAGGTGGAGCCGTAGGTCCCCTGAATCGGAAAGTACTGGTCGTCACGGACCGTGGCCGCCATCGGCCGTCCCAGCGTGCCCGAGGCCACCAGCGCGCGCAGGGCGCGAAAGACCGGGGCGGAGCGCAGGACCAGCCCGGACTGGGCCGGCACGCCGACGGCGGCGACCGCATGGACCAGCGAGCGGGCGCCGGCGAGGTCGGTGGCCAGTGGCTTCTCGCAGAAGATGGCACGGCGTCCGGCCAGGGCGGCGTCGACCGCGCCGCGGTGCGCCACCGTCGGGGTGCAGACCCACACGGCGTCGCACCGCTCCACCAGAGCATTGAGGTCGCCCGCCACCTCGGCCCCATGGGCCGCCGCGAATCCCTGGGCCCGCCGCGCACTCCGATCGAGCACCACGGAGACGTCGGCTTCGATCACCCCGGCGTCGATCATCGCCTGCAGCCCCAGCCCGTGGGCCCAGGCGATCAGGCCCGTCCCGACAAACCCGATCCGCAGCACGGCGCCGACACTACGCGGGGAGGGCGGCGGTGGCGACACGGGTGGCCGGACTCGATCGACCTTCGCCGCGTTCGATTTCGCGGTGCTGTCCTGCCTGGTCGCCGCCGGGGCGTCGTGGCGCCGGTCGCGGTCAGTGGGCGTGCTCGCGCCAGCCCAGGGCGTCGACGAAGCGGCCGGTGACGACGACCAGCATGGAGATGCCGCGCCGTTCGCGCCGGCGGATCGGCGCCGGTCTCCCGCCGCAGACCGTGAGCGATGTCTCGGGCACCGCCTCGACGAAGACACCCGAGTTGGTCGTGTCGTTGGAGGGATCGGACCCGCTTTGCGATCCCGCGGCGAAGGCGGCGACCCAGGCGATCGTCGGCACCTCGCCGTGCACCTCGAGAAAGGACTCCGTACCCAGGTCGGCCACGGCCAGCCAGGTGAGGTCGAAGAGCGAGATGAGCTGGCCCGAGAGGGCGTTCATGGCCGCCGTGGGCGTCGCCGCCTGCAGGATGGCCGCCGCGGCGCCCAGGACCGTGTCCTCCCGGTCCTGGGCGAGGCCGGCCAGGACACGCACCTCCTCGACCCCGGCTCCGGGGATGTTGCGTATCCCCCGGCACACCGCGTCCACCGCGCCGGCGGTGTCGGGCAGCTCGACCACGAACTCGTCGATGGCCACGCCCGCGTCACGCTCGAGCACCTCGAGCCCGACCACGTTCCCGTCGACGGCGCCGATCTCGGCCGCCACCGCTCCCAACACCCCCGGCGCGTCGGGCAACCAGATGCGCATGCGGGCGAACATCTCTAGTGGGTCCTCGTGATGTGCACCTTGACCTTCATGGTGTGCTCGGCGTTGCCGGCGTAGATCCCCTTCACCGGCGGCACGTCGGAGTAGTCCCGTCCCCGTCCGATGGCCACGTGCCGCTCGCCGACGGGACAGTGGTTGGTGGGGTCGTAGCCCCACCATGAGCCGGTCCACACCTCGACCCAGGCGTGGCTCTCCCCGACGATCTCCTCGCCGAGGACGGCGTCGGACTCGGGGTGGAAGTAGCCCGACACGTAGCGTGACGGCAGCCCGACCGACTTGGTCATGGCCAGCGCCAGGTGCGCGAAATCCTGGCAGACGCCGGCGCCGTCGACGAAGGCCTCGTAGGCCGAGGTGTGCACGCCGGTCACCCCGCGCACGTAGCGCAACGAGCCGTGGGTGCGCTCGAGTATCCGGCGCGCTGTCTGCAACGGGCGCTCGGCCCGCAAGCCCTGGGCCAGTTCGGCCAGCTCGGCTCCGGGGGCGGTGTAGAGCTTGTGCGAGAGGTGGTCGGCCATGGTGAGCGAGGCGTCGGCCACCTCGGCCCACGATGCGTCCTCCGGCTCTTCCGCCTTCTGGGTGTCGATCAGCGCCGAACCGGTGATGGAGAGCATCTCGTGGCCCCGGTCGATGTTGAACGCGACCACCTGTGTGCCCCAGTAGTCGACATAGGAGTATTGGGGTGCCGGTGGCACGGTGACCACCTTGGTCTCGAGGGCCGTCTGGCGGCGCTCGGTGCGCGGCGTCAGTCGCAGCTCGTTGTAAGAGGCCCGGGCCGGGGCGTTGTAGTCGAACCGCGTCTCATGGGCCACATGGAGCCGCCACCCGTCGGCACGTGTCATGCGCCTCCACCTCCTCTCCGCCACTGCGTGGGGAGGTCCTGGGCGAAGTAGCGCCGCGTCACCGCGTCGCAGACCGAGGAGATGGAGCCCTGCAGTCGCTCCAGCCGGGTCTCCAGGCCGCGCGACAGCGAGGCCGGCGACGAGTACTCGAGTTCGGCCCGGGCCAGCCCGACCAGGCCGCGTGCGTCCTCCCACGTGCCCTGGCGCCCCGAGTTGATCTTGTCCAGGCACTCCTCGGCCAGGGTGAGCGACGCGTAGGCCGAACGCGGGAAGAGCCGGTCGCGCAGGAGGAAGTCCAGCACGCGACCGGGCTCCACCACACCCTGGGACAGGCGCAGGTAGGGCTCGTAGCCCCCGCAGGAGCGCAGCAGCATGACGAGGCCGCTGTCGAAGACCTGGTCGAACTCGACCGTGGCCAACTGGCGGGCCACCACGTCGGTGGCCTCGAGGCACCGGCCGAGCGTGAAGAACAACCAGGTCTGGTCCCGGCTCATCATGGTGTCGGCCAAGCCGGTGATCCCGGCCACCTGGGTCTTGACGAACGAGAGATAGGGGGCGGGGCCGGCCCGCCGGGTGGCCTCCCACTGGAGGGGCAGGGCCGACCAGGTGGCGTTGATGTGCTCCCAAAACTCGACCGGGACGACGTGGCGCACCCCGCGCGTGTTCTCGCGTGCGGCGGCCAGCGCGCCGGCGATGGACGAACGGCTCTTGGGGTCGGTGGCCAACCGCTCGGTGGCCTGCCACAGCGTCTCGTTCTCGTCGTCCGGCAGGCCCATCACGGCCAGCAGGCGGCGGGCCGCGTGGCCCCCCTCGGTGTCGCTCTGCTCGAGGGCCTGGAAGACCGAGACGTCGAGGATGCGCGCCGTCCCCTCCGCCCGCTCGACATAGCGGCCGACCCAGAAGATGGACTCGGCCACCCGACTCAAGAGGGCCTGGGTCATTGCTGCTGCTGCTGTTGTTGATTGCGGTGCTCCGAGTCGCCGCCCGGACCGGCGTCCATGGGGGGTCCCGCACTCACGAGGGACTGCTGGCGCGGGGGCAGGACGGGCGTCGCCGGCCCGCCACCCACCACCCAGGTGTCCTTGGACCCGCCGCCCTGGCTCGAATTCACGACCAGCCCGCCCTCTTGGAGGGCCACCCGGGTCAACCCACCCGGGAGCACCCACACGTTCTCCCCGTCGTTGACCGCGAACGGTCGCAGGTCGACGTGGCGCCGCACCATCGAGTTGTCGACCCAGGTGGGGGAGGTCGAGAGGGCGACCACCCGTTGGGCGATCCACTGCCGGGGATCGGCCTCCACGTCGACGGCCAGCCGGTCGAGCTCCTCGCCCGACGCGGCGGAGCCGATGACGAGTCCCTTGCCACCTGAACCGTCGACGCGTTTGAAGACGAGTTGATCGCGCCGTGACAGCGCATCGGCCCGGACCTTGTTGTCCACGAGGTGCATGGTGTCGACGTTGTGCAGCACCGGCTCCTCGCCCAGGTAGTACTTGATCATCTCCGGGACGTAGGCGTAGACGAGCTTGTCGTCCGCCACGCCGTTGCCCACCCCGTTGGTGATGGTGACCCGGCCGGCGCGGGCCGCGTTCACCACACCGGGACAGCCGACCAGCGACTCGGGCCGGAACTGCAGCGGGTCGAGATAGTCGTCGTCGATGCGCCGGTAGATCACGTGCACCGGGACCTCGCCCTCGGTCGTGCGTAGGAACACCTCGGTGCCGTGGCAGACCAGGTCCCGCCCCTCCACGAGATGCACACCCATCAGGCGGGCCAGGAGGGCGTGCTCGTAGAAGGCGGAGTTGTGCACACCCGGCGTGAGCACCACGACCGTCGGGTCCTGCACGCCGGTCGGGGCGGCGCGGCGGAGGGCGTTGATCAGGTGGGCCGGGTAGTCGGTCACCATCTGGATGGGCTGACCCCAGAAGAGCTCGGGTAAGACCCGCGACATGGCGGCCCGGTTGGCCAGGACGTAGCTCACCCCCGAGGGGCTGCGCACGTTGTCCTCGAGGACCCGGAACTCTCCCTCTTCGTCGCGGATGACGTCGATACCGGCCACATGGATGCGGACCCCGTTGGGAGGCGAAAGACCGAAGGCGGCGCGCACGAAGCCGGGCGAGCTCGTGATCACCTCATGGGGGACGAGGCCGTCGCTCACGATGCGGGCCGCCCCGTAGACGTCGGCCAGGAACGCCTCGAGGGCGCGCACCCGCTGAGCCACCCCGTTCGACACCTGCTTCCATTCGCTGGCGGTGAAGATGCGCGGCACGACGTCGAGGGGGAACGGGCGCTCCTCGCCGTCGAGGTCGAACGTCACCCCCTGGTCCATGAACGCCCTGGCCAGACGGGTCGCCCGGGCCGAGACATCCTCGGGGCCCATC
>Ga0181531_10001993_pt1 | contig 12816 bp, 13 predicted proteins | sample PEATcosm2014_Bin_38_FD_119743 | JGI IMG/M metagenome (GOLD analysis project Ga0181531, IMG submission 119743) | Peatland microbial communities from MTU Mesocosm Facility, Houghton, MI, USA - PEATcosm2014_Bin11_10_metaG | ecosystem: Environmental > Terrestrial > Soil > Wetlands > Peat | place... | reverse complement strand
GGAGAACCCCGAAGCGACCGCCGGCGCGATCGACGCGGCGCGCTACATGCACACCGGTGATATCGCGGTGATGGACGAGGACGGCTACGTCAACATCAGCGGGCGCATCAAGGACATGGTCATCCGTGGCGGCGAGAACGTCTACCCGCGCGAGATCGAGGAGTTCCTCTACACGCACCCGGCCGTCAAGGACGTCCAAGTGATCGGCGTCCCCGACGAGAAGTTCGGCGAAGAACTGTGCGCGTGGGTCGTCTTACGCGACGGTGCGACGGCCAACGACGAGGACATTCGCACGTTCTGCCGCGGCAAGATCGCGCACTACAAGATCCCGCGCTACGTGATGTTCGTCGACGGCTGGCCGATGACGATCAGCGGCAAGGTCCAAAAGTACAAGATGCGCGAGGAGTCGGTGCGGTTGCTGGGGCTCGAGGACGCCGCCAAGATCGTCACCGCGTAGCCGTAGCGGATCAGCGGAACGCGACGGTGACCAATTCGGGCGCCGTCTGGCCGTAGCTGTCGGTGATGGTGATCGTGCACGAACCGTTGGTGATCGAGGTGACGGTGAAGGTCGCACTCGGGCCGCTGGCCGAGGACGGCGAGTAGATCACGGTGCCGGCACAGTTGTCGGTGGCGGTCAGCGTGCCGGTGTAGCCGGGCTCGTTGGCCTGAAAGGTCTGCTGGGTCCCCAACGTGTTGAACGTCAGCGACGTCGGGTTGAGCGTCAGCGGCGCCGGCGTCGGCGTCGGACTCGGCGTGGGGCTCGGTGTCGGTGTCGCGGGAGTCGGACTCGGCGTCGGTGTCGCGGGAGTCGGGCTCGGGGTGGGAGCCAAGGTCGGCGTGGGAGTCGCGGTGGGGGATCCGGTCGGGGTCGCGCTCGGGCGCGCCGTGGGTGTTGCGGTGGGCGTCGGCTTCGGCGTCTTCGGCAGCGGGAGGTTCAGCGGCGGCTGCGTCTGGCTGCACCCGCTGGCCACGAGAGATGCAGACATGAGGACGACCATCCATCCCGCGCGGAACCCCATGTTCGGGTCTTCGGCGATCTACGTCACACTTCGGAGCCGTCGTCGAGCGCGGCCCGCACGTCGGCGAAGACGCCGTCCCACCGGTTGGGCTCATGCTGGCGGAAGATCCGCATGCTCGGATACCAGGGCGAGTCGGCGCGATCGAGCTGCCAAAGCCAGTGGTTTCCGAACCCGTGCAGCAGCCAGACCGGAACGCCGAGCGTCCCGGCCAGGTGCGCGACCGACGTGTCGACTGCGATCACCAGGTCGAGCGCCGCGACCGCTGCCGCGGTGTCACCGAAATCGTGCAGCTCCTCGCCCAGCGCGAGCAGCTCGAGCCCGGCCGGCGGAGCGAGCGCCTCGGCGGCCGCGGCGCCCTTCTGGAGGGACACCCAACTCACGTCCGGGACGGAGGCCAGCGCCCCGAACCGGTCGAGCCCACACGAACGGAAGCGATCGAGGACGTGGGTCGGCTCGCCCGCCCAGACGATCCCGATCGTCCGCCGGCCCGCCCCGACCTCGGCGAAGCGGCGCCGGAAGGCCGCCGTCCGAACGGGATCGACTGCGAGCGGAAGCGGCGGCGGAATGGCAGCCGGGTCGACGCCCACGACGTACGGCAGACTGCACAGCGGCAGGGTCGCTTGATAGCCGGCCGCGCGGGCCAGCTCGCCCGCGCCCGGGACCAGCTCGTCGATACCGGCAGCCCCGGCGTAGAGTGGAGCGAGTGCCGGCGGACACTCCACCGCGATCCGCACGCCGCGGGCGCGCGCCGCGGGGAAGAGCCGCGCCCAGAGGATGAAATCCCCGAGCCCCTGCTCGCGGGTCACCAAGACGGTCCCCGCCTGGCCGTGGCCGTCCCAGCGCGGCAGCGCTGCGGTCGCCGCCGCCCGCGGGACGCGCGGATCGCGCAAGCGCCACTCGCACTCGGCGAACCCAGCCGCGAAGTCGGTCCCCAGCAGCTCGGTGATCCCCAGGTCGAAGTGCACCAGCGGATCGTCGGGAGCCAGCGCGACCGCACGACGCAGATGGAGCAGCGCCTGGTCGAGCTGGCCGCGCCCGTGGGCGAGCACACCGAGGTTGAGCTCCGGCTCCGGACTCTCCGGGGCCAGCTCGACGGCGCGGCGGAAGATCGTCTCGGCGCGCTCGAAATCACCGCGGTCGTACGCCAACTGGCCGCGCACGATTCGCGCGTGCAGCGAACCGAGGTCGCGGCGCAGCGACTCGTCGACGGCCGCTTCGGCCTCGTCGAGCCGCCGCAGCATGCGCAACGAATCGGCCAGCGCGCTCCACGATTGCGCATCGGCTCCCTCGGCACGAACGACCGCCCCGAGAATACGCACCGAGGACGCATAGCGACCGCGCAGGTTCTCGACGATGCCGAGATCGCGTGCGAGGCCGAGGTCGCGCGGTGCCGCGGCGACCGCCCGGCCGAGCAAGACGGCCGCTGCGTCGAGCTGCCCCTGAACCGACCGCAGCCGGCCCAGCCGCGCGAGCGCGGGGCCGTCGTCGGCCGCCGCGAGCGGCTCGTAGGCCGCGGCGGCCTCGTCGAGCCGGCCGCGCGCCTCGAGGACATAACCGAGGTTGAACCGTGCGTCACGGTCGGCGGGGCGCAACGCGAGCACCGCGCGGAAGTCCGTCTCGGCCGCGGCAAAGTCACGGCGTGCGAACGCCGCGACCGCGCGGGTATGAAGCGAGCGTAAGCGCTCGTCCTCGTGCATCTCGACGTTCTCCACACAAAGAGCTCCGCCGCTCCTCCCTCGAGGGGTTGGGCGCTCGGGACGAGCGCCTATCCCCTCGGCCACTGGCGAGGGCCGCAGGAGTCCAGCCGCCCGGCGCGCGAGTATCTGCGGTTGTCACTTCAGGTCCAGGGGATCGACTCGATGGCGAAAACCACCACGGCACGCGAGCGGCAGCTCGAGCGCGGAGACCTCACCGACGACCAGCTCGTCGCGATGCTTCGCAACATGCTCCTTCAGCGGCAGCTCGACAACCGCGGCTTCCAACTCAACCGCCAAGGCAAGATCCCGTTCGCGCTCGGGTCCGAGGGGCACGAAGGCGTGCAGGCCGGCGCCGCCATGGCGTTCGTGCGCGGCAAAGACGTGCTGGTGCCCTACTACCGCGACCTCGGCCTCGCGCTGGGCGTCGGGATGAGCCCGTTCGAGATCCTCTCCTCGCTGTTCGCACGCGTCACCGACCGCTCGGGCGGGCGGCAGTTCCCCAATCACTACACCAACCACGACAAGGGCGTGCTCTCGATCTCGTCGATCATCGCTGGGCATTGCACCCACGCCGTCGGCGTCGCCGCCGCCTTCAAGTATCGCGGTGAGGCCGGCCGCGCCGTGCTCTGCACGACCGGCGAGGGCGCGACCTCGCAAGGCGAGTGGCACGAGTCGGTCAACTTCGCCGCCGTGCAGAATCTGCCGATCGTGTTCCTGGTCGAGAACAACGGCTGGGCCATCTCGACCCCGCAGAACATGCAGATGCGGATCGCCAACGTCGCCGACAAAGCGGCCGGCTATGGGATTCCCGGCGCCATCTGCGACGGCTTCGAGCCGATCGCGACCTACCACACGATGCGCGAGGCGCTCGACCGCGCCCGCAGCGGTGGCGGCCCGAGCATCGTCGAGGCGAAGTGTTATCGTTTCCTCTCGCACTCGACCGACGACGACGACCGCACCTATCGCAGCCGCGAACAGATCGAGGAACAGCGCAAGCTCGACCCCGTCCCGCGCTTCGAGCAGATCCTCATCGAGGCGGGCGTCATCGACGCCGACCGCGCCAAGGCGCTGCGCCAAGACGTGCTGCGCGAGACCAACGACGCGACCGACGCGGCCGAAGCGCAAGCCTATCCCACCCCGGAAAGCCTGTACGACAACGTCGTCGCGGGCGACTATCGCCCCTGGCAGGAGTTCTCGTAAGATGGCGACCACCGCAGCGGCCGGGCCGCAGACCGCGACCGGCACCAGCGTGATGACCAACGTCGAAGCCGTGCGCTCGACGTTGCACGCCGCACTCGTGCGCGACGACCGCGTGCTGATCCTGGGCGAGGACGTCGGCGCGCGCGGCAACGTCTTCCTCATCACCAAAGGCTTCCTCGACGAATTCGGGCCGCAGCGCATCGTCGACACGCCGCTCGCCGAAGCATCGATCGTCGGCGTCGCCATCGGGATGGCGATGGAAGGGCTGCGTCCGATCGCCGAGATCCAGTTCGCCGACTTCATCTATCCCGCGTTCAATCAGATCGTCGGCGAAGCGGCCAAGACCCGCTATCGCTCCAACGGCGACTACACCTGTCCGTTGGTCATCCGTACACCCTACGGCGGCGGCGTCCGTGGCGCGCTCTCGCACTCGGTTTCGATCGAAGCGTTGTTCTATCACGTGCCGGGGCTGACGATCCTCGCGCCCTCGACGCCGGCCGACGTCAAGGGCCTGCTCAACGCCGCGATCGAGTCGCCGGACCCGGTGCTGTTCCTCGAACACAAGAAGACCTACCGCAGCGTCAAGGGTGAAGTCCCCAGCGGCTACTACACGATCCCGATCGGCAAAGCCGACGTCAAGAAGGCTGGCACCGACGTGAGCGTGGTGAGCTACGGCTACAACCTGCACCAGGCGCTCGACGCGGCGAATCGCCTCGAAGGCGAAGGCGTCTCGGTCGAGGTGATCGACCTGCGCTCGATTCGCCCGATGGACAAGACGACGATCCTCGAGAGCGTCCGCAAGACGCGCAAGCTGCTGATCATCCACGAGGACAACAAGTTCGGCGGGATCGGCGCGGAGATCAGCGCCATGGTCGCCGAAGAAGCGTTGTTCGATCTCGACGCGCCGATCCGGCGCCTGTGCGGCCCCGACGTCCCGGCCATGGGCTACGCGCTCTCGCTCGAAGACGAGTTCATGACCTCGACCGACGACATGGTCGAGGCGATGCGCGAACTGGCGAAGTTTTAGGTGATGGTGATGGACCGAGCGCAGAGAAATCCGGCCCCGCCGCAACGTCATTGCGAGGTCGGACCTGGGGGCCCCACGCAACGCGTGGGGGGCGCGCAGCCCGGGGCGGAGCGCCGTTAGAATGGCGACCACCATTACGATGCCGCAGTTGGGCGAGACGGTCACCGAAGGGACCGTCGCGCAGTGGCTCAAGAAGCCCGGCGACTCGGTCGAGAAGTACGAAGCCTTCGTCGAGGTGTCGACCGACAAAGTCAACGCCGAAGTGCCGGCGCCCGTCAGCGGCGTCATTCGCGAGCTGATCGTCAAAGAAGGCGAGACCGTCCCCACCGGTGCGCCGATCGCGATCATCGACGAAGTCGGCGCGGCGGCGACGCCGGCGCCCAATGGCAGCGCCTCACCCTCCGAGCAGGTCGCGAACCTGGCGGCCGAAGCGAACCATCAGGCCTCCGACGAACCGGTGCCGGGCGGCAACGTCGGCCTGGGCGGCCCCAGCTTCACCGCGCCGCGGCCGGCCCTCAACGGGAACGGGAACGGTAACGGGAGTGCCGCGGTCGTCACCGCGCCGGGCGGCTTGCGAGTCTCGCCGGCGGTGCGACGACTCGCGCGCGAGCACAGCATCGACCTGGGCCGCGTGCTCGGCAGCGGCGAGGGCGGCCGCATCACCGCCAACGACATCCTCGCGGCCGCCAAGGCCGGTCCGAGCGCCGGCGTCGCGGCGACCATCTCAGCCGACAACGCCGAGTTCACCGCCCCACGCGCGAGCGCAGCGGTCGCCCCGCCGCCGGTGAGCGCGCCCGCGCCTGCGACGAGCAAGTCTCGCTACGGCGGCGCGCGGCCGGGTGACCTGATCCCGCTCACGCAGGCGCGTAAGATCATCGCGCAGCGGATGGTCGACTCCAAGCACACCGCGCCCCACGCCTGGACGATGGTCGAAGTCGACGTCACCAACGTGTGGAAGTGGCGCGCCCGCGAGAAGGACGCCTTCGAGCGCGACTACGGCGTCAAGCTGACGCTCTTGCCGTTCTTCGTGCGCGCGGCGGTGGAGGCGCTGGCGGCGTTCCCGCTCATGAACGCGTCCTTCACCGACGAAGGCATCCGGGTCCACCGCGAGGTCAACATCGGGTTGGCGATCGCGGCCGACGGGAACCTGGTCGTCCCGGTGATCCGCGACGCCGATCAGCTCTCGATCAAGGGGCTCGCCCTGGCGGCCGGCGCACTGATCGAGAAGGGTCGGCGCGGCAAACTCGGCGCCGACGACTTGGCCGGCGGCACGTTCACCGTCAACAACACCGGCGCGAACGGCTCGGTGCTCTCGGCGCCGATCCTGGTGCCGGGCCAAACCGGGATCGTCACCACCGAAGCGATCGTGAAGCGTCCCGTCGTGCGCGACGACGACGCAATCGCGGTGCGCTCGATGATGAACGTCTGCCTCTCGCTCGATCACCGGGTGGTCGACGGCGCTGTCGCCAGCGGCTTCCTGTCCGACCTGAAGCGGCGCCTGGAAGCAATGGGGCCGACGGGATCGCTCTGAAGACGACGGCGTGGGCGTTCGCGCTCACGCTGCTGCTCGCGGCGCCGGCCTACGGCGCCTACGACGATGAGCCCGGCGGTCTGGTCGGGACGTCTGCCACGCTGGCGAAAGTGCGCCTGCTCTACGAGCACGCGCACCAGCACGAGTACACCCGCGCCGCCACGGTGATCGAGGATTGGCGGCTGTTCCAAGACGGCACGGTCGGCGACTACCGTGTCTTCCAACTCGGCAAGGACGTCCGCGCGATCACCACCCTGGGCCCGATGACGTATCAGAAGGGCATCGTTCACGGCGTCCATTGGCAGCAGGACCGCAACGGCATCACCTTCGTCGACGCCGGGCTGCACGATCAGCGCGAAGCGGCCAGCGAGCGCGCGTTCCGCGATCCGAGCGACGAACGCGACGTACGGCTGATCGGCGAGTCGCCGCAGTTCGGCGCCTACGTCGTCGAAATCGATCCGCCGACCGGCGTGCGCGAGTGGCTGTTCGTCGACAAGCGCAGTGGTCTGGTCGTGCGCCGCGAGTCGATCGAGCGCCGCTCGCGGGTGACGACGAGCTACGACGACTATCGGCTCTTCGACGGCGTGTGGGATCCCTCGCGCGTCGACACGACCGATACGCTCGGCAACGAGCGCGAACAGCTGCTCGTCAGTCGGGCCGTCGATACGACGCCCGATCCGCGCGACGTCGAGATGCCGCCCAGCCGGCGGGTCGTCGAGTTCACCGAAAAGCAGACGACGACGGTGCGGCTTCCGGTGCGCTTCGTCGACGGTTTGCCGGTGGTGCGCGTCATCGTCGGCCGCGGCGCCTACGACTTTCTGCTCGACTCGGGTGCAGCCGGCATCTTCGTCGACCCGAGCATCGCCGACCAGCAGCACCTCGAACGCTTCGGCGATCACATCGGCTCGACGGTCGGCGCGTTTCAAGAGTCGATGACGATCGTACCGCTGATGACGATCGGCGAGCTGCGCATGCGCAACCTGGCCGCGCGCGTCGTCACGCTTCCGTTCCAAATCGACTCCCACACGCACATCGTCGGCCTGCTCGGTTTCGATTTCTTCGCCGACGCGGTCGTCCACCTCGACCTCGAACGCAATCTCGCCGAGGCGATCGTCCCCGAGCACTTTCACCCGCCGACCGACGCTTCGTCCTCCACCCTGAGCCTGGACGATCGTACGCCGGCCGTCCACATCGGCGCCGGCAGCTCGGTCGGACGCGTGGTGCTCGACACCGGCGCCAACCAGACGATCCTCGAGAGCGCGTTCGCCGATCGCGGCGAGTTCGCGCCCGACCGCTTCGAAACGCCCACCCGGGTGCGCGGGATCGGCGGCTTGGCCAGCGCGATCCCGACGCGGGTGCCGGGGCTCGAGCTCGGCGGCCTGTGGCTGCGCGACGTCACCGCCGACATCTCGAACGTCGACCTGGGCAGTGACGAGCTCGACGGCACGATCGGCACCGATCTGCTGCGCTCGTACGAGCTCTGGTTCGACTACCGGGCCAACGCCGTCTATTTGCGCCGCGCACGCCGCTGACCGCTGCGCTCGCCGAGGGCAGCGGTGATGAAGGCGGTCTTCCCTTCGGCGTAGGCGTCGCGGTCGTCGCGATGGCGCTCGGCGAGCCCGATCTTCAGCTCGCCGTAGGCCAGCATCAGCGCCGGATCGGCGCGCAGCACGTCGCGCAGCGTCAGGTGCGCCTTGAGGGCGGGTGCGCCGGCCGGCAGCACGTAGAGATGGTGGCGCGGCGTCCCGGGCGGCGTACGAAAGGCGGCGCGCTCGCTGATCCCGAGGTCACCCAGATGGATGTAGCCGATGCTCTCGAGCCGCTCGATCGCGAACGGCAGATCGTCGGGACGGCGCAGCACGACGTCGAGGTCGACGATGGGCTTCGCCGCCAGGCCCGGTACTGCGGTCGAGCCGACGTGCTCGATGCCGGCGGCCAGCGCGCCGAGCACGCGGGTCAGGCGATCGCGCAACTGCGCGAACGTCGTCGCCCAGGCCGGATCGTAGGGCACGACGACGACCGGTTCGGCGCGATCCTCCGGTGAGAGCGGATCGTGGCGCCGCATCGTCAGCGCAGGCCGAGGACGGTCGCCAAGTTTGCGCGCACGTCGAGCATCGGTGCGAGCGCTCCGCTCGCCGAGGTCAGCAGGGTCGTCACGCCCGGGCCGTGCCCCGCGATGTACGACGAACCGTGGGAGACGACGGCGATCGTGACCGCACCGGTCCGATAGATGCGTCCGTAGCTGTTGTCGGCGTCGCGGATCGCGACCAGATCGCCCAAGCGCAACTGATCGAGGCCGTACTCGGCGACCATTTTGGGATCGAAGCACTGGATGTCGTAGTCGCCGCGCGCGACCGACTGACGGCCCAGCCCCGAGCCCATCGCGCCGGCCGGGACGATCCGCGCCACCGGCACGCTGAAGACCCCGTGCTCGCGCTGGATCCCGAATTTCTCCAGCAGATCGGGATCGCAATTGAAGACGCGCACGTCGCCGGCGTTCTCGAGCGCCAGCCCGACGCCGACCGCGCGTACGACCAGCTCGTCGCCGAGCTTCATCTTCTCCATCACCGCCGGCGGAAAGTCGATCAGCACGTGCTCGACGCCGCCGTGCTTGCCGGTGACGACGCCGCGCTCACCTTTCGCCTCGCCGCTCGCCACCGTCACCGGGTTCCCGATGCACGCGAAGGTGCAGAAGGCGACGTTGACCGCGTCGTCGGGGTGGCGGGCGCTCACGGCCGGCTCGATGTGGTCGGCCTCGACGGCGAACGCGGAGTCGCCGACTCGCACGTTGAGGGTGATCCCGCCGACGCTGGGGAGGATCCGGGGGACCCCGTCGCTGCCGATGTCGTAGAGCTGCGAGGAGAGCTGGGGCGGGGTGACCTGCGCCGAGAGGATCTGCGTCACCAGGCGCGCGCGGTTGGACTGCACGTCAAAGCGTTTCCGCGCCGTGAGGCACGCTCCCGTTCGACGGCGAAGAGAGGGGGTCGTGCAGATCCGCAAGTCCTTCAGCTTCGAGGCCGCCCACGTGCTCCCGCACCACCCCGGGAAGTGCGCTCGCCTGCATGGCCACTCGTACCGGCTCGAAGTCGCTTTGGAAGGCACGCTGCAGTCCAGCGGACCGGCCAGCGGGATGATCCAGGACTTCGACGTGATAGCGAGCGCCGTGCGGGGAACGATTCTGGGCGAACTCGACCACCGCTCGCTCAACGACCTGATCGAGAACCCGACCGCCGAGAACATCGTCCTGTGGATCTGGCAACGCTTGGCTCCCGAACTCCCACAGCTGGCCGAATTGGTGCTGTGGGAGACGCGGAGCGCCCGCGTCGTCCTCCGCGCCGGCGACCCGCTCACGCGCGAATGACCGCCGGGCAGTATCGCCCTGCAAGGAGACTGCAATGATTCGTTCATCCATCGCTGCCCTCACCGCCGTCGTCCTGGGCCTGGCCCCGCTTGCCGCCGCCGCGCAAGTCACGCCGGGCATGACCCTGAACGGCACGATCAACCAGAACCTCAGCTCGAACCACGCCTACGTCGGCGAGCCCGTCTCGCTCTCGGGCGTCTATTCGAGCAACGGTGCTATCCGCCACGCCACCGTCTACGGGCACGTGCGCGAGGTCGTCGCGGCCGGCCAAGGCACCTCGGGCAAGATCCGCCTGGCCTTCGAACAGGTCCGCTCGCCGCAAGGCACCTTCTCGATCCAAGCGCGCGTGACGAGCATCCAGGCCGTCACCAAGAGCAACGCCGGGAAGGAAGCCGGTGCCGCCGTCGCCGGTGGCCTCATCGGTGGACTGCTCGGGCACGGCGCACTCGGCGCGGTCCTGGGCGGCGGCGGCGCGTACGTGATCGCCAAGAACAACCGCCAGAACGTCAACATCTCGGCCGGCTCGCCGGTCTCGATCCAGGTGTTGCGTTCGTACCGCCAGCAATAAGGATCAGTGCTGCAGCTCGCGGAGATCTTCTATAGCGTCCAAGGTGAGGGGACGTGGACGGGAACACCAGCCGTCTTCGTCCGCCTCGCCGGCTGCAATCTGAGCTGTGCCTTCTGCGACACCGACTACGCACTCAAGTTCTTCGCTTCGGTCGAAGAGATCGTCGCGCGCGTGCGCGCCGAGGGTGCCAACTGCCCGATGGTGATCCTCACCGGTGGTGAACCGCTGGCCCAGGCCGAGACGCGCGCGCTGATCGACGCGTTGCGCGCCGACGGGCGGCGCGTCCACATCGAGTCGAACGGGACGATGGCGACGGAGTTGCCGCCCGACGTCTGGCTGACCGTCTCACCCAAAGAGCGGCTGGCGCCGGCGATGGCCGCACGCGCCAACGAGGCCAAGCTGATCGTCGATCGGCGCGTCCCGCAGGAGTGGGTCGCCGCCTTCCCGGAGACGACCCCGATCTTCTTGCAGCCCGAAGGCAACAAACCGGCCAACGTCGCGCTGGCGGTCGACGCCGCCAAGCACGACCCGGGCCGGCTGCGCCTCTCGCTGCAGACGCACAAGTTCATCGGCGTGAGGTGACCGCGATGACCAACTCGACCGCTGACCAGTTGTTCGCCGAATACGGCGCCTATCACACCGATCCGCGCAACCGCGTCTGCCACGAGATCGGCATCCCGCTCATCGTGCTGGCGATCCAGGCCCTGGTCGACGCACTTCCCGCCGGGCCCTTCATCACCGCGCTGCTCACCATCGCGCTGGCGGCCTACTACGTGCGGCTGGTCGGGCTGCGCGCGCTGCCGACGATCCTGGCCCTCTCGGTGGCGGCGGCGATCGCTTCGTTCATCGCGTGGCCGTGGGCGATCGCGCTGTTCCTCGTCGGCTGGATCTTCCAATTCGTCGGTCACGCCTACGAAGGCAAGAAGCCGGCCTTTCTCACCAACCTCGTGCACCTGCTCGTCGGACCCTTGTGGATCGGGCACATCCTTACGACGCCCCGGTCCTCGTCGTCTGCGCGGTAGCGCGCGAGCTCGCCGAGCTCGCGCCGCGTGAAGGCGTCGAGGTCGTCGCGGTCGGCGTCGGCCCCGTCGAAGCGGCACTGGGGACGGCGCGCGCGCTCGCCCATCGCAGCTATCGCGCGGTGATCAACGCCGGCATCGCCGGCGGCTTTCGCGACCGCTGCGCGGTCGGCGACGTCGTCGTCGTCACCCGCGAAGAGTACGTCGAGCTGGGCCTCGAGGACGGCAGCACCTTCGCACTGCCCGACGGCGCCGCGCTCGAACGCGTCGTCGAAGCCGATAGCGGGCTCATCGCGCCGTTCGTCGGCGGAATCGCGCCGGTGATCCTCGGGCGCGGCGTCACCTCGGCCACCGTCACCAGCACCGATGCGCGCGCGCGGCTGCTCGCGCTGCGCTACCGGGCAGACGTCGAGTCGATGGAAGGCTTCGCCGTGCTGCGCGCGGCGCGCGAGGCCGGCGTGCCCGCGATCGAGATTCGCGGCGTCTCCAACCTGGTCGGTGATCGCGCCACCAACGCATGGGACTTCGCCGCCGGTGCACGCGGTGCGGTCGAAACGACCCACACCCTGCTCGACGTTCTGTTCTCGCGATGACCTATTCGCTCGCCTATTCGCCCTGCCCGAACGACACCTACATCTTCGCCGCGCTGACGAACGGCCTCTTGCCCGATGCGCCGCACGTGCAGGTCGTTCTCGACGATGTGGAAGCACTCAACGAAGCCGCGCGCGAGGGGCGCTTCGCGTTGACGAAAGTCAGTTACGGCGCGATCCCGTATCTGCTCGAGCACTATCGCATCCTGCGCTCGGGGGGCGCACTCGGACGCGGCTGCGGGCCGCTGGTGGTCATCCGTCCGCGCGCCGACGGGAGCGCGCCGTCGCTCGCCGAGGTGGGTGAGGACGCCGTGTTCGCGATTCCCGGCCGCTTCACGACCGCGTTCGCGCTCTTGCGGCTCGCGCTCGGGCGCGAGCCGCACACCAAGGTGTTGCGCTTCGATGCGATCGTCGACGCGGTCGCGCGCGGCGAGGTCGACGCGGGGCTGATCATCCACGAGTCGCGCTTCACCTACCAGAAGAGCGGCCTGGTGCAGGCGATCGATCTGGGCGACTGGTGGGAAGCGACGACCGGCAACGCGATCCCGCTCGGAGCGATCCTCGTGCGCCGCGACGTCCCGCTGTCCGAGGCGCGCGCGATCGACGAGGCCATCCGCCGCAGCCTGCGGTTTGCCCGCGAGCACGAGGACGCGATCATCGACTACGTGCGCGAACACGCCTTCGAGATGGACGACGCGGTGATGCGCGCCCACATCGGCCTCTACGTCAACGAGTACAGCGACGACCTCGGCCCGGTCGGCATCGCCGCCGTCGACGACCTCTTCGCCCGCGCCGCCGCCGCCG
>Ga0181531_10001992_pt1 | contig 12823 bp, 11 predicted proteins | sample PEATcosm2014_Bin_38_FD_119743 | JGI IMG/M metagenome (GOLD analysis project Ga0181531, IMG submission 119743) | Peatland microbial communities from MTU Mesocosm Facility, Houghton, MI, USA - PEATcosm2014_Bin11_10_metaG | ecosystem: Environmental > Terrestrial > Soil > Wetlands > Peat | place... | reverse complement strand
TCGCTGCGTTCGTATTCCGGACGCATGATCGACGATGTCATCCAGACCGACGCGTCGCTTAATCCGGGAAATTCGGGCGGGCCGCTGGTGAACTCCGAAGGTCAAGTGATCGGAGTGAACACCGCGACGATCATGGGCGCACAAGGCTTGTGCTTCGCCATAGGAATCAATACCGCGAAGTTCGTGGTCAGCCGACTACTGCGCGATGGCAAGATTCGCCGCAGCTACATCGGAGTCGAAGCGCAGACGGTGCCGCTGCATCGGCGGTTGATTCGTTTTTACGACTTGCACCAAGATTCCGGTGTAGTCGTGATGTCGGTCACCGAAGGCGGTCCGGCGAGAAAAGCTGGCGTCCGGAATCTTGACATGATCATCGCGCTGGACGGCAAGCCCGTCGCCGGCGTAGACGACCTGCATCGCCTGCTCACCGACGCTCGCGTAGGAGTCAGCAGCACGCTTACGATCCTCCGCAATACAGACAAACTCCAGGTGAAAATCGTGCCGCAGGAAGCAAACTAAGGCTAGGGAGCGAGAGCTTGCCGGGAGCGAAGCGGAAGGGTCGGTCGCGCCTACACACAATCAACCCCGAGACCGCTTTCGTGGTCTCGGGGCATGATGCGGGAGCTAGTAGGCTTGCAGATTCTGCCAGTAGCTCAGGTTGTCGATGTCCTGCAACTCGGGTGTGCCGGGGGGCAGGTTAGCCGGGTTCAGGAACTCATTGTCGAAGTAATACTTACGACCCGGAGCTCCGTAGACCAGGGTGCAGCATTTGTAGACTCCAGTGTTGTACTGCGCGTAATAGAGACTGACGAGCGAGCCTCTGTAGTAGAGATTGATGCCGCTCCAGCTTTCCATGTACCGCAGGAAATTATGAACTCCGCCGTCGGTGCCGAAGTCGGCCCCAGTCGCGGACGCAGGATTGGGGAAGTTACGGTTCTTGCCGCCTGCGATGGCCGTACGGTAATAAGTCGAAGTCGGCACCCGGCCCGCCAAGTTGTGAGGATTCAACATGGAGGTCAAGTCCGACCACGCAGCTGACTGCAGAGACACTGCGTCGGCGATGATCGAGGCGTTGGAATGGGCTATGTCCGTGGTTTCCTGTGGATTGCTCCAGAACGGATCGCTCGCATTAGTGTTGTAGTTGCCCCAAATGTAGAGCGGATTTTCAGAAGCCACGGTAAAGCCGCCGCCGCCGGTATCCGGGCGAACAGGGAGATTCCCGAGACCTCCGTCCACCAACCGAAGGACGTGGCGGGCGCCGGTCACCTTGTTGGCGCGGCCATTAACGACGCCGGTCCCTGCGCAATTGATGGTGACAAACGGATTCGGGGGCACAGTATTGGTGTTGATACCGAAACCGTACCCGATATTGGCCATGCCCCAATTGTCCAGCTTGCCGTTGCCGTCTACATCTTCTGGCGAGAGCATGTCGTTGTCATTGTAGCCAGAGTTGATGGGTTCGAGAACGCCGTCCGGCATTTCCGTCGCGCTGCTGGAATTGATGACGTCTTCGATACCGGACTCGCCGCTGGTGGCTACGGGCGAGACATTGGGATCGGCAACCATGCCGCGACGGTCGGAGAAATAAACCAAATAGCCGTTCTGAGGTGCGTAATTCACTAGTGTGCCGCTGCCGGGGATGGTGCCAAGCAGCCACGCATTTAGATTGCCCACGTCAAGTTCCGCCGTGCCCATGACGCCGTTGGCGTAGCACTGAGTTGCAGTGAAGCCCGTCGGTGTAGCGTCGTGCGGGAAGCCTTCGCGCGGGTCATAAAAGTTAATCGGGTAAAAGCTCCACTGCGAAGCGGCCCCGGTGATGTTGGCAGGTTCATCCCCCGTCGGCGGATAGGATGTAGTCGTGATTACGCCGTCCCCGTTTCGGTCGGCCTGCTCCTGCAAGATCAGGATGGCCTTGGGATGAACGTTGTTACCCGTGAGCGGGGTGCTGGGAATCGCTAATCCCCGAGCAAATCCCAGTTGGAGCCACTCCGTCGTGATGCCAACCCAGACTCCAGCTGTGTTTAGATACTCAACCCGCAACCAGCCATCGACCAGGGGCCATGTATTGGCAGTTGTGCCGTAGGGCTTGACCCATGCACCATCGCCTTGCGTGGTGCTTCCCCAAGCCAAATAGGTTGTTCCCACTCCGGATACGTTGTAGTTCAATCCGCCCGCGCCGCCGTTCGTCAAGTCAACGTCCTGGCCGTCGCCCAGCGGACCGCGCTCGGGATGCAAGTCCGCCTGTGTGTTGGCGAAGAGGATGCGGATATTGGCTTTGTTGTATTCGCGGGAAGTACCAATCGTGGAGGTGGAGACTTCGCCCGCGACTGGTTTGCGAATTACCTGCGCCTGGGAAACTCCGGGAGCGGCAAAGGGCAGGGTCAACTGCTCGACTCCGGTGGAACCGGCATTGCCGATGAAGCCGTTGAAGGTGACGGTGGAAGTGTTCAGCCAAGTGCCGACGGCACCACCGCTATTCGGCGGAATGCCGCCCGCCCAGCTGCCATCGCCCATCGTGAGCAGACCACAGGAAGACGGAGGGCTGCCGCTGCCGTTGTAGGTATCGCAGCCACCGGTCACGTTCGGAACGTATACGTCTCCCTGATAGCTACCACCGTTGCTGTAGTTGTCGGCCAGTCGATCGCGAATAACCTGCCCAAAGGCGGTGACTTTACCGTCGGCGATGAGTGGACCGGAGTTCGCTGCAAGATACAAGTTGCCGTTGGTGTGAATGCGACCCTGGAAGTCGAATACGGGGCCGGCGAAATAGCTGAGATCGCTGTCGGAGAACACACCGAACTGGAATACGGGAATGAGCGCGACTTCGATGTTGCGGTTCAAGCTGGCGTTCGCGCCGGAAACGCGGGTTGCAGTCGAACTCAGGGTCAGAGGAATGATTTCCGCAGTCAAGCCCTGGTTTGCGCCCGAGCTGATGACTGCCGTCGTTGTTACAGGATTGCCCGGGGCACCCGGCCAAGTGATGCTCTCCTGATAGGCCACGTTGGGAATTTCCGAGGGGCTGGGGGGAATGGTGGCGATTGCGCTCAACTGCGCCGGCGTCGGCGACAGGGTCGTGGCGTAGAGTGCGCCCAGATCGGCGGTCATCTTTTCCATGCCGGACTCAGCCGCGTAGAACGCCAAATTCGCTTCCATATCGTTGCCGCCAATATGGCTGGCAGTGTTGGTCATGTACATGAGACCCACAGCCAGTCCTGAGAGCAACACCATCATCAGCAGGCTGGCAATCAAAGTGAATCCTTGTTGACCGCGTGACTGATTTGATTTCATTTTCATTTGGCCATTCCTATTTGTCGTCTTCATCCCAAGCACTCCCGCAAACATTAAGGTTTCGTTCGATCGAGTTCTCAATACCGATTCTTGAAGGTCAAGTTGCGCGTGCTCACCGAGGTCGAGAGCGCAGTGCTGCGCGATTTGTTGCCGTAAGAAGTCGGGCTTTGGCCTTCGAGCAAGATATTCACTTTTTCAATCTGGTTGGGAGAGTAGCCCGCTGCGATAGGGTTCTCCTGACCGGCGCAACCCGTGACCGGGGTGGCAGTGCAGAGGTCGTAAGTAAAATTCATGGCGATGATATTGTCCGCAACCGGCACTGGCGTCTGGCCGTTGACCTGCCGCATCAAGCGCGGCAGTTCGCCAAAGGTTGCCGGCACCTCCATGAAGTAAGTCACCGCGTAAATCCGATACGCGATGGCGGTATTGCCGCCGCCGTTCTGCTGAAGATATTTGAGATTTCCGCTGGCGGCGCCGGGTTGATTCATGTTGAGCGCGTCGCCTGCGGCGAACGTGATGATGGTGCCTCCGGGATTGATTCCAGTGATTTCGACCACGGCGTAGTTGCCATTTTGCGAAACCAGAAGCAGATCCCCTAATACAAGACCTGTAGGACTCTGAATGGCAGGAAATCCAGCCGGCGCACCGACGGGCGGAGCGACGTTGTCTATCTCGATTCCGTTGGCATTCACGGTGAAGGTGTATTGATTCAGCGGAAAGCTGTAGTCCACATAGATGAACGTGGCTTCGTCAGCCGCGGTGCCGGTTGCCGGAATCGTAGCCGGTCCGCCCTTTTCCATGCCATTGCCGGCGCCGGGAATGATGCCGTACATATAATTGTTGAGTACGACGCCTTCGACCGTGCCGCTGATGTAATTGTTATTGTTGAGCCATGATTTTCCGGTCTGATCCACGGCGAAATGAGAAACGCCGGTACTGGCGCCACCGTAGGGCAAAGTCAATCCGCCGGAGGGAAGTCCCGAACCGGCCATGGAGGCGTCTTTAGCAATGAGATTGAGAGCGGCGCGGGTGTCCTCTTCCATATCTCCGCGCTGCTGAACAAAGCTGGTTGCGTCGGTGCCGGTCTTAAAGAGGGAGGCGGCTGCGCCCAGGATCACGACCCCAATGGCCATGCCGATCATCATCTCCATCAAGCTAAAGCCGCGTTGTTTCGTCAATGTCATAGCTGTCATGTTTGCCTCTCAGCGGTGTTACCGGTAAGACGAAATCAGGGCGTACACGGTGTACTGACGATTCCAGCCTTGAGCCGTGGCGTATTGCACCGTCACTTGCACCTGCTCGAGCGTGGTATATCCGGTGATCGGTGTAATCGTGATCTGGCGTGAAAAATTGGTCAGGCTGACCATGGCGTCCGGGGGAGACGTGCCGACGAGCACGCCGGAAGCGCCTGGCACTTCAACCGCGGCGGCTGGAATGTCGTCCGCTGTGCCGTCAAGGCCATCGGGCCCAGGGTCGGTCAAGGGGAGCATGCCGTTGAGAAAAATCCCCGGGGGTGTCGCCGAGACGTTGGCAATCTGTGCGAACGTGATTTGGTCGGTCTGGCGCGCGGTGTAGATGCTCTCGAGGGCTTGCGTGGCTCTTTGGCGCGCAACGGCGTCCAGTTGCACGTTTGACGTGGAAGCCACGGCGGCGGCAAAAGCCCCCAGCACGCCGATCAATCCGATGGTGATGACCGCAATCGCGATCATACTTTCTATAATGGTGAAACCCCGCTGACGCTTGTTGGTAGTTACGCTTGCCATTATTGTTCGACCCATGTCGCAACCCCCGAATGATTGGCTAAGATCCAGCCTCGCGTTCGTCCACTCGAACCGAATAATGAAACGGCGCGCGAACTATAGAGCTGGTTATTTTGCGCGAGATATATCACGCCGCTGTTCACGTTTCCGTTGACGTCGTGCGCCGAACCGTCAGGCTCGAACATGACCTGCTGTTTGTTGCCGCCGGTTACTCCCTGATCGAAGTCGATGGCGACGATGCCCGCGCCAAACCCGTCTGGCGGTGCGCCCGTGGGAATACCGGTGATAGTTTGAAACTGGATATTACTGGGGAGCACCAGGTTGTTGATCTGTACGGCGGCGGAAAGCGCCGTGCCTGCATCCCAGCGGTACAGTTGAATGCTGTTCGTGGCCGGCGCTCCGAGTGGGTTCGCCGCACCGGTGGGTGCTGCCACGCCGAAGCAGACGATGTACTGCTTGCGTTGCGCGATTGCCATCTCGCGGGCGTTGCGCAGTTGGGTGAAGACCGTCGCGTACCCGGAATTGATCGCGTTGCTGGCGCTCATCGAGCTGTAACTCACGACCGCGAAGCTGACCAGGATGAGCATGATGCACACCACAATCATCATCTCGATCAAGCTAAAGCCGCGTGTCCTGATAGATTTCATCCCAGCCATATCCATAAGCCTTCTCACGTGCGCGTTGGTAATACCGTTTCTGCCGGAGGAGGGGCTTTGCAAAGACTTGCCGCCGTCTTTTGCAGTGAACCCATCCTAGGGGCGGGAATTTGGAGCGTCAAAGTACCAAAGTCGTGGTCAGGCGATTGGCCGTGCGTAACGTAATCCGCGGTGGTAACTCCGGTCACTTTGGTGATGGAACGTTCGAAGCGGAACCCTTCTGCTAAGCCGAGTGGGCCTTGACGGATCGACCCGCGGGATTACCCGAGCGGGGAACCGGAACGTAAGCGCAGGAGCGAAAATCGTAATGCTTCGTTAAGCAATGACCACAGAGATCGAGCTGGTGCATTTTGCAACGGACCACCGGGGATTCGGTCGCACAAAGCTCACACCCGCCGCTCATCCGCCTTTTGGGCCCTGCCAGGGTTTCCACCTCCGCCTGGGCGACTTGCGCTTTTAGGTAAAAACCACTGGCGATCGCAAGAGCGCCCAGGGCGAAGAGCCCGGAACCGACTGCCACCAGTTCGATATCGAGGTGTCGTTCAATCATGGCGGGGACGCATAGCAGCCCGCCCACCATCAACGTCGCTCCGGCGATCATCATCCAGTGGCTAATTTTTGTGAGCATGGGCTTCTGAGTGCGCAATGCGGAGGTCTGGAAAAGCGCCGTAGTCCGATGTCAGGCCTTCGGTTCATACACCATATCGGCCTGCCGCCCTGGGCTCCAGATGACTAAAGTCACTCCGCGCAAGCTAGTACAGAGGTAACTTGCGTTGTTACCTGCGACTCCCCTAACATCCTCTTCTTATGGCCCTTACTTCACTGTTGGTTTGCGCGGACAAGAAAGCGGTGCAGACCCTGAGCCGCCTGCTGCGCAACCTCGATATTGAGGTCAGCCGATGCGACGACGCTGAAGCAGCCCGCAAGCTCTTGTCCACTGCCGACTTCGATGCGCTGCTGGTGGATTGTCACGACGAAGAAGCGGCCTGCGACCTCATCGCCTGGGTGCGACAAAACGCGGTCAAACCTAATTGCGTGGTGCTTGCGCTTTTACCGGCGAAGGTTGGCCATCGCGATATGTTCGCGGCCGGGGCGAATTTCGTCATCTACAAGCCTTTGTCGGACGAGCGCGCCAATGCTTGCATGACGGCGGCTCGCGATCTCATCGAACGCGAACGCCGTTCGGGACAGCGTGTGCTCTTATCCGGCTCCGCGTCCGTCGCTTGCTCGGACTTCGAAAAAGCGCCTGCGACACTTCTGGATATCAGCGAAGACGGCATTGCGATTCAGTCGGAGCGCCCGCTTCCCTCAGCCGGGCGAATCTATTTACAGTTTGCACTGCCCGGACAAAGATCAGCGGTACACATCGCTGGCTACCTCGCGTGGCAGGATGGATTGGGTCGTAACGGCCTTCGTTTTGCAGAATTGCCCCAGGCTTCGCGCCGCGCCTTACGGGAATGGATTGCAATGGAAGCTAAGCGACTCAAAGATGCCGGCCACTCGAAACTGCCGCAAACCAACGTGGCAGCGGGTCTGGCGCTGCTTTCTTCCTCGCTGGAAGACCGTCGTTTTCCGCTGCGGAAATCCTGCAACATAGGTGTACAAGTCTTTCGCGCGGGACAAAATATCCCACTGCGATCTACTTTGCGCGACATCGGGCACGGCGGCGCCTACATTGAAACCTTCCAGCCCTATCCCGTAGGAACTTCTCTGGATGTCGTGCTTCATACTCACGAAGTTAAGCTCACGCTCTTGGCGAGAGTTCAAAGCTCACATCCCGGCCTGGGCATGGGCGTGAAGTTTACTCTGCGCTCCAGCGAGCAGCGCCAGCAGTTGGGGCAGATCGTTGACTCGGTCGAAACTGAACTTGCGACCACCTAAGCCCACGCAACCTATTTGCCCGCCACTACTCTGCAACTAGCGGATTCTCGATTTCGCCTGCTACCATCCGTTACACATGCCTTCGAGTAAGAAAACTCAAGCACGCAGGAAAACAAGGAATTCTGAGCTCGCCGGCGGCCCGGCGAAGCCCTCTCATTCACCGGGTGAGTTGGTCATCATTACGGGCATGAGTGGTTCGGGCAAAGCTTCTGTGCTGAAGGCATTTGAGGATCTAGGCTATTACTGCGTCGACAATTTGCCCGTGGGCCTCATCCCGCACTTTGCGGAACTGGTCGGCCAATCTTCCGAAATCGAGCGCACCGCTTTGGTGGTCGACGTGCGCGAAGGCTCGCAACTGGAATCACTTCCTCGGATCATTCAATCGGTGCGCAAAATTCTTCCGACGCAGGTTGTGTTCCTAGAAGCGGCCGACGCCGTGATTTTACGTCGTTACAGCGAGACTCGCCGACCCCATCCTCTCGGTGCCGACAATTCCGTCAAGGTGGCACTTACCGCGGAACGGAAGCACCTGCGCAAGATTCGCGCCATCGCCGACATTGTGATCGATACTTCTAAATTCAACGTTCACGAACTGCGGGCGCACATTATCGAGCGTTTCGAAAAAAAGGAATCAGAGAAAAACATCCTTGTTTCGTGCGTGAGTTTTGGCTTCAAGCACGGTGTGCCCGAGGATGCAGACCTCATGTTTGACGTGCGCTTCTTGCCGAACCCGCACTTTGTCCCGGAGTTTCGCCCTTTAACTGGACGCGATCCAAAGGTCGCGAAATATATTCGATCGTTTCCCCAGACTCGTGAGTTCATTGATCGCATCAGCAAGTTGCTGATCTACTTGCTGCCCCATTACATCCGGGAAGGGAAGAGCTATCTAACGATTTCCTTCGGCTGTACTGGCGGGCAGCACCGCTCGGTGATGATGGTGGAGGATGTGAGCAAGCTGTTGCGCAAGGCCGGTTACAGGGTAAAAACGGTGCATCGCGACAGTCCGGGATAGTCGCGCTCCGTTGCATTAGACTAGGGGTTGCTTCTGACTCAAACCTCAAATCGTGCGTTTCATCCGTGGGGATGTTCATGCGCCAACTGACCCGGCTACTGCGTTACGTGATCCCCTACTGGTGGCAGTTGCTGGCGTCCATTCTGCTGATGGCAGCAGTCGGCTGCCTGGAAGCCTTTCGCTGGATTCTGCTTCGACCCGTGCTGGATCGAGTCTTGAACCCTTCCACTGGTTCGGAGAACATCCAGCTTTTCACCATACCGATTTCCGGCCACATCATTTATCTGCAGGACTTCGTGCCAGGTCACCTGCGCAACGCCTGGTCCATCGTGGCCTTCGCGCTGGTGGCTTCGACGATCGTCAAGGGGATCTGCGATTACGCCGGAACTTACCTAGTGAACTTCGCCGGATACGGCATGATCACCGATTTGCGTAACCGCCTTTATGAATCGATACTTCGGCGCAGCGCGGCGTTCTTTCAGAACAATACGACGGGAACGCTGGTTTCCACCATCGTCAACGACGTCGAGCGTATTCAATACGCCATGTCGAAGGTGCTGGCCGAATTTCTACAGCAAGTGTTTACCTTTATATTTACGGCTGTCGCAGTTGTATTCCTCGGCCGCAATTTGTCCTGGGTATTGCTACTGTTCGTTCCATTTATTGTTTTTTCTGCAAGAAAAATCGGCCGACGGGTGAGGCTGACCACGCGCACCGGGCAGGACAAGCTTGCCGACATCCAAAATATCTTGCAGGAAACGATCACCGGCAACCGCATTGTGAAGGCGTTCAGCATGGAAACCTGGGAGATCAGCCGCTTCCGGCAGGCCGCCCGGCGGCTGTTTCGGGCTAATATGCGATCGGTCGCGGCTTCGTCGATCAGTTCTCCGCTAATGGATATTTTTGGCGTTGTCGGCGTCGCCTTGCTGCTGCTTCTAGGGCGGAATCAGGTCGCGCATGGAGCCATGACTCTGGGCGTTTTTGGTGCGTTTATTGCGTCGGTGTTCAGCCTTTATAATCCCGTCCGAAAGTTCGCGCTCTTCTACAATAATTTTCAGGAGGCATTAGGCGCGTCCTCGCAGCTGTTTAAGTTCATGGACAGTGCGGATGAGGTGCCGGAAAAGCGCGGTGCCAAGACCCTGCCGCCCTTCTCGCGCGAGATTCTGTTTGATGGAGTGAGCTTCTCGTATGAACGCTCCGCGGATTCGAACGACGAAGCCTCCCCTCGCGAGATTTTGCGCGACATCAATCTGCGAGTCGCCGCGGGCGAAGTGCTCGCTGTCGTGGGATCGAGTGGAGCTGGCAAGAGCACGTTAGTTTCTCTGATCCCGAGGTTTTTCGATGTAACGGCGGGCAATTTGCTCATTGATGGCACGGATGTTCGCGACGCTACTGTCTCATCATTACGAAAAATGATTGGCGTGGTGACGCAGGAGACTGTGCTCTTCAACGACACTCTGCGCAACAACATCGCTTATGGCCAGCCCGGAGTCGCGCAGTCACAAGTGGAAGCCGCGGCTCGCGCCGCTTTGGCGCATGACTTTATTATGGAGTTACCCGCGGGATATGAGACGGTCATCGGCGAACGCGGGGTACGACTATCGGGCGGGGAACGTCAGCGGCTTGCGATTGCGCGTGCCCTGCTGAAAAATGCGCCCATCCTTATTCTCGACGAAGCGACGTCCGCGCTAGACAGCGAGTCGGAATCGCTGGTGCAATCCGCGCTCCAGAATCTGATGACCGGCCGAACCGTGGTGGTGATCGCGCATCGGCTATCGACGGTGCGCCGCGCCGACCGCATCGTCGTCTTGGAAAACGGTACCATCGCCGACATCGGCACACACGATGCGTTGATGAATCGCCTCGGAACCTATAAGCGTCTTTACGAGCTGCAATTTTCTGGAATCGACGAAGCCAGCCTTCGGGCGGCCGCGGTGAGACAATAGCGAATGGCCGCCCCATCCAATCCGATTCCGTCGATGCCGATCCGATCGATGACCGGATTCGCACAGGTCAAGGGACACGTTCCAGCGCCGGACGGCCCTTCCGAGGCCACCCCGGGAAAAGCATCCCCTGAATTCACGCTCTCGCTGAAGTCGGTGAATCATCGCTTTCTCGATATTCACTTTCGTTTGCCGAATGACACCGACGCGCTCGAGATGAAGCTGCGGCGCTTCTTCAAAGAAAAAATGGTGCGCGGACATTTGGATGTGACCCTGAATGTGGAACGCAATGGCGCGGCGGGGCTATCTTGGAATCGGGACTTGGCGGCGTCATATATCCATGCGTTTCGGGCGGCTGCAACCGAATTCAGCCTGCTTTCGGAGCCCGATCTGAATGTCATTCTGCGCATGCCGGGAGCGCTCGAATCCGCTCCGTTGAACGGCAACGGAAGTATGGATGCCGCGTTGCTCGCAGCCGCCGAGGCCGCGCTTTCCGCATTGAATCAAATGCGCGAAGAAGAAGGTCGCGGCATCGATCGCGAATTACGGCAACTGATGTCGGAAATCCAGAGTGCCGTGGCGAGCATTCGAAAACTGGGAACGGGCATGCAAAAGGCCTATGCGGAGAAACTGCGTGTCCGCATGGCAGAGCTGCTTGGCGGTTCGCTTTCGCAGGAGCGTATCCTACAGGAAGCCGCATTGATGGCTGATCGCAGCGATATTCAGGAAGAAATCGTCCGCCTCGAAAATCACGTCACGCACTTTCTTGGATTACTCGATCAGGGCGGCGAAGCGGGAAAGAAGCTCGACTTCCTGTTGCAGGAGATGGGACGCGAAGCCAATACCCTGCTCTCAAAAACGTCAGGACTCGCGGGCGACGCGCTGCAAATCACGACCCAAGGTCTCGCCCTGAAAGCCATCATCGAGAAAGCTCGCGAACAGGTGCAAAATATCGAATGACGACTGTCTTCATCATTTCGGCGCCGTCAGGGTCGGGTAAGTCAACGCTAGTAAACCGCGTTCGTGAGATTGTCCCTGATCTTGAGTTTTCCGTCTCCTATACGACGCGCAAGCCACGGGGACAAGAACGAAACGGCGTCGAATACTTTTTCGTTTCGCGCGAAGAGTTCGAAGACATGTTGCGCCGCGACGAGTTTCTCGAACACGCCGACGTGTTTGGCAACTACTACGGCACTGCTCGGCGTTTCTTCCGCGAAGCCAAGGAGCGCGGCAACGATCTTCTACTCGACATCGACGTGCAGGGTGCAGCACAGATCAAACGCAACCTTCCCGAGGCGGTCAGCATCTTTATCCTGCCGCCGAATCGAGAAGTACTTGAATCACGCTTGCGCACCAGGAGTCTCGATACGGAGGACGTGATACAGACACGGTTGGCCACGGCCACTCGTGAGATTGAGAATTATGAGAACTACGACTATATTTTAGTGAACGACCGCCTGGAAGAGTCCATTGTTGTGCTGGAGTCAATCTTGCTCGCGGAGAGGCTGCAGCGCACCAAGGCGAAACTTACCGCTGAAGCGGAAGCGATGAAAGCCAAAGCCGAGAGTTGGCGCTTGAACAATGTACGACAGCGCTTACAACCGATTCTGGCCTCCTTCGCGCCCGCAGCGGCTTCCGGAGGACGCTAGTCTTAGGGGGATCCTCATGAGGTTGGTAGAAGGTTTCGACAGCAATTATCGTTACATTCTGGTGGCGGCGCGGCGTGCGCGACAACTGCAAAACGGCGCGGCTCCGTCCATCGATACCGGTTCCCGCAAACCCTGCCGCATCGCGCAGGATGAAATTCACGCGGGGAAAGTGAAGTGGGTGATTCCCGATCTGAAGGCGGAAGCGGCGGCGCATTTGGCTGCGCTTGATTCGCCGATCAGTTTGGACTGATTGCCCTACGAAGATGAAAGTTGCCCTTGGGGTTAGCGGTGGCATAGCCGCTTACAAAGCGGCTGAGATCGTACGCCTGTTGCAGGATCGCGGCATTCGCGTGCAAGTCATCATGACTCGCGCCGCGCAGGAGTTCATTCGTCCGTTAACCTTTGCAGCGCTCACCGGAGAGAAAGTCATCACTGATCTTTTCTCTGCGGGAAGCGAAGTACCCAATGTCGAATCGGCTATCGAGCACATCGCCGTCGCTCAATCTATCGACGCGCTGCTTGTCGCTCCTGCAACCGCGAATACGATCGCCAGTTTCGCGCACGGGTCAGCCACTGATTTTCTAACCACGCTTTATGTCGCAACAAGCGCTCCCGTTGTGATCGCGCCCGCAAT
>Ga0181531_10001991_pt1 | contig 12825 bp, 11 predicted proteins | sample PEATcosm2014_Bin_38_FD_119743 | JGI IMG/M metagenome (GOLD analysis project Ga0181531, IMG submission 119743) | Peatland microbial communities from MTU Mesocosm Facility, Houghton, MI, USA - PEATcosm2014_Bin11_10_metaG | ecosystem: Environmental > Terrestrial > Soil > Wetlands > Peat | place... | reverse complement strand
CTAAACCTACTAGCCTGCCGCTAGCAACGCTGGAGCGGCGACGTGCCTGGCCGTACTCTCGACGGCAACGCAAGACTCATCTGTCTCGCCCAAAGCCTCCATCACCAAGTGACTCAGCGCCTCTATGAATTTCGGAGAATCGTTCAGCCCCGCGCTCATCTCAAACTGCGTGATGCCAAGCCTCCGCGCTTCTTCGCGGGCTTCGTGATCGATCTCGCCAAGAGTCTCCACGTGATCGGAAACGAAAGCCACCGGCACGATGCAGATCTCCCGCACTTTTTCTGACGCCAGATCGTGCAGCGTACGGTGCAGGGAAGGCTGGAGCCATTTGCTGGCTCCGACTTTGCTCTGGTAGCAGAGTCGGTGACGATTGGTCCATCCCCCGCGCTGCATCAGGAGCTGAACCGTTTCCTCAATCTGGCGCTGGTAGGGGTCGCCCTTGGCGATCACTGACATGGGAACGCTGTGTGCGCTGAAAAGTAGCTCGACTCGCTCCGGGACGGGAAAGCGGTCCAGGGCATGTTCAATCTTTTCAATCACGGCATCTAGATACATGGGATGCTGGTAGAACGGGCCGACGTTGTGTACTGGGATGTCGTCGCGGAAGAGCCGCTGCCATTCGTTCCGGCTGCTGCCAGTCGTGGTCGAGGAATATTGCGGATACAAAGGCAGCAGCACGACTTCATCGCACTGCGCGGCCCGGAGTTGCGTGATCGCTTCGCGGGTGAAGGGATGCCAGTAGCGCATGGCGACAAAGCAGCGCGCATCCAGACCCTGGCTGGAAAGTTCGGTTTCGAGCGCCCGCGCCTGACGTTCGGTGAAGCGGCGGATGGGCGAGCCTCCACCGATGGTGGCGTAGTGATGCTGAACTTTGTGGGCGCGCGTGGTCGAAATCAGTTTGGCCAGAGGTTTGCGGCCGATGCGGGCGAAGGGAAAGTCGATGATATCGGGATCGCAGAAGAGGTTATAAAGGAAAGGTTCTATCGCAGCCAGGGTGTCAGGCCCGCCCAGCTGAAACAGAACTACCCCCAAACGCCGTGTTGTACGCGTCATCCCCCAGATTCCCCAGAACGGGCGAATTTACTCTCATCTGAGGCTAGAGTCAATGGCGGAATGTGAGAATCGGGAAATGTAAAACGATTTTCTAGTGAACGGCAGCGGGCGCGGCCTTCACTTTGTCCATTTCCTCGATCACGGCGTCCGCGAATTGCAACGTGCCCGCTTTGGAATACACAAGACTCACGGGAACACCGAAAAAACGGTCCCGCAGGAATAAAGGATGCAGTCGCCGCCGCCGTCGGTCGTACCGTATAACACGGTATCCTCGTACAGCGTTAATCCACCGAAGGGGATAGCGCCGTCCGGCGGGCCGGTGAAGGTGTGGAGGGTCGTTTCCTTCCAAAGCCCGCCCTGGTCTGCCGGCGGAGACAGCTCGAAGACCGCGCCGCAACCGTCGTCGGGATAACAAGAGAGGTTTCCGCCGAAGGTCGTGGCACCGTAGAGGTTGCCAGCGCGGTCTATGATTACTCCGCCTTGCGGTCCTTCGCCATCGCCGTAGCCGGTAAAGGTATAAACGATTGCCTCGGTCCAGTTTCCTCCAGGAGCGGTAGGAGGCGATAACTCAAAGACGGTGCCGCATGCGAAATCGTCGGTGGTGCAACTGCCGCCGCCCGCTTGGGTTGCCCCATAAAAATTTCCCTTACCGTCCGCGACCAGGCCGTTGACTGGCTGATCCCCGTCGGTGCCGCCCTGAAACTCATAGATCGTCTGTTCCGTCCATGTGCCGCCGGGCAGCGCGGGGGGGACTAATTCGAAGACTGTGCCGCAGCCGAAGAAACAGAGGTTTTGCGTCCCGCCGCACTGCACGGCAGTGCCATAGAGCGCGCCATTCGCTCCGAAAACGAGCTTGCCGTTGGGACCGCAGCCGTCGGTTGAGCCGGCGAACCTGTACAGCAGGGTTCCAGTCCAGGCGCCACCTTTCGCCGCAGGAGGCGACAATTCATAAACCGTTCCGTAGCTACCGACGTAGTCGCCCCTCGTGGTTCCGAAGATGTTCCCGGCCTTATCAAAAATCACACCACCGTAAGGTACGCTGCCAATAGTCCCGTTAAAGCTGTATAGCACATTCTCAGTCCAGTCGCCCCCCCGGCTGGTGGGAGGAGTTAAGCGAAATACGCTTCCCTGCCCGGAAGCGCCGTCTTGAGAGGCCGCCCCGTAAAGGTTTCCCGAGGCGTCGAACGTCAAGACAGAGATAACGTTGTCATCTTCGCGGGTCATGCGAAAGTAGTAGAGAGCTGTCTTTGTCCATGGCGCTCCGGGTGTGGCCGGCGGCGATAACTCGAAGACCTGGTTGCCGCCGTATGTTGCGCCGTAAAGATTCCCAGACGGGTCGGAAACCAGACTCGTCATGGGTGCCGATCCGTCACGGCCAGAAGAAAATCGGTACAGAACCTCTTCGCGTTGGCCAAGAACCGATGAAGTGCCGGCCAAAACGAAAACGTAGAGCAAAATCCAGAACTTGGCCGAAGTTGTGCGGTGGCGCTCCGGCGGGATTCTTACCGACTGTTTCGTGGCGCTTCTCACAGCCAAACCTCCGTTCAAGTTCACGGTATAGGGCGGATTCGCGGCACAGGACGGGCGGGTGCCGGGGGGGAGGCCACAAACATACGCCAGGAGTTTGAGGGATTCAAGATGCAGATTTTTGCAGGCTAACTAGTGAGTTAACGACTGAGGCCGGGTTCTTGTGAGAGAGCTTAGGCAGGTGAGGAACCGGTCTTAGAGGTCTCCATCTCTTCGATAACGGCGTCGGCGAATTGCGAGGTGCCGGCCTGGCCGCCGATATCTTTCGTCAGCTTTTCGGGATGGCGGTAGACCTTTTCTAAGGCATTGCGGATCTGCATGGAGGCGTCGAACTCGCCCAGATGGCGCAGCATCAGCAGTCCCGACCGCAGCAGCGCCGTGGGATTCGCGATGTTCTTTCCCGCAATGTCAGGCGCCGAGCCATGCACAGCCTCGAAGATGGCGCAGTGGTCGCCCAGGTTAGCGCTGGGGACGAATCCCAGGCCGCCGACGAACGCGGCGCATAAATCGGAAATGATGTCGCCGTATAGATTTTCCATGACCAGCATGTCGTACTGATACGGGTTCATCACCAGTTGCATGCAGGTGTTATCGACAATGTGTTCGCCGTAGGTGATTTCAGGAAATCCCTTGGCCACGGTGCGGCAACAGCGCAGAAACAACCCATCCGACAACTTCATGATGTTGGCTTTGTGGATGGCGTGGATTTTCTTTCGCTGATTCTTCCGGGCGTATTCGAAGGCAAACTTGGCGATGCGGGTCGAAGCCTTTTCGGTGATGATCTTCAGGCTTTCGACAACGCCGGGGACGACTTCGTGCTCGAGGCCGGAGTAAAGGCTCTCGGTGTTCTCGCGCACAATGATGAGATCGACATCGGGATAACGGGTGGGGATGTGCGGCAGATTGCGGATGGGACGGAAATTCGCATACAGCTCGAACTTCTGGCGCAGGGCCACGTTGATGCTGGAAAAGCCGCCGCCGACCGGCGTAGTCACCGGACCCTTCAAGCCAACGTGGGTGCGCTCGATCGACTCGATCACTTCTTTGGGGATGTACTCGCCGTGCTTCTCGAAGGCATCGGCGCCGACGGCGAAGGATTCCCAGTCGAACTTCACGCCCGTAGCTTCGAGGATGCGTACTGTGGCCTGGGTGACCTCGGGGCCGATGCCGTCGCCGGGGATTAGGGTTACTTTATGAGCCATGTTCTTCTAGGGGCAAGGGGTCAGGGTTCAGGGGATAGGGGATAGGGGATAGGGATCAGCAAATCGCCGTACGAAAGATCTCCTGCTAACCCCTAATCCCTGGCCCCTAACCCCTTTCCTTCGCCTTCACCAAATCTCTCAACTCGTTCATAAACTCGTTCACGTCTTTGAAATCCAAATACACCGAGGCGAAGCGCACGTAGGCCACTTTGTCATAGCGGCGCAGGCGGTTCATGATGAGTTCGCCCAGTTCGCTGGTCTTGCGTTCGCGTTCCTGCGATTCGATTACGAAAGACTCGGCCTCGTTTACGATTTGCTCTAACTTGCTGATCGGGACCGGCCTTTTTTCACATGCACGCAGCAAGCCATTCAGAACTTTTTGGCGGTCGAACTTCTCGCGGCGGCCGTCCTTTTTTACCACCATGTAGGGGATTTCGTCGATGCGCTCATATGTGGTGAAGCGCTTGCCGCACTTCAGGCACTCGCGCCGGCGGCGGATTGACTCCGCCTCTTTGCTCTCGCGCGAGTCGACGACCTTGTCATTCGCAAATCCGCAAAAAGGACATTTCATGGGGCTTCGATTGATCGAAAATGATGGATCGAAAATGAATCCGGTTATGCACAGCGAGTATTCGGGATCAATACAGAAATTGTAACAGGGGAGTACGGCTCGGACCTGCACCCGTATCTATGTAATAGACAGGGTAATAGACAGGAACGTAATAGAGGAACCAGGGCTTAGGCAGGCGGACCAGTGATCTCGGCCTCTTCCGCCTGGTGGCTTTCCTTCGATAACTTCCGCAATGACAACCTCTCGTGATGCGCCAAGGCCAGGCCTGCCGGGACGACTGCAGCAAACGTGACCAGCCAAAGCAGAATCCCGCAGCTGGCCGCCATCTCCGGAGGAACGTCGAAGACGCTCGATAGAGTCGCGATGGTCGCCATCTGCGAGCCGCCGCCCACCGCCGGCAACTGCAGCATCGACCCCGCCATGCTGGCGCCCATCAGAATCAAGAGCTGCGACACCGGAATTTCCAACGCCGCTACACCGTAGGAGTGCGTTACTTCCTGATAGGCCAGCGCGGTCACATACCAAATTCCGACCGACAGCAGCGCCAGCCACAACAGGGACCAGGCCCAATGAATCGTAGCCAATCCCATGCCGAAATCGCGCACTTTCTCAGCCACCCGGTGGCCAAACCCGGAAGACAAATGAGAAAATCTCTGCTCGATCCACTGCGCGATGGCTTCACCGCTGCGGCTGATCAGCACCGCGCCCGCAGCTGCGGCCGTGACTCCCAAAATCAGCAAGAATCCCGCATCGCGGAACTGGCGATAATATTCTGGATGTGGAATCGACTGCAGCGCACTCGGCAGGAAAATCGCCAGCACGATCAGCACCGCGAACGCACCCACATCGAAGGTGCGCTCGACCGCCCACACCGCCAGTTGCGAAGAAAATGGAAGGTTCGCCCGCCGCGCGACCAGATAGGGACGGATAAACTCCCCGGCGCGTCCCAGCAGCGCCAGCCCGGTAAAGCCGATCACCATCGGGGGCACCAGTTCGATAACTTTCATCTTGGGTCGAACCGGCTTCAGAAAAAGCTTCCAGCGCAAGGCGCGCAACACATACGCCGCATAGACGAGAGCGATCCCATGAAGCACGTGAACTTTTTTTATGCGATGAGTCTGGCTCCAAAACGTTCCCCAGTCAAAACTCTGCCAGTGCCGGTATTGCAGGTAAACCAGAACAGCCAGGATGAAGAACACAACCACGCTGGCCACGATGCGCTTTTTATCCATGAAGGGGAGAAGCCTCGCGCCGCGACCCTCGCAACCCGAAGCGGAAACGGCATTCCCAAGGTAAACGAGAGTGGGTGGAGGGTCAAACGTGAAGAAACGCGGCTTCTCGCCGCTCTAACTTTTAGGGACGAGGCTGCCTGAACCAGCCTGCCATGTTCTTGAGTTGATAGTCGAGTTCCTGAAATTTTCTGGTCACCGTATGAAGTACGAGTCCCACAACAACGGACAACATGCCCGACAACACCAGACCGACTGCGAGGACCGCGGAAGGTAAACGCGGCACCAGACCGGTCTGGAAAAACTCCACGACGACGATGGTTCCGGGCACCAAGCCCAGCGCGATGAGGAACAGCCCGATGGCTCCAAAAAAAGTTAGCGGCTTGTAGTCCCGGAAGAGAGTGAGAATTGTATTCAGAATCAGAAATCCATCCTGCCAGATTCGAATCTTGGAATAGCTGCCTTTCGGCCTCTGCTTTAGGTCGACGGGCACATCGATAACCTGATATCCCCGGGCCAGGGCCTTGATGGTTAATTCCGCTTCGGTTTCGAAACCGCCGCCAAGAACAGGAATGCTCTTTACGAACTTTCGATTGAAGACGCGATAGCCGGAGAGAATGTCGGAGAGTCTAACGTCGAAGATGAAATTAATGATTCCCAGGAAGACTTTATTGCCGAACCGGTTGAGTACTTTGAACTCACTCGCCGACTCGCTCATTAACCGCGAACCTATGACGACGTCGGCTTGCCCGTTCAGTACGGGTTCGAGCAATTTATGTACAGCGGATGCCGGGTAGGTTGCGTCTCCATCGACCATCACATAAATATCAGCCTCCACTTCGCTGAACATGGCTTGCACAACATAGCCCTTACCCTGTCTGCGCTCGAACGAAACAAGGGCACCCGCCTGACGGGCCATATCGGCGGTGCGGTCGCTCGAATTGTTGTCGAACACGTAGATGTCTGCGGTGGGCAACTGCGCGCGGAAGTCATCCACCACCTGCGTCACGGTGAGTTCTTCGTTGTAGCAGGGAATGAGGATTGCGATTTTGGGCGATACCATCGTGGATGTCTCCCGACCGGTTCCCCTGAAAGTTTACTTGAATGTGGCGAGTGAGGAATGTTTCAGCCACAGGTTACGGGCTCGATCGAGTTCGTTGCCATTGCGAAACCGATGGCTCAGGGGAGTGGGGCGGTTTCGTGGGCCGCCTTTCCTACCGAATAGATCCACATCCCGAGCAACACCAGCACCCCAGTTCCTCCCACAATCTTGAACAGGGCAAGCGGCCGGTTGGGTTCATCCGGTTGCGGAATCAGGGACAGAACAATGGTCAGCCCGGTGGTGAGGAATCCTAGCGCAGCGACCAGTTTGGCAACTCCCGTTCCTCCCGGGACACGCATTACATCCGGCCCGGCGGGTTCGCCCTGCAGCTTGATCATGGCCGCGAACAGGTAAAGGTAGGGAATGAAATAGGTGATCACGCCCATACTGACGAGGACGTCATAAGCGCCTTTGACACTGGTTCCGGCTTGTCCGAGAAAAATGAAGAGTGCGCCGAGGACGAACTGTGTGAGTAACGCAACCCAGGGAGTTTTCCAGCGCGGGTGCAGGGCGCCGAAGGCTGGCGGCAGGAAGCGGTCGAGGCCGGCGACGAAGGGCAGGCGGGCGACAGCGGCGAGATAAGCTCCGGCGGCTCCGATGTTGCTGAGCGCGATCAGGAAGGCGGCGACTGGCAGCACTCCGGGAAAGCCCACGCGGGATGCGGTTTTGGAGATGGCTTGCACCAGTCCTTGCAGGTTGCTGACTTCGCCTGAGGGCAAGGCAAGCAATATCGCGGCGGTCCCTACGATGTAACAGAAAGCGACCGTCGCCCCGGCGAACAGCAAAGCGAAGGGAATGGAGCGGCGGGGATTCTTGATTTCTTCCCCCATGAAGGAAGCGGTTTCGCAGCCACCGAAGGCGAAGGTCAGCACCGACCAGAAAATGATGTCGTTGAGGTGAGTGCTGGGCGTCATCGAACGCACCGTGAACTGCGTGGCGGAGCCATAGCGATGCCAGGCAATGAGTCCCATCACGATGACGAGGCCGACGGGGATCCACATGGCGAGTGCGCCCACGTTGTTGAGCCATTTGCCGACGTCGAGTCCGACGATATTCATCAGCGTCGCGGCCGCTAGCGTGAGCAGCGAAAAGACGATGTAAAACGTGGCGTTGTTCGAGAGGTGCGCCCACGCGGTTTGCCGCATGAAGAGGATGTTGCTGGCGGCGAAATACAGAACCGCAGGAAAGTAGGGAAGGTTGCTGGTCCAGTAAGTCCAGGCGGACATGAATCCGGAGAAGTCGCCGAAGGCGTGCTTGCTCCAGACGTAGAGGCCGCCTTCGCCGGGATAGCGGGAAGAAAGTTCGAGGACGGAAAGAGCGAGAGGCGTGTAGAAGCAGAGCCAGGCGCCCATCCAGATGACGATGGAACTGGGGCCAGCGGCGGCGGCGGTGGCGATCCAGCGCAGGCTGATGCCGGTGACTACATAGAACAAGACAAGATCGCGGAAGCCGAGGACACGTTTGGGGCGGTTGGGATCTTCGCCTTCCGGTGGAAGGAGATCAGCGCGGGATGTAGTCATCGAGGATCGGCAGCACCGCGGAAGTAAAGGGGACGAGACGTTTTTGGGCGGCGTCGGCACTCTCGCCGGGGAGAATGGGAGTCACAAAGCGCACCAGGGAACCGTCGCTGCGGTTCATGCGGATTGCGTCCTTGACCAGATAGAACTTGGCCCGGTATTCACTGGCCACGCCGCGATCGTGGGCCCAGAACCAATACAGCACGAGACGGCGCGCCCCGGCGTTCGAGATGACATAGCGGTTGACCGGGAAAGATGCGTGACCTGGCATGGACAGCATGACGCGGACGTTTTCTTCGGGATTCCAGCCTGCGCCCGGCAGGCAATTCTGGGGGGAGTGAATAGTATCGCCAGTGCGCTGGGTGGGGAAATAGGCGATCAAAACATCGACGGCGGGCTGCTGGCCGGACGGGTCTTGATAGACGCGCTCCATGAAGTCACCGGGGCCGAGCACAGCCTTGGTGTCTTCATCCAATTCATGCCAGGTGCTATCCCAGTCGGCCAGTTGCGCGGGAAAACAGGAGAGCGGCAAGCGCAGAGGAGCGGCTTGCGTACTGCCCCGGACCTGCAGCTTTTCCAAGCCGGACGCGCACCCTCGATTCACACTGGCTTGGTCGCCGTCAAGAACGGTATCTGCGATGACGGTCTGCGGAACGATTTCGCCGGGACGGTGCAGCAGGATGGCCGTCAAAGCAATCATCGCGGCAGCGAAGGCAAAGCGTAGCGCGCCGGGTGGTTTCACGATTCCGTCCCTTTCTCGGGCCAGAAGATGCGAGCAACCCGGTGCGCGAGATAGAGCAGGACCAACGAAACCATGAAGATCAGCCATCCGGAGAACTCATGAAAGAAACCCTGAGCTTTGTCCCGATCCCAGTACTGGACCAGCAGGCCTGTGCCTACGATGCGAAAGCTGTTGGCGGCGACGGCGATGGGAACCGCTGCCAAAGCCAACAGGAGCCGCACTGCGATCTTGCGCTCCATTAAATAACCGTAGATCACCGCGAGCGTGGCCAGCGACATCAGCGAGCGAATGCCGCTGCAAGCTTCCGCTACCTCGAGAGTGATGGCCGGAAGGACGATGACATTGCCCTCGCGCAACACGGGTACGCCGAGCCAGGGCAAGACGGTGCTGGCCACCTTTGAGGCGAGCAGTTGCAGGGGGAAGGTTACGAGGTTGTAGACGATGGCCGGAATAGGGATCATCAGCAGCAGGAACGCCCACGGAAACAGGAGGGCACGGAAGAAATTCCAGCCGAGAAACAGGACGATCAAGCCGGCGAGAACGATCAGCAGTGACAGCCGGGAGAGGAAAAGCTCGGCACCCATTTGACCGACGATCAGCAGGCATAGTCCGAAGCCCAAGAATGATAGGCCCCACCATGACGGCCGCAGGCTGAGACTTTTGAGTTGGGAACGCTCCTGCCAGATCACGAAGCCGGAAAACAGGGGTACGAAGAAACCGTGGGAGAAATTCGGATCGCTCCACCACTGACCGACCAGCCGGGTCAGCGTGGGAATGTAGAGCCAGAGCAGGAGTCCAGTGATAACGGCGGTTTGCCACCATGGGGGTAGGACTGGGTCAGCCGCGGGCGCTCGTGCCGTTCGTGGCGTTCGTGGCGCAGATTGCAGCACTTGGCTCAAAGGAACAGACTCGATCGCACTCCACCCAAGTTAAGCATCCAGCATATGCGAACCGAAGGGAGTGTGCAATCGAAACCGCCATTGCAAGTAACTCCGAAGGGCCCGGCGACGGGCAAAACGGTGCCCGCCCCGGACAAACCGACGGGTGGCGATTCGAGGGCGAATAGCGTTTTCCGAAGGGCCCGACATGGGTCTCTGTTGGCCGGCCCATGGCTCGGAGTGGGCCAAGTTTGGGACTATTTCCTCATTTGGAGGTCGCTAGGAAGAAACTTGGTTACCTTCAACTGGGCAAATACTTTCTCTTTTGTGGGGAAAGGTGTAGTTTTATGGGAGTAGGTTTTCTTCCTCCTGAGCCTGGTTCTGGCTTGTATGCTTTTGAAAACATGGCGGTAAGCAGGTCAGGAGAGCTTCCCCGGCTGGGAAATTGGATGGCACTCGCCGTGCACCACGAAGTACCCTAGGTGCAGCGGCGTCTTGAGCTCCTGTCCCGCAAGAAGAGGTTGACCGATGGAGTCCGGTGTCCGCCAAGGCGTGGTCCACGAGCCAGCGAGGAGAGCAGAGTTCGTGGAAGGCGTAAGTCCGAGCATGCGGAGCCTGGAAGCGGTGATGCGGGAGGTGGCGCAGAGTGAAGTTCCGGTGCTGCTGCTGGCCGAGGTCGGCGCGGGCAAGAAATCGACGGCGCAAAGGATTCACGAGCTTTCCCGGCACGGAAGGCAGAACTTTCGAACCGTTTCCTGCGCCACAGTGGACTCCGGGACCTGGGCAGGCTCGGTTGGGCAGGGCGGTTCGGCAGGCGGCACACTCTATTTGGAAGAGGTGTCGGAACTGAGTGGCGAGGGTCAGGCATGGTTGCTGCAGGCCTTGATCGAGGGAAGCGCGCACGGCAGCGTGCCGCAAGGGATTGCCCGGCTGATCTGCGGAAGTGCTCGCGACCTGGAAGCGGAGGTCAGCGCGGGGAATCTCCGCGAGGATCTGTATTACAGGATCAGCGGAGTGTGCTTACGGGTTCCGCCGCTGCGCCAGCGCCGGGAAGACATTCCGGTGCTGATGGAACATTTTCTGCGGAAGTACGGGCGGGATTTTCAACGGGCAGTGCCGGCCTTGAGCGAAGAGACGCACCGTTTGTTTCAGGAGTATTCCTGGCCGGGGAACGTGCGCGAGCTGGAGAACGCCGCCAAGGCGATTGTAGCTCTGGGAGATGAAGCGGTTGCCATGGGGGGCCTGCGGGCGATGCTGTTGCGGCAGAACCTGGTGGGCAACGGCAGCCGGGTTTCGCTGAAACAGGCGTCCCGGGCCGCTTCGCGTGAGGCGGAGAAGGAAATTATTCTGCGGGTGCTGACCCGGACACGGTGGAACCGACGCCGGGCCGCAGAGGAGTTGCAGATCAGTTACAAGGCCTTGTTGTACAAGCTGAAACAGATGGGATGCTCCGAATATGGGGCCTCCTAGCTTCACGGGAGAGTGCATGAAGAATGGAATGAGGATGGTGTGCCTGGCGCTGTTGGGGATCGTGACCATCAGCCTGTGGGCGCAGGACAATACCGACGGGAGCGTCGCCAAGCCCGAGAAAGCGGCAGCGGCGCCGGAAGCTCCAGCGGCCCCGGCGGTCCCGGCCGAATACGTCATCGGAGCCGACGATACACTTCACGTCACGGTTTGGAAAGAACCGGACATGAGCGCGACCCTGCCGGTCCGTCCCGATGGCAAGATCTCGCTGCCTTTGCTGGACGACGTGCAGGCGGCAGGCTTGACGCCGCTGCAACTGAAGGACTCGATCACTACCAAGTTGAAGAAATACGTCGCGGACCCGCGCGTCACCGTTGTGGTGACGGCAATGAACAGCCAGCGCGTCTTCGTGACCGGCGAAGTAAACCGTCCTGGGGCGTTGGCGCTGCTGCCCCACATGACCATGCTGCAGGCGCTCTCCATTGCGGGCTTCACCCAGTTTGCCAATGTGAAGGGCATTTACCTGTTGCGCATGGAAAACGGCCAGCAAGTGAAGCTGCCGTTCAACTACAAGGAAGTGGTGAAAGGGCGTAATCCCGAGCAAAACATCATGCTGAAGCCGGGCGATACAGTAGTGGTCCCCTGAGGAACTGCGAATGAGCAAACGCCGTGGGATGTGGGGCTTCGTAGTGTTGGTGCTGGCGCTGAGCGCGGCCTGGGGACAGGATAGTTCCCAGCCGCCGCAGGACGCTCCGCCGAGCACCAATCCGCAGCAGCTTATACCGGCCTATGGCCAGGACAATCCGATGCCTTCCGTCAACGAGAATCCGCCCGTCTCGGGAGTGGACATGCCGAACCTTGAGCCGCATGCCGCCCCACTGAGTTACCTGCAAGCCGGCGTGCATGCTATCGAGTCTGTGGATTCGAATATCCAGAACACCTTGGGTGGGTCGGCTACGCAGAGCATCTCGACCGTGTTGGGCAGTTTGGACTTGCAGCGGCTGTGGAGCAAGTATGCCCTCTCTCTCAACTACCTGGGAGGTGTGGGCTATTACAACGCGACCGGCATCGGGCTCAAACAAGTCGAGGAACTCGGCGTGCTACAGAAAATCAACTGGAAGCGCGGGGAGTTGGGGATTCACGACGCTTTCAGCTACCAGCCCGAGGGCAGCTTCGGCAGTTCGTACGGCGGCCCGAGCGGGGCGGGTTCCAGTTTGAGCGGGCAGGCCTTCTTCGGCGGACAGGGACTGGGAGCTCTGGGCCAGGTTCCACGCATTATGAACCTGAGCCTGGTGGATCTGGTGGAGAATCTTACGCCCAAGTCTTCGATTACCGCCACCGCAGGATATGGCTTCATACACTTCCTGGGAAATGACCAAACCAATGGAAGTTCGTTCATCGGAAACAGCCAGATTTCAGCCCAGGTGGGCTACGACCGCGTGTTGGGACCTCACGATCAGGCAGCCATTATGTATGCCTATCAGGGATTCGACTTCTCCACCGGCGTTGCCTTTCACAGCCACGTGATCCAGTTGAT
>Ga0181531_10001990_pt1 | contig 12825 bp, 14 predicted proteins | sample PEATcosm2014_Bin_38_FD_119743 | JGI IMG/M metagenome (GOLD analysis project Ga0181531, IMG submission 119743) | Peatland microbial communities from MTU Mesocosm Facility, Houghton, MI, USA - PEATcosm2014_Bin11_10_metaG | ecosystem: Environmental > Terrestrial > Soil > Wetlands > Peat | place... | reverse complement strand
GCCCCGATCACTCCCAACGCCGGTCCGACCCTGATCCGCACCCCGCGCGACAGTTCACTCTTCCGCGGCTGGGGCGTCACGCTCTAAATCGCCGGTGCCCCCCGCCTTCTTCTCGGTCGACCCGCACGGCGGCGCCCCGCTCTATGTGCAGCTCGCCGAACAAATCAAGCGAGCCATCGCGGTCGGCGCCCTCTCGCCTGGCGAGCGCCTACCGACCGTGAAAGGGCTTGCCCACGAACTCAAGCTCAACGCGAACACCGTGGCCCGGGTCTACCGGGATCTGGAGCGCGACGGCGTCATCGCCACCGCCGCCGGACGCGGCTCGTTCGTCCGCGAGGACGGAGCACTGGGTGAAGCACGCCGCGCAGCACTCGACGTCGCGGCCACGGCGCTCGACAACGCGGTGCGCGAAGTGCGCGCGCTCGGACTCACTCAAGAAGAATTACGCCGGATCCTCGACGCGTCGGTGACGCGTTGGTTTCCGGAAGATCGTCACGAGGAGCATGCCCGATGATCGCCGTTCATGGTTTGACCAAACGCTACGGCGGCGTCATCGCGGCCGATGACGTGTCCCTCGAGGTACCGGCCGGATCGGTCTGCGGTCTGCTCGGTCGCAACGGCGCCGGCAAGACGACGACGTTCCGCTGCCTGTTGGGGTTCACCAAGCCCGATGCGGGCGAGGTTCGCTTCGACGGCGCACCGCTCACGCCGAGAACGTTCGAGCGGCTAGGCTTCGTCCCCGAACGGCCCGCGTTGTATCTCTGGCTGACGGTCGCGCAGCACCTCGAGTTCGTGCGCCGCACGCAACCGCGCTACGACGAGAAGTTCGCCAAAGAGCTGGTGACGACGTTCCGGCTCGATCCGAAGAAGAAAGCCGGCAAGCTCTCCAAGGGCCAGCAGACGGCGCTCTCGCTGATCGTCGCCCTCGCGACGCGTCCGCCGATCCTGATCCTCGACGAGCCCGCCAGCGGACTCGATCCCGTCATGCAGCGCGTCGTCCTCGACTTGTTCATCGACGCTGCGAGCGCCGGTGCGGCGATCCTGCTCTCCTCGCATCAAATCAGTCAGATCGACCGGGCCGCCGATCGCATCGCGATCATGCGCGATGGAAAGATCGTCGTGGCCGGTGAGCTCGACGATCTCCGCGCGGCCTCACGCGTCGTCGAAGCTACGTTCGACGGTGCGGTTCCCGATCTCTCCGGGTTCGCGGAGATGAAGATCGAGCGCGCCGGCACCAGCGTTCGGCTGCACGCGAACGGTCGCGCCGACACGGTCGCTGCGCAGGTCGGTGCCCTCGGCGCCACCAGCGTGCGCGTGTTGGATCGTTCACTCGAAGACCTGTTCCTCGACGCCGTCGAAGACGGAGGAATCCACGAATGAGTTACGTCGAGACCATGCGCGCACGGCGCGTCCTGTTCTGGTTCACGATCATCGTCGCGGGCATCCTCGTGCTGGCCCTGTGGGGCATTCTGACGGCGATCCACTATGCGATCGCGCACGGACAGGTGCATCCGAGCCCGCACACGGACACTGCGAATCTGAGCAAACTGCTCGGGAGCCTCATCCTGGCGCCGCTGCTGGTCGCGACGCTGCTCGCGCCATCGCTCAGCGCCGAAGGGCAAACCGTTCCGTTGCTGTGGACGCGCCCCGCTCCGCGTGAGTCGATTGCATGGCAATACACGCTCGTCGACGTCGTGGCGATCCTGATCGGCTATGCGATCGCCATCGTCGCCGCGTTCGTCGGTCTGGTGGTCGTCGAGGCCTATGGCGGCAAGCAAATCGGCGAGGTGATGTCGCCCATGGTGCTGGACTGGCCGCAGGCGGTGGGCTCGGCCGCGATCGTCCTCGCGGTATCGCTCATGGTCTACTCGCTCATCCGCATCATCTCGGCCCGACTGCCGGGCAAAGGCGGCGCGATCGCCGGATTCACCTGGATCGGAATGGTCGTGCTTCTGATCCTGAGCCACTACGGCTTGCCGGATGTGTTACGCGATCTGGTCCTGGCCGTGAACTACCTCAACCCGCTGGTCTGGGTGACGACGTCGCCGGACGCGCACCTGGTCCTCGCTCCGCTGCCCGAATCGGATGTGACGCGGGCACTGATCGCCGCGGTCATCGCGGTTGCCGAGCTGGTCGCCGCGACCTGGCTGTGGGCGACGCGGGAGGCATGACGAGCATGACGATTCTCGCAACCCATTTCGCCATCGTCATCGGCGCCTGGCGCCTGCGCATCCGGATCGACATCGACGAGCCGCGCGAGAGCGACCTGCGCGACGCGCCGGCGCCGGCGGCCCCCTCGCCGAGCGCGGTCCCGGCCTACCTGATGCACCCCGACTGGCCAATGCCGCGATAGAGGATCACGCGTCGGCGGGCGAAGTGGGCACGATGCTCGCTCCGCACGCCGACGCCCTCATAACGTACGTCCGCGCCAACCGCGACCGCTACCTCGCCGAGCTGCACGACTGGATCGCGATCCCGTCGATCTCCGCGCAGCCCGAGCGCGCTGCCGACGTGCGCCGCTCCGCCGAGCACACGGTCGCGCGGATGCGTGCCGCCGGCCTGACCAACGCCGAGGTGCTCGAGACGGGTGGTCACCCGGTCGCCTACGGTGAGTGGCTGGGCGCGCCGGGCGCGCCGACGATCCTGATCTACGGCCACCACGACGTCCAGCCGGTCGACCCGCTCGACCTGTGGACTTCGCCGCCGTTCGACGCCCAGGTTCGCGAGAACAAGATCTTCGGCCGCGGTGCCGTCGACGACAAAGGCCAGAACCTCATGCACTTGGCGGCGATCGAAGCGCACCTGCAGCTCAACGGCCGCCTCCCGATCAACGTCAAGGTCGTCATCGAAGGCGAAGAAGAGATCGGCTCGCCGAACTTCGAGGCCTTCCTCGCCCGCGAACGCGAGCGGCTGACCTGCGACGTCGTCGTCGTCTCCGACACTGCGGTCTTTGCCGAAGACGTGCCTTCGCTGACGACCTCGCTGCGCGGGATGGTGTTCTGGGAGATCACCGTGCACGGTCCGACCAGCGACCTGCACTCCGGCTACTACGGCGGCGTCGTCAAGAACCCACTCGAAGCGCTGGCGCAGATTCTCGCCGCGCTCAAGGACGGTCACGGCCGCGTCACGGTGCCGGGTTTCTACGACGACGTGCGCGAGCTGGCGCCGAACGAACGCGCCGAGCTGGCCGGCTTGCCGTTCGATCCCGCCAAAGAAGCGCACGCGCTCGGCATTCCCGAGCTCAGCGGTGAGCACGCGCGGCTGCCCCTCGAGCGGATGTGGTTCCGCCCGACGCTCGAGATCAACGGGATGTACGGCGGCTATCAAGGCGACGGCTCGAAGACGATCATCCCGTCGTTCGCGCGCGCAAAGCTTTCCGCACGACTGGTCTCGCATCAGGACCCCGAGGCGATCAAGCACGCCGTCTCGCGGTTCATCGAGCGGGTCGCGCCGCGCGGTGTGCGGGTCGAGGTCGAAGCGCACGGCGACACGCGCGCGGTGGAAACCTCGCGCGACCATCCGGCCGTCGCGGCCGCGGCGCGCGCGATGGCGCGCGGCTTCGGCAAACCGCCGGTCTTCATCGGCACCGGCGGGACGATCGGTCCGGTCGCCTCGTTCGACCGCATCCTGCACCTGCCGCAGGTCTTGATCGGCGTCGGCCTTCCCGACGACGCCATCCACGCGCCCAACGAGAAGTTCGATCTGCACCAGTTCTTCGGCGGGATCGAGACGATGACGTATCTCTACGACGAGTTGGCCGCCGCGCTGGGCGGGGCTGAATCCCGCGGCCGTACGGACGGGTCGTGAGCGTCGCTATGGCGATGAATGTACGACCGAAGATCTTCTACACGGCCAAGGGGCACGTCGTCGGCGGACGCGACGGCGAAGGACACAGCGACGACGGCAAGCTGAACGTCGTGCTGCGCAAGCCCACCGAGATGGGCGGTACCGGTGAGGGGACCAACCCCGAACAACTGTTCGCGGTCGGGTACGCCGCGTGCTTCATGGGCGCGCTCGGCGTGGTCGCCGGCAAGGCCGGCGTCGAACTGCCGAAGGACACCTCGATCGACTCGGAAGTCGGCCTGCTGCAGAAGCCGGACGGCGCGCTCAACATCCAAGTCGCGCTGCACGTGACGCTGCCGGGGATCCCCCACGATCAGGCGCAGCACCTGGTCGAAGAGGCCCACAAAGTCTGCCCCTACTCGAACGCGACCCGCGGGAACATCCCGGTCGAACTGACCGTCGCGTGAACCCGACCGGCCGGTTCGCCGATCGTGCGGTCGACTATGCGGCCGCGCGACCGTCGTATCCGGCCGCCGCGATCGAGGCCGTGTTCGACGGGCTCGGCGACGACGTGGTCGTCGCCGATCTCGGGGCCGGGACCGGCATCTCGACGCGGCTGCTCGCGACGCGTGCGAGCTTGGTGTACGCGATCGAACCCAACGCGAACATGCGCGCGGTCGCCGAACCGGCGCCGCGCATCCGGTCGATCTCCGGCACCGCCGAGGAGACCGGACTCGAAGAAGCCTCGATCGACCTGGTGACTGCGTTCCAGGCGTTTCATTGGTTCGATGCTCCGGCCGCTCTCTCCGAGATGACGCGCATCCTGCGGCCGGGCGGTCGCGCGGCGCTGGTCTACAACGAGCGCGACGAAGCGGATCCGTTCACGGCCGGCTACGGCGCGATCCTCCGCCGCGCTGCGACCGACGACACCGAGCAGCGCCGCGTGCGTGCGCGGCTCGCCTTTGCCGCGCATCGCGGGTGGCGCACCTATCGCGAGTTGGTCTTCCGCAACAGCCAGCGCCAGGATCTCGAGGGTCTGTTGGCCCGCGCGCGCAGCAGTTCGTATCTGCCCAAAGACGGCCCGGCCGGCGCGGCGCTGGCCGACGAGTTGCGCGCGCTGTTCGCGGCCCACGAGCGCGACGGTACGGTGACGATGCACCTCGCGACGCTGGTGGCGATCGGCGAGTCCGGCGCGGACGGCGGCTAATATCGCACGGCGTCGATGACCTCGCCGCGCCTGCGCATCGGGATCGACGTCGGCGGCACGTTCACCGACGTCGTCGCCGTCGACGCCGCGACGCGCGCGCTGGTCGCGTCGGTCAAGGTGCCGACGACGCACGATCACGCCGACGGCGTCGCCGCCGGGATCGTTGCGGGTCTAGACCGGCTGCTGCGCGAGCACGACATCGACCCGGCGTCGATCGCGTTCATCGCGCACTCGACGACGCAGGCGACCAACGCGCTCCTCGAGGGCGACGTCGCGCGGGTCGGTGTGCTCGCGTTGGGCGGCCCGGTGGCGCGTGCGTTCGCGCGCTTCGCGCCGTTCGCGCTCGCCGAAGGCGTGCGCTTCACGCCGCAATGGCTGGATGCCCGGGCCGCCGACCCGGTCGGTGCCGCGCGCGCGGCCGGCATCGAGGCGCTGGCGGTGAGCGCGCCGTTCGCGGTCGACCGCCCCGATGCGGAGCATGCGCTCGTCGTCGCGGCGCGCGCGGCGGGGATCGCCGCGACCGGGGGCGCCGAGGTCTCGGCGCAGTATGGCTTGCGGGCGCGCACGCGCACGGCCGCGCTCAACGCCGCGATCCTGCCGCGCATGCTGCGGACCGCGCGCATGACGGCCGGCGCGGTGAGGAACGCGCGCATCCCCGCGCCGCTGATGATCATGCGCAGCGACGGCGGGGTGATGGACGTCGCCGAAGTCGAGCGGCGGCCGATCCTCACCATGCTCTCGGGACCGGCGGCCGGCGTTGCCGGCGCGCTCTTCCACGAGAACGTCACCGACGGGCTGTTCGTCGAGGTGGGCGGCACCAGCGCCGACTGCTCCGCGATCGTGCGCGGACGCCCACAACTTCGGCCGGCACGGATCGGTGGCCATCGTACGCTGCTGCGTACGCTCGACGTGCGGACGATCGCAGTCGCCGGCGGTTCACTCGCGCGCGTTGCGCACGATACGATCACCGACGTCGGGCCGCGTTCGGCGCACATCGCCGGCTATCGTTACGCCGCATTCACTCCGGAAGACGTCATCGCGAGCGCGCGCGCCGACCTCGACGACGGCGTCGTGGCGCTGCGCGGTGCCGCCGGCGAACGCATCGCGATCACGCCGACCTGCGCGGCCAACGTGCTCGGCGTCGTCCCGGCGGAGGCGTTCGCGCGCGGCGACGCCGAGGCCGCGCGGCATGCGTGCGCGCTGGTGGGCGCGGCACTCGGTCTCGATGCCGACGGCGTGGCGCGCGCGATCCTGGACCGCGCGACCGACCGTCTGCGCGCGACCCTCGAGGAGCTGATCGCCGATTACGGCCTCGATCGCGCGACCGTCGAACTGGTCGGCGGTGGTGGTGGCGCGGCCTCGCTCATCCCCTACGCGGCGCAGCGGCTGGGACTGCGGCACCGGCTGGCGCGCGATGCCGAAGTGATCTCGCCGCTGGGCGTCGCGCTCGCGCTGGTGCGCGACGTGGTCGAACGCACGATCGTCGATCCCTCGGCCGACGATCTCGCCCGCATCCGCCGCGAAGCGATCGACGCTGCCATCGCGTCCGGCGCCGCGCCGGACCGCGTCGAGGTCGTCGTCGAAGTCGACACTGCCCGCAATCGTGTGCGCGCCACCGCTTCCGGCGCGACGGCGCTGGTCGAAGGCGCGCAAGGCACGGTGCGAGCGCCGGAAGAGACGCGCCGCGCCGTCGCGGCGACCCATCTTCGCACGCGGCCGGAGGCGCTGCGCACGTCGGCCGAGACCGGAGCGCTTACGGTGTACACGGCGGGAGGTGGCTGTGCGATCGTCGACGAGCGCGCCGTCGTGCGGCTGACGCTCGTCGAGGCGAGCGTCCAGGCGCTGCGCGCCGGCGCCCTCGCAGAGAGTCTCCCAGAGCTGATCGACGCCGCGACGACCTACGGCGACGTCGGCCGCGCACTTCCCGACGTGTTCGTGCTGCGCGGCGCACGGCTCGCCGAGTTCGCCGGACTCGGTGAGATCGAGCAGATCCTCGCCCTCGCCCGCGACGAGCTGGCGGGCGTCGATGCCGACGAACCCGTCGTCGTGGTCAGTTCACCCAAGCGAGCGTGAAGCGGCGAGCGTGCACCGTGCGTTCGCACGCGCTTGCCTACTGCCAGCGTGGCGAGCTTGGAGTATGATGGTGTTGCCGACCAAGGCAATCAAGTCGTGCGCCACGCCGGGTGTCGTGCACGTGGAGCGCCCCGGGTGATCCGGAGCTGCGCTCCCTCCCTGCGCCTCATCGTCCGTCGGGCGTCGTGCGTGCCTCTCAGTGAGGATGGATCATGCCGACCACCACTGCGCTTTCGGTTCAGCTCTTCCAAGCGACGAGCGCGCTCGCCGCACATCCCCAAGTGACCGTCACCGTGCCGAGCGGATACAAGATCGTCGGCGGCGGTGCCGTCGATAATTGGGGTGACGGCGCCGGGAATCTGCTGACCGCCGCCTATCCGCAAGGTCCCAACACCTGGTTCGCCGCCGGGAAGGACCACGAGGTATCCTCGCCCGCAACGCTCACGGGCTACGCGCTCGCAATCCACGATCCGCACAACGAATGGGACGTCACGATTCAGTCGTCGACGAGTGGGCCGGATGCGCATCCGACCGCCGTTGCGACGCTGCCGCAGGGCTATGTGCTCACCGGTGGCGGCGCGTTCGTCGATTGGACGGGCGCCGGAAACCTGCTGACCGCGTCGTTCCCGAATGCCGCGCTCAGCTGGGAGGCGAGCAGTAAGGATCACGATATCTCCGACCCTGCCGCGATCACCGCCTACGTGATCGGTATCCGGCACCGCGCCGGCACCGTTCGCCTTGCGCAGACCGTCATCCAGGTCACCGGAGCGAACCAACAACATCCCACCGCAACCGCGTGTCTGGGCGCCGAGTGGACGCTGTGCGGCGGCGGCGCGGTCGACAACTGGGACGGCGACGGAAACCTCTTGACCGCGACGTATCCTGAAGGCAGTTGTTGGACTGCTGCCGGCAAGGATCAAATCCACGCCTCGCCGGCGACGATCACCGCCTATGCGATCGGTTTGCGCGTGATCTGAGGGCCGCGCCGCACCGTCACGCGCCGCGCGAGAAGCGTTGCGTGACGGTGCGGGCGCAGGCGGCGATTGCGGCGTTGGCGTCGCCGACGCCGCCGAAGTCGAGCGCGAAGCACGCGATTGCGAGCGACGCGCCGGCGGCCGGTATCAGGAGCCCGGCGTCGGCGGCGAGGTTCGTGGCGCCGCCGCTCGCGTCGGCGACGCTCCAACCGGCGGGGACGCCGGCGCGCAGTTGCCCGCGCGCGTTGGCGGTCGCGCGCATCCACTCGATCAACAGGGCGGTCGACGCGTCGGAGAGCGGTGACTCGCTGCCGAGCTGCTCGAGCAGGTGCGCCATCGAGTCGGGTGTGCTGCTGTCGCGTTCATCGTGTGCGTCGACGTGCGCACGACGCTGACGCGCGAGTCGGTCGACGCGAATCCCGCGGATCCCGATCGAACGCAAGTAGGCCGTGATCGCCGACGGGCCGCCGACCAGCGGCGCCAGCAGATCGGCCGCCGTGTCGTCGCCGTACGAGATCGCGTAGGCGCACAACTTGCCCAGCGTCAGCACACCGCTCTCCGGATATCGGCGCGCCAGCGCGCCGGCTTCGAGATCGGAGGGGCCGAACGCGACCTGGCGCTCGAGCTTGTCGTCGCCGGCGTCGACGCGCGCCAGCACGGCCATCACCAACGGGAGCCGCCATAGGCCGCCGAGCGGGAAGCGCTCGGCACCGCGGTTCGCCAACCGCACCGCGCTGCCCAAGTCGAGCGCGACCACCCCCAGCCGTCCGCCGTGCTTCTCGAGCGCGACGAACGGATCGGCGTCGGTGGCGCGCGCGAACGGCGGCCGGGTCGTGTCCGGAGCCGCGACCGTCGCCCCCGCCAGCGCCAGGAAGTCCAGGCGTCGCATCCGGTGATGCTTCGCACCCGGCGGGCCGCTTCCGCCGGATGCGGCGCACGCTCGGGCGGACGCTGCCCGCGGTGGCGCGAAGCTCGCCGCGATGCGCGAATACGACGTCCTCGTCGTCGGCGGCGGCAACGCGGGCTGTGCGGCGGCTCTGGCCGCGGCGCGCACCGGTGCGCAGGTGCTGCTCGTCGAGCGCTACGGCTTCCTGGGCGGCACGGCGACCGCGGCCATGGTCGGCCCGTGGATGACGTTCCATTCCGGCGAGGAGCGGATCGTCGGCGGGATCGCGCAGGAGATCGTCGAGCGGCTGATCGCCATGGGCGGCTCGCCCGGCCACCTGCACGACGCATCCGACTACGTGCCGACGATTACGCCGTTCGATCCCGAGCTGCACAAGGCGCTGCTATTCGACCTGATGCGCGAGAGCGGTGTACACCTGTTGCTGCACGCATGGTTCCTCGAGCCGCTGGTGGTCGACGGACGGGTCGCCGGCGCGACCGTCTCGACCGTCGGCGGATTGCGCACGCTGCGCGCGCGGCAGACGATCGACGCGACCGCCGACGCGCTCGTCGCCTACGGCGCGCGCGTCCCCACCCAGCAGGGCGACGAGCGTGGGCGCGTGCAGCCGGCCAGTTTGATGTTCCGTCTCTCGCACGTCGACGTCGACGCGCTCGCCGCGTATCTGCGCCGTCATCCCGAGCAGATGCGCAGCTCGCTCAAGACGCACGAACGCACCCCGAGCGCGCTGACCGCGGTCGCCGGGCTCTACGAGCTGTGGGATGCGGCCCGCGCGCGCGGCGAGGTGACGGTGCCGCGCGAGTTGGTCTCACTATTCGCGACGCCGTACGCCGACGAGGTGACGGTCAACATGACCCGCGTCACCGACGTCGACCCGCTCGACCCCGAGTCCTTGACCCGCGCCGAAATGGACGCGCGCGCGCAAGTCATGCAACTGGTTGCGTTCTTCCGTCGCGACGTGCCCGGTTTCGCGAACGCCCGCATCGCTGCGACGGCGGCGCAGATCGGCATCCGCGAGTCGCGCCGGATCGTCGGCGAATACACCCTGACTGCCGACGACGTGCTGCACGCGCGCACCTTTCCCGACGCGATCGCGCGCAGCGCGTATCCGATCGACATCCACAACCCCAGCGGAAGCGGGACGACGACGCATCGGTTGCCGGCGGGCGCGTCGTACGAGATCCCGTACCGGTGCCTGGTGCCGCTGCTGGTCGACGACCTGTTGGTGGCCGGGCGCTGCATCTCGACCACCCACGAAGCGCTCGCGTCGACCCGCTTGACCCCGACCGTGATGACGATGGGCCAAGCCGCCGGCACCGCCGCGGCACTCGCAATCCGCACCGGCGCAACGCCGCGCACGCTCGACACCGATGTTTTGCGGGCGCAGCTGATCGCCGACGGCGTCGACCTGCGCCGCCCGGAGCCGGTGCGTGTCTGACGTACGCGGGCTGGCCGAGGCGTACGGCGTGCGGGTCGAAGTGACCGACCTGGGCGGATGGGGCGACGCCAAGCTGATCGCCGAGTACGACCCTGACGGCCCGACCATTCGCGTCAACGAACGGACGCTGCCGCACGGCTCCTCGTGCGCGGTGCGCGAGGCGATCGATCGCGCGATCGCGCACGAGCTCTACCATCACCGCGAGGCGATCGGCGAGGTGCCGCGCATCGCCGATCGCACGGCGCGCGAGCGCGCGGCCGATGCGTACGCTGCCGCGCTGACGGCGCAGCCGTGAGCGCGTACGTCGCCGGCGTCGACGGCGGCCAATCGTCGACGCTGGCGGTGATCGTGCGCGAGGACGGCCGGCTGATCGGCCGCGGCAGCGCCGGCCCGGCAGCGCACGTCGACGAGCCACCCGGCGCGACGACCGCCGCCGATGCGGTCGCGAGCGCCGTGGGCGCGGCGCTCGGCGCGGCGGGCCTCCCGGCCGAGACGACGCTCGACGCCGTCCGGATCGGTCTCTCGGGATGGGACGATCACTTCGACGGTGTGCTGCCGGCGCTGCGCGCGCGCTCGGTGCGGCTCTCCCACGACGCGACGATCGCACTCGCCGGCGCGGTCCCCTCGCGGCCCGCGGTCGTGGTGATCGCCGGAACGGGGTCGGTCGCCTACGGCGAGGGGCTGGGCGGGGGCGCGGTGCGGCTGGGCGGCTGGGGTTACCTGTTCGGCGACCCCGGCAGCGCCTTCGCCGTCGCGCGCGACGCGTTGGCCACCGCGATGCGGGCCGACGACGCCGGTGCGCGTCACCCGCTCGGCCTGGCGGCGCTCGCGTACTTCGACCGGCCGGACTTGCGGGCGCTGGCGAGCGCCGCCATCCAAGGCCGCATCGCCCGTAGCGCGCTGGCTGGTTTCGCCCGGGTCGTGTTCGACGCGGCGCGACTGGGCGACGCCGACGCGATCGCCATCGTCGAGTCCGCCGCCGGGGCCTTGGCCGAGCTTGCGGCGGCGGCGCTCCGGCGACTCGATGCCGATGGGCCGGTCCAGGTCGCCTTCACCGGTGGGCTGGTCGCGAACGAGGCGTTCCGGGCCGACGTCCACGAGCGCCTGGCCGTCCTCGCCTCGAGCGCCGTCGCGGTCGCCCCGCGTTACGAGCCGGCCGTCGGCGCGGCACTGCTCGCCTTCGGCGACGCGGGCCTGGTGGCGCCGGAGCACGTCGTCGAACGGTGAACGGCCTGCTCGAGCGCCTGCGGGGCGGGCTGATCGTCTCGGTCCAGGCCGAAGCCGGCTCGCTCCTCAACACGCCGGAGGCGATCGCGCTGCTGGCACGCGTCGCGGTGGCCAACGGGGCGGTCGCGCTGCGGGTCGAGGGGCTGGCCCGGATCGGTGCCGTCCGACGGGCCGTCGACGTCCCGCTGATCGGGATCGTCAAGCGTGCGTACCCGGGCTACGACCCGTACATCACCGCCGGCACCCGCGAACTGGCCGAGGTCCGCGCAGCGGGCGCCGAGATCATCGCCTTCGACGCCACCGGTCGTCCGCGGCCGGACGGTCGCACCACCGCCCAGGTCGTCGCGGCGATCCACGCCGGCGGCGCGCTCGCGATGGCCGACTGTGCCGCCGAGGCTGACGTGGAGGCCGCGGCTGGTGCCGGTGCCGACGTCGTCGCGACGAGCCTGTGCGGCTACACGCCGGCGACGCGCGGGACACCGCTGCCCGCACTCGCGCTCGTACGGGCGTGTGCGGCGAGCGGCGCATTCCCGATGTGCGAAGGCGGTGTCGGTACGCCGAGCGAGGTGACCGCGGCGTTTGCCGCCGGTGCACGAGCGGTCGTGGTCGGGACGGCACTGACCAACATCGACGTCCTCGTGCAGCGCTTTGCGGCTGCGACGCCCGCCGAGCAGTAGCGCAGGCCGGACCTGCCTGGCGGACCTGCAGGCAGGCGTTCCGAGCAAAGTCCTCGCGCGATGGCTCATGTCTTCCTCATAGTCGATAGTCGGAAGTATCGCAGACCCGTGCGCAGAAGGCGAAGCCCGAGGCCCGAGCTGCACGCAGGCCAGGCACGGCCGTTCCAGAGAGGATCCGTTGGCACAGCGCGTCGTCAAGCCGAAGACCAATCTTGGCCCCGGTTTCTGGCCGATCACGGCCCTGATCGTGGTCGTGTCGGCGATCATGATCTACTTCACGGCGACCAGCCCCTGGCCGGTCGGTCTGGTCCCTGCCGGGGATCCCGCACCGGCGACCGACTCGCTCTTCCGCTTCCTCGGCTGCGTGGCATCGCTCATCTTCAATGCCGTCGTGATCTACACGATCTACTTTGCGATCGTGTTCCGCCGGCCGAAGAACGCGCCGCCGCACCACATCGGCGTGCAGATCCACGATGCGCCGGTGCTCGAGTTCTGGTGGACCGTCATCCCGACGATCCTGATCATCATTCTCGCGATCTTCT
>Ga0181531_10001988_pt1 | contig 12832 bp, 10 predicted proteins | sample PEATcosm2014_Bin_38_FD_119743 | JGI IMG/M metagenome (GOLD analysis project Ga0181531, IMG submission 119743) | Peatland microbial communities from MTU Mesocosm Facility, Houghton, MI, USA - PEATcosm2014_Bin11_10_metaG | ecosystem: Environmental > Terrestrial > Soil > Wetlands > Peat | place... | reverse complement strand
CACCGATAGAACCTGGCGGCCTCTTGCGGGTGTGTCAAGCGCCGCTCTCCACACTCTCCGGTTTCCTTGTCGAGATGCGCAATTTGCTGGAACCTCGGATGAAAATCACATCCTATAATCATCGTGCCCGGCTCCTTTCCTCCCAAGCTCTTGGCCATTTTGCAGCAACCAGTCCACTCAGGTCGGAGCAGCCGACGCTGCCCCGTAATCAGGTCCCGCTTTTGGGACCGGGGGAAACGATAAATCTAGGTGTCGGCCTTACTAACTTACTAACAGAAGAGGTCCAGCACCGCGGCCTCTTTGCTAACTTGCTAACTTGCTCACCTTACGCTCCGCCCCCAGCCAGGCATACAAAGCCACCCCAACATAGCAGAAAACCGGAACCAGGTAAGCTGTTTGCAGCCCCTGCGTATCGGCCAAGATTCCCATCACCTTAGTCAGCGCCGCGCCGCCCAGAATCGCCATTACAAGCAGCGATCCGGCCGTCTTGGTCCTATCGCCCATCCCCTTCAGCCCCAAGGCGAATATGGTGGGAAACATGATCGACATAAACAGGCTGGTGGTCAAAAGGCAGCCCACGCCCAGCCAACTGGGCCGTGTAACCGCCACCAGGCCAAGGGCCACATTCACCCCTGCATAAATGCCCAGTAGCAACCGGGCCGAAAATTGCCGCATCAGCCACGCCGAAGAGAATCGTCCAATGGCAAATGCTGCCAGGGTGCCCGTCAGCATGTAGCCCCCCACCTTTTCGCCAACTCCGGTTGCCGACTCCACATAGGAGATGAAATAGCTCCACGTGCCCACCTGTGCCCCCACGTAGAGGAACTGCGCAATCACCGCGAACACAAAGTGCCGTTGAAAAAGCGGCACATGCGTGGGTGGGCCTCCGTCCTCCCGCGACACATCCTCCGCTCCCACCGCCGGAAACTTGGTCAGCACCACCAGCAGGGCCCAGATCAGGGCCACCGACCCCAGCACCATGTAAGGCACCACCACCCTCAAAGTCTCACTGTGCAAATAGGTTTGGTAAGTCCCCGCGGTCTGCATCGTCGCCGTCTGCGCGTCGGTCAGCTTCACACCGGAAAAGATGAAAACCGTCCCGATCAAACCCGCCGTGATCGACCCCAGAGGGTTGAAGGCCTGCGAAAGATTCAGCCGGCGTTCGCTCGACGCCGAAGGCCCCAGCTGCGCAATGAAAGGATTGGCCGCCGTCTCAAGAAATGACAATCCGCTGGCAATCACAAACTGCGCCGCGAGGAAAAAGACGTACAGCCCGGCCTGCGCCGCCGGGTAAAACATCCAGCACCCGGTTCCCAGTAGCACCAACCCTGTTACGATCCCGGCCTTGTAGCCGAATCGCCGCATCAGTTGCCCGGCAGGTATCGCCAGCAGGAAATACCCCAGGTAAAACCAGATTTGTATCCCCGCGGCGCTCGACCGGTTGATGTTGAACGACTTCATGAATTGCCGGATGAGAATGTCGTTCAAGTTGTTGGGGATGGCCCACAAAAAGAACAGCGCCGTCACCACCAGAAAGGGCAACAGCCGTCCGGCGGGAACCAGCGGCGCATCCATCTCCTCATTCAGCAAAGGCCCGCGCTCAGGCCCGCCTTCTCCAGTGCCGCCAATTGACTCGGTAGACATGCTCAAGACTCGCTCACCCTCTCCAAATGATTGCGACCGGCGCTTTGCATTCGAAAACGCTTTCATCTTCGCCGCAGCCCGATCTTCCGTCGAATCGCTCCATTCTTTCTACTTAATTCGCATGGCCCATGGCAATTCCAATAGCCCTATGCTCCAGCCGGATGCCGCCACACGAGGGCCCTCAAATCTGCGACGCCGCCAGCGGGCTCAGAATCAGATTCGATATATTGCTCACAATCGGCTCGAAGGCGTAGTGAGGGTCGCCGGAAAGCTTCTTCCAACCGGGATCGCTGCGAAAAGCATCCCAATGCGCGTTCAATTCATCCAGGCTCGTCATGCTCAACATGTAAGTCAGGCACGGCATCCGCGGACCGATAAGAGTATCCCCGAAGAAAACCTGGTGAAAGCCTGCCCTCGCAAAGCACTCATACTCACCTTTGTTGAACATCTCCACCTTGCGCACGTGGTCCTGATCGCTGGGGCTCTCGTAGGTCCGCATCTGGAAGATGCGTTTGGTCTTCGTGGCAGAAGCCGGGGGAAGCGTCAACTTCGGCCAGCCCGCAAAAGCTAGCAGTAGCGATGTCTCTATCCGCTCAAACGCCGGCGCCGTTGCGGGTGCAGTCCAGAACGGTTCCGCAGCCTTGAGAAATGCGGCATCCTCCGCCAGGCGCAAACTCAGTTGCGCAAGTCCCTCCGCCGAACCGCTCGGAATCAGCAAATAGTAAGCCGGAGTTTCCGTCCCAATCTCCTCTTGGAACGCTCCGACGGGGCCTATGCCCATCCGGGTCAGCGCCGGGATGAGCGCGTCGCCGAAGTAGCTCTCGGTCAACTTGGTCTGCGGCCCTGATCGCATCTGGTAGCGGCGTATCTGGTAGTACTCGCGAGGGCTCGCTGCCGGCGTCTCGGCCCCGCCTTTCCGTGCAAAGGCCAGGGCTGAAGTCGCAAGCGAAGAGGCAAGAAACTGGCGGCGCTGCATGGCATCCTCCGGACAAAGGATGATTGTACTTGAGGCCAGGCAGGTGCCCTTTCGCCGCTTCTACAGCACCCGCGCCAGCCACTTCCCTGTATGCGAGAGAAGGTTCCCCGCGATCTCCTCAGGTGTTCCTTCCGCCACGAGCCGTCCCCCGCCCTCGCCGCCCTCCGGCCCCAGGTCGATCACCCAATCTGCGCACTTGATCACGTCCAGGTTGTGCTCGATCACAATCAGCGATCCGCCTCCGTCGATCAGCTTGCGAAACGCCGTCAACAGCTTGGACACATCGTCGAAGTGCAGACCCGTCGTCGGCTCGTCCAGAATATAGAGCACCCGGCTGGCTTGCGAAGGCTTTGCGTTGGCATTGGCAGCGCGCACTTGCGCCAGGTGCGCGGCCAGTTTCACGCGCTGCGCCTCCCCCCCAGAGAGCGTGGTGGCCGATTGACCCAGCCGCAGGTATCCCAGCCCAATCTCGTCCAACACTGCCAGCTTCTCCAGCAGCCTCGTTTGACCGGCGAAGAAGCGTAGGGACTCCTTCACCGTCATTTGCAGCACCTGGTGAATGTTCTTGCCCTTGTACTCCACGTCCAGCACCTTGGCCTGGTAGCGCGTGCCGTTGCAGTCCTCGCAGGGCAGCTCCACATCGGCCAGGAACTGCATCTCCACCGTGACCGTGCCGTCGCCCTCGCAGGTGGTGCAGCGGCCGCCAGGCACATTGAATGAAAAATGCCCCGGCGTAAGCGAAAGCCGCTTGGCCTCCGGCTGCGCTGCAAAGAGTTCGCGGACCAGGTCGAACCCCTTGATGTACGTAATCGGATTCGACCGCGGCGTCCGTCCGATCGGCGTTTGATCTACCAGAACCACGTCATTGAGCCGCTCCACACCCGTCAGCGACTTATAAACGGCCGATGGGTCGGCGCCATCCGTCTGGCCCAGCGCCCGCGCCACGGCCCGGTACAGCACCTGGTGCACCAGCGTAGACTTGCCCGATCCCGAAACCCCGGTAATCGCCACCAGCACATTCAGCGGAATCTCCACATCCAGTCCGTGCAGATTGTTGGCCTGAGCCCCACGCAGCATCAGCCGTTCCTTCCCCGGCGCACGCCGCCGCGCAGGTACAGGAATTGAAATCTGCCCGGAGAGGTAGCGCCCGGTCAGCGAGTTGGGATTGGCCTCAATCTCCGCCAGAACCCCTTCCGCCAGCAGCTTGCCGCCAAACTCGCCCGCCCCCGGCCCCAAATCCAGCAAATGGTCCGCGGCTCTGAGCACGTCGGCATCGTGCTCCACCACCAAAATCGTATTGCCCAGATCGCGCAGTTCCTCAAGAATGTGGATCAGCCGTGCCGTATCCCGCGTATGCAGTCCGATCGATGGCTCATCCAGCACATACAGCGCTCCCACCAGGCGCGACCCCAGCGAAGTGGCCAGTTGGATCCGCTGCGCCTCCCCGCCCGACAGTGTCGAAGCCAGCCGGTCCAGCGTCAGGTACTCCAGTCCTACCGCGTCCAGAAAACTCAGCCGCTGCCGCACCTCATGCAAAATCGGCCCGGCAATCTCCTCCTCCATCGGCGTCAGCTTCAGCGCCCCAAAGAACTCCTTGGCCTGGGCTATCGTCAGCGCCGTTGCCTGGCAAATATTCTTTCCGTTGATCCGTACCGAGCGTGCCTCTGCCCGCAACCGCTGTCCCCGGCAGTCCGGACACTCCGCATAGCCGCGGTACTTGCTCAGCATTACCCTTACGTGCAGCTTGTACTTCTTGCGCTCCATCTGCGCAAAGAATGAGTAAACCCCTTCGAAGCTGCCTTTGCCCCGGAGCACCGTCTCCCGCGCCGTCTCCGGCAACTCGCGCCACGGCACGTCCATCGCAATCCCCATCTCCGCCGCCTGTTTCCGCAGATCCGTGAACCATTGCCGGTACTTGGGCCGGTTCCACGGGTCGATGGCGCCGTCGGCGAGGCTGAGCCCCTTGTCCGGAATGACCAGGTTCAGGTCGAAGTCCACCGTATTTCCGAAGCCCTGGCACCGCGGGCACGCCCCAAACGGGTTGTTGAAGCTGAACAGCCGCGGCTCCGGCTCCTTGCCCGGCCGGTGGCAGCTCTTGCACTCGAATGCCCCGGAAAAGCGATGCCGCTTTCGCTCCCCCGCCCCATTCCCCGAGATCTCCTCCCGGGGAACCTCCTCAAAGACCACTTCGCCGGATTCGCGATACGCGATCTCCGCCGCGTCCACGATGCGCGCGCGATTCTCCGCACTCACAGCGATGCGGTCCAGAAGGATAAACACCGGCAGTGTGAAGTCCAGGTCCAGCAGCGACTCGGGTGTCGAAAACTCGAAGATCCTGCCCTGCTGATAGAGCCGATTGAAGCCGCCCGAGCGCAATTCAGTGAGCCGGGCCTTCAGCGTTTCCGTGTGCGCGGAATCGCCTCCATTCACCACCGGCTTGGCGGCGGATTTCCCCGGCCGGCCGGCCGCCTTCGCCGGTTTTGTCGCCGTCTTCGCTCCCGCCTCTCCCTCCGGCGTCGCGCTGGCCACCGGAAACAGCGCATTGAGCCGCGTCCCCTCTCCCAGCGCCAGCGTCGCATCAGCCACCTCGTCCATCGAATCGCGCTTCACTAGCCCGCCGCAAAAGACGCAATGCACCGTCCCGCAGCGCGCATAGAGCAGCCGCAGGTAGTCGTAGATCTCCGTAGCCGTTGCCACCGTCGATCGCGGGTTGCGAGTCGAATTCTTTTGCTTGATCGCGATCGCCGGCGCCAGCCCGTCGATCAGGTCCACATCCGGCTTTTCGATCCGCTCCAGAAACTGCCGTGCATACGAAGACAGCGACTCCACATACCGCCGCTGTCCCTCCGCATAGATCGTGTCGAAGGCCAGCGAACTCTTCCCCGACCCCGACACGCCGCTGACCACCGTCAGCTTTCCATGGGGAATCTCGCAGGAGATGTTCTTCAGATTGTGGGTCCGCGCGCCGCGGATGATGATGGCATCGTTCAAAGGGAAGGCACCGGAATAAAGTCCGCCGGACGCATCCCTGTCCCCTCTGCGAGGCTCAGGACACACCCAGCCATTCTTTATTATAGGGCGGATGGAAGCCGCACTCACTTCAGGCTCTTTCGACGGGAACCCCGGGTTCTCAAACCGTGAGGGTTCCAGACAAGCGCGATCATGAGGCGGGTTCCACTTCCCCGCTACAGCGGCCTGCACCTTCCGAGTTAGCGCTTAAGCCACCACCGCGGAGAGCCACGAATAGACGGATTGCTGCTGTTCCGTTGCCTCGCGGTCAAGCAATCCCGCCAGATTCATCAGCACCTCGGAGGCGCACGCAGGGCATTGCCTGGCGCAGTTGCCCACGCAGTTACAATCCTGGCAAAGGTAAGCGGAGGACAGGGGGATATGTTCCATCTTTCGCAGAGTCATGGGTTCACCCAATCGTAGTGGGATAATCGAGAGCGGCTTGAGCGGCGCTCTGAATTGCCCTTACCGCATGGCGTGCATGCTGGTTCTTTCGGCGAGTTGTTTCCTCTCGGAACCCCGTCTTTGGGCAATTCAGCTGGTTGCATCCGTTCGTCGACTCCCAGCCTTCTCACTTGGCTTTAACGGATTCAGCCCCGCTTCTCCTTTTGGCTTCCCGCTGTGCATCCCCCGGGATAGGCGCTCGAAACACGCGGCTCTGATTCCATGGCACCCACCCACATTCATGGTGAGTGCCAGGAGCGAATCGTTTCAAGCGATGGACGCGTTTGTTGCCCCAAGAATCTGCAAACCAACGACGCCGCTCCCTTGATTCAACCCGTTCAAAGGAAAAGCGCCGAAAAGGTCGGCGAGCCGCATCTCTGTTTTCTCAGCCAGGCTCAGGACACAACCTGCCATTCTCCAATCGAGACGCGTCACACTTTGGATAGAGTGCAAGTCTGTCGCAGAACATGAGCGGAGCCCGTCCAATCTACGCTTCGTTCAACCGGAATCGGCGTCCCTCAAGCCGCCAAGGCGGGAACAAGGAACAAACTCGGCTTCTCGGCCTCTCCCCTGCGGTCAAACAACGATGCCAGCCCCATCAGCACTTCCGACGCGCACGCCGGGCACTGCGTCGGGTTGTTGCCTACTGCGTTGCAGTCCTGGCAAAGGTAAGCCGAGTTGAGCGGGATGTGATTCATCATGGCGGAGGTCATAAGATCACCCATCTTTCTTGCTCTCACCGGTTCAATCCTTCTCCGTCTAGTTGGATTGAAGGTCCGGGAATGCCGGTTAGTTTGAAAAGATTGTGGGTTCCATGTCGTGTTTCTGCTCCGTCTTCGCGGGCTTCGCCGAGATTCTGTCGGCGACGCGGTCCAACGCCTCCCGAGCCGAAACTTCCAAGTCTGTCTCGTCTTTCAATGCCGCAGTTTCCCAGAATCCAGATCGCTCAGGGATGGTATAAAGGCTGTCTTCACCTTGAACCTTTGTCCCGCTCGGGGCTGGTCAGTTCTGCTCCTTCCCGCGATTTGCTCGGACCGGACCCAGGTCTCAATCCCCAATACCATTGCACCGCGTCGAACTGGCAGCCGCCAGCTGAAGTTCTGTCCCGGCAAGCCAAGTTCCGCCCCGGTAGACTGGTGAGTGAGGTATTCCGTGTTTCGCTTTACCCCGTTCGTGCTGCTCTTTGTCTCGCTCGGCGCGCATGCCCAGGACTCCGCTCAGAATTCAAAGAGCCAACCCCCTGCTGCCTCCGCCGCGCCCCAACCGGTCGCCGAGCCGGTCGCGGACGCCGAGGCCGCCATCCTCAAATCCGACTGGAAAGCTGCCCAAACCAAGCTCGACCCCTGGCTCTCCGCTCACCCCGCCGATGCCCGTGCCCTCTTCGACGCCGGCTATGTCGCCGATGCCCAAAGTCGCCTGGACGATGCCGCCGCCCTCTACCGTCGCGCCGTCGAGGCCAATCCCCAGTCGTTTGAGGCGCAACTCTCCCTCGGGCTGCTGTTGGCTCGCCAGGACAAGCTTGCGGACGCCCGCCCCGAGTTGGCTGCGGCCACCACCCTCGACCCCGGCGACGCTGGACCCGCCGTCAAAGCGCGTGCCTGGCGCGCCCTCGCCCAAATCGACCGCGCCGCCGACCCGGCCGAGGCTTCCAACGACCTGCTGGAAGCGCTCAAGCTCACACCCGAAACTCCCGAAGACTCTCTCCTTGCCGCCGGTCTGGCCGACCAGGCCGGTCAATACGAAGCCGCCGAGACCGCCTACCGCCGCATCCTGGCCAGGGACCCCAAATCCGCCCCCGCCAACGCCGGCCTGGCCCACCTGATGATCGCGCGCAAACAGTATCCCGAAGCGGAGGCCTTCCTCAGCGCCGCCTTGGAACAGTCCCCCGACGATCCTGCCCTCACTGCGCAATTGGCCACCGTACTGGCCGCCCAGGACAAGGCCGAGGCCCTGCCCCTCATCCAGAAACTCCACGACGCCCACCCCGCGGACGCCGCCGTGACCCGCATGTTGGCCGAGATGCTGGCCGAAGCCGGAGACCCGGCCGCCTCCGATCAACTCTACGCCGGGCTCCTCGCTGCCAAGCCCGACGACCCCGCCCTGCTCATCGCGCACGGCCAGAACCTGATTCGCCAACTCAAGTACCCGGAGGCTTTCGCTACCTTCGACAAGGCCACCCAGCTTGACCCCGCCAACGCCGACGGATGGAGCGGCCTGGCCTTTGCGGCATCTCGAACCCATCAGCCTTCCATTACACTGCACGCCCTTACCATGCGGTCAAAGTATCTTCCCGAAGTCCCCTCTACCTATTTTCTTTGGGCCATCGCATACGATACCCTTCACGAAAAAGCGGCGGCGGCAACCTACTACCATCACTTTTTGGATTCTTCGGCCGGAAAATTCCCAGATCAGGAGTGGCAGGCGCGACAGCGTCTCATTTTGCTCGAAAACAAAAAGTGAGCTGTGGAACTATGCAAACATGAAATCGGTGTTCCCTCTGCAAGATGCCGCGACATGGGAGTTGGTGAGACCGTCAATCTTTCCTCTTGCGTAATCTCACCAGAAACTCCTATAGTCACGGTCTGAGGTAAAGCCGCTTCAGCGGAGGTTCCTCATGCGGTCCAGGGTCCCGTTGGCAGTCCTCATCCTCCTCGCCGTGACCACACTCCCGGCCTGCGCCTCCGGGCTCGACGATAAGATCCCCGATCAGAACAGCATCGATGCCCTGGAGGCCAAGGCAAGCCAGGCCCAGCCGCGCGAGCAATGCTTCCTCTACGCCGAACTGGTGCATGAAATGACCGAGTACAGCCTCCGGCAGTACGCCGCTGGCGATGTAGACAAGGCCTCCGGCCTGCTGAAGAAGATCCAGGGCCTCGCGCATAAAATCCATCTTTCCGTCGCCGAAGACAACAAGCGGCTCAAAAACGCCGAAATCCTGCTGCGCCACACCGCCTTTCGCCTGACCGAGATGCTCCACAACAGCAACTTTGAAGACCGCCCACTGGTCGCGGACACGTTGGCCCAGGTGAGTCAGGCCCAAAATGAAGCGATGATGCAGGTCTTCCGCAAGTAATCCGAACTCCGCCCCATGCAAGTTTCCGCGCAGGAATCCCTTGCCCTTTTCGCTACCTGAACCCTTGTGCTTCAATGGATGCGCCGGGGGTTTGAATCCATGCTTCCAAAGTGCTGTGCTGCCACGATCCTGGTCTGCCTGTTTTGCGCTTCTTCCCTGCTCGCGCAAAAGGAAAAGCGCGATCCGCTGACCGGTGCCCAGATCGAGGAGATCCGCGAGGCCGGCATCTTTCCGACCGACCGGGTCAAGCTCTACACCAAGTTCCTTGACGAGCATGCCGACGTCATCAAGGGGCTGACTAACCGCGGCAAATCCGCCGCACGCTCCCGCCACCTTGACGATGAGCTCCAGGACTTTACCGCCCTGATGGATGAGTTCGGCTCCAACCTCGACGTCTATTCTGACCGTCACGCCGACATCCGCAAAGCGCTGAAGCCACTCACCGAAGCCAGTCAGCGCTGGCTCGGAATCCTGCGCGCGCTGCCTGGTGAGCAAGGCTTCGACCTGGCTCGCAAAGAGGCCATCGAGAGCGGCGAGGACCTGGCCGACCAGGCAAAGCGCCTGCTTACCGAGCAGACCGATTACTTCAATCTGCACAAGGACGAACAAGGCCAGGACCGCGCAGAACCGAAGTGAGACAGGGGTCAGCGATCAGAGTTCAGAGTTCAGCAAGCCCGTAACGCAAGCAACCCTTCGGTCTCCATCGCAATTCCGTTCGCTTTCAACTTCTGGCTCGCCGACCAGCTAACTCGACGCTCCTTGACCCTTGATCTCGGTGCCTGATCCCTGACCCCTGATCTCTGACCCCTGTTATGCTACCCTCCATCTTGGTGGCCGCCGATTTCATCCCCATCTTTCAGGAAGAGTACCGGGCCCTGCGTCCGCGGGCGCCGATGCCGCCCATCGCGCTCCGCTTTCGCCGCTTTACCTCGCTGAACACCACCATTCGTCTCCGCGAAGGCCAGATTCGCGTCAGTCTTTCGGACCTTCTTGAGGGCGCTCCCGAGTCCGTGATTCACGCCATCGCCCACATTCTCCTCTCCAAGCTCTACTTCCCGAAAAGGCCTATCGACCCCGCGCACAATCTGCGCTACAAGCGTTTTGCCTCCTCGGCCGCCGTCACCCGCCAGACCGAGCTGATCCGCGGAGCCCGTGGCAACAAGCGCTTCTTTGGGCCCGAAGGCCGCTACTATCACCTGGATGAAGTCTTCGACTCGCTCAACGTGCGCTTCTTCGGCGGCCTCTTGGGCCGCCCCGAGCTCACATGGAGCGAGCACACGGCCAAGCGGGCCCTGGGCCATTACGACGCCGCCCACAACACCATCGTGGTCAGCCGCGTCTTCGACCGCCCCTCAAGTCCGAGGTACGCCATCGAATACCTGCTCTACCACGAGATGCTCCACCTGAAGCATCCGGTCAGAATGCGAGGCCTCCGCCGATGTGTCCACTCCCGCGAATTCAAGGCCGAGGAGTCGCGCTTCCCCCAACTGAAAGAAGCACTGGCCTTCATCAAGCGGCTGTAGCAGACTCAAGCCGCCTTTTCCACCGCCGCCCCGGCCTCTTCCGGCCCGGTAACCTGCCGTGACGCCGCCCACCAGACCAGCGCAACTCCCGCAATCACCGACCCCGCACTGGCCAGTTGCGCGTTGGATAACCCCCACAACACCTTGGGGTTGCGGCGAATGAATTCAACCAGAAAACGAGCAATTCCGCTCAGCACTAGGTACTCGCCCACAATCGCGCCCGTGCCGTGCGGTTTGCCGCCCCGCCACCACAGCCAACCGCCGATCAGTAGTCCGGCGGCCAACTCATACAGTGGCGTCGGATGTACCCTCACAAGCGTCGGCTCGATGCCGTTGGGAAAGCTCATGCCCCAGGGCAGACTCGTCGGCAGCCCGTAGCAGCCGTCCCCCGCCAGAAAGCATCCGATGCGCCCAATGCCATAGCCGATCGCCGTCGCCGGAGCGGCCAGGTCCAGCGTCCGCAGGCCGCCGATCTTCGCCCACCATCCCTGAAACACCAGCGCGGAGATGCCAAAGACGAGCCCACCAAACCAGGCGAGCCCCGCCGTATCCCACAACACGCTCCACCCCAGCTCGCGAAACTCCAGCGGCGTGTCGATCACGTGCCACAGCTTGGCGCCCACGATCCCCACCACCACGGCAATCGCCACCATCCCCACCGCATCGGCGTTGATCCGCGCGCGGCGGAAACCTCGATCCATCACAAATGCGGCAACCACGGCAGCCAGCCAGAGCATCAGTCCGAAGGTCGGCTGATCCCGGTGGAAGGAGAACAAATGGATGTGGATATAAGGCAGCATACACTCTCAAGTATAGACGCGCCCCCGATCTGAACGCTGCGCCCAGGCCCCGCGCTCAATTTACACAACCGGGGTTGTCCCGCGGTCAAGTTTTCGCGAGATACTGGATGCATGGCTACCACCGCATCCAAAGGCCTTGAGGTCCTCTACACCCGGCAACAGATCGCCGAGCGCGTCGCCGAGATGGGCGCTCAGATCACCCGTGACCTGAACGGTGAGAAGCTCGTCATGGTCGGCGTGCTCAAGGGTGCCGCACCCTTTCTGGCCGATTTGGCCCGCTCCGTCCAAGCCGACGCCACCTTCGACTTTGTCGCCACCTCCAGCTACGGAAAGGGCACCCGCACCTCCGGCGCCGTCAAGCTCATCAAGGATCTCGACGAGCCCATCGAGGGCAAAAACGTGCTCATCGTCGAAGACATCCTCGACACCGGCCTCACCCTGGCCTACCTGCGCAAGCTCTTCCAGCAGCAGCGCCCCAAAACCCTTCGCATCGCCACTCTGCTCGACAAGCCCTCGCGCCGCATCGAAAAAATCGAGGCCGACTATGTGGGCTTCTCCATCCCCAACCTCTTCGTCATCGGCTACGGCATGGACTACGCCGAGCGCTATCGCAACCTGCCCGACATTTGCCTGATGACGCCCGACCACCCCGAATGACCGGCAGCGAAAGAGTTCCACCCGCCGCCCGCTAACTTGCCAACTCGCTTGGGTGCCCTAGTATCGCGACCGTGTGATTAGGTAGTTAGTAAACAAACGATTGTGTGCCCCCGGTCTCGATTTTGAGACCGGGGAGATTACCTATTCATACGGTCACGTAACTAGGTCACGCTTCTGGGACCTGGGAAACCATGAATCTACAGGTTCAGGGCACGAGAGTTCCACCCGCCGCGCGCCAACTTGCTAACTCGCCAACCGCGCGCAGCGCGGGCTAACTCGCTGCCTTTTGCCCGATAACTCCCCCCCGTCGTTCCATAATTACTTTTAAGTCGCCCACCGGCGTCGCCGACCTTCGGGGAATGAAACTGTGCCCCATCCATCGGACGTCTTTGTCTTTGTCCGATGGGTGGGACTCTCTGGAACTCCATCATGATGCCTTGTTCTTTTGAACTTGCATTTTTGTTTCTTCCTAGCTATCAGCCCAACCAAATCCCTGTCTCTTGCAAGCCACCTAGACCGCCTGCACCGCCCCCTTGCCGATCAACTCCTCCACCCGTTCCACCCACCCGCGGTCCGCCGCCACGCTCATCCCCTCCGGCTCCAGGATCACCGCATATTCGCCCTTCTTCTCCAGTTGCAGCATCACCTTCCCCGGCCCTGGCGCGCCGTCCGCTGCGCTCTTCAGCCCCGCCAGCATCTCTTCCGT
>Ga0181531_10001987_pt1 | contig 12832 bp, 12 predicted proteins | sample PEATcosm2014_Bin_38_FD_119743 | JGI IMG/M metagenome (GOLD analysis project Ga0181531, IMG submission 119743) | Peatland microbial communities from MTU Mesocosm Facility, Houghton, MI, USA - PEATcosm2014_Bin11_10_metaG | ecosystem: Environmental > Terrestrial > Soil > Wetlands > Peat | place... | reverse complement strand
GACGGCTCAAATCCGGTTGACGGCTCAAATCCGGTCGGCGGCTCAAATCCGGTCGGCGGCCCAAATTGGATAAGCCTTTGCGAGGGATCGCAACAACCGCAGCCGGCAGCGTCACAGTCGCGTTGGTCAAAAGAATCACCGGAACGCCGCCCAGTTCCTGAATACGACGGTTCAACGCTTTCAGCCGCTCCCTGGTTGCGGAGTCCTGGGGCCGCTGGCCCCCAATTGCAGCCATCAACGCCGCGGACTTTTCGTAAGTCCGAAGCGCAGCCTGCCGGCCGCCAGCGTTCGCGGAAGGGCTTTTCTCTTCGAGCAGCCCCAGCTCTTCATAGGCGCTTGCTATTTCCGCGAGCAGTTCCAAGTCGGAAGGGCTGGCCTCGCGCACTCTGTCGAGATATCGGATGGCTCGTTCGAGCAGCGCATCCAGGTCCGCCGCACGGCCGGAACGCCGCGCCCGGGCGGCCGTAAAATCCGCGCCGAAGGCCTTCTTAAGATTCCGAACGTCCTCGATCCGTTCTTGCACCAGCTTCGGGCCCGATTCGCCCCCGGGGGAGCGCAGGCGAGACTCAAGCCCGGCGATCAGCGCCTGCAGATTTGCCTCCCGTGAGGCCGCTACGCGCCGCTCGGCCTCCACCCGCTGCAGTTGCCAGAGTCCGAATCCACCCAAAACCAAAAATCCCGCAAGGACGGCGGCAGCCACTCGCCTGCGCTTGAGCAGTTTCACCGACCGAATCACTACCGAATCGTAGTGCGCCAGCACGGTATGCCCTTCGAGGAAGCGCGTGAGATCGTCAGCCAGTTCGGACGCGGTCTGGTAGCGCCGCTTCGGATCGTGACTCATCGCCATCAAAACGATGCTGTCGAGTTCGCCCAGCATGGCGCGCCGCAGTTGCGCGGTGCTTTCGGGCTTAGCCCGGAGATCCTCCCGAATGTTACTGCTCGGTGGCGGCGGGTCTTCACGCGCGGCGAGTTTCGCGACCTTTTCGTCGAGAGACTCCCACGGTACGCGTCCGGTGAGCAGCCGGTAGAGAATTACGCCCAGCGAGTAAATATCCGAGGTCTTCCGCAGCGTGGCCCCCGATATCTGCTCCGGGCTGGCATAGGTTGGCGTCATGGGCCGGCCCGTGACGCTGGTGAGCTCGTCCGCCGAGAGCGCGACCGCTCCCACAAACTTGGCAATCCCGAAGTCCAGCAGCTTCACCACGCCATCGGGGGAGATCAAAATGTTGCTTGGTTTCAAGTCCCGATGCAATACCGAATTCTGGTGGAGATATTCGACGGCCCGACAGACCTGCTGAAAGATCGCGATCCGGCCGGTGAGCCAGAGCTGTTGTTCATCGCAATACTTATCGATTGCGAGCCCCTCGACGTACTCCATCACGTACCAGGGCATGCTGTCCGGAGTGTCTCCGCCATCCAGAATGCGCGCTATATTCGGATGGTCCAGCGCCGCCATCACCTGCCGCTCCTGTCTGAACCGGAGCACGAATTCCGGATTCAACCGCTCGCGCGACAGCACTTTCAGAGCGACGTTCTTGCGGAAGGTTCCATCGTCCCGCATCGCAAGATAGACCACGCCCATGCCGCCCCGCCCGATCTCCCGCAGCACGCGGTAAGCGCCGATGAATTCCGGCTCCCCGGTCATGGGGAACTTTCTTTGCAGGATAGAATCCGTCTCTGCGGCGCTCAGCATTTCTCGCAGAGCGTCAAGCAACGCCGGGTCGCCCTGGCAAGCGTCCTTAACCCAAGCCTCGCGCCGCCGCGGTTCGACGGACAAAGCCCGATCGAACAACTCCCGCACGCGAGTGAAGTTAGTGAGCATGGCGGATCAGTGGCCGAAGTGGCGGCCAAACCGGTCTATCAGCGCCTCCGCGCGAACGAGCGCGGCACTGGCGCCGGCGTCGTCGTTGGCGGCCAGCGCGGCTTGGGCTTCGTCGAGTGCCGCCTCGATCTGCACTCGCAAAAAGGCGATCTGAGGATGCAGCGTCGATCCTCTGGCGCGCAGCCTGGCCTCAATCGCGTCGGCGCATTGAAGGCTGGCTGAAGCGCGTGCTGCCACGTTGCCGAAGCGAATACGCAGCTCCTTTACGGGCGAGACGGTCTGCGCGCCGCACACGCCGACCCCGATGGCAACAAGCGCCAGAGCGCAAAACGGCGTACGGTTCATTTCTGCTCTCCGGCCGCGGCCGTTCGGTGCGCGAGGTCCTTTTGTTCGGCGGGGGCTCCCGTATAGGTACCGGTCGCTATCCGGTCGAAAACAGTTGAGACCGTCAGTTCACCCTTCTTCTCGGTATTACTTTGGAGCACTTCTTGTGTTACCGGGTCTTTGACTTCCGACATCAATTTGAGAATCTCGAAAACGTCGCCAACATTCACGCCATCGTTGCTGCCCACGTTGAGCGTTACGGAATTTCCCGAGACGACCGCGACCCTGCCGTGCACTTCGCGAGCCCTGTGTTTCACCTTCGCCAACTGATCGTTCAGGATCTCAGCCAGGTTTTTGACGCAATCCTGAGTCGCTTCCCCGATAATTGTTTGCGCGAAGTTGGTGCTGCCCATGTCTACTGCGATTCCGCCGCCCTTGCCGTCCTTGGCCGCGAGACCTCCAAAGCCCTTGCTCTTGCGAATGGATTGTCCGGACGCTTCGCCGGATTTGAGGACCTCGGCTGTCTCTCCGTCGATGAGCTTGTAAGTGACTTTCACTACTGCCTTATCCTCCTCCTTGCCGAAGCCGCCCATCCCACCGCAAAGCGGGCACAAAGCCCTGATGCCGGCGGCGCTCACACCTACTCTTTTGTCGTCGCGCCCAAAGACCACGACGTCACCGGCCACCAGCAGGATCGGCGTGCTGATCCGGCCTAGTCCGGGGCCCGGTCCCGGCTTATTGCGGATCCCGATGCCGTCTTCCTGCATTTTCTTGATCTCCGCAAGCTTGTCTTGGTCGACCACAACCACCTTTCCGGCCTCGGAGAGGCGCTGGATCAGCATGGCCCGGATGCCGGCTCCGATATTCGGCACAACCGGCGTGATCGCCACTTTCTTTTTCTTCTCCAGCTCCGGATTAAAGATGAGCTGCGCCGCGGGGATCACAGCGGAATAGTCGAACGCGTCGATCGCGACGCGCTTTCTCAAATCGGCCCCGGCGTTAGCCGCGGCTGGGACTGGGGCGGGCACGTTTGCTGCCGTCGCGGTGGGCGGATCGGCGGCGGGGGTGGGCGTTGCGGCGGGCGGATCGGTGGCCGGAACGGGCGGCACAGCAGTTTGTCCGGCGGCGCATATCGCGCCAAAACTGGCGGCGACGCCCAGCATGAGAATCAGTCTTGCTTGCATGGTCATTGAACTCCTCGCTCCATAAAGCGGCAAATGGATACGGAATTATTCAGCGGCTAGCTGGCGAGCCAGCCATTGCCGCGCGAAAACCCAGTGCCGGCGGACAGTGGTATGCGAGCAGCCGATCGCATCGGCCACTTCCCGATCTGTCATGCCGGAGAAGAACTTCATTTCCACCACTCGCGACGCCGTCCCGTCCTGGCGCCGCAGACGAGCGATCAGCGCATCCACGAGTTCGACGTCGCAATTGGCAAAAGCGGCCCCGTGACGCCGCTCGTCGAAGCTCACTTTGAGACCGCAACCGCGCTTTACCGCACGATGTTTCCGGCCGTAATCCACCAAAATCCGTCGCATCTGTGCCGCGGCAATCGCGTAGAAGTGATTGCGGTCGTGCCATTCCACTTCGGCGCCTGAAAAAATCCGCAAGTAGGCCTCGTTAACCAGCGCGGTGGGCTGCAGCGTATGGTCCGACCGCTCGCCCGCAAATAAACGGCATGCCATCCCGTGAAGGTCGGAATAAACGGCCTTCATCAGCCGGTCGGCGGCCGCGGCGTCGCCCCCGCGAATATCGCCGAGCAGTTTCGTGATCTCAGCTGCTTCGAGCGCCATGTGGAAATCCGGAGCGGTCAAATCCAAATGATTTATCAGTATGTCCGAGACGGACCGAGATTGGAAGTGAGGAATTTCATCATCACTTTGTGATTAATGTGAGTAACATTCGATTAAACGGCTCACAAATACAAAGCCACCGGCTCACTGACTGTCGGGGCTCGTTTGGGCCGCCGCGGGTTGTGGGCACGGCGGGTTGGGGGCGGGGGTCGTTGGGGTTACGGCTGTTTGGGGTTCAAGCTGGGTCAGGGCCGCGGTTCGGCGCGGACTCATCGCAAAAATGTTCAACATTTTTCGAACTTTAGTTTGAACATTCCACGCCGGGAGACTCCGCTCTCCGGGCATGCAAGACGATGACCCTCTTCAATACTTCGAATCTAACGCCCCGCATCTTTTCGAGAAGTACGTGGCACTGCGGCGGCGAGCTTATTCGGGAAAATATTCCGATCTACCCCTGAATTTCGGCCTCCCGGACGAGGCCGATCGCATCAGCCGCATTGTTTATGCCGTGCGCGAAACCGCTAATGGAGGCCGCGTCCTGGCGGGCGGCGGCCGTCTTACGATTTCAACTCCGGAAGTCCCGCGCCGGCTGCCGCTCGAGGAAAAAGATTTCAGTCTCAGAAACTGCGAGCTCCTCAAGCATCTTCATCTCGACCGCAACCCTTACGGCGAGATCTCCAGGATGGCCGCTGCTCCGGAGCACGCGCGAGGTTTCGAGGTGTCCTCCGGATTGGGAAATGCGCTCTGCGCACTGGCGGCGCGCGAAGGACTGGATGTTGTTTTCAGCATGTGTCCCGAGCTGCCGGCGCGCGTTAACGAACGGAACGCGAAGCGGCGGGGAGTCTTGTTTCACAGATACACGGAACTCCGGCCCGTTTGCGGAATGCGGATGTGGCTGTGTGCATTCACCGGGCTTCTGCGTGTCTATGCGGTTGGCCAAACGGAAAAAGCCAGGTGACATGACTGAAAACAAGACTTTATTATCCGCCGCGATATTCTGCTTTGCCAGTTTCGCCTGGGGCATGCTGTGGCACTTTCGGCGTTTGGGCAAGCCGTCGCGGACGATGCTGATCACCGCTTTGCTGGCGCTGGCGTCCGCAGTCCTGCAGTTGTTTGGGTTAAGCTGCCGGCCGCTGCGATATCCGTTCATCGCGCTTACGCTCTATGCAGCCGGCGTGGCTCTGTTCTGGTGGGCGGCCGGCGTGACGCGGCGAAAACTCGCGGCCTGCGGTCAAGGTTGCGTCTCGGCCGAGGTCATAACCGGCGGTCCATACCGTCTCATTCGGCATCCGTTCTACGCCGCATATATTTTGATATGGATTGCGGGATTCGCTGCCACACTATGGTGGCCGCTGGCATGCGCGGCGGTGGCGATGGCTGTGCGATACGATCGGGCGGCGCGCGAGGAGGAACTCGGATTCGCGGCGAGCCCGCTAGGGGCGGCATACTCCGCTTACCAGCAGCGCACCGGGATGTACTGGCCGCGCTTGGGCAACGGCAGAAGGTCCGCGCGCGGCGCTACATAATTCTCGGCGGCCGCCGGCGGACGCCCCCGGCGGACAGGCCCGCGCTGGGCGGAGACGTTCAATACCGGATCACGCCGATCTGATCGATCAGGCGCTCAAAGCCGCTGTGGCCGCGCAGGTGCCGTGTCATAGGATACGCCCAGAACCAGGCCGCGATCGGATCGCGATCGTCGGCCGCCCGCTCCAGGCTCCGCACCGCCTCGTCCGGATTTCCGGCGCCGATCCAGCAGGCAGCCACCTGACTTTGCGGAATGTAGCGGCCCGTCTTCTCGATGGCGCGCAACCAGGAAACGCGTCTGCGGGCCACGGCCGGCGACCCGCTGAGCCCTGCGCAGAGGGCCCGCAAACCCCACGTCACAGGGCGCTCGATCATCCGTAGCGGCGTCTGGTCGAGCACCCGCACCGCACCTTTCGGATCGCCCCGGGCTTCCAGCAAGATGGCACGGTTCAGGTAATGCTGATAGTAGCCCGGCGTCGCCTCCAGACCGGCGTCAATGGTGGCTTCAGCCGATTCGTAATCGCGCGCCAGCAGCAGAAGCATGGACAGATCGCCGATGCAGTTTGAGTTGCTGTAACCGAAGTGGTCCACCGCGCGCTGCAGATGCGATATTCCTTCCCACGGGCGTCCGCGGGCGACTACGAAAGACGTGTGCCAGACGTGCGCTGCCGCTTCGGCACCGCCCATTTCGAGGGCCTTGCGGTAAGACTCCGCGGCATCCGCCCAGTTCCATTCCAGAGCCTGTTCCACGATGCCTTTGGCCAGCCACGCCTGCCACACCGTTCTGGAGGGTTCGATCGCGCGCTCCGCGAGTACGCGCGCTTGTTCCAGATTGGGCCTGGGCCGCGATCCGTGGATGGCCTGGGATGCGAGGGCCTCGGCCTTCAGGGCTAAAGCCAAGGACAGAGCGGGCGATTCCGACAAGACCGCGTCGAGATGCCCGATGGCCTCCCGATAACCGGACACGCTGCGCTTTTCCATAGCCGTGCGCGCGCTCCACAAGCGGCCGGTTGCCTGCGGAGACAGCGGCGCGCGGGGGCAAAACGTCGGCACGTAGGTCCCTTTGGCCAATTCGATCGTCAACGGATCGGCTTGCCCGCGGCCGGCGTAGTAGGCCTGGAGACTTTCGCGCAGATTTGCAGCCGTAGTCCTGACGATTGAGTCGGCCCGTGGATCGAACTCGGTGATGCTGCGGCCAAACACGTCGGCGGCGATGGATCTCTGGTGCAGATTCTCTCCGCGACCGGCCAGAGTCGCCTCCACCAGATAAGTCATTAAACGGAGTTCGCCAGGCGGCATCTCCGCATTGCGGCGGATTAAATCGAGGGCGTGAGTAACTTCGTACTCGTCCGGCCGGGACATACAAGGGGTTAACTAGCTTATTATCCCCAAAACCCCGGTGCTGCGCAGATTCATTGTGCTAAATCGGGATACATGGGTATATAACTGTGATGAGGCCCTCGCCGTCTGGTGACCGCGAATACAAAATCGGGATATTTCGCCTTACACCGTAGCCCGCGCGTGAAAATTCGCGACTCCAGTTTGCCGAGCCCTGGTTCACCAACCCCTGGTTCACCAACCCCTGGTTCACCAACCCCTGGTTCACCAATTGCCGACTCCCTTTGCCGGGCCTGTCTTGAAAAGGTTGTTGGGAGTGTCACATTCAGCAAAGCTGAGCAGCTCCGGCGCTTGCTAAAGTGGCTCGGCGAGCGATCTCTGGCGGCGCATCCAGTTGCTCCGTCAGAGAGGGAAATCGCTGTCGGAGTATTAAGGCGGAGCGACTTCGATCCGCAAACCGACTCGCTGGTTCGGAAAGAAATGAGCCGGCTTCGCGAGAAACTGGACCGATATTACCTGTTGGAGGGCTCCCAGGACGAGATCCGTGTTGGAACCAGCGGCGGCTACCTGCTTGCTTTCGAACGGCAAAAGGTTAACCGAGAAACCGCGAAACCCTGCTGGCTGGTGCTGCCTTTCCGGTCGAACGCGGAAATGGCGGAATATAGCGAACAGTTCCTCGAAGAACTTTTAATTGGGCTTGGAAATCCGGGTAAAAGGGCAATGGTCGCTCCCACTACAGCGCTCGCCTATCGCGGACGGACGGGAGATGTGCGGCAATTTGCGGCTGAATGCGGTGCCGATTTCGTGGTAGAGGGAAGCCTGCGGCGGCGAAATGCGTCGATAGAAGTGACGGCGTGGCTGGTGGATGGCCAAAGCGGCCATGCCCGGTGTTTTGAACGGATCACCGGATCCGAACCCGCCGATCTGGCGCGGCAGACTATTGCGAAGCTGCTGAAGGAAGAACACACGGAATAATTTCGCGCATTTTCAGAAAACAGGAAGGAATCACCTCTTTAGAGAAGCTGTTGATCCAAATATGGCAGAGAGAGAGATTCGGACCCCTGAGGGCTTAGGGGAGTCTGCAACTTGCAGATTCGTGATTGCCCAGCGGACCAAAGATGCCATCGCCGCCGGGGCTCCTTTGCCTATCTTGCCCTGCCCGGAATCAGCCAGCCCTACGCGGAATCAGCTAGAAGGGATACGAGGCAAAGTGCAAATCATGAATCGGTGACTCACGCGCTTGCCGGTCGGTTCAGTGCAGAATCATTCGTTGCAGAGGGCGTGATTGCTTCGCGAGAACCAGCATTAACACGCCTAGACGCTCGAAGCTGAATCGCCCACCGACGATCCCTGCATGCTCGGCGAATTCACGACAACTTCGCCCAACATTCCGGAGTTCCAAGTGCCAGCGGACAGCACGAACAACCTCATGCGCAGGGACCGACAAAATACAGCGTTGGGTAGTAAAATCCAGAGTTCTAACGCCAGATGTTGCCGCGCTTCATTCTACATGACGAAGCGCAAAGAGCCCGTCCAGCCAAGGCTGGAGGAAAGATAACCGAGGTACATTAAGTTGCTCTGCACTCGAGCACGCGTCGTTAATTCAACGGGGTAATCGGCGAGGCGTGTCGTTGGACCGGTGCGAACGGAACAATTCACGGAGCGTGGGCTCCAGGGCCCTTACGAACTCTTCGCGATGGCGGTGCCATCTGCCTGGATACGGTAGTTCGATGATTCTCCCGCGCCAATTTGCCCGCGCGGCCGCGTTCGCAACATGACCCACAATCGCCCGCAGCACCGTTGCAATCTTGTCGGGCCGGAGCCGAATGAGTTTTTCCGAAAGAAGCATTTCGCCGGCGACGCGAGCCCTCCGGCGTGATTCGGTGTCCAGGTGGTCGACAGGCGTCGGGCAAAGGTCTGTCAAATAGCACCCCGACGCCTGAAACTGGTTTAGGAAATTGGCCTCATTGATTCGAGGATCGGCTGCTTTGAATACGTCGCGCATGGCGCGATACAAACCGGAATTAGCGGAATAGAAGAAACGGCCGGACACGGGAGGAGCCTCACCGACAAACAGAATCCGAATCCGTGCGGGGCAAAAACTTTTGCGCAGCGCCTCCCGCTCCCGGCGTGTGAGCAACCTCATCTCCGAGCGACCTGCACTTCTTGATTCAAACGAATTTCGCCGCTCCGAACCACTTCGCAATTGAGCGCTAGCTTTCCGTCGAAACGCTTGACGATGTCGCGCAAAACGTTCGGATCATGAGCAAGCGTATCCGGGATGTAGGTCGGCATAATGCACCGCGCGCGCAGGTCCTGTATCGCGATCACGACGTCGCCGAGTCGAATTACCCCGCCTTCCCATTTTCGCTCCTCCAAGCCGGGGACGCCGCCAATCACGATGTTGGGACGCAGCCGGCGCCCGTCGCGACCGAACTCCGCGATGGCTCCGTCGGTGGCAACGAGAAGCGGAAGCACATCGAATCGATACGCGCTTTCATCCCGTAACAAATGCGATTCCGGCCCCGCGACCTTACGGACCGCTTTGACAACCACCGGATCGTTCCAGGGAATTCCGTCGACGAGAGGCTCTCCGAAGTCGTCCAAGGTGGCCCGGAATTTCAGCAGCCCCGGATGGGTTCTGGCCGTGACCGGGCGTTCGCTGGCGTTCCTCACCTGAACTATCCGGTCACCTTCGATGCCCAAGACTGTCATTGTGGCCGCCGGCAACGATTCACCGGCCATCGATTTCACTGGATACCGCCAGATTTCCTTGACGTACATCGCGGATTCCTCATACGTCTTCCGCTTAAAAACAGGCGGCTCATTGCTTCCCCTTCACCTTCTCCCTGTAAAAACGGTGAATACCTGTGGCGATTTCCTCGAGCGAATCTTCGACGGCAAAATGGCCGGATTGGAGGCGATGCATTTCTGCATGAGGCAGATCTTTCAAGTACGCTTCGCCGCCTTCGCGCGTAAAGAAGATGTCGTCCTGACCCCAGAAGATGACTGTCTTCGGTTGGCGGTCCTTTAAGAACGCCTGCCATTTCGGATAGAGATCGACGTTGGTGCGGTAGTCGTAAAAAAGATCGAGCTGCACGCGTCGCGCATGGCTGCGCTGCATGAAGCCGAAATCGGACCTCCAGTTATCCGGGCTGATGCGTTCGGGATCTTTCGCGCCGTGAAGATAAATTCCCCTGATCGCGTCTTCTTCGAGGAAAGCCGCCAGCGGTTTCTCCGTCTCCGCGCTGCGATTCTTCCAAAGAGCGCCGCGGAAGCCGTCCCACGCCTTTGTAAATCCGATTTCGTACGCATTCGTGTTTTGAATGATGAGCCACTCGAGCATTTGAGAATTCCGCGTCACGATGCGGAATCCCACTGGGCCGCCGTAGTCCTGCACGAATAACCCAAAGCGGCCAAAGCCACGGTCCTTCAGGAAGGCCTCGATCACTTCCGAGAGTTTGTCGAAAGAATATGCGAACTTTGCAGGATCTGGCATATCGCTGTTGCCGAAGCCGGGATAATCAGGTGCGATCACGTGAAAGTCCGTGGCAAGCGCAGGAACCAGATCGCGGTACTGGTGCGACGACGAAGGAAAACCGTGGAGGAGAACGATCTTCGGCCTCTGCGGATCTCCCGCCTCGCGATATGCGATGTTCAACCTTTGAACGCTGGCGGTTCGATAGAAGATATCCGGTTTGGTCATGCCAGTGCGTTACGCAAGAATGGACCCGAATGGCAAATCATTGAATTCGGCCAGACTTGTAAGCCAAGCAGCGACGAAGTCACGACCAGAGTTTGCCACGGGGTTGAAGTTCCGTCCCGATTCCGTCAGTTGCACGCGAGATTGGCTGGGCAAGTGTGAAGCGACATGCCGCGAAGACCCCTGGCAACGAAATGAGCGTCCGATGAATCCAATCATTGCGCCCGGCGACGGTCTGTCCGATCGCCTCCGGCTCAATCCGCGGACGTTCGCGCGTGTTGTAGCTGCTCGGCATGGTTCTCCAGACGTTGGGGCACGCTCATGAACAAGGCCTTGAGGCCTTCCGTCATAGTCGGATGCGCAAACATGGCGTCTCGCAAAATCGTATACGGCAGGCCTGCCAGCATCGCGAGTTGAACCGTACCCATGAGTTCGCCGGCCTCTGGCCCAAAGGCCGTAAATCCGAGAATGCGGTCACTGTGCGCATCGATAAGCGTCTTCATGAACCCGCGTTTCTCGGAAATGGTCCAGGGCCGCCAGCCGGAGGCCACGGGCACAGATGCAACCCGGCAGGCGACACCTTTCTCCCGCGCCTCTGACTCGTTAAGGCCAACCTGCGCCAGTTCCGGATCGATGAAGACGCAGGACGGAACCAGGCGGTCCCGCGTGCTGCGCCGGCCTCCATTCAGGTTTTCGTGAATGATGGCAAAGTCGTCTTCCGATACATGCGTGAAGTATGGGCTGCCCGCACAATCTCCCATAGCCCACACGTTCGAAGCAGTTGTTTCCAGCCGATCGTTCACGCGGATGTGTCCCTTTTCGGTGATCTCGATTCCCGCCTTCTCGAGTCCAATGCCTCTCGTGTTGGGGGTACGTCCCAGCGCGACGAGAATGTCGCTTCCCTCCAGAGTTTTGCTATTGGGGGTTCGCGCGCCCCCGCCGCTTTGGAGCTGCAGACTCACATGTTCACCGGAAATGCCGCTGACACCGGCGACGTGCGTGTTTAACATCACATCAATGCCTTCGTCCTGGAACAGCTGCAGAATGGCCTGCGAAACGTCGGCATCTTCGTTGGCGGCAAGTTGCGACTCGCGGGAGATCAGGGTTACGCGGCTTCCCAGTCTGCGCAAAGCCTGGCTGAGTTCCAGGCCGGCGTAGCCGCCTCCCAGGACGATCAGGTGCTCGGGACGCCGCTGCAAGTCCAGCACTTCGATATGGGTCAGCGGCTGGGCTTCCCGCAAACCGGGCGTGTCGGGTATTGTTGCGCGGCTTCCGAGATTCACGAACACGCGGTCTGCGGTGAGCGTACGTTCGCCACCATCCCGCAATGCGATATGAACGGTGCGAGGCGCGACGAATGTGCCTTCGCCGAAGATGAGCTCGTCACCGCGCTGTTTGTCCAGTGCCGCGCGATATTTGTCGAGATGAACCTGGATGATGCCGTCCACCATATCGCGCTTGCGCGCATAAACTCCCGCCATGTCGATGGCGATCGGCCCGGTCTGGATCCCGAACTCCCGCTGCCGCCCAACGAGCGAGGCGACCTTGGCGGAATAAATGACATTCTTGCTCGGCAGGCAGGCAATGTTCGGACATGCTCCGCCAATATATTTGCGATCAATGACGGCGGTTCGCCTTCCTTCGCTGGCCATGGTCCAGGCCGCCAATTTGCCGGCGGTGCCGCCGCCCAGCACGAGGACATCGAATTTTTCCGGTGCATTCATGCGAATCATCTCCTTTGAGTGGCCGGCCTACGCCGCGAGGAACTTGCTAGATGAGCGCCGCCGTGTCATCCGGATTCTCCGCCCTTCATCGCCTGTCCTTCCAGACGCGGAGCCCATTGACGTCAAATGCCGAGCGAGCCACCCTCCTTCGTACAGAACGTATCGAGCGGACCACCCTCAGCCCACAAATGTAACATTGGGCATTCGATTCGCTTGGAGGCTTTCTTATCGGCGCGATCGTGTCCACCCGCAAGCTTCGGCCCAAGCAAGCGCCACAATCAGGCTCGTGCGCGGAAAAGCGTGGATCATGAGAAATCGCCGGTCTTTGCCCATAGCCGCGATATGAAGTTTGGATCGAATCGCGCTGCGCGAGAGACAGCCGAGCAAGTGGTCCGGTCACGAGTGAACTGACCGAAGCTGCAGCAAGAAAGGTTCGACGTTCCACCAATTCCTCCTGACCAATTCCTCCTGACTAATTCCTCCTGTCAGAACGCTTCCAGTTTCGCCAGACTTAGGACTGCCCCGGTCCGTTTATCGTAAATGGCGACGGCGTCGTATTTTGTCAGATCGGCCGTAGCAGGCGAATCGTAATTCTGCTGGCTTT
>Ga0181531_10001986_pt1 | contig 12839 bp, 4 predicted proteins | sample PEATcosm2014_Bin_38_FD_119743 | JGI IMG/M metagenome (GOLD analysis project Ga0181531, IMG submission 119743) | Peatland microbial communities from MTU Mesocosm Facility, Houghton, MI, USA - PEATcosm2014_Bin11_10_metaG | ecosystem: Environmental > Terrestrial > Soil > Wetlands > Peat | place... | reverse complement strand
TCTTTCCATTTGATCGAGCAGCCGATGGCGGCCTGCTGGCGCTGCGGGCCGTGGCCCGTGCTTGCAATGAGCCGCATCGCCTCGTAGAGCTCGCGCGGCGTGGCCTCGGGAGCAGTGTCCTTTCGCGATGCGTCGAGCCGCCCTCGATAGCGCAGCTTCAACGCCGCATCGAAGCCGAAGAAGTCCGGCGTGCACACCGCGCCATAGGCGCGCGCCACCGCCTGCGACTCATCGTGCAGGTAGGGGAAGGACAGCGTCGGGGCGAGCGCCACCATGCGCTCGAAGCCGTCCTCGGGATACGCCTGCGCATCGTTCGGATTGATGCCGATGACGCTCACGCCAAGCGCGGCCAGATCGCGCGCATCACGCACCAGCCGCGGCAGGATCGCCTTCACGTACGGGCAGTGATTGCAGATGAAGGCGACCACGGTCCCCTTCGCGCCTGCGAGCTCGCGCAGCCGATGCACCCGGCCGTCCGTGCCCGGGAGCGCAAAGTCCGCCGCCTCCCAACCCAGTTCCGCTGCGGGTGCCTCGGCCGCCATGCTCAGCTCCTGCGGAAGGCGACGGTGCAGGGGCGCCCCTCGACCCGATGCCCCGCGCCTTCGCTCTCCGTGAATTTCGTGTCGAGATGATAGCCGTAGAGCGTGCCCGCCGGCCGCTGCCCGACCGCAAAGGGCGCCGCCCCCACCAGACCGCTCGCGTACAGGCTCGCCGCGCCATCCGCACCGATCGGCCCATCGATCGTCAACCAGCCGGGCTCACCCCGGGTGCCCTTCTCCGCGTGCAGCACGCCGTGCGTCACCGTCGCCGGGAATTCGAAGGAGTAGCCGAGCGCACCGTTCGAGTTCGGGCACGACAGCACGGCGGTCCAGGTTCCGTCGAACCGATCGGTCCCTTCGGCCGCTGCCGCACTGACCGACAACACCACGCTGCCCGACAACACCGCGAAAAGCGCCATCGGCCCGAGGACGAACGCGGGGCGCGAATGGGCGCAAAGGGTTCCGGGGCGCATGCATTGAATGGTACAGGGCGGCCGACGAGGCGGCATCCTCGCCGCTGAATCTCCGCCCCGCGGTCTCGTCCCGGTGCCACTCTCGGGCCGACGCCCGTTTCGGGCCGACGCCAGATTCGGGCCGACGCCCGTGTCAGCCGATCGCCGGGCTTCACTCGCCGCTGCCGCGCACGGTGAACAGGATGCGATCGAGCACCGCGCCCTGCTCGTCCACCAGCGAGAGGTACCAGGCGCCGGGGCGCGGTGACCAGAGCTGTGCGGGCTGGGCCGCGCCCAGCATCTCATCGTTGAGCTCGAGTTTGAGGGCGCGGCGCGCGCCGCGCACCGCGATGAGCACGCGCTGATGCTCGGGCGGGATGTCGGGATCGAGGGCGAGCACCATGCCGTTGGCCGGGCTCTCGATGCCGGGACGCGCCGATTCGGGCACCGCGGCCACGCGCGCATCGCCCGCGGGCGTCGTGCCGCTCAGATACCATTCGCTACGCGCTGGCTCGACCTCGGGCGAGAAGCGGGTCGAGTGCACGGTGATGCTCGGGGGCGGCTCGGGAGCGGAAGAGTCAAGACCCGCATGCATGAGCAGCATGAGATCGCGCCACACCGGGGCGGCACCCGTCACCCCGCTCACCTCGTGCATCGAATCACCCTCGAAATTCCCCACCCACACCGCGACCGTGAAACGCCGCGAGAAGCCGATGCACCAGTTATCGCGCATGTCCTCGCTGGTCCCGGTCTTGACCGCCGTCCACACCGGCGTGTCGAGATGATTGTCGAGACCGAAGGTCACGGCGCGTGCGCCCGGATCGCTCAGGATGTCGCTCACCACGAAGCTCGCATCGCTCGCGAGGAGCGGCGCCGGATCACGCGTCGCGCGCAGCACCGCGGGCTCCGCGACGGGACTCAAGGTGAGCGGTTGCATCTCACCGCCCCGCGCGAGAGTGAGATAGGCCTGGGCCTGTTGCCAGAGCGTCACCTCGGCCGAGCCGAGCGCGAGCGAGTAACCGTAGAACTCCCCGTCGCGTTGGATGTCGCGATAGCCGAGCTCGAGCAGCCGGGTGCGGAACGGCTCGATGCCGACGAGCACCAGCGTGCGCACCGCCGGGACGTTGAGCGAGCTGCCAAGCGCGGTGCGCACGCTCACGAGTCCCTTGTAATCGTGATCGTAGTCCTGCGGAAGATAGACGCCACTCGCCGTCTCGAGGCTCAAGGGGCTGTCGGCCAGCAGCGAGGCCGCCGTGAGGTAGCGGCGCTCGAAGGCGAGCTCGTAAAGAAATGGCTTGAGCGTCGAGCCCGCCTGCCGCAGCGCGCGCACTCCGTCGACCGCGGGCGCGCGCGAATGCGGACCCGCCGAGCCCACGTAGGCGAGCACCTCGCCCGTCGCGTTGTCGACGATGAGTGCCGCGCCGTCCCGGGCATTGTGATCCGCGAGCGCGGCGAGGTGCGCCGCCAGGATGGCGTGCGCCTGTCGCTGCAGCCCTGCCTCGAGCGTGGTACGCCGTTGCTCGCCGGGCCGCACGAGCAGCGCCTGCGCGAGCGCGGGCGCGAGATGTTCCTCACCCGCGGAGCCGAGTGCTGCGCGCGCCCCGAGCAGCGTCTGCGCCATGTCGCGCAGCTCCTCGCAGCGAATGGGCGGCTCGAGCGCCGCAGCGCGCCCGCAGGCGCGTCGCGCGAGTTGCTCGGCGCTCGCGGAGGGCTGTGGCAGGAGCGCCGCCAGCACGACGCTCTCGGCACGCGTGAGTCCCGCGGGCGACTTGCCGGCGAGCACCGCCGAGGCCGCGCCGATGCCCTGCAGCTCGCCTTGATACTCGAGCAGATTGAGATACGCCTCGAGGATCTGCTCTCGCGACCAGTGCCGGGCGATCGAGATCGCGAGCCGCATCTGCTCGAGCTTGCCGAGGGCGCCCGCGAGCGAGTGCTCGCGGCGCCGGTGCTCGAGGAGCGAGGCGAGCTGCATCGTGATCGTGCTCGCGCCGCGGCGGCGATGCCGCCACAGCTCATCGCGCAGCGCGCCGCCCAAGCTGCGCGCATCGATCCCGCCATGCTCCCAGAAGCGGCGGTCCTCGCCCGCGACGATGGCGCTCACCAGGGCCGGGGAGACTGCCTCGAGCGGCACCCAGGACGCGCGGCGCACATCGAAGCGCAGGCGGCGCGAGTCGATGACGATGCCGTTGCGATCGAGCAGCCATCCATCGGAGGGCACGTACGCGCCTTTCACCGCATCGAAGCTCGGCACCGCGGCCGGCCAGCGGAGAAACACACTCAACGCGGCGGCGAGGAGCACCGTGACCAGCGTGAGCGCCAACAGCACTCGCACGATGAGACGAGCACCGGGTATCCACGCCGGGGTGTGGCCGCGCGGCGCGGGGCCTGGTGACGCGCGGCCGCGGGGCGTGCGGCCTGGATCGGGCACCGGACGCAGAATCGTCTCGCTCATGGCGCCACCGGCTCGACGGTCATGGGCGCGTTCGGCAACTCGCCGAACATCTCGGGGGCGTACATGGCCTCGACGCGCGTCGCGGGCAGAAGGAACGTGCCCGGGTTATTGAGCCGCACCGTGTAGTCGATGCTCCAGCGGCCCTTGGGAACGAAGCGGTAGTAGGCGCGGAAGGCATCGAAGCGGCGCTCCTCGTACGCGAGCCAGCCCCAGCCGCTGCGCTTCTGGCCCTTCTGCACCAGTGCCGACTGGGCGCCGAGGCCACTGCCGAGCACGGTGGCGCCGGCAGGAACGGGATCGTCGATCACGACCCAGCTCATGTCGGATTGCGCCTCGAGCTCGAGGTGGACTCGAAGCACATCGCCCTTGCTCCAGGCGCCGGGCGCGCGCCGCTCGATCGGCGTGAGCGAGCGCGTCACTTTGAAGCCCGTGGAGAGCGGCCCGTCGAGCGGCAGCGCGGCGGTGGCGCGCACCAGCGCCCACGGCGCACCCGTTCCCTGATGCACGATCGAAAGCGTCGCGAGACCGCGTTCCCAGTCGAGGTGCGCGAGCGCGAGGTGGTCGGTGTGCGAGAGCGGATCATCGGGCGTGGGCGTCGGTGTCGCGGGGGTCGCGACCCAATCGATGCGCCGCTGCGTCGCGCCGTAGCTGACTTGGGTGTGGCCACCAACCGGAACCGATTCGAAGGCGGCGGAGAACTTCTCCATTGCGAGGACGCCCCACGCGTTGGCAACCGTGGTGTTCCAGTGACCGAATTGCTGGCGCCCGAGGGCGCCCCGCACGAGGCGCGGCACGTCCTCGCGCCACTCGGGCCGTGCGAGCACGCTCAGCAGCATCCGGTTGGCATTCGAGTCGGTGGAGATCATGAGCCACCAGAGCGCATCCGTGCGCTCGGTGGAGAAGCTCATGATCGTGCCCTGGAAATTGAGGCGTGCGCGCAGGATGCCGAGTGCGGTCTTGATCTTGGCCTGCGCGTCGGGCACTGCGGGCGTGCGTTCGAGCGTGCCGATCCAATCGATCAGGGCGGAGCTCGGCATGAGGTTGGGCTCGAGCCGGATGCTCTCGAGCATCACGGGCGTCGCGGCGTGGTAGCGCGAGAGCGCATCGAGCGCCTGCAGCTTGCGGGTCGCGAGGTCCGCCGTCGGCAGCGCCGATTCACGGATGATGCGCCCTTCGACGAAGCGCGTGAGCGCGTTGAGCATGCGCGCGCGATCGGCGGGGTCGAATCCATAGCCGGCCTCATCGCCGATGGCGAGGATGTAGGCTGTGAGACCATCGTCGCCGCGCAACCGCTCGCTGGGGAAGTATTTGAGCAGCCCATCCTCATCCATGTACGCCGGCAGCCGCGCCATCACGGCATCCCACATCTCGCGCGAGCGGAACACGACGGCGCGCGAGGCCTGCTGCTCGAGACACACATACGGATAGAAGCTCATGTACTCGCGCACGCCGTCCAGATGATCCGCGAGCTTGTCCTCGAGCGTGATCTCGAGACCGCCGCGGCCCGCGATCGCGCCCTTCGGGATCTGCGCCGGGTAGATGAGAGGCGCTGCGAGTTGCACGATCGTCGCCTGATAGGTGCGGACCGGATAGGCGGGGATGAGCTGCTCGCTCACCTTGAGATGATCGCGCGGGGCGGCGTCGCCATTCGAGCCGCGTGCCTGCGGGTCGAGCGCGCGGGCCTCTACATCCCACTCGATGCTCGGCTTGCCGACCGGCGCGGTCACGATCCAGCTGAAGTCGTGTGATCCGCCCGGCGGCAGCGCAGCCTGGAGCGGCGGGAGCGTGGCTTCGAGCCGCGGGACCGCGGACTGGAGCGGCGGAATCGAGGCCTCGGGCGGCGCGGGCGCGGGCGCGGGCGCGGACGCGGGCGCGGGCGCGGGCGCGGACGCGACGCCGAGCGCGGTGCTCGTGGCGCGCACCTCGGCGGTGATCGCGTGGTCGGTGGTGTTGCGCAACGTGAACGTGGCGGCGTAGCGATCGCCCTCGCGCACCAGCGGCGGAAGGCCCGACAGGAGGATGAGGTCCTGCGTGGTGTGGATGGTCGCGCTGCCGGTGCCGAAGAGTTGCGCGCCGCCGTGCGCGACCGCGACGAGGCGGAACGCAGAGAGCGAGTCGTTGAGCGGCACGAGGGCATGCGCATGGCCGTGCTCATCGACCGGGACGCGCGCCTGCCAGTTGAGCAGGCTCGCGAACAACTGGCGCGCGCGATCGAGCTCGCGGCCGCCGCCGCCGCCTTGCGGAATCGCCTTGCGTCCGTAGTGCCGCTTGCCCACCACTTGCATCTGCGCGGTGGAGGTCCAGACCTCCAGGCCACGCTGGCCCATCATGGCCTCGAGCAGCTCCCAGCTGCCGTTGGGCGCGAGATCGAGCAGCGCCTCGTCGACCGCGGCGAGCGCGACCTCGGTGCCGGGCGGCAGGGCGCCGCCGTCGGCGCGCTTCACGTCAATGTCGACGCTCGCGTGATCGCGGATCTCGTACACCTTCTTCTCGGGCGTGACGCGCACGTCGAGTCGGTGCGGCCGCCAGCCGACCTTGATCTGGGCGGCGCCCAGTCGATAGGCGGGCTTGGCGAGATCGACGAGCGCGGTGATGGGCTCGCGCGCCGCGTTTTTCACGCCGCGGGCGCCGGTGTTGCCGCTCACCGTGTCGGCACCCGGCAGCGGCTCGAGGCGCGCGATGCGGCCGCGGACGGCGAGCACCGAGACGAACACGTTCGGCGAATCCTCGGGACGGATCGGCACCTCGATGATGGGTGCGTTGCCGTTGAGCTCGGTGACGAAGGCGCGCAGCACGCCCTCGCGCTCGACGCTCACGAGGGCGGTCGCATGGCGGAAGGGCATGCGCACCTGGAAGCGCGCGACCTCGCCGGCCTCGTACTCCTTCTTCTCCGGCAGGAGGTCCATGCGATCGCCGGTGGTGCCGCCGAACCACCAGGCCTCCGGGCCGAGCACCCAGAGCGAGGTGGTGGCACCGGCGAGCGCGCCGGCCGCATCGCGTGACTCGGCGCGCACGATGATCTGGCCGCTCACGCCGGGCGCGAGGTCGCAGAGCAGCAGCCCCTGCGCGTTGGTGGTGCCGTCGCAGGTGGTGGCGAGCCGCTTCGTCTCGGTCGTCGTTTCGTAGGTGTAGAAGCCGCCGATGAGACGCTTGCGATACGAATACGAGCTCGACCGATAGAGCGCGACGCTCACCGGCTGCTGCGCGCGCGGCTTGCCGTCGAGGTCGAGTGCCAGCACGCGAAAGCGCAGCTGCCCGGGGCTGCCGATCCAGCTCTCGGCACGAATGCCGAGGGTGAGCGCGGAGGGCACGAGATGCACGACGGTGGACGTCGTGAGGATCTCGCCGTTCGCGTCGGCGTATTCGAGCTCGGCGGTGAGGCGCGCCGGATCGGTGATGAGCGGCAGCCGATCGAGGGTGACGCGCATCGAGCCCGAGTCATCGAGCGTGACCGGAAGCGTGCGGGCGCGATTCGCCGCGCCCGCGCGGACGGCGCCGGCGCGGCTGTCGTCGCGCGCGTCGTCGCTCTCGTCGCGGGTGGTGGCGGCGTCATCGCCCGCCTCGCCGACCTCGGCGTCGAAGTCGAGATCCATGGGAGTGCCGCTCGAGGGGATGAGTCCTTCCACCACCGGGGCGCCGCCGAACTGGTAGTCGGGGTAGCCGTCGATGCGCGGTGTTTCGGGCTCGATCTGCGAGCGCACTTTCACGGGCGAGCCACCCGCTGCTCCACCGGAGAGGTACTCGAGGTGCAAGTCGAGATCGACCTCGCGAGGGGCGACCAGCGGTCTCGGCGGGCCCTGGATGCTCGCGCGCAGGGTGGGGAGACGGAACTGCTCCACCTTGAACTGAGCGCTCGGGCCGCCACCGAACTGGCCGCTCGCGCCAAGCGCCACCGGGCCATCTTTGATAAAGACCTCGTATGTGCCGAGCTTCGCCTCGGCGGGGATCGTCCACTCGCTCGTGGCAACGCCGCTTGCATCGAAGCTTGCCTCGAGCTCGAAGCGCTGGCCGCTGCCCTGATGTACGATCTCGATGCTGTGCATGCCCGCGGCCACCGCCGGCACCTCGATGCCGCTCGAGATGTGGCGGCGGATGTAGTGCTTCATGGAGACGGTCTCGCCGGCGCGAAACAGGGCGCGATCGAGCACGGTGTGAACGATGCCGGTGCTGCGCTCGGAGCCGACGGGGAGGCCGAACTCGTACGGGCTGATGCCGCGGGTCCAGTTCGACACCGTAAAGCTGAAGTCGTCGCCTGACTTTGCTATGACGAGGAGCGGGGCGAACCAGGGGCAGCCGCCGAGGTGTGGCTCGCCCAACGATTCGGAGATCGAGGCGAGGCCCGAGTGGTCGGTGCGACCCTGCCACAGCGGCGCGCCGGTACAGTAATTCGTCACGAGCACCTCGGCGTCCGGCACGGGGATGCCATCGGCGAGCCGCGTGACCCACACGAGCGAGCTCTCGCGGCCCCATTCGAAGTGCACGGCGAGGTTGGTCACGAGGGCGGCGGTCGACACGTAGCGGGTGCTGCTCGGGCCCAACAGTGAGGCGCCGAGGGCGGGGCTCGCGATCTCGAGGATGTAGAGCCCAGGGCGCTTCAGCGGGATGCCGATGACTTGCTCGGGGCGCGGACCCGCGGGGGGCTTCACGGTGAGGGTCTCGGTGTGCTCGCGGCCGGTGTGCTCGCGGCCGGTGTGCTCGCGGCCGGTGCGGTCGCGGCCGGTGCGCTCGTCGGCTGCGGCTTCTGTTCCGGCGAAGATCGAGTGCGAGCCGGTGGTGTCGCGCCAGACCTGGTGGTGGCGGTAGCCGAGCGTCACTTCGTCGTCGTCGTCATCACGGTCGGCGAGGCGCTCGCGGGGCGCGCCGGGCGAGTCGTCGGCGTCCCGCCACTCGCCGCTCGGCGCCTCGGCCTGCGCGACGGTCTCGAGCCAGGCGGCAATGCGCTTGGGATCTGCGTCGAGGCGCATCAGCTTGCCGGGCAGGCTCGAGGTGCGCGCGAGCAGCGCGGGCTCGACGTTGCGCACGGTCAGCGGCAGGACACCGCCCTCGCGCGCTTCGAGAATGCCGAAGCTGCCTGAGAACTTGATGAGCGGGGCGAAAGCGTCCACGCGCACCTGAAGCGGAAAGCGGGCGGCGTTCTCGAGGGAGCGCCCTGCATCGTCGACGAGCGCCGCGGGCATCGATACCACGACCGAAGCGCTCTCGGGGAAGGGGGCGGCGAAGGTGACCGAGTCAACGGACAACTGCTCAACGCCAACCAGCGTCCCGCCGGCGGGAGCGGCGGGTGTGATGGCTGCGGCGGGCACATCGGGGTTGGTCGTGGTGGGCGCCCGCGCGTGGCCATCGGCGGTGGTGAGGCGGACCTGCAAGGCCAGGGCGCGGGGGACGGGTGCGCTGAAGGTCACCTGAATGGGCTGCGCGGGGAGGCAACCGGCGCGCGGGTTGGTGCGCGTGCATTCGACCTGGGCCGTGAAGGCGGGGCGCACCCGGAAGGCGAGCTGCTGATCCTCGTGGGTGGCGAGCCCTTCAGGGGTGGTGATCCCGGCGCCCCAGTGCAGCAGGACCTGGGTGGCGGGCGGCAGGCGGCGCGCGCAACGCAGGACGGCGATCCGATCGTCACGCTGCTGCTCCAGAGTCCGATTGCGGACGCGGGCGTAGCTGCGCGCGCCGCTCTTCCAGTAGAGCGCGTAGGCGTCGTAGCCGAGCGCGGCGCGTTCATCGAGGACGCGTTGTCGCTCGGCGCCCTCGAGCACGATCACGGGGATGCGCTCGACGACGCCGTCAATGGCGCAGTAGGCGTGGGTTGCGATGGAGGTGGCCGCGGCGGGGGCGTCGAGACGCAGGATGAAAGTCTGCTCCTCGTCGATGGCGCGCCAGCCGTCGGCAGGCACGGAAGCACGGATCGCAGGGCCGCCCGTGTCGAACGTGAACACCGAGCGGCCGGCGAGGTGGGCGCCGGAGACCGCGGTGAGCCCGCGCTTCAGGTCGAATCGGCAGCGCACGCCGGCCTCGAGGTCGGCGTCGAAGTCATACACCCAGTTGCGGGGGTCGGCCCAGCGCCCGTGGCCGCTCGCCGGGCAGCGCACCGTGAAAGGATCGGCGAGACGCGGATCGCCGAGTGCGACCACGGGCGCCGAGAAGCGCGCGGTCACCTGGCGCACCTCGCGCACGTAACCCTGCGGGGTGAACGACTCGACCGTCACGGGTGCGGGTGAGGAGGCGGGGGCGGGTGAGGAGGCGGAGGCGGGGGCGGTAGATGCTGGAGCTTGTGCGGGGGCTGAGGCGGGTGCCGGGGTGGGCGCGGGTGCTGATGCGGACGAGGGGCTTGGCAGCGTGTAGGACATCGCGGGAGGCGACGTGGCGGCGACCGCCGCGGCGAGGCAGGCGAGGAGCGCGAAGCGCGCGAGGGGCGCGGTGGGCACGCGGGGCATGCGGGGCACGCGGCGGCCCAAGGGCCCGCAAGCAGGGTGGTTATTCATGACGGATGAGCGTCGCGCCGAATCCGGGCCCGGCCGTGATGGGAATCGGGCAGAAGCGGGCACCGGTACGATGAATTGGGGGCCGTGCGGAGTGCCCCCGGGCAGGCTTCAGGGAGGCGGATGGAGGCGGCGGGGAGCGATATTTTTCTGCCGCTGAGACGTGGCTCGCCTCAGGAAGCGTGATCCATCGCCAATATCACGGCGTGGCGGGGGCTCTGGCCGCCACGTGGACCAGGAGGAACGGTTGACCACATCGCCGGTATCGCCGGGCGCGCCCGGTGCGGATCGCAGGCTGTTGTCGGTGATCTGGCCGCTGCTCCTCATCATATTCATCATGCTGATGCTGAGCCTCGCCAGCCTTTCGGCGATCTCCTCGCTGCGCGCTTATGTCAACGCCGAGGGTCTGTGGTCGAAGGCCGAGCGCCAGTCGATCGCCGAGCTGCACCGCTACGGTGGAAGCCACTCGCCCGTGGACTACGAGCGCTTCGAGCGCGAGCTCGCGGTACCGCTCGGCGACAAGCAGGCGCGCCTCGCCCTCGAGCAGGCGCATCCCGACACCGAACGCGCGACCGCGGGGTTCATCGCCGGGCGCAACGATCCGCAGGACGTGCCGGGCATGATCCGCGTGTTCCGATTGTTCCATCGAGGTTGGCCGTTGATCGCGCACGCCGTCGATTGCTGGACCCGGGGCGATGCGCTGATCGCCGAGCTCGAGGCGATCGGTGACGGTCTGCATACGACGGTGCGCGCCATCGACAGTGACGTGGACGCCGCGCCGCTAGCGCGGCGCGCAGCCAATCCGGATGCTCACACCCATCGCAACGAAACACGCATCGCGGTGCTGCTCGCGCAGGCCGACCAGCTTCACGTGCGCGTGGCACCGCTCGAGGATGAGTTCTCGGCCACGCTCGGCGAGGCCTCGCGGGGCCTGAAGACGGTGCTGTTCGGCGTGCTCACGCTGTGCGCGGCCGGGCTCGCGCTGGCAGGTGCGCTCATCGCCCGCGCCAACCTGAAGCGCAGTGCGCGGCTCGAGCTCGCGCTGCGCGAGAGCGAGGCGCAGGCGCACTTCGAGCAGGAGCGCGCCGCGGTCACGCTGGGCTCGATCTCCTCCGCCGTGATCTCGATCGGCCTCGATCGGCGCATCACCTATATGAATGCCGCCGCGGAATGGCTCACGGGATGGTCGCTGCGCGAGGCGCGGGATCTCGAGGTGGGCGCGGTGCTGAAGATGCGGGGCGAGGGCGAAGAGCGCGGCGTGCTGCCGCAGCTCCATCGCGTGCTCGCCGGCGAACCCGTTGCGGGCGCTCCCGGGGGAGTCCTGCTGGAGCGGCGCGAAGGCTCGCTGGTGCCGGTGCACGAGCGCGCAGCACCGATACGCGACCGCCAGGGCGTGACGAGCGGCATCGTTCTCATGCTGCGCGACATCACGCAGGAGCGCGCGCTCGCCAGCCGGCTCGAATATCAGGCGACCCATGATGCGCTCACCGGGCTGCACAACCGCAGCGAATTCGAGGCGCGGCTCGCGACGGCGATCGAGCTCGAGGCGCGCACCGGCGGCGATGCCTCGCTCCTTTATATCGACCTCGACCAGTTCAAGGTAATCAACGACACCTGCGGTCATGCGACGGGCGATGAGCTCATCCGGCAGGTGGCGTGGCTGGTGCGCGGCGAGCTGCGCGAGAGCGACCTGCTCGCGCGGCTCGGCGGAGATGAGTTCGGCGTGCTGCTCCCCGGCTGTACGCTCGCGCACGCGGCGGAGATCGCGGACCTCGTCCGGCAGCGCATCGAGGAGCTGCGCTTCCGCTGGGAGGATAAGCTGTTCGTGGTGAACGCGAGCATCGGCGTGGTGGCGCTCGGCACGCTGCTGCCGACGGTGAACGCCGCGATGAGCGCGGCCGATCATGCCTGCTATCATGCCAAGGACAGCGGCCGCAATCGAATCACGGTCTACCGACCGGATGACCAGCAGATGCAGAACCGGCACGGTGATATGCGATGGGTCGAGCGGCTGCACGCGGCGCTCGATGAGGACAGCTTCGTGCTGGTCGCACAGGAGATCCACCCGGTCGCCGCGCAAGGGGGATCGCCGAGTACGGGCGCGGAGCGACGCTATGAGCTGCTGCTGCGGATGGTCGACGCGGAGGGGGAGCTCATCGCTCCCATGGCCTTCATTCCGGCCGCCGAGCGTTACGGCCTCATGCCGCGCATCGATCGCTGGGTGGTCACGAATGCGTGCCGTGAGCTGCGCGCGCTGCGCAGCCGGGGCGTCTCGCTCCCCATCTGCATGATCAATCTGTCGGGTGCTTCGGTGAGCGATCTGAGTCTCGCGGAGCACGTGCAGGACTGCCTCGCGGAGAATGAGCTCGAGGCGGCTGCCATCGGCTTCGAGGTGACGGAGACTGCGGCGATCGGCAGTCTCGGCAGCGCAGCGCAGCTCATGGCGCGGCTGCGCGAGCTGGGCTGCTCGATCGCGCTCGACGATTTCGGCAGCGGCATGTCCTCCTTCTCCTATCTCAAGGCCCTGCCGATCGATTTCCTGAAGATCGACGGCGTGTATGTGCGCAACCTCACCACCGACGCGATCGACCTCGCGCTGGTGGAGTCCATCCAGCGCATCGCGCGCCTCATGGGGCTGAAGACGGTCGCGGAGTGCGTGGAGGATGCGGCGACGCTCGAGGCGTTATTGCTGATCGGGGTCGATTACGCGCAGGGGTATCATCTACATCGCCCCATACTGCTGTCCGCCCTCACGGACGAGTGCAGCCGCATCGTGCCTCGACGCGCGGCGGCAGGGTAGGGCTTGTCGTCAACGAAGCGTATCCGCTCCATGAAGCGCCGATATCGATGTCAGTTTGAGCGCCTGGGCGCCCCGCCCTGGGTCTGTCGCGTGGCTCTGGCCCTGATCGCCGCGTACCTGGTC
>Ga0181531_10001984_pt1 | contig 12839 bp, 12 predicted proteins | sample PEATcosm2014_Bin_38_FD_119743 | JGI IMG/M metagenome (GOLD analysis project Ga0181531, IMG submission 119743) | Peatland microbial communities from MTU Mesocosm Facility, Houghton, MI, USA - PEATcosm2014_Bin11_10_metaG | ecosystem: Environmental > Terrestrial > Soil > Wetlands > Peat | place... | reverse complement strand
GAGAAATATCCAGGGGTCTTGTTCATCATTTCGTATCCACCGGGATAGAATCCCGCCATGAAAAAATGCGATACGCTTAATTGTCCGGGAGACGGAAGCGAACGCACGATCATAGTCATGGGCATGGACGTCCGGCTCGAGCTCCATTTTTGTCTGCGGTGTGCCGTAAGCAAACTGGGGCCAGCCGTAGCAGTCCAGGGGCACCCCCAAGAGGAACGGCCACTATCTGAAAAGAAGCATGGGAAGCCAAATTAGGACACGACCGAGTGCTGAATGGGGAATTAGTTGCCAGTTGTTAATTGCTGGCCGCAACTTTGGGGGTGATGTCGGGCGGCGGGCGTTTCGGCGGATTAATGCGGGTCGGCGTTCGGACGGCGTCCTGCGGACGCCCGCTAAATGGGTGTGGGAGGGAGGGGCGAGCGGGAAATGCTGAATGATGAGTGCTGAATGGGGAATTGGTTGCTAGTTGTTAGTTGCTGGTTGCTGGCGGGGAGATAAATCGGAGGGCGCGCAATTCAGCGGGTTCGGCTGGATTGGCGGGGGGACGGCGTCCTGCGGACGCCCGCTAAATGGGTTTGCGGGCGGCGGCGGGGACTTGGGGGAATTCATCGGTGGGCGTCGGCGTTGTTTTGTTGTTGTTCGGCATTTTGGTTTTGGTCGTGCCAGTTGTGTAATTGAGCCTGCAATTCGGCTTGCCTCAGGGCGGCGGCGCGGTCGGCGGCCTGGGAGTCGAGGGCCTGGAGATTGGCCATGGCGGCGGCGTGGTTGGCGGTGGCGGTGGCGTAATCCAATTTGGCCTGCTGGTAGGCGCGGTTGTCGGCGAGGAGATTCTGGAATTGCTGGTCGAGCTGATTCAAGTTGGCCTTGGCAACGGTCAATTTTGATTTGGCGTCCTGAAAGTCGCTGTTGGCGGCTAACGCGGCGGTCTCCAGATCGGTGACGGCGGTCATGGCGGCCAGGGAGTTTTGGGCGACGACGGCGAGTTGGTCGCCGTCGGCGCCCTGCTGGTGAGCGTCCTCGACGGCTTGCTGCGCGGTCTTCCTGGCATCGACGGCGGCGGTGTAGTCGGACGAACTTTGGAGGCCACTGATCACCGCGGTTCGCGCGGAATCGTAGGCGGCCTTGGCGCTGTCCAAATCGCTTTGGGCCTGCGTGTACTGGGGCGTTGCCTGGAATTGGTTTTGCAGGGTTGCGGCAATTTCGTTGACGCGGTCGGACGCCGCTTGAAACTGGGCGAAGGTGCTGGCCTCGACGGATGCGGCCACGACGACACTATGGGTCGCGTAGACGAGGTTGGACGGAGAAATCGGGGAAACGGCCGGGGTCATCGGCTGCTGGAGTTCGTCCATGGCGATGCCATACTTCGATTTCATCTGATCGATTTCGGCGGCGTCCGCGTTGCAAGCGGCGGTGAGCTGCTGAATCTGGGCTTGCTGCTGCTGAAGCTGGGCGCGGTCCTGAGTGATGCTCTGGTCGCGCGCGGCAATTTGCGCCGAAAATTGGCTTGAATTGCCGGTTATTTGATTTTGAAGTGAATTGACAGCGGCGTGGGCCTGGCTGGCGTCGGATTGAGCGGCCGCCAACTGGACCTTGAGCTGATCGGTTTGAGCGACGGCGGCTTGCTCGTCGGAAAGTTTGCGGGCCTGATCGTCGATCGTCTGCGACTGCTGGGATTCGGTCTGCTGCAAATTTAGATTTTTCTGCAACAGCATGCCCGCGATGACAGCCAATACCAGGATCGTCCCTCCAAGCCATGCGCCCATTCTTTGCTCCCGCCGAAGTGAGGCAGGAATTATATCAGGTTGGGGAGCATTGCAAATGGGGTGTTTGGGTGGCGGTAATACAAATGCGGCGGAAACTTCAAATGTTGCCGGTTGGGGGCGATGTCGGGCGGCGGGCGTTTCGGCGGATTGGGCCGGTTCGGCGGGGGGACGGCGTCCTTCGGACGCCCGCTAAATAAGTGCAGGAGGCGCGGCGCTTTGGGCTACTCTTTTCGCCAGCCGGTGCCTTCGGGGCGGTCTTCCAGGGTGATGCCCGCGTTTTTTAGGCCGTTGCGGACGGCGTCGGCCAGGGGGAAATTTTTGGTTTGTCTGGCCTGGTTGCGGATTTCGATCAAGAGCTGCATGAGCTGCTCGACGAGGGCGGGTTCCTGGGATGCGGGACGGGGGAGGCCGGGGCGGTATAGGCCGAGGAGGCGGCCGAGGCTGCGCAAGGTTTGAGAGGCGGCGGAGGCGGCTTCCAAAACGTCGGGCTGGCGATTGGCTTCGGCTCGGTTTTGTTCCAGAAAACTGTTGACGGAGCCGGCGAGGTCGTGCATGACGGCGATGGCGCCGGCGGTGTTGAAGTCGTCGTCCATCATTTCGAGGAATCGCATTTTTTCGCCGAGGACCTGGCGGGCGAAGGGGCCGACTTCGGATTCGAGGAGCTTGGCGGCGGCGTGATCCATGTCGGGGGCGTCTTCGGGGAGCGGCTTGCCGGTGAGGCGCTCGATGCGCTCGATGAGCCGGGAGAAGACGAGGAGGGCTTTGCGGGAGTTGGAGAGGACTTCATCGGTGAATTCGATGGGGCGGCGGTAGTGGGTGCTGAGGAGCATGTAGCGGAGAAGCTCGGAGCCGTGGATGTCGAGGAGTTCGCGTGCGGAGACGACGTTGCCGAGACTGCGGCTCATTTTTTCCTGGGCCCACTCGCCGGCGGCCATCTTGGTGCGGATGCGGGTGAGGCCGTTGTGCATCCAGAATTTGGCGAGGGGTTTAGCGTTGGCGGATTCGGATTGGGCGAGTTCGTTTTCGTGATGGGGGAACATGAGGTCCATGCCGCCGCCGTGGATGTCCATGGTATCGCCGAGGTATTTTCGGCTCATGGCGGAGCATTCGATGTGCCAGCCGGGGCGTCCCTTGCCCCAGGGGGAATCCCAGGCGGGTTCGCCGGGTTTGGCGCCTTTCCAGAGGGCGAAATCGGCGGAGCTTTTTTTTCCGGCGCCTTCGAGCTGGCGGGTGCCGGCTTCCTGATCCTCGACTTTTCGGTTGGAGAGTTTTCCATAATCGGGGTCTTTGGCGACTTCGAACCATACGGTTCCGCCGGCGAGGTAGGCGAAGCCGGTGTCGATGAGGCGCTGGGTCATCTCGATGATTTCGGCCATGTGGTCGGAGGCTTTGGGGAAGCGGTCGATGGAATCGATGCCGAATCGGCCGAGGCAATCGAGATATTCGGCGGTGTACTTGTCGGCCAGTTCCTGGACGGTGACTTTTTGGGCGGCGGCGGCGTCGATGAGCTTGTCGTCGACGTCGGTAATGTTGACGACCCAGGTGACGTCGTAGCCTTTGTATTTGAGGTAACGCTTGAAGGTATCGAAGACGATGGGGCCGACCATGTGGCCGATGTGGGGGGAGGTGTAGACGGTGGGTCCGCAGAGGTACATCCCGACTTTGCCGGGGTGGACCGTGGCAAACAATTCCTTCTGGCGGCTGAGCGTGTTGTAGACTCGAAGGCTCATGCGAACCTGCCGCGAATCGCCCGCTCGATTGGAATCTTCTTCCGCTGGATAAGCATCGGTATTATTGCGTTTTGTCATGAGCGAGCAATACGACGGCGTGCGCGGCGATGGCTTCGGCACGGCCGACGGCGTCGCAACCTTCGTTGGTTCCGGCTTTCAAGTTCGCCGAGCCGCCGAGGAGGGCCTCGAGGGCCTGGACCATCTTAGGCTTGAATGGGCGTAATTTGGGACGTTCGGCGAGGACGGTTACATCGACGTTAACGACGCGATAGCCGGCGGCGCGGACGAGGCGCATGGCTTCGCGGATAAAGATCTTGCTGTCGGCGTTTTTCCAGCGTGGATCGGAGTCGGGGAATTTTTCGCCGATGTCGCCGGCGGCGATGGCGCCGAGGAGGGCGTCGACGATGGCGTGGAGGACGACGTCGCCGTCGCTGTGGGCGATGGGGGAGAGCTGGTCGGAAACTTCGATGCCGGCGAGGATGAGTTTTCCGCCGGTTTGGAGGCGGTGGAGATCGTAGCCGTGGCCGATGCGGAAGGAATTGTCGGTTTCTTGCTGGTTTTTCACAATCCGTATTCCCGTATCTTTCTATAGAGGGTTCGTTCGCCGATGCCGAGCATTTTGGCGGCTTGTTCGCGGTTGCCATCGACCATTTTGAGGGTGTTGCGGATGAGTTCTTTCTCGGCTTGTTCGAGGCTGATGCCGACGAGGTGATTGATGCCGGGGACGGTTTCGGGGGAGCCGGGGGCGGCGGGGGAGCCTGGGGCGGCGATTCCGGGGGGGCGAATTTCGGCGGGGAGGGATTCGGGGCCGAGGATGTTGTCGGAGGAGAGGACGACCATGTTTTCCAGGGCGGTGCGAAGCTGGCGGACGTTGCCGGGCCAGCTGTAGGCGAGGAGCATCTGCTGGGCGGCGGGGGAGACGCCTTCCAATTCCTTGTGATATTTTTCGGAGAATTCTTTGAGGAAATAATGGATGAGGAGGGGGATGTCCTCGCGGCGTTCGCGGAGGGGGGGCAAATAAAGGGTGACGCCTTTGATGCGGAAAAAAAGGTCTTCGCGGAATTGCTTGTCGGCGACCATTTCATCGAGGCGGCGATTGGTGGCGCTGATGAGGCGGACGTCGACCTTGATCGGCTCGTTGGAGCCGAGGCGGACGACTTCGCCGTTTTCCAGGACGCGGAGGAGTTTGGCTTGCATGGCGGAGGGCATGTCGCCGATCTCATCCATGAAGAGGGTGCCGCCGTCGGCGTGCTCGAAACGGCCTTCGCGTTCGCCCTGGGCGCCGGTGTAGGCGCCTTTGATGTGGCCGAAGAGTTCGTCTTCGAGGATGCTTTCGCTGAGGCCGGCGCAATTCAGGGCGACGAGTCTGGCGCGGCGGCGACGGCTGTTGTTGTGAATGGCGCGGGCGATGAGTTCCTTGCCGGTGCCGCTTTCGCCCATGATGAGGACGGCAATGTCGCTGGCGGCTACCTGGCGGGCGGTGGAGATCACCTTTTGCATGGCGGCGCTTTTGCCGACGATGCCTTCGAAGCCCGATTGCTCGGATAATTGCTCGCGGAGGACCTGGTTTTGCTTTTGCAGGGAAACGCGCTCGGCGGCGCGATTCACCTGGGCGCGGAAGTGATTTAAGTCGAGCGGCTTTTCGATGAAGCCGTAGGCGCCGTCGTTCATGGCCTGGACGGCGATGGGAATGTCGCCGTGGGCGGAAACCAGGATCACCTGGGGCGGGGGCTGGAGTTCGCGGGCGAGGCGGAGGACCTCGAGGCCGTCTTTGCGGCCGTCCATGACCAGATCGGTGACGATGATGTCGTAATTTTTTTTGGCGAGCCTGGCCTGGGCCTCGGCGAGGTTAAAGGCGATGTCGCATTTATGCCCCTGGCGAGTGAGGGCTTCGCTCATGACCTGGGCGTGATCCTGCTCGTCATCGACCACCAGGATTTGGGCCTTATAGGGGGACGGCTCGGACATAGAGGGGGAAATTTACCAGCTTTGGGGGGTTGGATCGAGATGAAGGGGGGAGGGCTTGGGATCGATGGCCAAGACCGATGAGGGGCGTCGGATCGAGCGGCGTCACGCGGAAACGTAGAGGGCAAGACCCAGCGGGATGAAGTGGCGGAAATCGGCTTGGTTCTCGGTCGCTAATCGAGCGCCGCGGCGGAAGGCTATCGCTGCGATCATGCAGTCGGTCAGGCTGCCGCGCCGTCGGCCGGTGCGATTGAACCAATCGGCGGCGATACGCGAATCCTCCGGCAGATACGGCTCGGGATTCTGAAAGAGATTTGAGGCCATCTGAATCTGCTCGGGGGAGACGGGGCCGCAAAGAAACTCGGTCCATACGATCGCGCTTAGCGCGACCGGTTCGGCGGTGGCGATCCACTGGCGTAACTGAAGATCCTGCGGAGTTCCGGGAACGAGCGATAAAATCAGGAAATTTGTGTCGAGGTGAATCATCCGGCCGTCATGCGGGATGGACGAGCGGTGTTGGCTCTCTCGTCCTGAACTTGATGTGCCCATGCCCGGGCAGCGGCTGGATCAAGCCGCAGGCTCTGCTGAAGATCGTCCAGCAATGAGAGGGGCGGGCGAGCGTGGACGGACTCCAAGAGCACGATCACCTCGGCCCTGGCGCCGCTGTGGAGCTGCGGCGAGCGGACCTCGAGCCGTCCGTCCTGTTCTACCGTAATGGTTTGTCGGATCGCCGCGACCATGATGCTCTAGTTTATCATATCGGCAGGGGGAATCGGCAATATTTCAGGTTACTGCTTAATGCACGGGGATTTTTACGAAGAAATCGGAGCCTTTGTTGGGTTCGGAGCGGACGCCGATTTGGCCGCCGTGTTCTTCTACGATTCTGCGGGCCATGGCTAGTCCGAGTCCGGTGCCGCCTTTTTTTGTGGAGTAGTAGGCCTGGAAGATTTTTTCGGCCTGCTCGGGGGGTATGCCGGGGCCGGTGTCGATGACGTCGATCACGGCCCAGGGGGTGATCGAATCGACGATCGAAGCGGTGAGGATGAGTTCGCCGCCATGGGTCATGGCCTGAAGGGCGTTGATCATCAGATTGAGGACGGCTTGCTTAATCAATCTTGGATCGACGGAGACGATCAGGGGCTGGGGACTGGGCTTTAGACGAAGCTGGACTCGGCTGAACTGAGCCTGGGGGGTGAAGAAATCGGCGAGTTCTTCGAGCAGGGCGTTGAGGTCGGTGTCTTTGCGGCGGAGTTCGAGTTTGCCGGCGTAGCGGAGGAAATCGTCGAGGATGTCGCGGAGGCGAGTGGCTTCGCGGCTAACGGTGGCGAGGCGATGGACGACGCGGGAATAGGCGGGGTTATTCGGATCGAGGTCTTCCTGAAGAAGCTGGAGATTGAGCTGGACGGTGGAGAGGGGATTTTTGATTTCGTGTGCGAGGCCGCCGGTGAGGGTGCCGAGTTCGGCCAGACGCTCGGCGGCCTTGGCGCGGGCGACGAGGCGGGTGCGGGCGCGACGAATGCGGGTGAGAGAGCGTTTGGCGCGGCGTCGCCAGATGGAGGTTCGGCGAATGGCGAGGGCGGCGATGACGGTGAAAACCGCCACGCCGGCGAGCATGCCGATGAGCAATCCGGAACCAAACGCGTTCACGCGCGATACTGTAGCGGTTTACGCGCCGACTTTTAACCGTTGCCGAGGCTGGGCCTCGAGGCGGCGCACGGTTTGGGCGGAGAGGCCCTTGGCGCCGGTGACCTGCTCGTATTCCACATGCTCCCCGTCCTTGAGGGAGCGGAATCCGTCGCCCTGGATGCTGCTGAAATGGACGAAAACATCAACTCCGTCGGGGTTCAGGATGAAGCCGAACCCTTTTTTTGAATCGAACCATTTGACGGTACCGTTGAGCATGACCGTCCTCCCTAAACAAAACAGAGCCAGGTCCCGCGGAGATATGACGCCCCGGACCGTGCCCCGGATAAATGGAAGTGAATCACCGATGAACGGGCAGCGCAGGTGGGTCGGCGAGGATCGCCACCCTGTGACAGACCGGAAGATTGAACGACATCGGACATGACTGCACCAACGGCCCCGTTGCCGGCGAGGTGAAATTAACCGGCTAAAAGGCGACATTAACACCTGATTTGGATTTTTCAATCAATTTCTATATATGCGACAGGGAGGTGGGAGTTGTTAGGCATCGAACATCCCGTCGGCATATTTTTGGGCCAATTCGCGGTAGGTTTGGGTTAGCCATTGCATATAGCGGAGTTCCTCTTCGCTGACGGGCCGGACGATCTTGCCTGGAACGCCCAGAACTAACATGCGGTCGGGGACGTTCAGGTCGGGGGGGACGAGGGCCCCGGCGGCGATCAGGCATTGCCTGCCGACCACGGTTCGGCTCAGGAGGGTCGCGCCCATCCCGATCAGGGAGCCGGAGCCGACGTGTTTTCCGTGGACGATGGCGCCGTGGCCGACGGTGACATCGTCTTCGATGGTATTGGGGACGGCGGTATCGCAGTGAACGACGGCGTTATCCTGGATGTTAACCCGGGTGCCGATGCGAATGGGGGCGACGTCGCCGCGGATAACGGCTCCGAACCAGATGCTGGAATCGGCGCCGATGCGGACGTCGCCGACGATGGTGCAGTTTTCGGGGCGGAAATATCCGGCGGGGGTTCGGACAAATCTGGACATCGGGGCGAGATTACCCGATGGGCGGCGGCGCAACAAAAATGCGGCGGCGCGGTCACGCGCCGCCGCCAGGGAAAAGTGGATGTGAAGCTCTTATTTTCCCGCCAAGGGATCAATTCCTTCGACGGTGGCGTCGATGATGGCGACCGCTGGGGGGTCTTCGACGTCGATTTCACTGTTGACGAATTTGATCTGGTTGGCGTTCTGGACTCTCAAGGAGTGTTTGGCCGCGATTTTGACGTTTGTGAAGGTGATGCCGGTAATGGGCATTTCGGGAAGGCCGATGATTTCGCCGGCGTAGCTGCTGTCGGTGGCGGTGACGTTGCTGATTTGGATGTCTTTCCAGATGGGGGTTTTATCATCGGCGGGTCGAGTGGTGCCGAAATCGATGACCTTGGGGATGGGATAGACGCTGCTGATGGAGATGGCGTGTTTGACGCCGTCCATGGTGAGGTTGTTGTAGGTGAGGTTTTGGACGAGTCCGCCGCTGCCCCGTGGGGCTTTCATGCGGATTCCGGCGTCGGTGCCCTGGAAGGTGCAGTTTTGGACGGTGACGTTATTGAGGCCGCCGGAGGTTTGGCCGCCGACGGACATGCCGTGGCCTCTGCCAAACGTGCAATCGGTAATGAGGAAATTTTCGCAGGCGGGATGTCCGTCAATGGCGCCCTTGACGGGTTTGAGGGCGATGTTGTCGTCGCCGGTGGAGATGTTGCAATTTTTGATGAGGTAGTTGCTGCCGGAAGGGTCGAGGCCGTCGGTATTGGGGGATTTGGGAGGGGCGATGATCGTGATGCCGGAGATCAGCACGTCCTGGCAAGCCAGGGTGGCGAGATGCATCATGGGGGAATTGGTGAGAGTGACGCCTTCGATGTCGATGCGCTGGCAGTATTTGATGTTGATCAGGAGCGGACGGTGCGGGGGCGCGGCGGGGTTGTGCATATCGTTCTTGAAGGGGGCAAAGGCCTTCCACCATTTGGCGCCTTGGCCGTCGATGGTGCCGGCGCCGGTGATGGCGAGGTCGTGAAGATGGTCGCCGCTAATGAAGTCTTTGTAGAATTGGCCGTTGCCTTCGCTGCTGGGATTGGTGGGATCGGGGGCAACGGGGTAGAGCGTGTTATCGTCGCTGAAGATGAGCGTGGCGCCCTGATCGATCTTGAGATCAAGATTGCTGACGAGGGTGAAAGGTCCGGTGAGGAATTTTCCGGCTGGGACGAGGACGGTTCCGCCGCCGGCCTGTGAACAGGCGGTGAGGGCTTTGGTGATGGCGTCGGTGTTGAGAGTTGTGCCGTCGCCGACGGCGCCGTAATCGGCAATACTGAAGGTCTTATTGGGGATGCTGGGCGGAGCAATCGTGGGCGCCGGCATGGTGGCGGGCGTGTCGGCGCGAAGGCTGGCGGGTGTGATTGTCGCCAGAAGGGTGAAGGCTGCGGCGACAACCAAGCCACGGGTTGATCCTTTGAACATAAGGGGTGCTCCTCGAATAGAATCGGTGAAAAATTTTTACGACAATCGGGATGAATCGCTCCGCCGGAGTGACGATCCGCGAGGCGTTAATTTACCCGAAAAGGGGCTATTTGTCGCGTCGATTCCGGAAGCGGGCTGGGGTTTCGCCGACGCTTGCGCGGAAGACACGAGTGAGGTACTGGACGCTGGAAAATCCGGTTTCGCGGGCGATCTGCTTGATGGTCAATTCGGGCTTCAGCAGCAATTCCTTGACGCGAGCGAGGCGCATTCGTTCGATTTCCTCGTGGATGGTGCGACCGACGACGCGCTTCATGCGTTGCTGGAGGGAAGCGCGGGAGATTCCCAGGTGGGCCAGGACATCCATGACGCGGATTTTGTCGCTTCCGCGGTCGCGGATGAAGCGGATGGCGCGGTTCACCTCTTCGTCGTCGCTGGCGATGATGTCGGTGGAAAGGCGAGTGGTGATGCCTCGCGTGGGTGTGGTTGGGATGTGGGCGGGGGCTTGGCCGCCGTCCATCAGGTGATCGAGGAGCTTGGCGGCGTGGTAGCCGGTCTCCTCGGAATTGACATCGACGCTGGTGAGCGGGGGAATCGCCAGATCGCAGATGAACTCATCGTTATCGACGCCGATGACGGCGACCTCATCGGGGACGGCGACGCCCGCGCGGCGGCAGGCATCCAGAAGATAAAGACCCCGCTCATCGTTGCAGGCGAGAATCCCGATCGGTTTGTGCAATCCCTTGATCCAGGTGCACAGACGTTCCTGCTCGGCTTCCCAGGAATTGTCTTCGATCAGGGAGGCGGCGGGAAAGACGTCGCAGGAATAGCCGGCGGCTTCGACGTAATTTCGAAAGCAGGCTCCGCGCAGATCGAGGCCGGGATGAACCCCTTGGGCGCGTCCGCAGAAGGCGAAATGGCGCAGGCCGCGTTCCATCAGGTGATCGGCGGCGAGGCGGGAGGCCTGTGCGTGATCGCCGCCGACAAATGGGAACGGGAGATCGGGGCGCGGGCCGCGCAGATTGACGACGGGCATTTTGCACTGAAGCATCATCTCGGCGACGGCGGGGGAATCGATGCGGACGAGGATTCCGTCGCCTTTCCAATCGCGGAGCCATTCGGGGGGCGGATGGCCGAGGCCTCGGGGATGAAAATAGAGGGACCAGCCGGCGTGCTCGCGATTGTAGCGCGCGATTCCGCGGAGAAGGCCACGGCCGTAGGCGCCGGTGGTTTCGATCAAAAGAGCGACGTGGCGCAGCGCCGGCTTATCCGCGGGGGAGGCGGGATTTTTGACGGACTGGAGCTGTGGGCGGCCCGGGGAAGGGCGCGGGCGGCGCGCATTGGGGACGGCGACGGGAGCAGCCGCCGAAGCACGTCGCGCGCCTGGATCGACAGGACCGTCGCGGGTTGTGGCCTCTCGATCCCGCGATATCGGAGTCAGTTTCATTTCTAAATCCTCCGATGCAGACATCCTGCCGCGATTTGCACGGCGGAGATATGCACCTATCCACGAACGCAAAAAATCGTTTTTTTACAACTCCGACGTCCGCCCTCAAGAACGCTGACCGTTAGAGTTTGATGAAGGCGCGTGTGAATATACCAAAAAGTGCAAACGTTGGTAAAAAATTATATCATGGCTCATCGCTGCTGCCGAATTTTGCAGTTTGAATTAGTGGGGGAGAACCGCCGGCGTCCATGATAAACTTGGCGGCGGCAAGTTGTTTATAGCTAGCTTAGGAAGGAAATGGTCATGAGTGTAGCCGAACACGCCGCCACGGGTCCCGGAGCGGCCGCTTTTGGCCCGGATCGACAACGCGGATGGGCGAATGTGCTGGATTTTGGGGCTTTGGGGGACGGATCGGCGACCTGCACGGCGGCGTTGCAGCGGGCGATCGACCAGTGCGGTGAGGCCGGGGGCGGAACGGTCCTGGTTCCGGCGGGGCGATATCTGACCGGAACGCTCTGGATGCGCAGCCATGTGAACCTGCACCTCGATAGCGGCGCGACACTGGTCGGCAACGGCGATGTGTCGGCGTTTCCGCTGTGGACGAGCCCCTGGGAGGGACCGGGCGTCAAGCCGATGCACGCGGCGCTGATCGCCGGTGAAGCGGTGCGAAACGTGTCGATCACAGGGCGCGGAACGCTGGACGGCGGCGGGGCGAGCTGGTGGGACCTCTTCCGACAGAAAAAGCTCGAACATGTGCGGCCCAATCTGGTCCGGCTGGTGGATTGCCGGGATGTGCTCATCGACGGCGTGTTTATGACCAATTCCCCGTTTTGGACGCTCAATCCGACGGCGTGCGATAACGTGACGATCAGCAAAGTGACGATCCGAAATCCCAGCGACTCGCCAAACACCGACGGGATCAATCCGGATTCGTGCTCGAACGTGCACATTTCCGATTGCCATGTGGATGTGGGCGACGATTGCGTCACGATCAAATCGGGCACCGAGGAAGACGGACGGGCGACGCTTCGGGCGTGCGAAAATTTGACCATCACCAACTGCACCATGCTGCACGGGCACGGGGGCGTGGTGATGGGGAGCGAAATGAGCGGCGGGGTGCGAAATATCGCGATATCCAACTGCGTCTTTTCGGGGACCGACCGGGGAATCCGGCTGAAATCGCGACGGGGACGCGGGAGCAGCATCGAAGATCTGCGGGTGGACAATATCGTGATGGACGATGTGCTGTGTCCGATGTCGATCAATCTGTTTTACGAATGCGGAGCGGAGGGATCGAGCCGGGTGACGGATCAGTCGGCGCATGCGGTGGACGATGGGACGCCGAGGTTTCGGCGGCTGCGGTTCAGTAATATTCTGGCGCGGCGAGTGAAATATGCGGCGGGGTATGTGCTGGGTCTGCCGGAAATGTTCGTCGAGGACGTGGCGTTCGATAACATTTCGGTCTACCTGGACACGGAGAACACCAAGGGGGGAGCGCCGGTGATGGCGCCGAATATTCCGGATATGTGCAGGGCCGGGATTTATTTGAGGAACGCGCGGAATATCAAACTGCGGCGGATCGACGTGGTGGACCAGCTGGGACCGGCGGTTTCGATCACGAATTGCCAGGATATCGGGATCGGCGATCTTTACGCGAAGCGCGACGGCAATGCCGCGATCGTGGAAATGGACGGGAAAGAAGTGGGCGATCGAAATCCGGGGCGTTAGCAGGACGCTGCAAAAGTCGCGCGGCCGCTGCTTGGGTCTTTGGGCCGGGCTCTTCGTTGG
>Ga0181531_10001983_pt1 | contig 12840 bp, 12 predicted proteins | sample PEATcosm2014_Bin_38_FD_119743 | JGI IMG/M metagenome (GOLD analysis project Ga0181531, IMG submission 119743) | Peatland microbial communities from MTU Mesocosm Facility, Houghton, MI, USA - PEATcosm2014_Bin11_10_metaG | ecosystem: Environmental > Terrestrial > Soil > Wetlands > Peat | place... | reverse complement strand
CGCGTAGATATTGGGGCCGGGGGCCTCATGTCCAGTTTCTGGGCCTGGGAGACGACCAATCCCCTAGCCGGGCTTCCCTCTCTCGATGGGCAGCCTTGCCTCACACCCGCCGGCGGAGTTCCAGCTCGACCACCCGCAGCATCTCCGCCTCGGGAGCCGGTTTGCCTGTCCAGATCTCGAACTGGCGCGCGCCCTGCTGCACAAACATCTCTACCCCGCCCACCACCGGGATGCCGCGCGCACGCGCCAACTTGATGAGCGGCGTCTCCAGCGGGTTATAGACCATGTCGAAGACCAGGTCGGCATTCAGCTCGTTCTCCGCAATCGGGAGCGCTTGCTTGTTTCCTGCCATGCCGCAAGGCGTGGTGTTGATGAGCACGTCGAACCGGGCGCGCACAAAAATCTCGTGTTTCAGCGCCTTGGCCTTGGCGTCCCTGGCCAGCGCCACAGCCGTTTCATGGGTGCGGTTGACCACGAAAACCTCCGCGCCCTGCTCCACCAGCCCGAAGACGGCGGCCCGGGCCGCTCCACCCGCGCCCAGCACGGCGACGCGCGAGCCCTTCAACTTCAGCCGCTTTTCCAGAGGCCTTACCACCCCGGCCACATCGGTATTGAATCCGTAGAGCTTGCCGTCGGCCCCGGTGCGCAGCGTGTTGCAGGCGCCGATGCGGGCGGTGAGCGGGTCCATATTTGCCAGGTGGGGCAGCAATTCCTGCTTCAGCGGCATGGTCACGGCCACGCCCGCCAGCGGCAACTCGCTGGCCAGGGTCAGCAGGTCGGCGAGCACGCGCACTTTCATGGGCAGCAGCACGGCATTCACCCCCTCGCGGCGGAAGGCCGTATTGTGCAGCAGCGGCGAAAGCGAGTGGGAGACAGGGTTGCCCGCCACGCCGAAGATGCGTGTCGCCTGGTCCAGATGCTCGACACGGTAGAGGTCGCGCAGCGCTCGCGCGGTCACCTGGCCGGGAGCTGTTTCGGCGCCGTCGGAAGAGGACGCAAAGGTGAAGGCTGCGCCGGCCCGCGGTCCCAGCACCCGGCTCACAAGCCCCTCCTCGCCCATGGCGATGCCCACCACATGCGACGAGAGTGACCGGTCCTCGATCAGCCGCAGGACCGCCAGGTTGTCTGTCAGCGACCGTGCCGTCGAAACCACTTTAACGAAATCGGGGGCGAAGGCGTCGATCCGGTCGGCCGCCTGCTCCAGGCCTTTGGTGCGCGAGAAGTCGTGAAAACTTACCAGCAGGGCCGCGCCTGCCGCGCGCAGTCCGCCGCGAAACCTGTCCAGTTGCGCCGGCTTGGCCTCTTCCGCCGACTCGACTTCGAGATCCACCATCTGGCAGCCGGCTTCCGCGGCCTTCAGCAGCACATCCAGTTCCGTTGTCAAGGATCCCACAAAGAGCCCGCCGAACTCCTTGCGCCGGCAGGTGGCGATGGCTGTCAGGTCGCGGTGCGTCGCCAGAAGCTCTTTCAGTTGCGGCAGCGCCGCCGCAGGCTTCTGAAGCGCGTCCAGCCGGAACTCGAGAAATCTCGACTCCGCGAGCGCCGCCGTCGCCCGTTCCACCATCTCTCCCGGCGACCCGGCTTGAATCGCCACGCACAGCTTGCCCACGCGCAGCCTTGGCGCCGTTGTGGCGGAAGAGGAAGCGGGCGAGATGGAAGCGGTGCGGGGCATGGCCGTCAATTGACGCATCTTAGTAGGGTTCCCGCCAGGATGCAACACAAGAAATGTTGGATCGACCTTGAGAGCGGACAATGCCCGAGCCAGGCCTGCTGTGGCAACCTAGAAGCTTGGAGGATTCTATCCACTATGGCCGATGAGATCCCAGTTGCCGCCGCCTCAACGCAAGAGCTTCACGTCTGGGAGGCAGGGGGAGCCGCGTCCGCGGAGGCGCTTTCGGCCTGGGTGGGAGCCCGGCTGAGGGCACACGAGACGGCGCTCGCCGCGCTGCTGGCGGTCGACGGGCCGCGCACACCCGAGAATTCCCTGCGGCTCTTTGACGCAGCCATCGAGCAGCTCAACCTTGCCGGCGCGCAAGCCGGCATCCTGAACTCCGTCGCCGCCGACAAGAACGTCCGCGACCAGGCCCAGCAGGAGGCCCAGCGCGTCGCCATGGCCGGCAGCGCCCTGAGCCTGAACCGCGCGGTCTACGAGGCTCTCGCGGCCATCCATCTGGAAGAGGCAAGCGCGGCCACAAGGCATTTTGTCCAGCGGACCCTGCTCAGCTACCGGCTGGCCGGCGTGGATAAGGACCAGGCCACGCGCGACCGTCTGCAAGCCCTGCACGAAAAGGCCACTCGCCTCTCGCTTGACTTCAGCCGCAACATCCAGGAGGGTGGCAAGACCATCCAGGCCACGCCTGCTGAGCTCGATGGCCTGCCCGCCGACTATCTGGCCCGCCACCAGCCCGACGCCGAGGGCCGCGTGACAATTTCGACCGACCAGCCCGACTTGCAGCCGGTGATGACCTTTGCCACCAACGCCGCACTGCGGGAGCGGATGTTCCTGGCCTACAATACCCGCGCCTATCCGGCCAACTCGGAGATTCTGCTCGCCCTTCTGGCTACGAGGCAGGAGATCGCGAGTGTCCTTGGCTTCCGCAGTTGGGCCGACCTGGCCACCGCCGACCAGATGATGGGCTCGGCGGCCAACGTGAGAACCTTCCTGGCCAAGCTCAACGATGCCAGCCGCGAGGGCGCCCAGCGCGAGCATGAGTTGATTCTCGACTTTGCCCGCAAGCGCCAACCCGGCCTTGAAGCCATCGACATCACCAGCCGCGCCTACTGGTACGAGCAGTTTCGCCGCTCCGCATTCGACTTCGATTCGCAGTCCGTGCGCCCCTACCTGCCATATCCACAGGTGGAGGCCGGCGTGTTGCAAACGGCGGCGAGTCTTTTCAAGATCGAATTCCGCCCCTCAACCGAGGCCGGCTGGCACCCGGACGTCTCCGTCTTCGATGTCTTCGACACAGGCCGCCGGGTGGGCCGCTTCTATCTCGACATGCACCCCCGCGAAGGCAAGGACAAGTGGTTCTCCGCCACTCCGGTGGTCACCGGCGTGCGCGGCTACGCCCTGCCCGAGGCCGGGCTCATCTGCAACTTTCCTGGCGGCACAGAAGGCGATCCGGGGCTTTTGCAATACTCCGACGTGGTCACCTTCTTCCATGAATTCGGCCACCTGATGCACGCCATCCTGGGCGGTCGGACCGAGTGGGCCGGAACCTCAGGTTTTGCCACGGAAGGAGACTTCATCGAGGTCCCTTCGCAAATGCTGGAGGAGTTCTTCCGCGACGAGAAGCTGCTCCAGGCCTTCGCAAAACACTATCAGACCGGAGAAATGCTTCCCTCCGAGACGATAAGGAAAATGAAGCTGGCGGGAGCCTTCGGCCGGGCCGATTGGATCCGCTCGCAACTCTACTACACCACGCTCTCGCTCGACCTGCACGACGAGGACCCCACCGGGCTCGATCTCGATGGCATCACAAAGCGGCTCTACGAGACCCTCCAGCCCTGGACGTGGCTGGAAGGCAACCGCATGTATGCCAGCTTCGGCCACCTCACCGGCTACTCGTCGAACTACTACACCTACGCCTTCGACAAGGTCATCGCGCTGGACTTCTTCGCCCAGTTCGATCCCGCCGATCTGCTGGGCTGCGATGCCGGGAGCCGCTACCGCAAGGCCGTGCTGGAACAGGGCGGTTCGAAGCCGGGCCGCCAGATGGTGCGCGACTTCCTGGGCCGCGACGAGGAGTTTCAAGCGTTCTCAACCTGGTTGAATGAGGAGTTTGAAGGGGAGCAGCTGAACGCCGCAGGATGACCGCGGCCGGCTTTCGCCGTATCGGCGGGAGTCCTGTGAGGTTTCTTCCGCCCGCCTCGATTTGCTATACTTGTATAGCACCATCCGAGGAGGTTCATCATGCTGGCAATCCGGCTGCCTGAAGAGATCGAGAAGCGTCTCGACGCCCTGGCCAAAGAGACTGGCCGCACCAAGACCTTCTACGTCCGCGAGGCCATTCTGGAGCATCTGGACGACCTCGAGGATATCTATCTGGCCGAGCAGCGGCTGGCTGATATCCACGCAGGCCGTGTCAAGACGATTCCGCTTGAGGAAGTGATGAAGGAATATGGCATGGTCGATTGATCTAGACCCAAGAGCGAAGAGCGATTTGAACCGTCTCGACCCGCAGATTGCGCGCAGAATCAACCACTTCCTCTTCGACCGAATTGCGCCCCTCGAGGACCCGCGCAGCATCGGTCAAGCCCTGAAAGGCACCGAGTTCGGCGACCTTTGGAAGTACCGCGTAGGCGATTACCGAATCATCGCCAGCATCGAAGACAAGCTCGTGCGCATCCTGGTCGTCCGCATCGGCAACCGCCGCGAAGTCTATCGTTAACAGACTCCCCGGCAGCCATGAATCTAGAATCACTCTGCAAAGGAGAGCGATATGAAGATCGGAATTCTCGGATCGGGTGTGGTGGCAAGGACACTGGCGAGCGGTTTCCTCAAGCATGGCTATCAGGTCATGGTCGGCTCCAGAACACCGAATAAGCTGGCGGATTGGGCAACCGGCAATCCGAAAGGCCAGACGGGCACCTTCGATGTCGCCGCCAAGTTTGGCGTGCTGCTCGTTCTGGCCGTCAGTGGCAAGGCGGCGTCTGAAGCCCTTGCCCTGGCCGGCGCAAACAACCTGGCGGGAAAGCTGGTCATGGACGCGACCAATCCGATTGCGGACGCGCCGCCTGTCAACGGGGTGTTGCAGTTCTTTACCGATATCAATGAATCGCTCATGGAGCAGTTGCAGCGCGAGTTCCCCGACGCGAAGTTTGTCAAAGTGTTCAATTCAGTGGGCAACAACTTGATGATCGATCCCCACTTCGAAGGCGGCCGCCCCACCATGTTCATCTGTGGCAACGATGAAGCAGCCAAGAAGACGGTAACCGGAATTCTGGATCAATTCGGTTGGGAAACAGCGGATATGGGCGGTGCGGAAGCGGCGCGCGCCATCGAGCCATTGTGCATCTTGTGGTGCATCCCCGGCTTTCAGCGCAATGAATGGACGCACGCGTTCAAGCTGCTGAAGAAATAACCACTGCGCACGGCCCGTGCCGGCGCATCTCACGGCGTTCGGTCACGCCTCCGGCCCTGCCGAGCCATCCGCTATTATGAGTTCGCAATGGCAAGCACACAGGACTTCAAAGGCAAGTGGGCGCTGGTGACCGGTGCCAGCGCGGGTATCGGCGTGGCCCTGGCGCGGGAACTGGCGGGGCACGGGGCCAAACTGATCCTCACCGCGCGCCGCGAAGACCGGCTGGAGGCGTTGGCCGCCGAGCTGACGGCCAGGGGTACGGAGGTCCGCATCGTCCCCGCAGACCTGAACGACCCCGCCGCCCCGCAGCAGATATACGACGCCACCGAAGGCGCCGGCCTCATGGTTGACATTCTCATCAATAACGCCGGCCTCGGCCAGTGCGGCGCTTTTTTTGAGGGCCTTGTCGAGCAGGAGCTGAGCCAGGTGCGCGTCAACTGCGAGGCCATGGTGCGGCTGTCGCGACTGTTTGTTCCGCGCATGGTCGAGCGCCGGCGGGGATGGGTGCTGGTGCTGGCTTCGACGGCCAGTTTTCAGCCCGTGCCTTACCTCACCACCTATGCGGCCACCAAGGCCTTTGACCGCTTCTTTGCGCTGGGGCTGGCCGCCGAGGTGGCCCGCTTTGGCGTCAAAGTGACGGCGCTCTGTCCGGGACCCACGGAGAGCGAGTTTTTTACCGTGGCCCGTTCCGAGAATTTCCTGGGCGGAAAAAGGCAGCGGGCGGAAGATGTGGCCCGCATAGGGATTGACGCCCTGGCGCGCGGCCAGCGGACGATCGTCCCGTATTTCGGCGGATGGTTCACGGCGCTGCTCGTTCGCTTGCTGCCGGTCGGGTGGATCACCTACTCGATCGAAAAGGCCGCGCGGCCGAAGTGAGCCATGCAGTGCAGGTTGTCCGTCGACAGGAACCGGGAAGAGCCCGCGTAGAAAGCCCAGCGTTGGGCAATGATTACGCGGTTGGGAGCGCTATTCAAGCTCTCGTACCCAGATATTCCTGAAGCTGATGGGCTCGCTCTTGTCGCCGTGCGCCTGCAATTTGATGGGAGCACTGTCGTATTTTTTGTAGAACGGCTTGCCGATATAGAGGGTCTGCCCCTTCAGTTCGAAGTGATTCTGCACCAACACGCCATTGAAGAATGCAGTTACATAGGCAGGCGTCTTAAGTGACCCGTCTGCGTTGAAGAGTGGCGCGGTCCACACGACGTCGTAACTCTGCCACTCTCCCGGCTTGCGATTCGGATTGACGAGCGGAGCGCTCTGCTTGTAAATGCTGGCGGCCTGCCCATTGACATAGGTCGTGTTGTTGTACGAATCGAGGACCTGGAGCTCGTAGCCGTCGTCGCCCGGCCCGGTGGAGGCGAGAAAGACGCCGCTGTTTCCCCGCGCCTGGCCGCTGCCGGTGATGTTTTCCGGGATTCTGAACTCGACGTGGAGCTGGTAGTTCCTGAACCTTCTCTTGGTTTCAATGTTGCCCACGCCCGGCCCCTTCTTCACAGTAAGGATGCCGTCGGAAACCACCCACTGCGCGGGCGTGTGGTCCTGGGCCGATACCCACTCATCTTCGTTCTTGCCGTCGAACAAGACGATTGCATCGGACGGAGGCGCCGCGTCGGTGGCGCCGGGAGTCACGATTTTCGGCACCGGCTGCCATACTTCCGTTTCTTCAGGTTTAGGCTTGGCCGGCTCTTGTGCTGAAAGCAGAGCTGCCAGGGAAACAAGGGTTGCCAACGCAAGGGCTTGCGGAAGTCGGGTGCTCATAGTGGACTTGAGGATACACCGCTTGAAGGCGGCGCGTCAGGTTTCTCTTGCGGATCAGGGTAAGGTTTGAAGATGCATCCTCAAACCTGCGAGCTGCCGGCCGGGACGCAGGACCAGGAGGGCAAGATGCGGGGTCCGGCAGCCCCTATGCGTACGTGTTGACGCGGGCGCTGCTGGCTGAGCTGCCGCTGCTCTCAATCGCGCCGGTGCCAGAGGCACTGGCGATCATGTCGGCGGTCGATGCACTGTAAGCGCCATACACACTGTTGAGCATGGCGGTTGCCGGGTCGGTAATGTTGGGAGAGGTGTTCACGCCGTAGGCGCCTTCCAGGATCGCCGTTGTCGGATCCGCCGGGGTCGAGGAGAAACTGCTCGCACTGGAAAGATTGAGCAGATCGTCGACCATTTGCACCGACTGGGCCATGGCGGCTGTGGCGGCGGCCATGGCTTGCGACGGGGTGCTCCCCAGATCGGTCTGAACGGTTGCGAACGCCTGTTGGGAGGCGGACAAGTTGCCTGAACTGAGTGCGCTGCCCAACGCAGTCAGATCCGTGGAAAGCTGCGTGCCGGAAGGCGCGCTGCTGCCGCTGATAGCGGATAGATTCTGATTCACTTGCTGGTAGGCGTTGAACGCAGTCTGGGCAGCGGGCAAGTTTCCCGAAGCCAGGCTTTTCTGCAGGGTTTGCCACGCCTGTTGCGATTTTGACACGTTGCTTAAGGAAACTACGTCTTGAGAGAGGCCCGCGGTGGAGAGAGCGGCAATCGTCATTTTTCAGCCTTTTCGGGGAGCGAAGAACGCACTCCTGCACGCGCAACCATCGGCATTTCCTGGAAAGATTTCGACGGAAACCTGCACAATTGCAAACCAAAGTAATGTATTCGATTCTCGCTACTGGACGCTTTCAAGGATAGAAAGGCTACGAGAAACCTTCGGTTCAGCTCGAATTCAATTGCCGGCATGGCCCTGAGAAGTGAATCCAGACCGCGACTGCACCTCGCGACCGGTTCAAGTTGAATATCGCCTTTTGCCGCCGGGGGGCGCCTGTCCCTTTCCAGCAACGGTTGCTGGCTTCCTCTGGATCTCCTGGGTTCCCACAGGCAAAGATGATAGCCATGCAACTTTTTTCGTTGTCCTGCATCTCAATATGTAATAAGCAGAGGCTTCCCCGAACAACGTCCTTCCAAGAAAGGTATCCAATCCTTTTTGAAGATCCCTCACGGATCTCTTCTCTCAAATCCCCCCTGGACCCCCTCCCAAAAAACGCCTCTCGAGCGGGCCTGCCGGAAGGCAGGCCCATTCGCTCCCTCGGGAACGAATGAGTAATCTGCTGCCGGATAGAATTAGAGTGTGACGCCGCCTTCCTCCACGACAAAAGTCCATTCCGACCCGAAGATCCGGGAGATCGACGCCCTTTTTGTTGAGGCGGGGCTGGTGCGCAGTCTTCCCAGAAAGGCTGCGGGGGCTGCCGGCCGTACGCGCATCGAGAGGAGGGCGCAATCCTCGCTGACAAAGACCGAGTTGTCGCCGGCCGTGCCCTCTCCCCGCGTGGCCCCGAACGGCGTTCAACTTCTGGTGGTCCCGGCCTGGGAGAGGTTGGAGTGGCTTTGGCACGGATTCAGCACCCGGAAAGGCGGGACGAGCCGCTGCTATTGCGCCGAAGACGCGCCGGGCGAGCTGAACCTGGGCTTCACGGCCGCCGACACCCGGGAGTCGGTGACCCGAAACCGCCAACTTCTTACCGAGGCAGTAACCGGAGACGGCGCCACGCCGCTGGTCACCATCCGGCAGATTCATTCGAGCATTGTCGCCCTTGCCGGCGGAACGGATGCCGTCCGGGAACTGCCCTGCAAGGGCGACGGCCTGATGACCGATGAGCCTGGGCTGCTTCTGGGAATCCAGACCGCCGACTGCATCCCGGTGCTGGTGGCCGACCGCAAGCGCCGGGTGGTGGCCGCTTTCCACGCCGGTTGGCGGGGAACGGTGAAGCGGATCGTCGAGAGTGGCATCGGCCGGATGCGCCTGGAGCTCGGCTCCCGGCCCGAGGATCTGATCGCCGCGATCGGCCCCGGGATAGGCCCCTGCTGCTACGCCGTGGGCGAAGAGGTCTTCTCCAGTTTCGAGTCCCAGTTCGCTTATGCTCCGGAACTCTTCCGCCGGGTCTCCGACGCGGACCCGGTGCGCACCAAATATCCGATGCTGTTTCTCACCCAGCGCGCGCCCGGCCATTCACCCATGGGACCCGGCCTGCACCTGGATCTGGTGGAGGCCAACCGCCGCCAGTTGCTCGCCGCGGGCCTCAAACCACGCTCCATCAAGGCGATTGGAGGCTGTACGAGCTGTCAGCGGGAATTGTTTTTCTCCCATCGCGCCTCGAGCGGCCATGCGGGGCGCATGATGAGCGTCATCGGGATACGAAAGACCAGCTCTCGCAAGGGATGACCGGCCCGCGCTTCACGAGGCGCTTGCAGCCTCGCCCGGATTGACCAGATCGCGAAGCTCCTTGGAAGGCTTGAAGTAGGGAACCCGCTTGGCGGGGACTTCCACGCGTTCGCCCGTCTTGGGATTGCGTCCAATGCGGGGGTTGCGCTGGCGGATGCGAAAGGACCCGAAACCGCGAATTTCAATTTTGTCCCCGCTCTGCAGGGCCCCGATCACGGAAGCAAAGATGGTCTCGACGATTACTTCGCCGTCGCGGCGGGTCAGGTCGCCCAGCCGGGTCACCTTTTCCACCAGGTCTGCCTTTGTCATGTCCTTCAGGCCTCCGCTCACAGCATAACCGGATTCTGCCCCGGAAGACACGAAAAAGAAAGGCCTTCTGTGCGAAATGAGCTTGTGCGCATTTGCAAGGCGGATGGAAACCCCACGCCCGGCAGATCGCGAGGTTCCGAGCCCACAATGTGCGCTATCATGTCCTGAGTCTCCCCCTCTACCCAAGCCCGGACTAAGCAGGGGCCTCAGGCGGTGGCCGTTCACGTGACGCAGTATCCGAAATACAGCATCGTAATTCCAGCCTTCAACGAGAGCGCCCGCATTCCAGCGACGCTTCAATCGGTGGTGGCTTGCATTCGAGCGCGGGGTTGGGCTGCGGAGGTCATCGTGGTCAACGACGGATCGCGGGACGCAACGGCTGAAGTGGTCCGGGGCTTTGCCAGAGGCGCCCCCGAAATCCGGCTGATCGAGAACCCCGGCAACCGCGGCAAAGGCTACAGCGTGCGTTCCGGCATACTCCAGGCCCTGGGCGAAGTGGTCATGTTTACCGACTCCGACTTGTCGGCGCCCATCGAAGAGGCGGAAGGCTTGTTCACCGCCATCGCCCAGGGCGCGGATATCGCCATCGGCTCCCGCTGGCTTGAGAGCGGCCGCCAGACCCACCGCCAGCCGCTCTACCGGCAGATTTTCGGCCGTTGCTTCAATGCCGTCACCCGCGCCGTGATGAGCCTGCCCTTTGCCGATACCCAATGCGGTTTCAAGGCCTTCACCCGTGCCGCCGCCCAGACCGTCTTTCAGCTCCAGACCATCGAGCGCTGGGGCTTCGACCCGGAAATCCTCTTCATCGCCCTCAAGCGCGGCTACCGCGTCGTCGAGGTGCCGGTCAGTTGGCACCACGACGCGCGCAGCCGCGTGAGCTACCTCAAAGACGGCATCAAGATGCTCGAAGACATTGCGGTGATCCGCTGGAACGCCTTCCGCGGACGCTATGGCAAGCAGGTCGAGCATATTCATCGCGCCACGCTGGAGAGGTAGCTGAGCGGACGTGGATGTTCGCCACATTTACAGAATATTGGTGTCTAGCAGGACCGCCATTTACAGGCCGCGCGTTCCGTAGATGGATTCCCGGCTGATTGCTTCGTCCGTGAGCACGGGCGAGGTTATGGAGTGACCGTGGATCCAGGTGTGAAGTTCACGGGACCATTCCTCTGAGCCCAAGGTCGCACGGGCGGAATCCCGTGCCTCCAGACGCTGCCGGATGGTCTCGATCCCCACCTCGACAACATCGTCAGGGATGCGGATCAAGCCGGCGTCGATCGCCTGTCCGACCACTTGCTCCTGTTCCGGACTCAGCTGAATCGCCATCAGAGGCCTCGACACCCATCTTTTCATTCCATCCGCTGAAATGCAATCCGGCATGCAGCCGCACCTGGCTACGAACGGCAATGAAAGACTCAAGAACTCCGGTGCGGACGATTGGACATGGGCCTGGGCACGTGACGGATCTGGTGGGGACAGTCACTGCTCGAGCTGAATCCCAAGAATTTTCTGGAGGTCCCGCTCAGGGAATGGTACGGTGGAACCAAATCTCAGGAGGCCGCTTGCGCTCTTTTGCCCGCCGCATCTCGTCCCGGTTGAGATGGCTTGGTGCGTTCCTTGTTGTCTCCATCTCGCTTCCTTGCTCTTGCTCCGCCCAGCCCGCCGCAGTTGCCCGCGCCGCCGCCGGTGTACCCCCTTTCGACGCCACCAATCTGCGCGAACCCGCGGATCTCGACAGCGTCTGGCTGGTTCATGCCGGAGACGACCCCGCCTATGCCCGCGCGGATTTTGACGACTCCCAATGGACGCCCTTCGACCCCCACACCTCCATCACCGATCTCTATCCGAATGGTTGCCCGGAGTTGGTCTGGTACCGGATGCGTGTCAAGGTCGACCCCCGGCAAACCGGCCTGGCCTTGAGGGAACTCTCCATCTCCCGCGCCTTCGAGGTCTATGTCAACGGCGAGCGCCTGATCGCGTCCGGCCAGATTGCACCCTTCGTTCCCTACACCTTGAATGCCAGAATATTGAAGCGCATCCCCGACCGGCTGCTGGCGCCGGGCAGTCTGCTTATTGCCATCCGCGTCCATATCTCTCGAAGTGAGTCGCTGAACGGGCTGTATCCGGGATACTACGCCTACAATCTCGCTCTTGGGCAGGAGAGCACACTAGACAAGGAAGACTGGCTTGCGGTCATCGGCGAAAACGCCCTGGGCTGGCTGGACAAGTTTCTGCTTCTCGGACTTGGCATCGTGGCCCTGGCGCTCTACGCCGCACAACGCAATCAAACCGAATACCTGTGGATCTTTGCGCTCGCCATGGTCCGGCTTGCTCAAGTGCCCACGCAGGTCATTTCCTGTTTTTACGACATCCCTATCTGGTGGCAGATTCTGGCCAGTTCCTTGCAGGTCGCATCCCCTTTTCTCTATGTGTCGATGTATTTTGCCTTCGTCCAGCAGCGTATCGGCTGGCGATTCCGCATTTTTCTCGTCGTTGCCGGCGTCTTGAACGCCCTCAGCGGGCTGGAGGGTTTGATCGGCGTCTGGCCGGCGATGTCCCAGTTCGTGATCAATCTCCCGTTCGTGGTTCTTCTCTCCGTCGTCATTCCCATTGTGCTGGCTGTGCATCTGCGCCGCGGCAATCGCGAGGCAGGCATCCTGCTCATCCCGGTAATTCTTTTCAGCCTCTACATCTATGCCCAGATCGCGCTCGGCACGCTGTTCGAGTTCCCGGCTTCGCGGGATGCGGCGCTGCGCGGGTTGAATCTGATCAACCGCTACCCGGCCGGCCCGTTCTCCATTTCGCTCGACATCCTGTCGGGGATTCTGTCCTCCATTTCGCTGGCCATCATCATGTTGCTGCGTTCCACCCGCATGAGCCGCCAACAGGCGCAGCTCGAAGGAGAAGTTGCCGCCGCCCGCGAAGTCCAGCAGGTCATTCTGCCCGAGCAGGCCGAGGCCGTCCCAGGCTTCAAGGTGGAGAGCATCTACCAGCCCGCGCAACAGGTGGGGGGCGACTTCTTCCAGGTGTTGCCAGCCGGCGAAGGCGGTTTGCTCGTCTTCGTCGGGGACGTGGCTGGAAAAGGATTGCCCGCCGCCATGCTGGTCTCCGTTCTGGTCGGGGCCATTCGCGGCATAGCGGAATACACCCAGGACCCCGCCGAGCTGTTGGCCAACCTCAACGAGCGGCTCATTGGCCGTGCCGGCGGAGGCTTTTCAACGGCATTGGTGGCGCACATTACCGCCGATG
>Ga0181531_10001981_pt1 | contig 12842 bp, 12 predicted proteins | sample PEATcosm2014_Bin_38_FD_119743 | JGI IMG/M metagenome (GOLD analysis project Ga0181531, IMG submission 119743) | Peatland microbial communities from MTU Mesocosm Facility, Houghton, MI, USA - PEATcosm2014_Bin11_10_metaG | ecosystem: Environmental > Terrestrial > Soil > Wetlands > Peat | place... | reverse complement strand
CCCACAAAGTCTGTCAGTCTCGATTTCTCAAGGCTCATCAGCCCATCGCATTGGATTGCGCTTTCGTGCTTGAGGCCTTCGGCCGTGCTCACGGGCACTTGCGTTGGCAGGTCGTACCGTTGCGTGAACACCGGAGCGCAGATAACCGTGGAGTAATTCGAGTCGATCAGCGGCTGCCGGCTCACGACGACGAAGACACGCGCCGGTTTTGGATCACCGGGAGGTCGGCGGACCCGGTATAACTCGCCGCGCCTCACTCATCCGCCGAATTGGCCTGAAAGGAAAGTGCATCGCTCATCTCAGCGTTAAGCTGAGCCGCGTGACGGTTGATTGCAGCGATCTCTCGGGCGTCCTTCCGAGCCTGAGCGCGTCCGTCCACGAAGTCCCTCAGGATCTGTTCGATGTACGAAGAGCGGGAAACCTTCGAACCGGCCAGCTTGTCGATGCTGGCGAGGAGGTCTCCGGAAAGGGTAAGGGAGGTCTTGGTTTTCATCCTACCTATATACTACCAGGGTAGGATATTGGCAACGAGCGGTAGGTCCACGACCTGGCTTGTGTGGCACGGACGGCCGAGGCAGTGAACCCTGATTTTCGGGGCAATATTGGCAGACACCCCGCTCGTCACTTGGCCTTCTTGAAGATGCGCACGTGAGCGACGGTCTTCGAGGGGATGTACTTGGCTACCTCGTAGGTATCTGAGAGTCCATCCAATCCCTCAAAAATGCTTTCGCCGCCGCCCAGCAAAATCGGCACCAGTACGATATGCAGCTCATCCACCAGACCAGCCTTCAGATACTGGCTGACCGTGGAAGCGCCCCCTCCGATGCGAACGTCCTTGCCCTTGGCCGCCGCAAAGGCCTGTTTTAGAGCGGACTCGATGCCATCGTTGACGAAACTGAAGCTGGTGCCTCCTTCCATCTCGAAGCTGGAGTGCTTGTGATGGCTGAGCACGAAGACAGGGTGGTGATAGGGCGGGCTCGGGCCCCACCAGCCTTTCCAGTCCTCGTTGGGCCAGGGACCGCGCTGCGGGCCGAACATGTTGCGGCCCATGATGGTGGCGCCGATGTTGTCGTTAGAATGGACAAGGAAATCGTTGTCGAGGCCCTCGGCACCGCCCTCTCGACCGATCATCTTGCCGAAGTACTTGGTAGCGAACGCCCACTCCATCAGGCGCAGGCCGTCCTTACCAAATGGCGCATCGAGCGCTTGGCCCTTGGCGGCGGAGAATCCGTCTAACGAGATGGTGATACAACGGGCGACGAGTTTAGGCATGCTGGATCCTTGAAAGAGAAGTTTAGTCTCGGTCTTTTTGCAGCAACCGGCGCAGATGGACTGCCCCGAATTGGCTTGAGGTCACCCCTTAATCAAGTTGTCGAAGGGGTTTGCCCAGGCCGGGAGCCGGCAGAGGCGGTCGTGCCACGCCATGATTCGCGCGTAGCCTTGTACTGGTAGCCTCGACACACTCGCGAAAGGCAATGCAGTGGCAACGCGGAAATCAGCGTAGCTGAGGCTGTTGCCAACGAGCCACGCTCTATTGGATAAAAAATCATCCAGGACTTTGGCAAATCTGTGGAATTCATCGGAAGCCTCCTCGACCTCCGCAGCGCTGGCGGGCGGAATGCCGAGACGCGGTTTCATACCGTACTCCCAGTAGAAGAAGCTTGCGGCACGGGTGAAGTGGTGCGCACTCCAACTCAGCCACATCTGGAACTCCGGCAAGCTATCGCCCTTTACCCAAAAATCCGAATCTGCGAGCATCGACAGGCGGCATGCAATGGCATCGGTCTCCCAAAGCGTCGCACGCTGGTCCACGAGCACAGGCACGAGGCCGTTCGGATTTATGTGACGAAATGCAAGCTCGTTCGCCGGATCACGCGGGCTTGCGGAGATAAACTCCACAGGCGACTTAAGATGACGCGCCACCGCGACCGCGACGCGCGGATTGAGGTTTCTCGAGTAATAGAGCTTCATGCCTGTGGCTGAGCTGACAATCGCAATCAACCGGTCAGCGCTCGGCCGGTCTCCAGCAGGGTCTTGAGATCGCTGAGCACCCAATTCCAGCCGCCGCCACCATGACCATTGAACGGACTCGTCACCGACTGCTCCATAATCGGGGCTTCCACGATCTCGTGTGTCAGCCGCAATTGGCAATATCCAATGGGCAACGGCAGAATCTCCCAGGTCACCCGGGTAAATCCTTCTTTCCGGTTGGCCTCGGTAAACAAGAACCTGAAGGTCTGCACCAGACGGGTAGGCGGTACCGCTTCAATAACCTTGCCATCCAGGATTGTCTCGGGCAGCCCAAGAGTGCGCATCAGATCATTCGCCTTGGCTTCAAAAGCGCCATCTGGTCTGAGATCGTAGCGATGGATTGCACGGTGTCCATACTTCACTGTCCATTCCGGAGAAGTGATGGCTTCCCAAAGTGCCTCAGCGCTGGTGCGGATATAGATCTCATAAAAGTGTGTACTCATGCGCGTTTTCTCTTTCGTGACTGGGCGGGCGCAGCCTCCAGCGAACGCTTGAGATCGACCAGCAGCTCGACGGGGTCCGCGGTGTATTTTGAGATCCATCGTTCGTGAATCAGCTGAATCGGAACGCGATTGAGGAAGTGCTCCTTCTCGCGTCCAACGCGGCGTGTCAAGATCAGGCCCGCGCTTTCCAGCAAACGAAGGTGCTTCATGACTCCGAATCGAGTCATGGAAATGCGGGCCTCGAGTTCACTCAGGGTTTGTCCATCGCGCTCGAACAGCCGGTCGAGGAGTGCCCGACGTGTTGAATCGGCCAGCGCCTTGAACACCAGCTCGTCGCGGTCCATCTTAGGCTTGTGCCGTGAAAACAGAGGCGCGGAGCTTGTCGGCCCGCAAACCCAGCCACGCGACTAAGGAGCCGAGCAGCGCGTGTTGCAGGACATACGCCTTCCTCCTGATCGCCACCATGGTCTTCACCACACGGACTTTACGTGACCATTTAGTCACATGTCAACTATGCGCGAAAACACTGATCCAAACACCGCTCTGTCACAGCGGCTAACCGAAGGCGGGGCGCGACGCAAAGAATAATTGCTCACGTCAATCGCGAACGACCGTGCGTCGGACCCGGGGCGCAGATCAGGGGCATTCCATTGACAATGTAGCCATAAGTAGCCACAATGCTTCGCGTGAAAACCGTCGGCGTCCGTGACCTCAAGAACAAGCTGAGCGAATACCTTCGCCGCGTGCGGCTGGGGGAGAGCGTCTTGGTCACCGATCGGGGAGAAGTTGTGGCTGAACTCCTGCCACCCGGGCAAGGGCAGCGCGATCCGTCGGTGCCGGCAGGACTTCAGTCGCTGGCTAAACGGGGCCTCCTGACCCTGGGTGCTGCGGCTGAAATGGACCTTTATCCGGCGCTGACGCGCAAACCAGGTGAACGTCGACGGAGCGTCGCCCAATTGCTCGACGAGGAGCGCGGTGGTCGGTGAACCTCTACGCGGAGTCAAGTGCGGTGCTGGCATGGCTCCTGGACGAGCCGACCGCACCCGCGGCGCGCCGCTTGCTCGGCGAGGCCGAAATCATCGTGGCGTCCGACCTGACCCTGATCGAGTGTGATCGCGTATTGCTGCGCGCGGTGGCGCTCAAGGAACTGACGGAGGCGGATGCCGCCGACCGTCGAGCGCACCTCATCTCGGCAGCTGCTCATTGGCAAGTGCTGCGAATCGCGGCCGAGATAGTCGATCGCGCACGTCAACCGTTTCCCGGTGACCCGATTCGGACCCTCGATGCCATTCACCTCGCTTCGCTTCTTGTTGCGCGCTCCGCGATCGTCGGCCTCCGACTGCTGAGTCTCGATGAGCGTGTGCGCCAAGCTGCGAAAGGGCTGGGCGTTGTCGTCGAGCCTGCCTGAGCATGGCTGTTGCGAACGCCGGGGCGGGGCATTGCGCTCGCGCAGCCTTGATTCCGCTATGGCCGGCTGGTGACTTGAAATAAGTTCGACGATATCAGTACCGGAAGATGAAGGCTCAATCGATACCGGCGATCTTTTTCGGCCACGGCAATCCGATGAATGCCGTGTCTCACAATAGCTACTCGTCAACTATAATAGGCTCGGGTCAGACGCCGAGCTGTCCATACCAACACCGGATCATTATTTGCCGTTGCTCTACGTGCTCGGTGCTGGTCACAGCATCGAAGGCTTACGTTTTCCGGTTGAGGGTGTTGATGGCGGTTCCATATCGATGCTGTCGGTGCAAGTGGGCTGAACCGTAGTTCCACCCTTACGGCATCTATCGCCTTCTATGGTGTGCTTGCGCCAGATCAGCCAAATAGCAGGCGTGTGAGACTGACTATTCGAGAATGGCGTAGGAAATTCGAGGCTCGAACGAGAACTTCTGGATTCGTAGATTCCTGAGACCCACCATTTCGATCACCGCAGTGGTCTCGCCGGGGTAGCTCTCGTCGTTCAGTTCATCGAAGGCCAGCACCGCGCCTTTTGGCATGCGCGGGAGTAAGTGCTTGAGCGCTACCAGCGTCGGCTCGTAGATATCGAAGTCCAGATATAAAAGTCCGACAACCAGGTGCGGATTCCGCTCCACGAACAGCGGGATCTGGCTGCGGGCATCACCGACGACCAACTCGACACGCTTGATGTGGTTGAGCGGACGGTTGCTATCGTAGATCTCAATGGCTCTGCGAATGTCCATTTCGGCATTACTGGCCAAGCCGCCGTCGAGAGTCTGCTCGAGGTCCACCCGCGCGGCATCCTCCGGACCTACCCCGGCAAATCCTGTAAACGTATCAAAACCAAATACACGGCGAAAATGGCCATACGGCTCAAAAATTAAACTGAGATGCGCCCAGGTCATGAGGCCGCCGCCGAGATGCACACCACATTCGATGATGGAGCCAGGCACATGCAGAACGTGCTTGTATATCTCGTAACGCGCCAGGAACGTGGTCAATTCTGGCCGCGGGACAAACTTGGGAAAATTCGCCAGCCGGTCCGTGACGCTCCCCAGCGAAGACATGAAGTAACCACCGAGCGCCGCACGTTTCTCGCTCTCTCCGGGTGCAAGCCGGGATTTGATTTTCATCGACAACTGCTCGGCGTTGTCGGTCAATTCTTCGGTCACGTGCTTGACTTGGCAATTCCTGATGCTTGCTTTGCAATTTCCGAGTCGAACACCAAAATGGCGTCGTCGGGCGGCGGCGCGCCTTCAACCTGTCGGGCCAGGTTCTCGTCAATGCGCTCCCCCGAGGCCACGCCGACGAAATCTCGCAAGGCTGTGCCCGTGCAATTCACATCGTGAGCCGGCGCGCCCACACCGGCCTCGACGTCCAGTCTGTCGATGGTGCGGAAGTCCACGCTGTATCGCGACAATCCCGATGTATTGGGAATGGTTTTATGGAGTTGCGATCCAGAGAACAAGACAATTGCGCCTGGACTGAGTATCGGAATGAACTCAAAGGCTGGGTGCCAATTCAGTGCACCGGGACGCGCCCGCAGATCGGATTTGACGTACTGCGCGGCGTTCAAACGGTCCTTGTTCGCCTGATAATAGTTGAGTGTATGCGAATCGTTCGGCACCGCCCGGTCAAACGAAGGCAGGTCGAAGGCCATTGCATTGTCGGGTTTGGGCTCCCAGATGGGGAACCACCAATTGATCTGTGACTGCGACGCCCCGTACCAGGTGTCGCGATGCCAGGGAAACGCATAAGCGATGCCGGTGGTGAGGTGACCTACGGGGTAGGCGGTACGAGGCTTCGGCACATCAAAGTGCGTGCGTTCGGGATCAAACCCCGCCTCAATTATGATCGCACGTGTCAGCGCTTTGGATGTTTCGTTATGGATGAATTGTGGCTTCCACACCGCAAGGATGCTGGCAATTTCAGCGGGGCCCAGTACCTCATGCACATGTTGCGGGTCGTGCGGCGCAAACGCTACGGCGAGTTCATGCCGCGTAAACTCAACAAATTTACCAACGGATGGCAGATTTGTCTTGATGATGACATCGCCGCTATAAAGCAACTTGCGCAACGCATCGTCCGATCGCGCTGGGTCGACGTGGACGCAAGGCATTGAACTGATCTCCCTGTAACGCGTTAGGCAGCGCATCCTGCTCCAAAGATTGTAAGCCTGTGAGTGGTCTATTAACCAGACAGCCGTCTCGTTTTTCACGCCGCCCGTTAGCAGCGTTCGTTCCTTTAGACCTTCCGCCGCCGGATGCTCCCATGGTCCAGACAGCAAGCAGAAAGCCGACGCCACCTTGTTCAAGCGGCGAACAACCAGGCTGGTATACAACGTGGGAGTGACAGTGGTTGCTGCGCGGAACAGCGGTATTCCTTCGCGGATCGCCGCGCTCATCGGGCCGAACGCCGCCGGTAGTCGCGTTGCCGCCCGGCGCGGCGGAACTGTGAACCGCTCGATAGCCCGCCGTCGACGCATATGCCTGAAAGCATTCACTATGTTGCGGGATGGCGTTATCGGCAACGCTATGGCGAACTTGAGAACCCTCACCTCTGCACCGTCGCAGCAGCGTCGGACGACCGGCAATCCCGGCGTTTCCGGGATACAGATAACAGCCGCTGACCGCGGTAGCGCGTATACATCTGCTTGGCTGCTACGTCAGCCTGGTACCGACCGTAGTCAGGGGTCGCAAAGAATGTTGATCGCAGGCGAGAAGCCGCCGCTGTTGATACTGGATCCGGCCGGGGCCGCAGATGCGCGCGCCGCCAAGAAGTCGCTCGGACGGCTCAGCTATCCTTTGCTTTCGGTCAAGGAGGCCGGGGCGGCCGCGAGTTCCATTGCCAACGGCTATCCGGCCGTGGTGCTGGTGGTCGCGGAGGGATCGGCGCAGGACGCCTCGGCGCTGTGCACGCGCCTGTCCGAGGCTGCGACCGGCAATCCGCCGGCGATGGTGCTGCTCAGCGGCAAGCCGCTGTCCGCTAATCCGGCGCAGCTGGCGGCGCAATTCGTCGCGCCATTCGACTGGGAACTCATCGTCGATCGGCTCGAGCAATTGCTGCTGCTGGCGGCACTGCGGCGCGATCAGTCCGCGCTCGGCACGCTGCTGCAGCTGAGCCGCGTTGAACTGGTGAGCGTCGACACGGAAAGCCAGAGCTGCCATGTGAACGACACGCTCGCGGCACTGCTGGCGCTGCCCGGTTCCGACACCGCGGCCAGTCGCCGCGACCGAATGCAGCCGATTCAGTGGCAAAAACTATTCAACCATTGCGACGAGCCGGACCGCCAGCGGGTACTCGACACCGTCAGCGGTGCATTCGAATCGGGCATGGGCTTCGAGGCCGAATACGAAGTCCGGGTGGATCGCCTGCACAAGCGCCGGGTGCGCGTGACCGGTCACCCTACCAACGGCAGTCCCGGCACACCGCCGCGGCGGCTCGATCTGGTGATCCAGGACGTCACACCGGTGGAATCCAGGTCCACTGCCGATGCCGCCAACCGCCTGCTCGATACCACACTCGGCCTGCGTCATGGGGATCGCGTGCTGCAATCGTTGATCCGCATTGGTCAGGATTACAAGAAAGGCACGATCCTGCTGCTGCGGCTGCAGGGCCTGGCAGACTTCTATCGCCAGCACGGATACGAGACCGGCGGTGCGCTGCTGCGCAAGTTCGCCGAGGCCATCGAAGCCAGCCTGCGCAACGTACCGGGCGTGGTGCGCATCAACCCGAGCAAGGAGCAGGTGCTGGCGCGGCTGGCCGGCGGCGAGTTCGTGGTGCTGATCCCGGACATGACCGACGACCAGAGCATGGTGGCGCCGTTGAGCCGGCTGCTGGAGGCCACGCGCAGCGCCATCGGCGCCGATGAGCGTCTCAAGCTCATCAACACCCGCATCGGCATGGCGACCTGGCCCAAGGACGGATCCAGCCCGGACGTGATTCTCAAGGCGGCCAGCCTGGCGTGCGATTATTTTTCGATGAGCGATGACGGCGGCCCGGGCACCATCATGGCGGCGGTGGTGCGCGCCCGTGAACAGGCGCGGCTTGAATACGAGCTGCACCATGCGATCGAGCGCTCGCAGCTGCAGCTGCACTACCAGCCGAAGCTGTCGATCCCCGATGGCCGGATCGTCGGCTTCGAGGCGCTGCTGCGCTGGCAGCACAAGAAAGGCATGTTCGTGCCGCCGGCGATATTCATCCCGATCGCCGAGCGCACCGGCCTGATTGCCCAGCTCGGCGACTGGGTGATCGAGAAGGCGGCCGAGCAGATCGCCAAGTGGCGCTCCGACGGCCTTGGACTGGTGCAGGTGGCGGTCAATGTCTCGCCGCAGCAGATGGTCACCGGCGACGTGGTATCGAGCATTCGCGGGGCCTGCACACGCCATATCATCGAGCCGCTGTTCCTGCAGGTCGAGCTGACCGAGAGCTGCCTGATCGATGATGCCGAGTCGGCAATGAAACTGCTGGCCGAGATTCGCCGCCTTGGCTGCCAGATAGCCCTGGATGACTTCGGCACCGGCTACTCATCGCTGTCCTACCTGCGCCGGCCGCCGCTGGATATCCTGAAGATCGATCGCAGCTTCATCTCCGGCATCGGCGAGGAGCAGACCGAGAGCAGCCTGGCGTTCAATATCGTGGGCATTGGCCGTTCGCTCGGGCTCAAGGTGATTGCCGAAGGCGTCGCTACCGCCGCGCAGTGGGATGCGCTGTGCCGCTGGCGCTGCGCCGAGGCGCAGGGCTACCTGATCAGCCAGCCGGTGCCCGCCGCCGCCGGCGCGGCCATGTGGCAGCATGGCCACTGGGACGGCGCCGCGCACGTGCTGCGTGTACCCCCGGCAGCCGCCGCACAGACCGCAGCCTGAGTGCGCGCCGCGTTGACGCAGCGCGTGCCCTGCGACCTCGATTACATGCAGCGCGCGCTCGAGTTGGCGCGCGCGGCGCAGGCCGCCGGGGAGGTTCCGGTGGGCGCGGTACTGGTGCGCGAACAGGCGGTGATCGCCAGCGGCGCGAATCGGCCGATCGGCGCCTGCGATCCGACCGCGCACGCTGAGATCGAGGCGCTGCGTGCCGCGGCACGCGCGCTCGGAAGCTACCGGCTGATCGATACCACGCTGTATGTGACGCTCGAGCCGTGCCTGATGTGCGCGGCGGCGATCGTGCACGCCCGGGTACGACGCGTCGTGTTCGGCGCCTTCGATCCCCAGGCGGGCGGGGCTGGCAGTGTGGTGGACGCGTTCAAGCTCGCCGGTGTGAATCACCGGGTCGACGTGTTCGGCGGCGTGCTGGCGGATCAGTGCGCCGAGCTGCTGCGCGACTTCTTCGGGCAGCGGCGGTCGTGAGCGCCGGGGGTGACCTACAGGCCGTTCGCGACTTCCGCGGATGACGGCGCCAGCGGCGACGCCGCGGGCTGATGGAGTCGCGCCAGCGTATCGGTACCATTCCATTCGAGTACCGCCAGGTACTGGCGCACCTGCTCGACGAACCTGGCCGGCTCCCAGCCGCGAGCGTAGCCGCGCTTGACGCGCGCCGACCATTGTTCATCCGAGAGCAGCGGCAGCTGTGTACGTACATCGTTCCACGAGTCGGGATCCTTGCCGTGCATCTGTGCCAGAACGCGCGCGTCTTCCAGGTGTCCGTAGCCGACGTTGTAGGCGGCCAGCGCCAACCAGGTGCGGTCAGGCTCGCCAATGCGGTTGGGAATGGTGCCGATGACCTGCGCCAGGTAGCGGGCGCCGCCGAGGATGTTCTGCCACTGGTCGGAGCGATCCGTGACGCCCACCGTGCTGGCGGCGTCGGGCGTCAGCATCATGATGCCCAGCGCGCCATCGGCCGAGGCCGCGTGCGCCTGCCATTTCGATTCCTGGTAGCCAACCGCTGCCAGCAGCCGCCAGTCGAGCCCAGTGGTCTGCGCCGCCTCCTCGAACATCGACTGCAGCTGCGGCAGGCGTGTGGCGATGTCGGCCTGGAAGCGGTGGGCGTCCTCATAGTCAAATCCGCTCGACTCGGCGCGCGCGTCCTGCTCGATGCGCGCGAACTCGCCGGACGCCCTGGCGCCGATGAAAAATCCGTTCACCGCCCGTGCCAGATCCACGGCGCCGGCACGTACCACCCACTTCAGCGGCCGCGCGTCCGGCAGCGTAAAGGCGACGCTGGCATCGGGGTACAGATGACGCGCGAATTCGAATTCATTTGCATCCACGATCGCATAGTCGGCATCCCCCGCGGCAAGCAGCGCCAGCGGATCGGGGGCCGGCACCGCGCTGGTGGCGATGGAGCGCAGCAGATCGAGCTGCGGGCTGGAGGCGCGCAGCACGACGCGCGCCAGCAGCAGGTCGCCGAGCTCGTGTGCGTGCGATCTGCCACGGCCCTGCACCACCAGTTGCGGAATCTCATCGTAGCTGTCGGTCAGCACGCCGGCCTGCAGCCACTGACCCTGCGGGCTGATCTGGGCGGCGGCGATGTCGGCACTGCCGGCAGCGAGCGCGGCGCGCATCGCCGACTCGTCCGGCAGCGGCTCGATCACCAGCCGCACCTGCAGCTGGCGCGCGAAGGCGCTGGCGAGCCGGTATTCAAAGCCCTGCGGCCCGTGCGCGCCGAGGTAATAGCTGGTCGGGTCATTGAGCGTGACCACCCGCAGTTCGCCGCGGCTGCGGATGCGCTGCAGCGCGCTCTGCGGATGCGCGCACGCGGCCAGCAGCAGCGCGGCTGCCAGCGCGGCGCCGAGTCGCATGCGGATGCCGGGCCGAACGGGCCGGCGTGAGCGAAAAAGCTTTGATCTCATAAGGTCCATCATTACGTTAGAATACCAGCCTATCCAGGGAGAGGTACCGAAGCGGTCATAACGGCGCCGACTCGAAATCGGATGGTCGGGTAATTCCGGCACGTGGGTTCGAATCCCACCCTCTCCGCCACATAATCGTGAAGTTGTCAGTCGATGCTGACGGTGACGCGAGTGCGTACGTGACTACTCAATGGCATGCGGCTGCGCCCTTCGGGCGAGCGGCAGGTTAATGGATATTAACCCGCGCACGCCGCCAGTGCATCGAATCACTGCTTATGCGTGGCTGCGCGAGATGGATGTTGCGGGCATAATGACGCGATCCAGTTGCATGGAGTGCGCGTTCCGGCCGATATCGGCGGTCGGATCTGGTGTGATTTTTGGCCTCATGCCCGGGACGCTTACTCGATGTGGATCGTAAGACTTGCACTGCGACGGCCGTACACGTTCATCGTGCTCGCCCTGCTTATCGTGCTGCTGGGCGCATTCACGATTGTGCGAACGCCTACCGACATCTTCCCGGCGATCAACATTCCGGTGGTCAGCACGATCTGGAACTACACCGGTCTGCCGCCCGAGGACATGGCCAATCGCATCGTCGCCAACGCTGAGCGCTACGCCCAGACCACTGTCAATGACATCGAGCACACCGAGTCGCAGTCGCTGGCCGGCATCGCAGTAGTCAAGTACTTCTTCCAGCCCAACGTCAACGAGGATCTGTCGTACGCGCAGATCACCGGCGTGTCGCAGTCATTGCTGCGCCAGGCGCCGCCCGGCACCACGCCGCCGTTCATCCTGGCCTATAACGCTTCGACCGTGCCGATCATGCAGTTGGCGCTGCAGAGCCCGACCCTGCCGGAGTCAACCCTGTTCGACCTGGGCAACTCGGTGATCCGGCCGGGCCTGGCGACTGTGCAGGGTGCTGCGATGCCGTTTCCGTATGGCGGCAAGCAGCGCGAGGTGCAGGTAGACATCGATCCGGAGGCACTGCGCTCCAAGGGACTGTCGGCAGCCGACGTCAGCAATGCCATCGGCTACCAGAACCTGATCATTCCCGCGGGCACGGAAAAAATCGGCGGCATCGAATACAACATCAAGCTCAACTCCAGCCCGCTCAGGCCCGAAGAACTCAATGACGCACCGATCCGCACCGTCAATGGCACGGTGGTGTTTGTGCACGATGTCGCCACGGTGCATGACGGCTCGGCGCCACAGACCAATCTGGTGCGTGTTGCCGGCCGGCATGCGGTGCTGATGTCGGTGTTGAAGACCGGCAGCGCCTCGACGCTCGACGTGATCGAGGGCATCAAGCGCCTGCTGCCGGGCATCAAGACGCAGTTGCCGCCGGATTTTGGCGTCACGGTCACCGGCGACCAGTCGCTGTTCGTGCGCGCGGCGGTCGACGGCGTGGTGCGCGAGGGCATCATCGCGGCGGCGCTGACCGGACTGATGATCCTGCTGTTCCTGAGCTCCTTGCGCAGCACGCTGATCATCACCATCTCGATTCCGCTGTCGGTGCTGACCTCGATCATCTGCCTGTCGGCGATCGGCGAGACCATCAATATCATGACGCTCGGCGGGCTGGCGCTGTCGGTGGGCATCCTGGTGGACGATGCGACCGTGGCGATCGAGAACATCAACTGGCACCTGGAGCAGGGCAAGGAGGTCGAGGCGGCGATCCTGGACGGGGCGCATCAGATCGCGGTGCCGGCGCTGGTGTCCACGCTGTGCATCTGCGTGGTGTTCGTGCCGATGTTCCTGCTCTCGGGTGTGTCGCGCTTCCTGTTCGTGCCGCTGGCCGAGGCGGTGGTGTTCGCAATGATCGCCTCCTACGTACTGTCGCGGACGCTGGTTCCGACCCTGGCGATGTACTGGCTGCACAAACACGTACCGCAGCATCTGGAACAATCTCCGACCGGCTTCCTGCAGCGTTTTCAACGCGGCTTCGAGCGCCGCTTCGCCGCCTTTCGCCAGGGCTACCACGAGCTTCTCGGCACCGCGCTGCAGCACAGCCTCGCCTTCACGCTCGCCTTCATGCTGATAGGCGCCACCGCGTTCCTGCTGCTGCCGTGGCTGGGCCGTGACTTTTTCCCGACCGTGGATGCCGGCCAGGTGCGGCTGCATCT
>Ga0181531_10001980_pt1 | contig 12846 bp, 9 predicted proteins | sample PEATcosm2014_Bin_38_FD_119743 | JGI IMG/M metagenome (GOLD analysis project Ga0181531, IMG submission 119743) | Peatland microbial communities from MTU Mesocosm Facility, Houghton, MI, USA - PEATcosm2014_Bin11_10_metaG | ecosystem: Environmental > Terrestrial > Soil > Wetlands > Peat | place... | reverse complement strand
CCTGCTGCATGAGGCGGCGACGGTTGGCACCGAGGGCCAGGCGGGTGCTGAATTCTTTTTCACGCACGGTGGCGCGTGCGAGGAGGAGGTTGGCGACGTTGACGCAGACGATTCCGAGCAGCAGGATGCAAACGCCCATCAGGATACGGAGAGGTCCCGCGAGCATGCCCTGTGGGCCATGGGGAGATTTCGATAAGGGCAGCAGTGTAGCGCTCATGCCCTGGCTGACATCGGCGTTGGCGACGGCCATGCGCGTGGCGAGCGCGGCGAGTTCCTGACGGGCCTGGTCCATGGTCACGCCAGGGCGCAGGCGCGCAATGCCGAGCATGTTGCGATTCTGGCGATTGCGCAGCATCCACTCGCCCACGCCGTTGAGGACGGGCTGCTGCATGTAGGGCACCCAGAGATCGAAGGCCACGGCGGCGATGGAGCCGTGGAATGCGGGCGGCGCGACGCCGATTACTGTCAGCTCATGCTGGTTGACGCGGATGGTTTTTCCGGCGATGTTCGGGTCGGCAGCGTAGTGCAAGCGCCAATAGCGGTCGCTGATGACGGCTACGGGGAAGGCTCCGGGCTTGTCGCCATACTCATCGGGCGAGAACATGCGGCCGAGCTCCGGCTGCACGCCGAGTACTGCGAAGAAATTTCCGGAGACCAGTTCACCCCAGACACGCTCGGCGCGATCGTCTTTGCCGACGCTGAAAGGAGCGGGATGCGTAACCGCGACGCCCTGGAGCATGCGCAGGTGGTCGCGGAAATCGCGGTAGTCGGGATAGGAATTGGGTACCCATTCTCCGCCTGGCGTGACGGATTCGAGCGCGACCAGACGGCCGGGATCGCTGACTCCGCCGAGGGGGCGCAGGAGCACGGTGTCAATCCAGCTGAAGGCTGTGGTGCTGGCGCCGATGCCGACGGCGAGGGTGAGAATGGCGACCGCCGCGAAGGCTGGATTGCGTGCCATCATGCGCAGGCCGTAGCGGGCGTCCTGCAGCACGTCGTCGAGGGTGGGAAGCGTGTTTCGTTCGCGATACGCCTGCTTTGTCTGCTCGACGCCACCGAGCTGGATCAATGCGTGGCGGCGGGCCTGTTCGGGAGTCATGCCGGAGCGGAGGTTGTCGTCGATGTGCATCTGGAGATGGCTCTCGAGTTCCGCATCGATGCCGGCGGACGCGTTTTGGGAGTCGAACAGGCTGCGGAGCCGGAACCAGAGTGCCCTGAGCTTTCGCATTGTTTGATTCCTCCAGAAGCATTCCTATGAACTGCGTTATTCCGAGCGCAGGGCCTGCATGGGGTCGACAGAAGCCGCGCGGCGAGCGGGGACGTAACAGGCCATCAGAGCGACGCACATGAGGAGGGCGATGACACCGACCATGGTGAGCGGATCCCAGGGGTGGACGCCGTAGATCATTGAGGATTTTGCGAGGGAGATACCGGCCATGAGGCGCGTGACGAGAAGGGCTGCGACCGTGCCCACACCAACGCCGATGCCGGCCAGAGCAGCGCCGCGCTGCATGACCCAGCGCAAAACTTTGCCGCGGTCGGCGCCAAGGGCCATGCGGATGGCCATCTCCTGGGTGCGTTGTCCGACGAGGTAAGAGATAACACCGTAGAGACCGACACTGGCGAGCAACAAGGCGAGGGCAGCGAAGGCTCCGAGGAGGATCATGGAGAAGCGGCGGGCGGCCAGCGAGTCGGCGATGATCTGGTTCATGGTGAGAGGACGCCAGGCGACCTGTGAGGCATTCATCTGGCGCAGGGAAGACTGAATGTCCGGGAAAACGGTGTCGGGGTGGTCCGCGCGAACCGCGACGTTCCAGAAGAAGCCGCTGTTGGAGACGAACTGCGAGTCGGCGAGCTGGCCGATGTCGATGTAGAGCTGGGCGTGCAGCGAAGAGCTGGCGTCGCTGTCGAGGCCCCAGTGCAGGACATGCCCGACGACACCGATAACGGTGGCCTGGATGTCATCGGGATTGGTGAGGTTGACGATTTTTCCAATGGGGTCGGTATTGGGGAAGAACTGGCGGGCGAGATCGTCGTCGATGACGATGACGTGCGGAGTGTCGGCGCGGTCGGCATCGGCGAACCAGCGGCCGCGCAGGAGCGGGATGCGCATGATGCGGAGATAATCGGGCTCGACGGTGTAGAGCAGAGACCAGTGCATATCGTTGGCGTCTGCCGGCTTGGCTTCATTCTGCAGCCAGAAGAGCTCTTCGTCGTCGTCGCCGGTCATCGGAACGTCGTTCCCCATGAGGGAGACGCCGGAGATGCCGTGAACGGAGCGCATCTGCTGGTCGAGGCTGCGGGCGTAGGCGCGAGCGCCCACAGGGTTGTGGAGAACGAGTGCATCGGGGCCGGCGACGCTGAAGCGGAGAACGCCGTTGGGGTCGAAACCGGGCGAGGTGTGGTAAAGCGCGAAAAGGCTGCGGACCATGAGGCCGGCGCCGGCGAGAAGCACAAGCGCAGCGGCCATCTGAAAAATGACGAGGACGTCCTGGGTGCGATGGCGCGATCCATGGACGGTGCGGCTTCCAGCGTCGCGCAGCGCGGACTGCGGCTGTTGCGCGGCGATCTTCCATGCGGGGATGAGGCCGAAGACGATGCCGACAACGAAGGAGACACCAAAGGTGAAGCAGAGGACAGCGGGGCTGAGTTGGATGTGGGAGGCGCGTGGGAGCGTGTCGGGGGCGAGGGCCACCGCTGCGCGCGTTCCCCACGCGGCGAGAACGAGGGCGAGTGCGCCGCCGGCGAGCGCCAGGGCGGTGCTTTCGGTGAGGATCTGGCAGACGATGCGGCTGCGGCCGGCGCCGAGCGCGATGCGAACGCCGAACTCCTGCGCCCGCGAGCTGGAGCGGGCGAGCAGCAGGTTGGCAACGTTGGAACAGGCGACAAGGAGCACGAAGCCGACGGCGGCGAGAAGAACAAAGAGCACAGGCCGCACGTTGCCGACGATGGCTTCACGCAGCGGACGGAGGTTGGCGCGCAGGCCGCGGTCCTCTTCCGGATAAACGGCGGCGAGATGGTTGGTGACGTTATTCATGTCCGCCTGGGCCTGAGCGAGGGTGACGCCTTGTCGCAGACGGGCGATGCCGTGAATCCCCAGGCCGGCGCCGCGGAGTTTGAGGGCTTCGTTCTGCCACTGGCCGATGGGAACGTAAATGTCCTCGGGCAGGAACCCGCCGACCTGCAGATCGAAGGATGCGGGTATGATGCCGACGACGGTGTAGTCGCGGCCGTCGAGGGTGATGGAGCGGCCGACGATGTTGGGATCGGAGCCGAATTCACGAGCCCAGAATCCGCCGCCGAGCATGACGATGGGCGCGCGGCCGATTTCGTCTTCATCGGCAGCGAAGAGACGGCCCAGGGAGGGTTTGACTCCGAGAAGCGGGAAGAAGTCTGAGGTGACGTAATTGCCGCGGACGCGCTCGGAGTAGCCGGAGCCGGTCATGACGAATCCGATATGGCGATAGATCGCGAGATCGGAGAAGCTGCGATTGTCGCGCTGCCAGTCGCGGAAGTTGGGGTAGGAGATAGAGCCGTGCTCGAAGTTGGGCTTGGAGGCATCGACGGCAACGAGTTCGCCCGGGCGGGGGAGGGCGATGGGATGCAGAAGCACCGTATTGACGATGGAGAAGAGAGCGGTGTTGACGCCGATGCCGAGCGCGAGGGTAACGATGACGACGGCGGTAAAGCCGGGGGATTTGCGAAGTTGACGGAGGGCGAAGCGGAGGTCCTGGAGGAGGTATTCGAACCAGGGGAGGGTGCTGCGCTCGCGGACGGTTTGTTGGGTTTGCTCCAGGCCTCCGAGTTGGAGGAGCGCGTGGCGGCGGGCTTCCTGGGGAGTCATGCCGGCGCGGAGGTTGTCGTCGATGTGCAGCTGAAGGTGGCTTTCGAGCTCGGCGGCGATTTCGTCGTTGGCGGGGCGCGCGGGGGAAAGCCCACGGAGGCGGAACCAGAGTGCTCGGAGGCAGCGCGGCAGAGAATGCATCTAGGCCTCCTCGGCAGGCGAGAGAAAGCGGGCGAGGATTGCCGTGGTTTGCTGCCAGCCGCGGGCTTCGCGCTCGAGGAGCTTGCGGCCGGTGCGGGTGAGCTTGTAGAACTTCGCCTTGCGGTTGTTGTCGGACATGCCCCACTCGGAGACGATGGCTCCTTCCTGTTCGAGCTTGAGGAGAGCGGGATAAAGCGTGCCGTAGTTAAGGGAAAGCAGGTTGCCGCTGGTCTGCTCAATGCGGCGGGCAATGCCATAGCCGTGCTGCGGGCCCATAGTTTCGAGGGTTTTGAGCACCATCAGGGCAAGGGTGCCTTGCCAGACGTCGGTCTTGTCGCTCATACGCGCTCCTCTTGGTAGACCATAGGTAACACAGTTTGCTATGGGAATGCAATAGGTAAAGCAGGAGAATTTGAGGGAAATCGAATACTTCGCCTGGCGGCCGCGGAAAGCGGCCTGGGCGACATTGGGCAGCTGCTTCTGTTTAGATACCCAATGTGCGGAACATGCCGAGTTCGGCGACCTCGCGGAGAAGATCGTTCCTGGCTGTGGATGCTCGGATACCAAACGCGGTGACGGCAGCTTTGGCATTGCTCCTTTGTCTGCCCACGATGGCGCAGGCCATTTCCGGAGCAGGTGAGACGGTTCTCCTCGACGCCTGGTACAACAGTCAGACACGGAAGAACGCCGCCGGGCAGGTGGAGCTCTTTCATTACAAGTGGGACGATTTTTCGAATTCAGGATTTTCGCTGTTTGGGCAGATCTGGCGCAGTTATGGCGTTGAGACGAAGATGCTCACCAGCGCTCCGACTGTGGAGAAGCTGAAGGGCGATCAGTTTTACATCATTGTTTCTCCGGATAACGCGGCGAAAAATCCCGATCCGCATTTCATGACGGCTGAAGACGCGGCACAGACAGCACAGTGGGTGCGCGGCGGCGGCGTGCTGTCGATGATGGAGAACGATCCGGCGAACGCGGACATTTCGCATATGGATTTGCTGGCAGACAAATTTGGGCTGCACTTCAACGATGTGCTGGTGCATCACGTGGTGGGCGACGATTTTCCTGCAGGGCGAATTGATTTGCGCACGCCGAGTCCGCCGTTCACGCATCCGCACGTGCTTTATATGAAGGACACGTGCTCGCTGACTCTGTCGCACGGGGCGGTGCCACTGTTGAGGGATAAGGCTGGCGACCTGCTGATGGCGTACGCGAAGTACGGGAAGGGGATGGTGTTGGCGGTGACGGACCCGTGGCTCTACAACGAATACACGGATGGCAAGAAGCTGCCGCCGGAGTACGACAACTTTGCTGCGGGCAAGGAACTTGTCGGGTGGCTGCTGGAGCAGCGGGCGCAGCATCCGCACTGAAACTCTGCGCAAGAAAGGCGCAGCCGGCGGATTCGACCGGCTGCGCTGTGGCCTTCCTCATTGCTATTCAGCCGCTCTCAACCCTCGGAAGCATGGAGAACGCGGAAGGTGTTGCCGCCGTTCGACCAGACCAGCACCATCGCGTCCTGACCTTTCGGAACACTGGAGAGCTGCTGGGCTACGTCGGACGCGGTGGGCGTCGGTTTGCGGTTGACGGAGACGATGATGTCGCCGCGCTGGAGACCCGCATCATCGGCTGGGCTGCCGGAGCGGACGTTCTGGATCACCGCGCCGTGGACGCTTTCCGGCGCCTGCACCTGCTGGCGGACATCGGGCGTGAGGTCTGCCAGGCCGAGGCCCCAGCGACCCTTGCCGGTTCCATTCTGCGCGATGACCTGTTCGTGGCCGCCATTCACGGTATCAAGCGTGACGGGCAGATCGAGGGTCTTACCATCGCGCATCACTTGCAGGTGAATAGTGTCACCAGGCTGCTTTTGGCTGGTTTCCATCTGCAATTCTCCGGCGTCGCTGACTGGCTTGCCGTTGAAGGCGGTGATGACGTCGCCGGTTTGGAGGCCTGCTTTGCTGCCGGGAGAATCCGGCGTGACACCGGAGACGACCGCGCCCACAGCTTTCTTCACGTTGAAGAACTTCGCGCTGTCGGGCGTGACGTCTTCGATGGTGACACCGATGTAGCCGTGGCGGACCTTGCCATCGCGGATGAGGGCGGTCACTGTGGGCTCGGCGATTTTAGTTGGAATCGCAAAACCCATTCCGGAAAAGGCGCCGGTTGGCGAGTAAAGGAAGGTGTTGATGCCAATGAGCTGACCGCGCGCATCGACGAGCGCACCGCCGGAATTGCCGGGGTTAATGGCGGCGTCGGTCTGGATGAACTCACCGGGTTTGCGGCGATCGGAGTCGGGGTTGGGGCGATCGAGCGCGCTGATGATGCCGCGGGTGACGCTGAAGCGGAATCCGTAGGGATTGCCGAAGGCGAGGACGAGCTGGCCTGGTTCGAGCTTCGACGAGTCGCCCCACGGGATGCTGGGGAAGTCGTGACCGTCGATCTTGATGACCGCCAGGTCGGTGAGCGGATCGGCGCCGATGAGCTTCGCGGGGTAGATGTCGCGGTTGCTCATTGTGACGCTGATGTTGGTGGCGCCCGCAACGACGTGGTTGTTGGTGACGATGTAGCCATCCGGGGAGATGATGACGCCGCTGCCGAGGCCGTGTTCAAAGGAGGGTTGCTGTTGCTGCATCGGACCCTGAAAACCCTGGGGACCCTGGAAGAACTGGCCGAAGGGGGAGCCGGGACCGAAGAACTGCTGGAATTGTTTTTGCTGCTGTTGCTGGTTCTGGCCCTGATCCTGGTCGTCCTCTCCGTCTTCGGCGACCTGATGGTCATTCACCTTTGCGGTGACGTTGACGTTGACGACGGCCGGGCGGACGCGCGCGGTGAGCGCCTCCATGGCCTGATCGAAGGCGAGGAGCGGACTGACGCTGGTTTCATCGAGTGGAGCGGCGGCTGGAGCCGGAGCGGCTGCGGCGGCCGCGGGACGAGCGAAGGTCCATGCTCCCGCTGCGATGATGGCTCCTGCGGCGAGGACTGGAATGACCAGACGCCGCGTGAGTGACGATTTCATTTGTTTGAGGTTCATTGGTTGGTTCTCCTGGTTGTGAACTAACGAATTAGTTGATAACGGCAAAATTTTTTGGGCTAGATCGACTGCTCGATCCGTCCCGTTTCTCCGGGCACCAGCAGCCCGATGCGAAGAATCTGGATTCGATTGCCGGTCGCCGGGTCGATGACCTGGAATATCTGAATTTCGAGTGCGGGGTCTTCCCCGCTCTGCTTTACCTGTTGGGCACCGATTGTCCGAAGCTGCGCCTGGGTTGGACTTGTGGTAGTTCGACTGGTTTCGAGGACGACCAGCATCGGGGCTTCTGCCATTGGATCGGCTTGGTTGACGGCGACGAAGCGCGCCATCACGACTGGATTGCCGGGGGCTTGCGTTTTAAGCGTGGCGAGGTGACGAGCGGCAGGCCTGTGCAACGATAGGTCCCGGTTCCCTGTCTTGTTGCGGAACACAGCCGGCTTCCGTACGGGATGAAACGACGCCGGAACCACGGCGGACGCGGAGAAGCGGACTCCGCCTTCGACTCCGGTGTTGTTGAGGGGCCGGGTGACCTGTGCCGCGGGGTTCGCGTTCACAGGGACAAACTCGACGATGCGCGGCATGCAGAGTGCGAGTCCAGCGCAGGCGATGGACAAGGACGCCGCCACGGCGAGGGCGGCGCGTCCGACGCGGGTGGTCGCGGAAGTACCGACGCGGAGAATGCGGGCGATACGCAGCGAGGCATCGCGGGCACGCGCGACCGCGGCCTGAACCATGGTCCAACCACGGCGCGCACAGCCTCGTTCGAGCAGATCGATGAGGCATTCGGCGTAGGCGCGGGGATTGCCGGTGGCGGCGAGGACCGCATCGTCGCAGGCCATCTCGCGCTCCAGCGAGAGGCGCGCGTCGATCCACCAGACGGCGGGGTGGTAGAAGAGGATTGCGCGGACCGATTTCTGGAGGAGGTTGGTCCAGTCGTCGTGGCGACGCAGGTGGGCGAGTTCGTGGATGAGGATGGGCCGGAGCTGAGCGGCGGTGAGGTCGCGGAGCGCCCATGCGGGAAAGACGATAGCGGGGTTGCGGAATCCGAGAGCGGCGGGGACGCGGGCTTTGTCCGACACGAGGAGACGGACGGGACGATTGGTCTCGGCGAGCAGCGATTGTAATGCTGGGTCAAGTTCGGCGGGTGGGACTTCAGTACAGCTACTGCGGATTTGACGAACCTGCCATACGCCTGCGAGGACGCGAGCCATTGCCAGGACCGCGATTGAAATCCAGAGCACAAAAAAGGACGTAGCCCAGAAAGATGGCACGGCGAGCTGAACATGGGCCTGGGGAATCAAGCTCGATTGTGGAGATCCAAAGGCACCAAGCAGTGGAAGCGCGACGACGCCCGCGAGGGCGACGAGCCAGACTGCGAAGCGGGTGCCCGCATTCTGCCGGCCCATGAGGCGGAGCAGCAGCCATGCGCAGGACGCGATCAGCAGGCCCTCGGGGAGGGAGTTCACAACGCGTGCGACAACAGGCTGCGCAATTTGGGCGGCGAATTGGGCGAGGTGCATCATCGCGCGTCGCTCCGGTGGAGGGCTTTTGTTCCGGCTATCCTGGCCATCTTCAAATCGTCGCTGTTCTCGAGCATTTTGCGCAGACGGTGCAGTTCCGCAGGAGCAATGCCGCGGTCCTCAAGAATGTTGAGCACCAGATCTTCATGCGAGTCGCGGAAGAAGCGACTCACCAGGTGGCGGATCTCCGAACGGCTGGCTTCATGCTGGGCGACCAGCGGGGTGTAAACGTGAGCGCGGCCGTCCTTCGCGTGTTCGACGTAGCCTTTGCGTTCGAGGATGCGAATGGTCGTGAGGATGGTGTTGTATGCAAAGGAGGGCGCGCTGGGGAGGACATCGAGAATCTGCTGTACCGTGCCTGGACCCTTTTGCCAGAGCACTTGCATGATGCGGAGCTCGGCTTCGGTGAGGGTTTGGGATGTTTTGCGCGGCACGGGCGGGTTCCCTTCTTTCCATTCGACGCGCGAGGGCGGCGAAAGTAACTAATAATTTAGTTTTACCGCAGAATTCGGCGACTGACAAGGTCCGGCGCCTGTGCTACCGGTGCTTCTCTGGCGAATGCTGCAGGGTCTGCGGGAAGCGAGCTGGACTCAGAACGGGGAAGGGTCGCGGTTGAGTACGGATCCGCCGTCGTCTGCTATTGTCATCAACATCCAGCGAACGCGGCCGTCCCAGGATCGTTGTCTGCCGTCGTTTTGGAGCACAACATGAGCGTTTTTCTGCAGGACCTTCGCTACGCCTGCCGCATGCTCGCGAAGTCGCCGGGCTTTGCCGCCATCGCCGTCCTCACCCTGGGGCTCGGCATAGCCGCAGACACCACGCTGTTTTCCGTTGTGAACGGCGTCCTTCTCAACCCGCTGGCGTACCCCCATTCCGACCAGCTTGTGTCGATCAACTCCAATGAATCTGTGCCTCAGATTCCGGTCAGCTATCTTAACTTTTTGGACTGGCAGCGCCAGACCCGCACGCTCTCCTCGATGGCCATGTATCGCCACGAGGACTACAACCTGACCGGCCAGAAGGGGCCCGCTGAGCGCGTCAACGGCTTCATGATCTCCGCTCAGTTCCTCAGCACCCTCGGGGTGCATCCAGCCTTCGGTCGAGACTTCGACGCCTCCGACGACCACCTGGGCGCGGCCCCGGTCGCCCTTCTCAGCAATGGCTTCTGGCACCGCCGGTTCGACGGATCGCTCTCAGTCCTCGGCAAGCCGGTGACGTTAAACGGGGCCGACTACACGGTGGTCGGCATTCTGCCACCCGGTTTTCTGTTCTATGGCATCGACCGAGATGTTTACGTGCCCATCGGTGAGTGGACCGACCCCTCGTTCCGCGATCGGCGCATCGACGAAAGCGCCCACGTCGTGGCTCGCCTGGCGCCTGGCGTTACGCTTGAGCAAGCCAGGGCCGACATGGACACGGTCGCCCACAACCTCGCCACCGCGTATCCCGAGGTCGACAAGGGCTTCGGCGTGGGGATCAGCCTTATTTCTGTAAAGCAGGACATCGTGGGGAACGTGCAGCCCTTGCTTCTAGTCCTTCTCGCCGCAGTCGGATTCCTTCTTCTGCTGGCGTGCACCAACGTCGCGAGCCTGCTGCTCGCCCGCTGTATGGCTCGCTCCGCGGAGTTCGCCATTCGGTCCGCGCTTGGAGCCGGCCGCAGCCGCCTGATCCGCCAGCTGCTTACCGAAAGCCTTCTGCTCGCCGGCCTTGGCGGCCTCCTGGGACTGGCCATCTCGTTCCTCGCCACCAAAGCCATCGCCGCTGCCTTGCCTCGCGAGCTTCCGCGCGCCTCCGACGTCACAATCGATGCGCGCGTTCTGTTCTTCACCCTGGGCGTCTCACTGCTTGCCGGCATCATCTTCGGACTGGCGCCCGCGCTTCGCACCTCGCGCACGAATCTTCAGGATGTGCTGCGTACGGCTGGCCGCGGCTCGGGGGGCGCCCGTTATCGCCTGCAGGGATGGTTTGTTGCCTGCGAAGTCGCAATGGCGCTCGTCCTGCTGGTGGGGGCGGGACTTATGCTGCGATCGCTCAGCAGGCTTTGGCGCGTGGATCTCGGCTACAACCCCGATCACGCCATTACTTTTTCGGTCTCATTGCCCTCGAACGCCAAAACCACTCCCGGTGAAACCCGCGCCCGCCTGCGGCAGTTCGACGCTGCGCTGCGGGATGTTCCGGGAGTACGGGCGGTCTCCGTGACCCTCGGCTCGCGCCCCATGATCCATGACTCCTCGCTGCCTTTCTGGATCGAAGGGCGCGCGAAGCCCGCCACCGATAACGAGATGCCGCAGTCGCTCTTTTATCTGGTGGAGTCAGGATTTCAGCGCGCGATGGGGATGACCCTGCTCCGCGGCCGCTGGATTTCCGACCAGGACAACGAGAACACACCCACGGTGATTGACGTCGACGACGCTTTCGCGCGCGCGTACTTTCCTGGCGAGAATCCCGTCGGCCAGCACATCCACCTTGTGCAGTTCGACACCGAAGCGGAAATCGTGGGGGTGGTTGGCCACGTCCGCCAGTGGGGCCCGGGCGGCGATCCGCACGCCGCGATCGAAGCGCAGTTTTTCTATCCTTATATGCAAACGCCGCCCAAACTCATGCCTCTGCTCGCCGGAGTCACCGCAGTAGTCCTCCGTACCGATGGCGATCCGAGCGCGGTGATGGGCCCGGTGCGCCGCGCCATCGCGCAGCTCAATCCCGATTACGTGGTCTACGCGGTCTCGACCATGAAGGGAGTCGTCGCGGATACGCTGGCCGCGCGTCGCACCTCGATGATTCTGCTCGCCATTTTTGCGGCTTTGGCGCTTGTTCTTGCGTGCATTGGGATTTATGGGGTCATCGCGTATCTGGTCGGCCAGCGCACTCACGAAATTGGCGTCAGAATGGCGCTTGGCGCCGGGCGCCGCGAGGTCCTGCTGCTCATCCTGGGACAGGGTCTCCGTATGGCGATCGCGGGTGTTGCTATCGGCGTTGTGCTGGCGTTCTCGCTCACCCGCTTCATGAGCAGCCAGCTCTTCGGGGTCTCGGACCATGATCCGCTCACCTTTGCGGTCGTCGCGCTGGTGCTCATCGGGGTCGCGCTGATCGCCTGCTGGCTGCCTGCCCGCCGGGCTATGCGCATCGATCCCGTCGTCGCTCTCCGCTCCCAGTAGGCCTGCTATTGAAATCTCATCCAGTCGCTGCGGGGTGATCTTCGCGGCGATCGAGGGCGGCACGGCAATTAGCATCATAATGATGCTATAATCTGCATCTTGAGGTTTTTCAAATGCGCACAACCATCGCTCTTGACGATGAGCTGATCAGGCAGGCCGAGTATTACACCGGCATCAAAGAGAAGGCTGCGCTGGTAAGGGAGGCGCTCACCCGGCTTGTCCGAAACGAAGCGGCCCGGCGCCTGGCGGCTCTCGGGGGCAGCGATCCGGCGGCGAAAGCCGCGCCACGGCGCAGAGAAAAATGATCCTCGTTGATACTTCGGTCTGGATCGATCATCTGCGAAGTCCGGAACCGAAGCTGCAGGATTTGCTTCAAAACGACGAGGTCGTAACGCATCCACTTGTGCGATTGGAGCTGGCGCTGGGTTCAATCGCCGACAGGAAGAAGATGCTGAACGACCTGTCTTTGCTGGTTCAGGCAAGGGTCGGGGGAACCGATGAGTTGTTCGCTCTGGTCGAGTTGCGAAGACTGTACCGAAGAGGCATCGGCATCACCGATCTTCATCTCGTAGCCTCGGCCCTGCTAGACAGGTCCATCCTGATCTGGACCAGAGACCGGCGGCTGGGCGAAGTTGCGGACGAGCTTGGAATCCGCGCCGCAATTGCCTAAAGAGCTGAAGCCGGAGCACACAGAAGGCGGTTGCAGCTAAAGTGCAAATTCGAGCCTGATTTGAGTGTTTACTTCATACGCCTGACCGTTAAGGGTGAGTGGCTCGTAACGCCACTGCCGCACGACATCGAGCGCAGCCGCAGAGAGCGGACCGCCTTAGGATCCTTGGGCAAGGCGCGAGCGTCATCTCCCTGCGCGAAAAGGAGCGGAGTAGCAAATACAACTGTTACCAGGAAACCTTTTTTCACAGAGGAAGAATAGCAAAGGCCCCCAAGGACGTGGCGCCTCCTGGTCCTTGTAGCAAATGAGATTTCAGTAGCAAAGTGAGACCTCATTCGATCCTGTCGTCGGGACGGGGAGGCTCGCCGCCTTTACGGTTCAGGATGCGGCGAAAAGCTTTGCGATCCGATCGGTCGTTGCGCTCAGCGAAGAAACGCTCCGTCCCCATGGCCGCGATCTTCTCCGCCGCGGCGACCACCAGGAACTGG
>Ga0181531_10001977_pt1 | contig 12868 bp, 15 predicted proteins | sample PEATcosm2014_Bin_38_FD_119743 | JGI IMG/M metagenome (GOLD analysis project Ga0181531, IMG submission 119743) | Peatland microbial communities from MTU Mesocosm Facility, Houghton, MI, USA - PEATcosm2014_Bin11_10_metaG | ecosystem: Environmental > Terrestrial > Soil > Wetlands > Peat | place... | reverse complement strand
TGGCGAGCAAGACCAGCGACGTGGCCGGCGATGGGACGACGACCGCGACGGTTTTGGCCGAGGCGATTTTCAAGGAGGGGTATCGCAATCTCGCCGCGGGCGCCGATGCCATGGCATTGGCGAGGGGCATTCGCAAGGCCGTTGAAGCGGTTATCGAGAATCTCAGGAAACAATCCAAGCCGATCAGCGGCAAGGCCGACATCGGGTCGGTCGCCAGCATTTCCGCCAATAACGATCACGCCATCGGCACGATCATGGCCGATGCGTTTGAGCGCGTGGGCAAGGACGGGGTCATCACCGTCGAGGAAGGCAAGGGACTGGAAACTTACGTTGACGTGGTTGAGGGGATGCAATTCGATCGGGGATATATCTCGCCGAACTTTATCACCAACGCCGACGACATGACGGTCGAGTTGGAAAAAGCATTTGTCCTTGTTTACGAGGACAAGATTTCGTCGGCCTCCAAACTGATTCCGCTTCTGGAAAAGATTCAAAAGGCGAAGCGGCCGCTATTGATCATCGCCGAGGATGTGGACGGCGAGGCTCTGGCGACACTGGTGGTCAACAAACTGCGAGGCATTTTGAATGTCGCGGCCGTGAAAGCGCCGGGCTATGGCGATCGCCGCAAGGCGATGTTGGAAGATATCGCCATCCTCACCGGCGGGCAGGCGATCATGAAGGATCTGGGGATCGAACTGGACAAAGTCGAAATCGACCAGCTTGGGCAGACCAAGCTTGTCCGCATCGATAGCGATAATACGACCATCATCGAAGGAGCCGGCGAGAGCAAGGCGATTCAGGGCCGAATCGAGCAGATTCGCCGCGAGATCGAAATCACCACCAGCGATTACGACCGCGAGAAATTGCAGGAACGTTTGGCGAAATTGGCCGGCGGCGTGGCGCAGATCAACGTCGGCGCTGCGACGGAGGCGGAACTCAAAGAGAAGAAATCGCGCATCGAAGACGCGCTGCACGCGACCCGGGCGGCGGTGGAAGAAGGCGTGGTCGCCGGCGGCGGGGTGGCGATGATCCGCGCCATGAAGGCGCTCAACGGCGGCGGAAACCTGAAACTGGAAGGCGACGAAGCGGCGGGCGTGAAAATCGTCCGCCAGGCGCTGACGACTCCATTGCGGCAGATTGCCGACAATGCGGGGACCAGCGGCAGCGTGGTCGTTCGCCGAGTCATGGAGAGCAAGGACAACGACGGATTCAACGCCTTGACGGGCGAATATGTGGATGTTGTCAAAGCCGGCATCATCACGCCGACGAAGGTCGAACGCACGGCCCTGCAGAACGCCGCCGAGGTGGCGATCCTGCTTTTGACGACGGATTGCATTGTCGTCGAAGCGCCCAAGGCGAAGGACGATCACGCCGGCCATGGGCACGGGCCCGAAGGCATGGGTGGCATGGGCGGTATGGGTGGCATGGGCGGCATGGACGACATGATGTAACCCATGGCACGAGGACCGAGCGCGCATGAGAAAGAGATACTAAGGGTCTGGCATGAGCGATTTGGAAGTTGAACAAGCCGAGCTGCTGGCGACATACGTCGTGGTGAGCGAAGAGTCACTGACGGTTTCATTGTCGGATGGGCGGACGCTGGTGTTGCCGCTGGCGTGGTATCCGCGATTGAAGCATGGTACTCCAGCCGAGCGGAACAACTGGCGGCTAATCGGCGACGGTGACGGCATTTATTGGCCGGATCTAGACGAGGACCTCAGCGTGGAAGGATTTCTGGCTGGAAGAAAGTCGATGGAGTCCCCAAGCTCCCTGAAGAAATGGCTCGCCGATCGTTCGGCGACAGATCGCAAGAAGCGAAGGAAAACGGCATAGCCACGGTTTAAGAGCTTGGCGACCGGCATGGATTGGCTTGTTGCACGAAATCGACAAGAGGTAGGTCGATGGTTTTAGATTTGAAACAAGAGGACGTTAAGCCGATTCCTAATTTTGTCCTATCGGCTAGGCCTTGCGGATATTCGAGAACACAGAAACGCGAGACCAGACACACTTGCAAAGGGAAATGGTGAAACGTCCAAATAGGAATGGAGTCGGATTTACCCAATTGGTAGATCCAAATACAACCTATTCGGCGAAGTCAAGGAGAGGCGATTGATGGATTTTGAATGGGACTCGGCAAAAGCGGCGGCGAACCGCCGCAAACACCGTGTCTCATTTGAGGAAGGCCAAACGATTTTCGGTCCGGCGCAGCCCGAGATTTTTGAAGATGAAGCGCATTCCGATGATGAACTTCGTTTTGTCGCAATCGGGTTCTCGGAGAAATCGCGGCTGTTAACGGTGGCGTTTACTCGGCGCGAATCGACGATCCGAATCGTGAGCGTCCGCCGAGCGACCCCACGGGAGGCGAAACTTTATGCGAAAGCCAAGGGTCAAAAAGGTTAAGTTCAGCCCGGCGGAAATGGCGTACGATCTTCCGGCGGAACTGGATTTCAGAAAGCTCCGCTACGTCGGTCGCGGTGTTGAGTCGCTGCGAGATTGGAATCGCCGTCGTCGGCGGACGATCGAACTGGATCGTGACGTCGCCAGCGAATTTACCGATGCGGCCCAGGTGAACGAAGCGTTACGTTTGGTCAAGCGATTGCGCGAAGTCGGCCGGCACGGCCGGCGTAAAAGCGCGTGAATCGAATAGGATTGAACAGGAACCAGCAAGAGGATTGACTTATGAAACTTCGACCCCTGCAAGATCGTGTGATTGTGAAGCAATCGGAAGCCGAGGAGAAGACCGCCAGCGGGATTCTTTTGCCGGATACGGCCAAGGAAAAGCCGACCAAGGGGAAGGTTATTTCTGTCGGGCCGGGCAAACTTGATGATAAAGGGAAGCACATGGAATTGGCCGTGCGGAACGGCGACATCGTCTTCTACGGCAAATACAGCGGGACGGACGTGGAAGTAGATGGCGAGAAGTTCGTCATCCTCCGCGAGTCGGATATTTTGGGCGTGCTCGAGTAAAAAAATACGGCTCATCGATCATTTGGAATTGATCATTCAGCATTGGAGTTTGAAATGGCCACGAAGCAGATGAAATTTGATAGCGGCGCACGGGCGGAGATTGCCAGCGGATTATCGCAACTGGCTCGGGCAGTAAAGTCGACCCTCGGCCCGCGCGGGCGGAATGTGGTGTTGCAGAAATCGTTTGGCAGCCCTCGCATCACCAAGGACGGGGTGACCGTCTCCAAGGAGATCGAACTCCCTCAGCCGTTCGAAAATATGGGGGCGAAGCTGGTGAACATGGTCGCCAGCAAGACGAGCGATGTCGCCGGCGATGGGACGACCACGGCGACGGTTTTGGCCGAGGCGATTTATCTTGAAGGTTTGCGAATGGTGACGACGGGAGTGAATCCCGTGACCATTCAGCGAGGGATCGTGAAGGCGGCGGAAATCGCGGCGGAGGCGATCACCCAGCAGTCCAAGAAAGTGAAAGGCCGCGAGGATTACAAGCGCGTGGCCACGATCAGCGCCAACGGCGATGAAAAAATCGGCGATCTGATGGCCGACGCCATGGAAAAAGTCGGCAAGGAAGGCGTCATCACCGTGGATGAGGGCAAGAGCACCGAATCGGTTCTGGAATACACCGAGGGGATGCAGTTCGATAAAGGATATTTGTCCCCTTATTTCCTGACCAATAGCACCACGCTTGAAACGGTGATGGAAAACTGCCTGATTCTCCTGCACGAAAAGAAGATTGCGAATCTGGCGGAGTTGCTGCCGCTGCTGAATAAAGTGGCGACGGCGGGGCGTCCGCTGCTGATCATTGCCGAAGATGTCGAGGCGGAAGCGCTGGCGGCATTGGTCGTCAACAAACTGCGCGGCGTCCTTCAGGTGTGCGCCGTCAAGGCGCCGGGGTTCGGCGATCGACGCAAGGCGATGATGGGCGATCTGGCCGTCGTCGTCGGCGGGAAATTCATCAGCGAAGACCTCGGCCTGAAATTGGAAAATGTCGAAATGTCCGATCTCGGCTCGGCCAAGCGAATCGTCGTGGATAAGGACAATACGCTGATCGTGGAAGGCGCCGGCAAGCGCAAGGAAATCGACGCGCGGGCGGATCAGATTCGCAAGCAGATCGAATTGACGACCAGCGATTACGACCGCGAGAAATTGCAGGAACGCCTGGCGAAGTTGACCGGCGGGGTCGCCGTCATCAAGGCGGGCGCGGCTACCGAAACGGAGATGAAGGAGCGCAAGGACCTGATCGACGACGCCCTCCACGCCACCAAAGCGGCGGCGGAAGAAGGGATCGTTCCGGGCGGCGGGGTGGCGTTTTTGCGGGCGATCGAAGCCGTGGAAAATGGAAAGTCCAAGGCCCGCGGCGACGAAAAGCTTGGATTTGATATCGTCGCCTCCGCCCTTCGTTCGCCGGCGCGGCAGATCGCCGACAATGCGGGCGAGGACGGAGAGGTCATCGTCGCCGAGATTCTGAATAATAAAAATCCAGCCTGGGGATACGATGCCGCCAGCGGGGAATATGTGGATATGCTTAAAGCCGGCATTATCGATCCGACCAAAGTGGCTCGCACGGCGCTGCTGAATGCGGCAAGCGTGAGTGGACTGGCGCTGACGACGGAGGTCATGCTGACCGAATTGAAGGAGAAGAAAGGCGAGGAGGCCACGCCCGTTGTCGGGGCGGTGGTTTGAGGCCTTCTTCAGATCCGGCTGCCGATGAACGGCGAAAATTAGAATCCGCTGCCTAATTCACGCTACAATCGGGGGGTCGTGTCGGGACAGGCTTTCCGCAGGGAGCAAATATGCGATTTTCCGTGACGGTTGACCGGGACGAAGATGGCGTCTGGGTCAGCCAATGCCCGGCCATTCCAGGGTGCGTGAGCCAGGGACGGACCAAAGCCGAGGCGATGAAGAATATTCAGCGGGCAATAAAGTTGTGCCTGGAAGTGCGCGCAGAGCGCGGATTGCCGCTGACCGTCGAGACTCGTCAGGTCGAGGTGACGGTCTGATGGGTTCGGTTCTCCCTGTGCTTAGCGGCAAAGAGGTGGTCCGAATATTCGGGCGACTCGGCTGGCAGGTCGCAAGGCAGAAGGCAAGCCATATAATCCTGGTGAAGTCAGGCGAAATTGCCACTTTGTCGGTGCCGGACCATAAGGAAGTGGCTCGCGGAACACTGCGAAGCCTCATCCGTGACGCGAACCTAAGCGTTCATGACTTCCTCAAAGCGGCAAAGTAAAGGTCGATTTATGGCCTCTGCCAAGCGAGATTATTACGAAATTCTGGGAGTCACCCGGACCGCTGATGGAGAAGAAATCAAGCGCGCCTACCGGCGGCTGGCGATGAAATATCACCCCGACCGGACCAACGGGGACAAAACCGAGGCCGAGGCGCGGTTCAAGGAATGCTCCGAGGCCTACGAGATTTTGGGCGACGACGCCAAACGCCAGCGTTACGACCGATTCGGTCATCAGGGAGTAACGGGCCAGCACGATTTTTCGCACATGGACGTGACGGACATCTTTTCGATGTTCGACGAGATTTTCGGGGGAGCGTTCGGGGCGGGACGAGGCGCGCCGCGAAGCGGCGGCAGAGGCCGCGGACCGGTGCGCGGATACGACCTGGAAACGCGGGTGGAATTGACGTTGTCGGAAGTGGCCGGCGGAAGCGATAAAACATTGGAGTTCGAGCGGCAGGATCGCTGCGAACATTGCGCCGGAAGCGGCGCCAAGTCGGGAACCAGTCCGGTTGTGTGCGTGCAATGCGGCGGTCAGGGACGTGTGGCGCAGCAGGGTTTTGGCGGGATGTTCCGGATGGTGGTCGCCTGCCCCAATTGCCGAGGCCGGGGCAGCGTGATCCGCGAACATTGCCCGCAATGCGGCGGGAGCGGGCGGCAATTGCGCAAGCGCGCGGTCGTCGTGAAAATTCCCGCCGGCGTGCATGACGGACAAGCGGTCCGCGTCACCGGCGAGGGCGAAGCCGGCGAGAACGGCGCGCCGCCGGGCGATTTGCATGTGTACATCACGGTCAAGGAGCATCCGGTTTTCACGCGGCATAACAACGACCTGGTCTGCCAGGTGCCGATCTCGTTCACCGAAGCGGCGCTGGGCGCCGCCGTCGAGGTTCCGACGCTCAAGGGGAGCGAATCGCTCGATATTCCGGCGGGAACGCAGCACGGCGAGGTCTTCAAACTCAAGGGAAAGGGTTTGCCGGACGTGCGATCGTATCGCAACGGCGACGAGCTGGTTCAGATCGTCATCGAAGTGCCGCGAAAATTGAATGAGAGGCAGAAAGCGCTGCTGCGTGAACTGGCCGCGACGGAAGACGCCCGGCTCAAGCAGGAGCGCAAGGGATTTCTGGACAAGCTGAAAGATCTGATCAAGGGAGAGGAGAAGAAGTAAGCCCCGGAGTCGCGTTTTTTGCGATTTCGGCCTTTTTCCGAAGGAATAGACGATCATGAGCACAAGCCAACGACCATCGGAATCGAGCGCCGAGGAATCCGGCGAACTGGAGCGGATCAAGCTGGAGCGCGATGCTCTGCAGCAGGAGCGGGACAACTTGTTCGATCGGCTCGCCCGCGCGACCGCGGAATTTCAAAATGCGCGCCGACGTTTGGAAGGCGATAAAGAGGCGGCCGTCGCATTCGCCAACAGCTCGCTGATCACCAGTCTGCTGCCGGTGATCGACAATTTCGAGCGGGCGCTGTCCGTCGATCCCGCCAAGGCGGACGCGGCAACGATTTTGAAGGGAATGCAGATTGTTCACGATCAGTGGATGACGGTTTTAAAGAGCCAATTTGTGGAGACGATCGCGCCGCAGCCTGGGACGCCGTTTGATCCGGCGACCATGCAAGCGCTGATCCACCAGGATAACGACAAATATCCGGAGAACACCGTGACGCAACTGCTGCAAAACGGATATGCCCTGCACGGTCGGACGCTGCGTCCCGCGCAAGTGGCGGTCAGCAAATCCGCGAAATGAGGCCGCTTTCATGCCGACGTATGAGTATAAATGCGGCGCATGCGGGAACGAGTTTGAGAAATATCAGTCGATCACGTCATCGCCGATTCGTAAATGTCCCAAGTGTGGAAAGAGCCGGGTGAAGCGGCTGATCGGAACGGGCGCGGGCGTGATTTTCAAGGGGGCGGGATTTTACCAGACGGATTATCGCAGCGAATCGTATAAGACGGGCGCCAAGAACGACGGCGGCGGGGGGGAAACCGCCAAGACGGGCGGCGAATCGAAGCCGGCGACGGAAACCGCCAAGCCCGCCGCGGCGGCGGCGGGATCGACGGAAACCCCCGCGCCGGCCAAGCCCGCGGACCCCAAACCGGAGCCGGCGAGCAAAAGAAAATCCGCCAAGTAGTCCTTTATGCAATGCCCCATTTGCAAAAAAACGGCGGCATCCGCGGACGACCCGGTCGCGCCGAATCGGTTTTTCCCATTTTGCGGGGAACGATGCAAATTGATCGACCTGGGACGCTGGCTTGACGAGAAATATTGGATCGCCGCGGAAGAGCGCCGGGATTCGCAAAAGCGCGGTCCATCGGGGCCGGATTCCCAGCGGGGAAACGGTTAGTTGGAACGGGGGTTGTGGTACACTATAATCGCCGCCGATGTGTCCGCCGCCGCTTCGATGAGGGGATTGGCGTTTGAGGCGGCCGAGTCTGATGGGAAAGGAGCTTCTGTCCATGTCGGGCGAAGGTCGAGTAATCCATGGCGTCGATTGGCAGCAGACATTTCCTTTCATCCAGATTTTCAATTCCTTCCGCGTAGCCATTCATCTGTCCAAGCTGGCGCTGGGATTGGCGTTATTGCTCTCCGTCTGGATCGGTGGAGCGGTGCTGGATGGTATCTGGTTTCACAGCGCGCGAGCCTTGCCGGGCGAAATCGGCGCCTACAGCCAGATCGCCTCGAACGATTCCGGGCAATCGTTGACGCAGTGGCGGGACGAGACGCGCTCCCAAATTGAAGCGACTTACGCCGGGATGCTGGAAGATTATGGCGTCATTACGCCCGGGGACAACGAGGCGCCGGCGGATGAGTATCAGAGAGCGCTGGATACGGCGAAGAAGGGGGATTCGCTGGGCGACTTGGAAAAGAAGATCGCGGAGCGGCGGGATGCCGCGGTGAAGCAGGCGGATTCGGATTATGACACCGCTGTCCGGTCGGCGGACTCCAGGAACCTGGATCAGGTGAAACACGACGCCGCCACTGCCCGCGACGAGGCGAAGATGGCGGCGTTCGATCGCGCCAGGGCGGACGAGGAACAGGCCCAGGAGATTAATGGCGAAGGCCTCTTTTCCGCATTCTTTGGATATGAAATTCACCAGGTCTACCTGGTCGTGCAGGCGGTGGCGCACAACAACTGGGTCGCTCCCGACGGAGCGGTGGAGCATCTATTCAACTTCTTCACGGTCGGGCCGGTCTGGCTGATCTTCCATCACACGATATTTTTCGTCTTCTTCGGACTTTGGTTCCTGCTGATCTGGGCGCTGTTCGGCGGCGCCATCAGCCGCATCGCCGCCGTGCAGGTGGCGCGGGACGAGAAGATTTCCATTCGTCAGGCGATGAACTTCGCGGTAGGCAAACTCCTGTCGTTCGGCTCAGCCCCGGTGATTCCGGTGGCCATCGTCCTGGCGATCGGACTCATCCTCGCGGCGGCCGCGCTGCTCGGGAACATCCCCTTCGTCGGGCCTATTGCCATCGGCGCGTGTTTCGCCTTCGCATTGCTGGCGGGCTTCGTCATGACCCTGGTTCTGCTGGGGACGGCCGGCGGATTCAATTTGATGTATCCAACCATCGCGGTCGAGGGCTCCGACAGCTTTGACGCCATCAGCCGGAGCTTCAGCTATGTCTACGCGCGACCGTGGCGAATGCTGTTCTATTCGCTCGTCGCCCTGGTCTATGGGGCGGCCACTTATATTTTCGTGCACTGCTTCATCTATATCATGCTGGTGCTGGCCCATCATTTTGTGGGCATGGGGATCTTCACGCGGGCGGCCGATTCGCGGGATTTGTTGTCGGTGATGTGGCCCAGCCCGGTGACGACAGGCCGCGTCGCATATTCCGTCCACTATGACGCTCTGGGCCCCGGGCAATCCCTCGGGGCATTTTTCATCCATATCTGGGTGAGTTTGCTGGTGTCGTTTTTGGGAAGTTTTGCGATCAGCCTCTATTTTTCCGCCAACACGATCATTTATTACTTAATGCGTCAGGAAGTGGACAGCACGGAGATGGATGATGTTTACCTGGAGCAGTCGCCGGATGACCAGGATCCATCGATGCCGATGGGGATGGAACCGGTGCACGTGTCCGCGGCGGTGACGGTGATCAGCGCGACGGCGGAACCGCCCGCTGAGGAGCCGAAGGATTTGCCGCCTCCGGCCGCGCCCGAGCCGCCCAACGAGACGCCGGCTTCGTCCTAAATTCTCGCGGCGCTGCGGTATAATGGGATTTTGCCGCACCCGTAGCTCAATTGGACAGAGCATCGGTCTTCGGAACCGAGGGTTGGGGGTTCGACTCCCTCCGGGTGCGTTCAGGTCTGACAAGGACTTACGAACGCCCCTGTGTCGCCCAGCCACGGTTCCGTACTAAACTCCGTACTAAACTCACGCCCTGGTGAAAAAAACACCCCAGGGCCGCATAGCCAGAACTTGCGGTCGAGCCTTTTTTTCGAGGCTTCTTCGACTGGAGGTTTGGTATGTCCCGTCCGAACAAAATCTGGTTTCGCAAGGATATCGGCTGCTGGATGGTTACCCTCGGCGGAAAGAGAATCCGCCTTGCCGACGGGCGCGAGAACAAAAAACTGGCCCAGCAGAAGTTCCACGAACTGGCGGCAGAACAGCCCAAGGCGCCCGAAGCAGCTTCTGCTCGCGTTGCCGATGTCATCGAGGCTTTTCTCGCCTGGACGAAAATTCACCGCAGCGAAGAAACCAATCGCAATTACCTTTGGTTCGGCCAGGCATTTTCGGAACATTCCGGCTACCTGCCGGTTGCCGAACTGAAGCCCATCCACGTCACCCGCTGGGTGGACGGGAAGGGGTGGAACCAGACGACGCAGCGGAACGCCCGCCGCTCCATTCACCGGGCATTCTCCTGGGCGTGCGAGGAAGGGATACTCGCCCGCAACCCGCTGCAGGGGATGAAATGCCCGAGGGCGATGACCCGGACCCGCTTCATGACCGATGCGGAATTCCGATCGCTGATGAGGAATTCCGCCCTCGATTTCAAACTGTTGCTTTTTTCCCTCCAACAAACCGGCTGCCGGCCAAAAGAGGCGCAGACGCTTACATGGGATAAGGTGCGGGAAGATCGTTGGGTGCTTACGGATCACAAGACCGCCTACAAGGTGCAGAAGCCCCGCGTGATCTACCTGACGGCGCCCATGCGGAAGCTCATGGCGGTGCTGCGAAGCCGCAGCACCGGTCCGCATGTCTTTCTAAATCGACAGAAAAAGCCCTGGACTAACAATGCCAGCCACGTTTCGGGCGTGCTGCCGAACGCTTTCGTCAGCCGAATGGCCATTTCCGGACTGATGCCGGACTTACCATTGATGACGTTGTTGAGTGCCTGCCGCGTCACACCCAGCAGCTTTGCTCCATCGGTCACGGATAGCCCCGACGGTTCAAGGCACGCGCTCCGCACAATTCGTCCGGGATGGGCTGGGTTTTTCAGCATGTTCACCTCAAGGCAAAATCAATCCGCTTGCCGAGAAGATGCGCTACCTTAGCCATCGTGTTCAGCGTAATAGACGTGTTGTCCGGATCGAGCAGGCGGTCAATGCCCGTGCGGCTGGTCTTCAGGCGCTTTGCCATTTCGGCCTTGCTGATGTTTTGTTGACTCATGGCCTTTTCAAGCTCATGGGCAAGTTTGAACTTGATGGCCGATGCACGGCACTCTTCGAGAATGCCTTCATCTTCCAGAAAATCCTCAAACCGGGAACCCAAATGTTTCTTCTTCATAATGCCACCTACTTCAATTGATTCATTCGCTTCAACGCCAAGTCCAGTTCGTGCCTCGGTGTTTTCTGCGTCTTCTTCACGAAACCATGCAGCAACACCATCGTCCGTCCCTCAACGCAAAACATCACGCGGGCGATGCGGTCGCCCAGCCGTGATCGCACCTCCCACAGCCCGTTTCCCAAGCCTCCCACCAGCGGCTTGCCGATGGGCCAGCAATACTGAACCTTTAGCACGTCATCGCCGATGATCTTCCGCTCTTCCTTCGCCAGCGACAGAAGCCATTCCCGCACAGGCTCGTTTCCGTGATCCGTCCGGAAGAACAGGACTTCAAGCTTTTTCTCACTGTCTGCCATACTGTACCAAAAATTGTGCGCCTTGTCAACGCCGTCCCACGGACATTACCGGATGACCGGACCCTTTCAATCCCGAAAATGCGAGCACTCCCTAGATTCTGATCCGCTCGATTTCGTCCAGCGTAATTTCATCACTCGTCCGGTCATAAAGCTTCGTTGTGCGAGGCGATTCGTGAGCCGCAATCGTTTGGGCCTTCTCAATAGTGCCACCGTTCTCAAGATAATCCGTGATGCCGGTTGCCCGGAAGGTGTGGCAACAGGTACGCACCGGAAGCCCGGCTTTTCCGGCCCGACGGCGAATCATGTGCCATACATCCCTCCGGTTCATTTGCGTTGCCGTGAGGATATCCGTACGGCCATAAGCTGAGCGGAACAGGGGCGTCTTTCGTTCGCCGGCGATGCCGGCGGCCTGAAGATATACATCGAGATACTCTTCTGCCTTGTGGTGGGCCGGCACCTCATGGTGCTTTCCGCCTTTTTCGTGCAGCCTGAGCCACCATCGCTTTCCATTCTGCCAGTAGTCCTCGACATTCATACTGACGACCGCACTGACGCGGGCAAAGGAATAGACCATTGCACCAATCAATGCTCGATCCCGCTTCCCGACCATTGTTGTTGCATCGATTGAATCCAGCAGTTGCCTTGCCTGTTCGGCGGACAACACCAGCGTTTTACCTTTTTTGACGACGTGCCGTGGACCCCGCACCGATGCGGCAGGATTAAAGCGGAGCACTTGGCCGATCACCAACCAGTCCATCAGCATTTTGATTGCCGCCAGATGCTGTTTCACCGTCGGCGCCGAGCGAACCGTCATCAGCTGTTCGATGTACGTGGCAATGGCGATCGGTTCCAGGCTGTCCAGAGTCAGGCTGTTTGAATCGCACCAGTGCAAAAACCGTCCGACGGCAAAGGCGTAAGCTGCCCGTGTATTGGCGTTGCGAATATTGGCGGTGAAGAATTCGAGGAAGCGTCGGCTGGCATTTTCGCCCGCAGCCGTGATGATCGTCGGGAGACGAATCGCACCCATTGCAGAAATATCACGCGTGGCCATTACGACAAGATTCGATTCCACTTCTCCGCTACCCCCAGTTCGTAAGTCATAACGTCCTTTATGACTTACCAACAAGCACGATTCCGAACGGCCATATATATAATGAGTGGTTGTGTCTTTCCGGCCACAACGCGGAAGCGGCCATCACCATTCAATCGCTTCCACCACGACATCGCTTTTGTCGGCTTGAAGCGTTGCACTCTGATCCGACTCCGAAATCCAGGGAACCCGGTGACGGAATATCCCACCGAGTAAACTCGTCTGCTGGCGGGCAACCGCGTTCAAATTTCGTCCTTTGATTTTGATCGTCTCATCGCCGGCGTGAAGCGTGATGCCAGTGGATGGATCGAAATCGACCTTTTGAATCCAGCCGTACCCGATGGCGCGGATGTTGCCCGTCTTTTTTTTCAATTCCAGCATTTCCGCCCGATCCGTATTTCCCCTGAGGAAACCAAACGCACCCAGGTCTTCGGTTCCTTCCGAGTCAGAAGTACCCGTTGCTCCCGGGTTTTCGCCGAAGCGGGTCGCGTATTTTTGCATCGTAC
>Ga0181531_10001976_pt1 | contig 12870 bp, 10 predicted proteins | sample PEATcosm2014_Bin_38_FD_119743 | JGI IMG/M metagenome (GOLD analysis project Ga0181531, IMG submission 119743) | Peatland microbial communities from MTU Mesocosm Facility, Houghton, MI, USA - PEATcosm2014_Bin11_10_metaG | ecosystem: Environmental > Terrestrial > Soil > Wetlands > Peat | place... | reverse complement strand
CGAGAATGTCTCGGGTTCGAGCTTCACAGAGATCACCTGGAACGACAACTTGGTCACTGGCGGCGGCATCAGCGACGTCTTCCCTCTTCCTGCGTGGCAGGTCGGCAAAGGAATTCCGCCCTCGGTAAATCCGGGTGGGCGCATCGGCCGCGGCATTCCGGACATCGCCGGCTACGCAAACGGCTACCGCATCGTGCTGAATGGCGCCGCCGTCCAAGACGTCGTGGGCACAAGTGAAGTCGCGCCCTTATACGCGGGTCTGATTGCGATGGTCAACTCAGCGAATGGATTCCCTGCCGGCTACCTGAACCCCACTCTTTACAACTCGGGACGTTCCGCCATCGTCAACATCGACGACGGCGGCAGCAACGCCGTACGCCCCGCACCCGGCTACACAGCAGTGAAGGGCTGGAATGGGTGCACAGGTCTGGGCAGAGTGAACGGGAACGCTCTGCTCACCGCGATTCAGAATAGGGGCACCGGGTTCGGCGATGCTCTCGATATTTCGGCGACTTCATGGGGCCCTGATCGTCTGGATGTTTTCGTCAAAGGGACGGATAACGCGCTGTGGCATCAATTCTCGAACGGCGGCGGCTGGAGCGGATGGGAAAGCGCCGGCGGAGTGCTGGCATCGGCTCCCGCCGCGGTATCCTGGGGTCCCGATCGGCTGGATATCCTTGCCGTTGGAACCGACAGTGGATTGTGGCACCAAGCGTGGAACGGCAGCGCCTGGGTTGGCTGGGAAAACCTCGGAGGCGGGCTGGACTCCGGTCCCTGCGTGGTGTCCTGGGGTCCCAATCGTCTTGACGTTTTCGTCGTTGGAACGGACCGCGCCCTGTGGCACAAATACTGGAACGGAGACGGCACCGTCTGGAGTGAATGGGAAAGCCTCGGCGGACCGCTGTCGTCACAACCCTGCGCGGTGTCGTGGGGTCCGAACCGTCTGGATGTCTTTGCCCGAGGAACCGAGCGCGAACTGTGGCACCAGTTTTGGAACGGCACGGCCTGGAGTGGATGGCAAAATGTCGGCGGCGTCTTTTGGGGAGAGCCCAGTTGCGTGTCCTGGGGCCCGAACAGGCTCGACGTATTCGTGCGGGGGCCGCTCAACAGCGTATGGCACACGTACGGGAATGGCGACGCAGCGTTTGCCCCGTGGGAAAATCTGGCTGGCACCATCGCAGGGGTGCCTGTTCCGGTTTCCTGGGGCCCGAACCGCATCGACGTCTTTGCAACAGACCAGGAGCAGACCGTGTGGCACCTGTACTGGAATGGTGCGGCCTGGTCCGAATGGGAGGACCTCGGCGGCGCCCCGCTATACGCCCCCTGTTCGGTCAGCCGGGGCGCCAATCTCCTCGATGTCTTCGCGAAAGGCGCCGATGACGCGCTTCGCCACAACTTTTGGACCGGCAGCGCGTGGAGCGGGTGGCAGGACCTGGGTGGAGTCATCGCCGCCGTGGCAATGGCTGAGAGTGCCTGAAAGGGCAGTGCGGTGAGGTGGGTTTCCGGCCTGCCCCGCAGCTCATCAGTGTTATCTTAGCGCTTACGGCTGCCAACACGCTGCCCGATTGTCACTCGGCCTCTGCCGATTCCGCCATCCCCATCTGCGTCAGCCTATACCGCAGCGCATTGCGCGTCAACCCCAGCAACCGCGCAGCCTGGCTCTTATTCCCATCCGCCCGCCGCAGCGCCTCCCGAATCAGCTCGTGCTCGTACTGATCGAGCGTCACTCCATCCGGCAGAAATCGATCCGCCTGGTCCGCCTGCGCCCGGCTGCGCGGCGCCATTTCCAGCTTGATATCGGCCGCGTCCAACCGCTCCCCGGAGCACATCACCAGGCTCCGCTCGATCACGTTCTCCAGCTCCCGCACATTGCCCGGCCAATGATACGACATCAGCTTGGCGATCCCGGCGTCGGTCACGTCGCGCACCCGGTTTCCCGTGTCCGGCCCCAGCTTCGTCACGAAGTGCTGCGCCAGAAACGGAATGTCCTCCTTGCGCTCGCGCAGCGGCGGAATGTTCATCGGCACCACGTTCAGGCGGTAGTAGAGATCCTCGCGAAAGGTGCCCTGTTCGAGCGCGGCGCGCAAATCCTGATTGGTGGCCGCCACCACCCGCACGTCGATATGCCGCGTGACGTTGCTCCCCAGGCGCTCGAACTCGCGCTCCTGCAGCACGCGCAGCAGCTTCACCTGAATCGAAGCGGGCACGTCGCCGATCTCGTCCAGGAATACCGTGCCCGTATCGGCCTGTTCGAACTTGCCCGGCTTGGAGGTCATGGCGCCCGTGAAGGCCCCCTTCTCGTAGCCGAAAAGCTCGCTCTCCATCAGGTTTTCCGGGAGCGCCGTGCAGTTGATCTTCACCAGCGGCCGATCGCGGCGCGGCGAATGAAAGTGGATGGCGCGCGCGATCAGGTCCTTGCCCACTCCGCTTTCGCCCGCCAGCAGCACCGTGGCGCGCGTGGGCGCCACCCGGGTAATGACGGCGAACACTTCCTGCATCGCCGCGCTGCGGCCCACGATGTTGTCGAAGGCGTAACGCCGCCCCAGTTCTTCGCGAAGCTGCAGGTTCTCGTCGCGCAGCGCGCGCATCTCCAGCGCCTTCCCCACCACCGTCATCAGGTGATCGAGCGAGAAAGGTTTCAACAGGAAATCGGTGGCCCCGCTCTTCATCGCCGCCACCGCCGTCTCGATGGTGCCGAAAGCCGTCATGACGATGACTGGCGTCTGCGAGTTCTGGCGGCGGATGGAGGCCAGCAATTCCAGCCCGTCCATCTGCGGCAGGCGCAAATCCGTCAACACCAGATCGCAGCGGTCCGCAAGCTTCAGCCCTTCCTCGGCCGTGCGGGCCTTTTCTACTTCAAAACCCGCGGATGTCAGTTGGAGTTCCAGGACACGGCGCAGCTTCTCCTCGTCCTCCACCACCAGGATGCGTCTCTTCATGGGAACTGTGTCGCGTCTTTCATCTTAACGCCGCCGGCGTCACACGATCCAGGCAGAAAAAACCTTACACAAAATTTATCCCATAAATCTTGTATTTCCGCGAGAATTTTGATACCCTCTCTTAACCATTTAAAGTGCTTACGGTCTGAAACGATGGTTTTCGAGGGAGGGACCATCTCATGAACAAGCGTACCGCCACGGCGGTGCTTTCAAATTCACCCGAGACGTATCGCCAGATGCTGCTCGACAGGCGGGAACAAGTCGTCTCCGGCCTGGGGGTTAAATTCGACACCATCGCCAAAATGGGAAGGGTCGCCGAAGAGGATCAGGCGCAACTCTCGCATGACGAATTCGTTTCGCTGCGGTTGAACAGCCTGGATTACGGACAGCTTCGCCTGGTGGAGGAGGCCCTGGACCGTTTGCAATCGGGGGACTTCGGTGTCTGCCTCTCGTGCGAGCAGCCCATTCCGCTGAAGCGGTTGCAGGCCCTGCCCTGGGCGCGCTATTGCGTGCCGTGCCAGGAAGCCATCGGCGTGATACAGGAAGAAGATCGCGAGACCCGGCTGCGCCTATAGGGCGGGCTGCCCGGCGCCGCGGCCAATTTGACCTGACCGTTGCACTCCGTTACACTGAAGCGTCAGTTCATTTTTCGGGTTTACCCAGCAAACCAATAGCGGGAATTCTCCAACGGGCGGGACGGGCATGCAGCGACAAATCTTCACATCGGAATCCGTAACAGAGGGGCATCCAGACAAGATCGCGGACCAGATTTCGGACGCGGTATTGGATGCGGTCATGGCGCAAGATCCGCAAGGCCGAGTGGCCTGCGAGGTGCTGGTGACCACCGGCATCTGCGTAGTGGCGGGCGAAATCACCACCACTTGTTACGTGGATGTACCGAAGGTGGTGCGGCGGACCATCGAACACATCGGATACGCGGACGCGCTGTGGGGCTTCGACTGCAACACTTGCGGGGTACTGAACGCCATCCAGTCGCAATCGCCGGACATCGCCATGGGGGTGGATACGGGCGGCGCGGGCGACCAGGGCATGATGTTCGGCTACGCCTGCAATGAGACCGACGAACTGATGCCGCTGCCCATCATGCTGGCCCACAAGCTGGTGCGGCAGCTTTCCGAGGCGCGGCGGGCGGGCATTCTGGATTTCCTGCGTCCGGACGGCAAAAGCCAGGTGAGCGTGGAGTATGTCGACGGCGCACCCCGGCGCGTGGATGCGGTGGTGGTTTCCACGCAGCACAGCGACTCGGTTTCGATCGAGACGCTGCGGGCCGAAGTGAAGAAGCACATCATCGACCCGGTGGTTCCGCCAGACATGGTGGATTCGGGCACGCGCTATCACATCAATCCCACCGGCCGCTTCGTGATCGGCGGGCCGCACGGCGACACGGGTCTCACCGGGCGCAAGATCATCGTGGATACCTACGGCGGCATGGGGCGGCACGGCGGCGGCGCTTTCTCCGGCAAGGATCCCACCAAGGTGGACCGCTCGGCGTGCTACATGGCGCGCTATATCGCCAAGAACGTGGTGGCGGCGGGCCTGGCGAGCCGCTGCGAGGTGCAATTGGCGTATGCCATCGGGGTGGCTGAACCGGTGTCGGTGATGGCCAACACCTTTGGCACCGGCATCGTGCCGGAGGACCGCATTACCGCGTTGATCCGGGCGCATTTCCCGCTCACGCCGCGGGGCATCATCGATCACCTGAAGCTGCGGCGGCCCATCTACCGCCCCACGGCGGCATTTGGGCATTTCGGCCGCACCGAAGAGTCGTTTTCCTGGGAATCGACCGATAAGATGGAAGTGCTGCGCGAAGAAGCCGTGGCGCACGCCGCGGTCCGCTAGTTACCGAGCCGCGACCGTTAGGGAGCGGAAAAGAGGAAATCATGCCAACCGATATTCAAACGCAAGTTGCCTGTGACATCAAAGACATTTCGCTGGCGGACCTGGGGAAACGGCGCACGGAGTGGGCGGCGCAGTCCATGCCGGTGCTGCAGACCATCCGCAAGCAGTTCATCAAGAACCAGCCACTGGCCGGCAAACGCGTGTCCGCCTGCCTGCACGTGACCAGCGAAACCGCCAACCTGATGATCGCCTTGCGCGATGGCGGCGCGTCGGTGGTCCTGTGCGCTTCGAACCCCTTATCCACGCAGGATGACGTGGCCGCCACGCTGGTGCACGACTACGGCATTCCGGTATACGCCATCAAGGGCGAGAACAACGACGTCTACTACCAGCACCTGACGGCGGCGGCCGAACATGCCCCGCACATTACCATGGACGACGGCGCGGACCTGGTCTCGCTGCTGCACAGCAAGAGGCAGGATCTGGCAACCAACATCGTGGGCGGGACCGAAGAGACCACCACCGGCGTGATCCGGCTGCGCGCCATGGCGAAGGACGGCGTGCTGAAATATCCGATCGTGGCGGTGAACGATGCGCTGACCAAGCACCTGTTCGACAATCGCTACGGGACCGGCCAGAGCACCCTCGACGGCATCATCCGCGCCACCAACATCTTGCTGGCCGGGCTGAACTTGGTGGTGGCCGGATATGGCTGGTGCGGCCGCGGCGTGGCCATGCGGGCGCGCGGGCTGGGCGCCAACGTGATCGTCACCGAGGTGGATCCCACCAAGGCTATCGAAGCGGTGATGGACGGCTACCGGGTGATGTCGATGGCGGAAGCCGCCGTGATTGGCGATATCTTCGTGACCGTCACGGGCAACAAGCACGTGATCGCCCGTGATCATTTCGAGCGCATGAAGAGCGGGGCGATCCTTTGCAACTCGGGACACTTCAACGTGGAGATCGACCTGGAGGCGCTGGGCCGGATCAGTTCTTCGCACCGGCAGACGCGCGAGTTCGTGGAGGAGTACGCGTTCCGCGATGGGCGCAAGTTAAATGTGCTCGCGGACGGCCGCTTGATCAATCTATCGGCCGCCGAGGGGCATCCGGCTTCAGTGATGGATATGAGCTTCGCCAACCAGGCGCTATCGGCCGAGTATATGGTGAAGAATCACAGCCAGCTTGAAAACCGCGTCTATGCGGTGCCGGAAGACCTGGACAAGCAAGTCGCGCGCATGAAGCTGGAGTCGATGGGGGTGAAGATCGACCGGCTGACGGCTGAGCAGGAACACTATTTGGCGAGCTGGTCGGAAGGCACGTAAGGTCGGACGGGCGCCCGCGGGCCCATTGTCTATTGGCTGATGCGGCCCGGGGAATTGTCGCGGCCGCTACTCTATCTGGATGTGCGTAAGCCGCCAGCCGTCGTCGTAAAGCTGGAAGTCGGCCCGCCCTTTTCGCATGTCCGTGGGAACAAGGCCCGGAAAGTTTTTCGCATCGGGCGCGGCGGCCCATTCCCAATCGAACTCCGCCTCCGACTCCTTGCCGGCGGGATCGGCGGTGATGCCGGTTACCTGGTTCACGCGCCTTTGCGCGAGAACGACCGAATAGACAACGCCCTTGGCCGCATGGCAGGGTTCGCCATGGCCGAACGTCGTCCAGCATCCGCTACCCATAAAGAAGGTTGCGCCGTTCGGCAAATTTTCCTTGGTCGCAACCCAGTTCCTCGAGAGAGCCTTGCCCTTGGCAGTCAGCTCCGTGATGAACTCTTTGTTCCAGTAGCCTTCCTTCTGCCCGCTTTCGCGGATGGTCAAGATGCCACGATCTTTGAGGGTCTGGAACGGGTAAGTTGGGTTCCAGTCGTTCATGTTGCGCCAGTCCCACCATAAGTTGCCCACGGGGACCTTGAGCTCCATGATGGAGGCAAATTCCTTGTGCTTCTCGATGAGGCCAGCGGCGCGGGAACGCGAAAGGTCCCTGGAACAGCCAGCTAACGCCACCGTCAGCAGGGTGACGCAAATGAGGAGTCTGTTAACTGCCCGTCGAGACATCATCGGGTTTCTCCTTTTCGGCATCGCAGGCGTCCTCGCCGCGCAATTGGCGGGCGGTATCGTGTCAGAATGGTGATTTGCCGAACGGCCAAGACCCTTCGAGATTAAAGCATCTGGGTCTGAGGCTGGCTGAAAATTCCCTGAAGCGGTCCTGAATTTGTTCTGAATCGATATGCAGACGGAAAACCGCCGCGCCGTGATTCACTTCGGCGAGTTCCAACTCGATCCGCAACTCCGCGCGCTGGCGCGCGCCGGCGAAGCTCTAAAGCTTCCCGCCAAGCCTTTTGCCACCCTCGAGTTCCTCATTGAAAACCGCTACCGGGTGGTCTCCAAGTCCGAACTGCTCGAAGCCGTTTGGCGCGGCCGGCAGGAAATCAACACCGTTGAGCAGGCCGTTCGCAAGATCCGCCAGGTCCTCGACGACGACTCCGAACAGCCCCGATTCGTGCAAACCGTCGTCGGCCAGGGTTACCGCTTCGTTGCCGAGGTGGATTACCCGGCAGCGGCCACGCCGGCCAAGAATACGCGTGCGCCGAGCCGCCGCCACCTGTTGGTGGCCGCGGGCGTGGCTGCGCCTATCGTGGGCGTGGCGGCGTTCACAGCTTTCCGTGCTCTGCAGCACTCAGGGAGCGTCGCGCGAGTCGCCGCCAACGGGACCAGTTTGGTCGCCATGAATGCCGCCGGGCGCATTCTCTGGACGTACGACGCCTTTCCTGAGCCATTAGCCGATGCGGCCCCCGAAGACGCCGGCTGGCGCACGCAGATCGTCGACCTGGATGGCGACGGCGCGCCGGAAGTCCTGCTGGTGGCAGCCTTTTCCTCCGCGCCGGACTGGCCCCGCAAAATCTTTTGCTTTTCCTCGGCCGGCAAGCTGCTGTGGGAATACGGGTTGGACTTCAATCCGCAGTTTCGGCGTCCGGATCTGAACGGCCCATGGCGTATCACGGACGCAATCGTTGTGCCTGGAAAGGCCTCGTCCGCCGTATGGCTGTCGGCCTCGCACCAAACCTGGTGGCCGGCATTCGTAGCCCGGCTCTCATCCGACGGCAAGCCCGAAATCCGCTACGTGAGTTCGGGCGCGATCTATCGGATCAAGGCGCTCCGCAACCCCATCGGTTCCTACATCCTCGCCGCGGGCGTCAACAACGAGTACCGGCAGGCCGCGCTGGCGGTTCTGCGCCAGACCGGCTCACCCGCGGCATCGCCCCAAACTCCCGGCTCGGAGTATGAATGCGTCTCGGGATGCGCGGCTGGGCGGCCGTATCGATTCATCCTGTTGCCACGCTCGGAGATCTGCGATGCAAGTGACCGGCCTTATAACGAGGCGCACCGCATCCATGATCGCGCGCCTGGCTTCTCCGTGGACGTGGATGAAACGGCGGGGCGCGACCCGCAAGGCGCCTTCTACGAGTTCACCGCCGATCTGGAGCCCCAGCGCGTGGCGTACGGCAGCAACTACCGGGCAGGCCACGAAAGGCTCGAAAAAGAGGGACGTATCCGCCACGCCTACAAAGACTGCCCCGAAAAAACGACCAAAGCGGTGGTTCGAATCTGCGACGAGCGCGACGCGTGGCGCAGCGTGACGATCCCGCGTCTGCGCCCCTATGCATAGCGGCCTTCAACCCGCCCTTCGCCGCCCATAACTTCACCATATCGACGAGGGCGGATGGTTCCTGGCGCCGGTAGAGGCGCGAATCCGTGGAACAGTACTCGTTCCGCGATGGGCGCAAGCTCAAATGTGCTGGGCGACGGCCGCCTTTTCCTGCCGAGTATAATGTGGGGAATCACAGCCAGCCTGAAAACCGGGTGTACGCGGTGCCGGAAGACCTGGACAAGCAGGACGCGCGCTTGAAGCTGGAGTCCATGGGCGTGAAGATCGACCGGCTCACTGCCGAGCAGGAACACTATCTGGCAAGCTGGTCGGGAGGCACGTAGGAAGCTTTCAGCTTTCAGCTTACTCCAGCGATGCCGAAAGCTTGCGCAAACGAGCCAGATTGGCGAGTATCATAGGTTCGCCCTTTACCTCAGCGAGTGGGCCCAGTTGATCCTCGATATACTGCCAATCGAGCCGGCCTTGCCGAAGGGCCACGCCCTCCGCATCCCGGATATCCAACGGCCGCGATGCGAATAACTTGAGCACAATTAAATCCTCGGCCGAGCAAGTCCGGATATCGAGACCGGGGCCGAAAGAAAACACTGTGGCCCGGCTGACCACGCGTTCTTCGAACGGCAGGGCGCCCAGGGAGACGTCGATTCCTACTCCATTCGGTGTCTTCAGCAGGAGGACGCGATGGCGGCCAGCGAACTCCCGGGAGTCTTTGATGCGCGCCGGATAGGCGGCGAGCAGCCCGTCGATAAACCTGCCTTCACCGCCAAAACCGGCCAGCACGGTGACATCGACATCCAGCGTCGCGCGAGGTTCGCCCCATCTTTGCACCGCCAGCCCGCCGATGCAGCAGGAGCGCCAGCCTTGGCCGTCGCAGAAGGCCTGCAATTCCCTGGCCGCCTCGAACAGATCGATCATCGGGGCAGCTTAGCGAACCACTCCTGCATCTCGACCATTCCCGAGGAGGGTCGGAGCGGCGAGGTCCGCAGCGCCTGATTGAAAGCGCCTTCCAGCAGCGATAGTACTTTCAAGTTGTCGGCCTCCTGGATCTCCCGGTGGCGAATGGCATCGAGCTTTGGTCCCGCTTCTTTCCAGGTCTCAACCCACCGCCGGATCATCTCCCGATCTTCCATACTTCGATTATCGACCAGCGGGGCACGGTCCGGCTATACTCATTAGCATTCGTCATGGATGGTGCCAAGACATATAAGACCGAAATCGTGATTGCGAAGCCTATGGAGCCACTGCCGCGGACGTGCCAACTGCCGGCGACGAGACCTGATAGGTCGAGAGGGCGCCTGATTTCTGCAGGAACACCTCCGCCGAACCTAGGCAGGCAGGGGCCACGCCTTGGGCGCCGGTTGGATTATTCGGCGTGATCAGGGGAATGAACTCCTCGCGTCCCGACTTGGTGTCTGGGTTGACATTGAAAACCAACGAAGCCATCGCGCCGGGACTCAGATTCACCTGTTGCGTGGGCCCCACTGCAGTACCGGCGGCATTCGTGAAACTCAAGAGCGCGACGCACGGGCTGTCCGGAGGCGCCAGCGCGTTAATCTGCATGCTCTGGCCGCGAACCGCGCCTTGGGGCACGAATGAAGGGGGACCGGTGATAGAGGAAGCCGGGGGAACGGGAATTCCCGGATAGAACACCGACCCGACTCCGTCGCTGGTGGTATAAACCTCCGCGCTCCCTGACAGACTTCCCAGCGGTGTGCCGGCGACCGCGGTCACCACGGGCTGTAGCTCAATACGTCCGGAGGAGATCAGGGTGCTGGCGTTCAAATCGAGTGAAGCCGACTGGCCGGGATTCAGGCTCACCATCTGGGTTGGACCCACCATGACGCCCGCGCTGTTTTGGAATCCAAGTTGGGCCTCGACCGGAACGCCCGGCGGCACGCTCACCGGCCCCTCGATCACTGTAATCCGCAAGGTTTGCGTGGGGTCTAGCCCGACAGGGGGATAGAGCAAATAAGGCGGCAAATAAGGCGAGACGCCCGCTGGGCCTCCCATGGTGATGAAGCCGGGCGGCACGGGCGGGAGTCCGGTGTCTCCGAATATGCCCACCAAACCGCCAGTCGAAGAGAAATACCTGGTAAACGAGGGGTCGCCCGCCACGTATATTTCCGTGTCCGGACCGAACACAAAGTCCCCTTGACCGGCAGTGGAATACGAAATGGAAAAGCTGATCGGTACGCCGCTCACAGGGTTGTACTCGAAAATGCTATAGGAATATTCCGAGGTTGGGCTATTTGGGATGGGAATCAAGTAATCCACGTAGAGGTTTCCACTGGGACCGATGTGAATGCCCTTTGGAAAGGCGGCGGAAGCGCCGGTCCCCAGTGCGGGGACAAGCTCGAACATAATGCCCAAATCGCCGAAGGTGCATTGCAGTACACTCCGCGATATCTCGTCCGTCACATAAATGCCGTCTTGACCGACCGCCACATCAACCGGTTGGCAGGCCTCGCCAGTAGTAGCATTGGTGCAACTGGCCGAGACCACGGGAAAGCCGGTGCTCCCATCGAACGCGCGGATAAAGCCGGCATTATCGGCCATGAAAAGGTTTACGCCGGCGGGATCGAACGTAATGCCGAAGGGACATGCATCACCGGCGATGGGTTGAACAAACGTTCCGAGCGACATTCCGTTCGAGGGGTTGAAGTACAGCACCGACTTGTTGAAGCAATCCGCTACATACAAATTCCCGTCGGGGCCTATGGCCAGCCCTTCCGACGATAACAGACCGCCGGTAAAGGTTAGTTTGTATGCCCCGGTATATTGGCTGTACGACCATACCTGGCCGGCGTAGGTGGCTGTTCCATTGCTGACGAAAATGTCGCCCCGTGCTGCCGACGGCGACAGGCAAGACAGAAGCACGACCAGCGTGAGCGGCAACGCCCACCTTTCGCAAATACGTAAATACGATTTGTACATGGTTTTCTCCTCCAACTCAGAAGCCTATGGCGCCACCGTCGCGGACGTGCCAACGGCCGGCGAAGAGATCTGATAGGTCGAGATGGCGCCCGACTTCTGCAGAAATACCTCCGCCGAACCCAGGCAGGCAGGGGCCACGCCTTGAGCGCCAGTCGGATTATTCGGCGTGACCTGCGGAACGAACTCCTCGCGGCCCGACTTCGTGTCTGGGTTGACATTGAAAACCAACGAAGTCATGGTTCCGGGACTCAGATTCACCTGTTGCGTAGGCCCGACCGCAGTGCCGCTGGCATTCGTAAAACTCAGCATCGCGACGCACGGGCTGTCCGGCGGCGCCGACACATTAATTTGCATGCTCTGGCCGCGAACCGCGCCTTGCGGCGCGAATGACGGGGGACCCGTGATATCGGACACCGCTGGAACGGGAATACCCGGATAGAACACCGAGCCAACTCCGTCGCTGGTGGTGTAGATCTCCGCGCTCCCCGATAGACTACCCAGCGTGGTGCCCGCCACAACCGTAACGACGGGCTGCAGTTGTATCCGTCCGGAGGATATCAGGGTGCTGGCGTTCAAATCGAGGGAGGCGCTCTGGCCGGGATTCAAGTTCACCATCTGGGTCGGACCCACCATGACGCCCTCGCTGTTCTGGAATCCCAGTTGGGCCTGAACCGGAACGCCTGGCGGCACGCGCACCGGTCCGTCGATTACGGTAAGGCGCAACGTCTGCGGAGCGGTTACGTCGACGGGGTTGTAGAGCAAATAAGACGAGAAGGCCCCTGGGCCGAACACGATGAAGCCCGTCTGCGCGTCGGCGAGTCCGGTGCTGTTTCCAAAGCTGTTCAGGAGATAGCCGGTTGAGGAGCTGAATTTGAAGAGTTGGTTCTCGCCTGCCGTGTAGATTTGCTGATCCGGCCCGAAAGCAAAGTCGACGGAGCCCGTATCTTGAGTCCCAATGCCGACTGCGTCGCCGCTGCTGTTAAACTGATTAACCTGATAAGAAGTCGTGAACATGTACTGGATTTCAGAGATCCCCGCGTAGACTACGTAGAGATTCCCATTAGGGCCGAAATGCAGGCCCCACGGAAGAGTATTATCCACGTAGGGGATAAAGACGCCCATGAAGGCGAAGGTGCTGCCGTTGAATTCCAGTACGGAGTCCGAGACCTGGTCCGACACGAAGAGGTTGCCGCCAAAACCAAAGGCTAAACCGAACGGGTAGCAGGCCCCGCCGGCGGGAGTGCCGCAAGTGAACGTACCCATGGGGGCGCCCGTGCTTCCGTTGAACTGCCGGATCACGCCGGCGCCATCGGCCATGTAGAGGTTGTTATCCGGACCGAACGTAATGCCGTTCGGTTTGGAAGAACTATTAGGGGCGACGAATGTGCCGATCAACACTCCGCTGGACGGGTTGAAGCGCAGCACCGCGCCAGTGCCGCCATCGGCCACATACAGATTCCCGTCCGGCCCTATGGCCACT
>Ga0181531_10001974_pt1 | contig 12875 bp, 9 predicted proteins | sample PEATcosm2014_Bin_38_FD_119743 | JGI IMG/M metagenome (GOLD analysis project Ga0181531, IMG submission 119743) | Peatland microbial communities from MTU Mesocosm Facility, Houghton, MI, USA - PEATcosm2014_Bin11_10_metaG | ecosystem: Environmental > Terrestrial > Soil > Wetlands > Peat | place... | reverse complement strand
TTTTGCTTCCGCCACCACTTCATTCAGATAAGCGCGGTATTCGCAATTGGGCATTTGGCCCGTAAGTTTTTCCAGTTGGACCAGTTTGAGAAAACCGCCGCGGAAGGCGGCTTCCTCCGGACAGCCAATCTTGATGCCGGCCCGTTTCTCAATCGCCTGCACGTAAGCCGCCGCATCGTGCAGGCTGCTGCTGGTGCCGGCGTCCAGCCAGGCAAACCCGCGGCTGAGCCGGTGGACATGCAGTTGCCCGCGCTTCAGATACACGACGTTCAGGTCAGAGATTTCCAACTCACCGCGCGCGGAGGGTTTCAGCGATTTGGCCAGGGCCACCACCTGGTCGTCGTAAAGATAGAGCCCGGGCACGGCGTAGTCGCTCTTCGGTTGCTTCGGTTTTTCCTCGATGGAAATGGCCCGGCCTTCGCCATCAAATTCAACCACCCCATAACGTTCCGGGTCGTTGACGTGATAACCAAAAATCATGGCGCCACTCTTGAATTCGGCAATCTTGCGATAAAACACGTCACTGCCGTAAAAAATATTATCCCCCAGAATCAGGGCAACGTTGTCCCCGCCGATAAACGATTCGGCGATCAGAAAGGCCTGGGCAATCCCCTCGGGCTTCGGTTGCTCGCGGTATTCAATGGCAATCCCAAACCGGCTGCCGTCACCCAGCATTTGCCTGAAGCGCGGCAGATCGTGCGGCGTGGAAATGAGGCACACTTCGCGAATCCCACCTTCGATGAGCGTCGTCAGCGGGTAATACACCATCGGCTTGTCATAGACCGGTTGGAGCTGTTTGCTCGCCACCAGCGTCAGCGGATAAAGCCTCGACCCGGCGCCGCCAGCGAGAATGATGCCTTTCATTGGTCCAAACCTAGTGATTTTCCGGTGCTGTGAAAAGTCGAAGTTCGCGAACAAAAAACTGCGTTCCCGATGAACGCAGTCGTGACGTGAAAGTCCATCCTCAACCCGCCACCGCGCCCGCCGCGGCGGCTTTCTGGTTGAAAACCAGCTTGTCAGTTCCCATCGTGACGAGGATCGCTTCGCCCTCGTGCAGGCTGCCCTTGAGAATTTCCTCGGCCAACGGGTCTTCGAGGAAACGCTCCACCGACCGGCGCATGGGACGGGCGCCGTACTGCGGATCGTACCCTTTCTCGACCAGAAAATCCTTGGCCGTGGCGTCCAGTTCGAGCTTGAGGTTTTTGTGGCGCAGCCGTTCCAAAACCTTGTTGACCTCCAGATCCAGAATCTGGATGAGGTCGGGCTTGGTGAACGACCGGAAAACAATCACGTCGTCGAGCCGGTTCAGGAACTCGGGCCGGAAGGTCTTCTTCGATTCGTCGAGGATTTTCTCGCGCATCTTCTCGTAGCTGCTCTCGTCGGTGATGGGTGAAAAGCCGAGCGTGGACTGCCGGCGGATCAAATCCGAGCCGACATTCGAGGTCATCAACACGATGGTGTTTCGGAAATTAACCACACGGCCCACGTTGTCCGTCAGCTTCCCCTCTTCGAGAATCTGCAACAGCATGTTCCATACGTCCGGATGTGCCTTTTCGATCTCGTCGAACAGCACGACGGAATAGGGATTGCGCCGCACCTTTTCGGTGAGCTGGCCGCCCTCCTCGTAACCGACGTAACCGGGCGGCGACCCGATGAGCCGCGAGACGTTGAACTTTTCCATGTATTCGCTCATGTCGAGATGCACGAGCGACTTCGAATCGCCGAACATCTGTTCGGCCATGGTCTTGGCCAGCAGGGTCTTGCCCACGCCGGTCGGGCCGAGCAACAGGAACGTGCCAATGGGACGGCGCGGGTCCTTCAAATCCGCGCGCGACCGGCGCAGCGCCTTGCAAATCGCGGATACGCCTTCACGCTGGCCGATGACAACCTTCTCCATCTCCTGCTCAACGGTCAGCAACCGTTGCATCTCACCCTGCTCCATGCGTTGCAGCGGAATCCCCGTCCACTTCGAAACAATATGTAAAATGTCTTCCTCGTCCACGACCACATGTTTTTCCTCGCGCGCGGCGCGCCAGTCGCGCAACTGGGCCTCCAGTTTTTCCTTGGCCTGCTTTTCCTTGTCGCGCATCTGGGCCGCACCCTCGAAATCCTGGTTTTTGATGGCCCGTTCCTTCTTTGTCTTGATCTCTTCGATCTCGGCCTCCATCGCCTTGATTTCGGGCGGGCGCGTCATCGTGCCGATGCGCGCGCGGGAACCGGCCTCGTCCAGCACGTCAATCGCCTTGTCCGGCAGGAACCGGTCGGTGATGTAACGGTCGGAAAGCTTCACGGAAGCCTCCACGGCCTTGTCCGTAAACTCGGCCTTGTGGTGCTCCTCGTATTTGTGCCGGAGCCCCTTCAAAATCAGAATCGCTTCGTCAATGGAAGGCGCCTCGACCTTCACCGCCTGAAAGCGGCGTTCGAGCGCGGCGTCCTTCTCGATGTATTTGCGGTATTCGTTGAGCGTGGTCGCCCCGACGCATTGCATCTCACCCCGGCTTAACGCCGGCTTGATGATGTTCGAAGCGTCCATCGTGCCTTCCGCCGAACCGGCGCCCACGATGGTATGCAACTCGTCAATGAACAGAATGACGTTTTTCGCGCGCCGGATTTCATCCATCACCGCCTTGATGCGCTCTTCAAACTGGCCGCGGTATTTGGTGCCCGCCACCATGAGCGCCAGATCGAGGGTAACGACCCGCTTGTCGCGCAACAGCTCCGGCACATTGCCCTTGGCGATTTCCTGCGCCAATCCCTCGACGATGGCCGTCTTGCCAACGCCGGCTTCGCCAAGCAATACCGGATTGTTTTTCGTGCGACGGCAAAGAATCTGGATGACGCGCTCGATCTCCTCCTTGCGCCCGATCACCGGATCCATGTCGCCCTTGCGCGCAATTTCCGTGAGGTCACGTCCGAATGCCTTGAGGGCGGGTGTTTTGACTTCACCCTTCTTCTCCACCGGCCCTTTCTCGCCGGCCTCGGGGATGGACGATTCCTCACCCGTGAAATTGGGATCCAGTTCCTTCAAAATTTCCTGACGCGTCTGCTCGATGTCCACGTCGAGGCTCCGCAGGATTTGCGCGGCCACGCCGTCGCCTTCCCGCAGCAGGCCGAGCAGAATGTGCTCCGTGCCGATGTAGGTGTGATTGAGGTTTTTGGCCTCCCGTTTGGCCAGGTCCAATACCTTCTTGACGCGCGGCGTGTAGGGAATGTTGCCGATCATCTTTTGGTCCGGGCCGGTCCCCACCCGTTTCTCGACTTCCATGCGGACGGTTTCGAGGTCGAGGCCCATTTTCTGAAGGACATTCACCGCCACGCCCTGGCCCAATTTAATCAGGCCGAGCAATAAATGCTCGGTGCCGAGGAAGTTGTGATTAAACCGGTCAGCTTCCTTCCGCGCCAGCGCCAGCACCTGTTGTGCGCGCGGCGTAAAATTGCTCATAGCCTCATCGCTCATACTCGCCTTATATTGCTATAAATTCGCGGGTTTGTCCAATCCCGACCCGCCCTTTTTTGCGTTTGGCCGGCTGACGTGTTTCAACCGGTCACGCAGCATGTCTGCACGTAGCAAGTCGCGTTCCTCGGCCGACAGTTTATCGGAAAATTGTTTCTGCAAATGCGCCGGCTGCGTCACGATGAACAGCTCATCCACCGCCGAACGTTCCTCGGCCGGGAACAGCCCCAAATCCACGCCCAACCGCATCAAGGACAGCAAATTCATGGTTTCCTTCGACGAAATGCTGTGCGCATTCGCCAGAATGCCATAGGCGCGACCAATATGGTTGAAGACCACTTTCGGCTTCTTCTCCAGCAGGGTTTGCCGCGCATTCTCCTCGTGCTCGATGATTTGGGACAAAACCTTGTCCAGCCGCTCAACAATGGTCGACTCGCTTTCACCGAGCGTCATTTGATTGGAAACCTGAAAGACATTGCCGAGCGCCTCCGTCCCCTCGCCATAAAGCCCGCGCACAGCCAGACCGAGCTTGTTGACGGATTGAATGATGGGATTGATCTGTTCGGCCAGGACCAGGCCCGGCAGATGCAGCATCGCGCTCACCCGCACGGCCGTGCCCAGATTTGTCGGGCAGGCCGTCAAATAACCCAGGTCGTTGTTGAACGCGTAATCGAGTTTTTTCTCCAGCTCGGAATCCAGATGGTCAATCGCACTCCACGCCTGCCGCAACTGCAGGCCCGGGCGCAGCGCCTGCATCCGCAAGTGGTCCTCCTCATTGATCATCACGCAGAAACTTTCCTCGCGGTTGAAAACCAGGCCGCTGCCCGAACCTTTCGCGGCGTGCTCGCGGCTGATCAGATGGCGTTCCACCAGGATTTGTTTGTCGAGCGCGGTAAGATTGTCCATCACGTCGGAAAAGGCATCCTTCATTTCCGGCAGGCTTTCCACCGCCGGCCGGATCGTCTCCAGCACCTTCAGCCGCTCCGGCTTTTTGGCCCAGCCGGGAAACGCCGCGTCCTTCAAATTGCGCGCCAGCCGGACCCGGCTGGACATCACAATCCGGTCATGCGGACCATGTCGGCGTGCCGTTTCGGCGGGAGAAATGAGAAATTCGTCCAATTTCATTTGTGTCGTTTCCGATCAAGTCACGCTCAAACCCGTCCCGCGCGGCGTCACCTGCTTGATTTCATCGCGCAACTGGGCGGCCTGTTCAAAATTTTCGTCCTCGATGGCCTTGGCCAGTTTCTTTTGCAGCAATTTGAGGCGATCGGACTGTTCGCGGGTTGCGCGCAGTGCCTCCGGCACCTTGCCCGCATGGTGGGTGCCCTTGTGCATCGACTTGAGCAAACCCTCCAAGCCCTCGGCAAAAGTCTTGTAACATTCCGAACACCCGAGCCGGCCCGATTTCTTGAAATCCGCCTGCGAAAAACCACAGCGCGGGCATTTCGTCTCCACCCCGCCGGCGGACTGCTCGATTTCCTGCGACGCCCCCAGGCCGAGCATCAAATCCGCGGGCGCAAAGGACGGATCGTTCACGCCCTTGGCCTTGGCACATTCCTCGCACAAATCCAGCTTCTGCGCCTTGTCACCCACGATCTGGGTGATATGCACCGTCGCCGGCTTTTCCTTGCAAATGGAGCACAACATGGTTCCGTCAAATGCTAATTGGTTAAACTGTCACACCGCGGCGTTCAATGACGCCATCCAATAATACACCGGATTTTCATTCGCGTCACTTGTATATCGGCTCACCGGAGTTCTTCGTCAAGGTGCGGTACTCCTCCTCCAGCTTGCGCGTGATCGGGCCCGGTTTGCCCGTGCCAATGACCCGGCCGTCAATCTTCACCACCGGAACGATTTCCGCGCCCGTACCCGTCAGAAAACACTCGTCCGCGTTGAACAAATCGTAGCGCGTCAGGTTGGGTTCGGACACCGTCAACCCCTCCTCCTCGGCCAGTTCCATGACCACCCCCCTGGTGATGCCGTACAGCGCGCCCGCCGAGAGGGGGGGCGTGAGCAGCGCGCCCTTTTTCACGATGAACAAATTGTCGCCGGTGCATTCGGCCACAAAGCCTTCCGCGTTCAGCATCACCGCCTCCTCGCAACCGGCGTGGTTCGCCTCGATTTTGGCGAGAATGTTGTTGAGGTAATTCAGCGACTTGATGGCCGGGTTTAGCGCGCTGTGCAAATTGCGCATCGTCGGCACGGTGACGATTTCCATGCCCTTCTGATAAAACGCCGGCGGATACAGCTGGATTTTGTCCGCGATGATGATGACCGATGGATTTTTGCAGCGGTTCGGATTCAAACCGAGCGTGCCGATGCCGCGCGTCACCACCAGCCGGATGTAACCGTCGTGGATTTTATTTTTCCGGCAGGCCTCGACCACCGCGCGCATGAGGTGCGCATGCGACATCGGGATGTTGAGCAGGATCGCCTTGGCCGAACAGAACAGCCGGTCAATGTGTTCGCGCAATTTGAACACCCGGCCGTGGTAGGCGCGAATGCCTTCAAACACCCCGTCGCCATAAAGCAGGCCGTGGTCGAAGACCGAAATCTTCGCCGCGCGCCCGTCGTAATATTTGCCGTCGATAAAAACTTTCATGAGCCCGCGCAGCTTACGGGAAAAACCGCGCCGGGGAAAGTGAATTTGCGTGACAGCGAAGCCGCGGCCATTATATTGGCACGCTTTGACGACCCTATGGTCTAGCGGTTAGGACACCACCCTTTCACGGTGGTAGCCCGGGTTCGATTCCCGGTAGGGTCGCCACGCTTTCCAGTTAAAACGGCCAGTTGAAGCCGACGGAAAAATAAAGCTGTCCCCCCAGATTCAATCGCCCCATCCGGCCACCGCCACTGATGGTGGCATTGCTCATGGGCATGAATTGCACGCCGGCATAAATATCGCCGTTGTCCACCACATGACACAGCACCGTCGCGTTGACGTAGCCGCCATAGACAAGGTCGGTTCCGCCAATCCGTCCTGAATTGAGAGCGCTGACACCACCGGCGGTGATGATTTCGTCATATTTGTAATCTCCGGACACGATGCCGACGGCGGGACCGGCGCCCAGGGACAAACTAAGATGATCGGTCAGATCCCAATAGAAGGTCGGCCCCAATCTCAGGGTGTAGAGCATCACGTCCAGTGATTGCGAGCCGCTAACGATTCCGTTGGCGGAAGTGGCGCTGGAGCTGAAATTGGTTGCAATGGTCGGTTCCCCATACCGATTGAAGCCGCCTTGATACGGCGCAACGGGCACGACGATGCCGCCGGTGTTGAATGTGTAAGTCAACTGATTGACGGACGCCGGCAAGCTGCTGTTATCGGTGATATTGATGGGCAGCAGGCCAAAGCCCAGTTCCCAACCGACGCGCGCATGTTTCCAGTACCAGAGATTATCACCGTAAGCCATGTCGAATCCGGGGAACGGCCCGCCGTTCTCTTTTGAGCTGCCGGTGGTGGAGAATGAGTTGGCCGCGTGCATCGCCAGAGCCGTTCCGTTCAACTGTGACGCATTATTGTAACCCCAATAACCCGTCTGGCCGAAGGCGTTTCCGGTATTGTCCGTCCGCACATAGCCGTCGTCAAAAATTCCGCTGGCCGGATTGTTGCCGGAGATGTTGAAGGTTCCACTCCGGCTGAAATTGGCGCTGATGTTCATCCCCACCAGCGCGCCGATGCGGAAGTGGCGCGTCCAGTCGTCTGTGTTCGAGGGAATGAGATGGAAGGCATAGGAATCGGGGTTCCCGCCAAACGAGTCCGGCTGGGCCGAGACTGCCGGCGCATAGCCCAGCAAACCCGTCGACATACACCATACGAACCAAATATGACGTGTTACCCACTTCAAGTGTAGCAGCCGACGTGAGTCGGCTCCAACTTCCCTGCCGAACAGATGGAGCGGACTTACGTCCACTGCTACACTATTCATGATGGGTTGCGGCTGTCGCATCGGGTCAGGGATTCTGGTACACACGATAAAATCGGGCGCCAGTGTTGGCGGGCACATTCGTCGTCGTGGGTGGACCGTAGTCAATCCATTGCGTCCGGTTTGCCGGAGCCACAACGGCGGGCGGCGCAATCATCGCATTGGAGAACAAAACATTGTCGCTGTAAACCACCGTGTAAGTCCGGTTGGTCGTGGATGGCCATTCAATCAGCATATCGCCATTGGTCAGCTGGACGATGCGGCTGATGTTGAGGTTCGTGCTCGGACCGGTCGCGGGCGGCGGCGTCCAGTTGGGCAGCGGCACCGCAAAGGCGTTCAATTGACCGTTGGTGAATGAAAAATAGGCGCTGGCAGAATATTGCAGCAGCAAATTGACGCTCTGGTTCGTATTCAACGCGGCGCTGTAATACACAAACGGATTGCCGTTGTTGGTTCCGACGGCGTTGTACAGCCGATTGGCCAAATTGGTGATGACGAGGCGGACGGCGGTAACCGCATTGGTGCCGATGTTCGTCACCGTGATGGACTGTTCCACCAGCCCGTTTTGCGGGTTGTAAGCCTGACTGGAATTGGTGAAGGCAACGAGCGTGCCGGGAAGGTAGCCTATCACCGTAACGTTGTTACTGGCGGTGTTGTTGGCCGTATTGGTGTCCGTCACCCCCGACGAACCGACGGACGCGGAAAATGTCAGGACCCCCGCGTTGGTCGGCTCGACCGTGAATTGCAGATTCGCGTTACCGCCATTCGCCAGCGTGCCCAGGTTGAAAATCATATTGCTGTTACCGGACGGGTTGGTCGGAGAAATCGAAATCACACCCGCCGGCAATGTATTGGTCAGCATGACATTCGGCGCCGCATTCGGCCCGGCATTGGTGACGGCGACGCCGTACGTCATCAAATCGTTGGTGATGACGGCCTGACCCGGTCCGGTCAGCGTCACCCCAAGGTCGGCCAAAACCACCAGGTTGGTGACTTGGATCACAACGTTGGTGGAAGCGGTGTTGGTTATACCAACGGAACTGACCGTCACCGCATTGGTGATGAATCCCACCGCCGTGGGTTCGGCGGTCACGGTCAATTGTGCGATGTTGCCCGCCAGAAAGGCGCCCAGGTCAAATATCGCCACGTTGCTATTGATCAAGTCCGTGCCCTGGCTGAAACTGGCATTGATAATTTGGACCGAAGTGGGAAACGTGTTGGTTACCCGTACATCGGATAAACCGATGCCGGTCAGATTGGTCAGATTGATGGTATAAGTCGGGGAGTTGCTGACCAGGACGGAATTGGCCGAAACAATGACGGACAGGCCAAATCCTTGGGCACCGGCCCGCGGACACATGGCACCCATCGCCACCATAAGCAAACCGAGCTTCAGAAAATGGGAGAAACCCTTCACATTGCAAAATTCCCAAGCTTATATCACCGGCAGGATGCAAAAGTTTTGCAACTTTGGCAATCTTTTGCGCCGAAGAGTGGCTCCCATCTGACGTTTTCTCCTATTTTTTAAAGCTTCCAGCCATGAAGTCCCTGGGACTGGATTATCTTGCCGGATTTTCGCACAACGATGGTGCGAACTAGCAACCGACCACGCCAGAAAGAATAAAAAGTGCAATTGTCCCGCTCTTTTTTGTCTTCAGCGGCAGTGGCAAAATCCGGTGACTAAATCACAAAATGGAATAAGCCGCGAGCCGGCACCGGGCCTTATGTTGTTCGCAGCGAAAAATTGAACTTGCGTTCGTTGCGCCAAAACGGTTGATGTTCAACCTTTGAATGTCTCAATGCGCGCCATGTCGGAAAATTTAAGTCGATAAAACTATGAATGCTGAAATTGAAAAACTGCTGGCGGATTCCGCCCAAGGTCTTCTGCAACACAAATGCAAAACCGTGCCGAAGGAGCGGCTTCACCTGCCGGGACCTGATTTCGTGGACCGCATCTTCGCGCCCACCGACCGCAATTCACAGGTATTGCGCAACCTCCAGGCGCTCTTTAATTCGGGCCGCCTCGCCGGCTCGGGTTACGTGTCCATCCTGCCCGTCGATCAGGGCATTGAACATTCCGCCGGCGCGAGTTTTGCCAAAAACCCCGACTATTTTGATCCGGAAAACATTGTGAAACTCGCCATGGAAGGCGGCTGCAATACCGTCGCCTCCACGCTCGGCGTGCTCGGCGCCGTGTCGCGCAAGTACGCACACCGGATCCCCTTCCTCGTGAAACTGAACCACAACGAGTTGCTCACCTATCCCAACAAGTTTGACCAGGTTTATTTCGCCCAGGTCGAACAGGCGTGGAACATGGGGGCGGCCGCCGTCGGCGCGACCATTTACTTCGGCTCGGACGAGTCCACGCGGCAGATTGTGGAGACCAGCATCGCCTTCAAACGCGCGCACGAACTCGGTCTGGCCACGGTCCTCTGGTGCTACCTGCGCAACGCCGCGTTCAAGACGAAGGAAAAGGATTACCACGTCAGCGCCGACCTTACCGGCCAGGCCAATCACCTGGGCGTCACCATTGAAGCCGACATCATCAAACAGAAACTGCCCGAGAACAACGGCGGTTACAACGCGCTGAACACCGGCGGCGTCAAATACGGCAAAACCGACGAGCGTGTTTACAGCGAACTGTCCACCGACCATCCGATTGATCTCTGCCGTTATCAAGTGCTGAATTGTTACGCGGGCCGCGCCGGGCTCATCAACTCCGGCGGCGAATCCAAGGGCGCGGGCGACCTTGCGGCGGCGGTGAAGACTGCCGTCATCAACAAACGCGCCGGCGGCATGGGACTTATTTCCGGCCGCAAGGCGTTTCAACGTCCGCTGAAGGAAGGCATTAAACTGCTGAACCTGATTCAGGACGTTTATCTCGACAAAGACATCACAGTAGCCTGACCACAATCGCGGGTCAGAGAGGAATCGAACCGCCGCACGGACGCAAACGCGTCCGTTGCGGCGGTGGTGTTTTGGCACACCGCGCTTGCAGGCGGTAGTGCGTTTTGCAATTTCCGGTGGGGCGAGGCTACTGACGAGCCGGCCTTGGCGCGTCATAGCATAGCGGCGACGGCTCGCGAGGACGCTCGCCCCACCAAACTGTACTACTACCCGCTTGCGTCGGAGCGCGATTTAGCCAATAAACAGGCGTGGATTGGCTCGAGCATATTTCCCGGTTCTGGCCGCATCTGGCGGCGGGCTTTGATTTTTTGGCCGCCCTGCTCGCCTCCATTCACACCCTGCTCCACAAACGCGACTCGCGCGCGGCGACCCTCTGGTTGGGCATTATCTGGTTTCTACCGCTGTTCGGCCCGATCCTTTATCTCGCGATGGGCGTCAACCGCATCCGCCGACGCGCAATCGCTCTGGGCGTTCATAAAACCCTGAACCGGCCAGTCCCGGAAAATCTCGGCGAACCCGAAACCGCCGGCGCCGAACATCTGCAGCTGCTCGCCCGGGTGGTGGGCCGGGTCGTCGCGCAACCGTTGATCCCCGGCAATAAAATCCGGCCGCTGATCAATGGCGACGAAGCTTTTCCCGCCATGCTGGCCGCCATCGAATCCGCGCAAAAGACCGTCTCGCTCTCGACTTACATTTTTGACAACGATCCCAGCGGGCAAAAATTCGTGGCCGCGCTCGCGCGCGCCGTCCAACGCAAGGTTGAAGTCCGCGTGTTGATTGACGCCGCCGGGACCCGCTATTCCTGGCCGCCCGTTACGTGGAGATTGCGCCACGCAAAAATTCCCCACGCCCGGTTTCTCCCCGCGTCGCTGCTGACGCCGTGGCGCGTGGCCACCATCAATCTTCGCAATCATCGCAAAATGCTCATCGTGGACGGAGAAATGGCTTTCACCGGCGGCATGAATATCCGCGACGGCAACGTGCTCGCTGACCACCCCAAAAGCCCGGTGCAGGATTTGCAATTCCGCGTCGAAGGCCCGGTCGTTACCCAGTTGCAGGAGTCATTTGTCAATGATTGGGCATTTTGCACCCGGGAAATCCTCAAAGGCAGCGAATGGCTTCCGGAGTTGTCCGAAGGCGGCGAGGTCATCGCCCGGGTCATCACGGACGGCCCGGACGGCGATTTTGAAAAGGCGCGCTGGACGCTGCTGGCCGCGCTGGCGGAGGCGCAAACGTCCGTGCGCATTGTCACGCCCTATTTTCTGCCGGACCCGGCGCTCGTCTCCGCGTTGAATCTGGCAGCGCTGCGTGGTGTGCGCGTGGACATTATTTTGCCCGCCCAAAACAATCTGCCGTTCGTGCATTGGGCGTCGCGCGCCATGTGGTGGCAGGTGCTGGAACGCGGCTGCCGTCTCTGGCTCACGCCGCCGCCGTTTGATCATTCCAAATTGATGGTCGTGGATGACCACTGGGTTTTGTTCGGCTCGGCCAATTGGGACGCGCGCAGTCTGCGATTGAATTTTGAGCTGAACGTTGAATGCTATGGCCGCGAGTTCGCGCAGCGGATGGCATCGGTGATTGAACAAAAACTTCGCCACGCCCGCGAAGTGACCCTGGCTGAGTCGGATGGACGGCCGTTCCTGCCCCGATTGCGCGACGCCATCGCCCGGTTATTTTCGCCATATTTATGAATCGAGATGTTTTGATGACCAAAAAATTCGAACCTGGATACCATCCCCTCACCCGGCCGCTGGCCACCCTCTCCCCGCCCAGCGGGGAGAGGGACGGGGCGAGGGGCGCTTATCTTGAACAGCCAATGGTTAATTACGCATGAAAACATTCGACAGCCTGACGGAACAGGAAATCCTCGCCCTGGCCATTTCCCTGGAAGAAGAGGATGCCCGCATCTACGAAGATTTTGTGGACGGCCTGCAAGCCAACTATCCCGAGCAGGCCGAAAAATTCCGCGTCATGCGCCGCGAGGAGGACGGCCACCGTCACCGCCTGCTGGAACTTTTCAAAAGCCGCTTCGGCGACCACGTCCCACACATCCGGCGGCAGGACGTGCGCGGTTTTGTGGACCGTAAACCCGTCTGGCTTGTGCGGCCGCTCGGCTTGAAGACCGTCCAAAAGACCGCCGAGACCATGGAAGTGGAAACCCGGCGCTTTTACGAAGCCGCCGCCCGCCGTGCCACCGATACCGGCATCCGGCAATTGTTGGGTGACCTGGCGGAAGAGGAACGCAATCACGCGCATACGGCGGAAGAAATCACCCTGACCAAACTCAGTGAAACCGAATCCGCGCAACAGAAACGGCTGTTCCTCCTGCAGGTCATCCAACCGGGTCTGGTCGGCTTGATGGATGGTTCGGTTTCAACGCTGGCGCCGCTCTTCGCCGCCGCATTTGCCACCCACAGCAGCTTTCAAACTTTTCTCGTGGGTCTGGCCGCCAGTGTTGGCGCGGGCATCAGCATGGGTTTTGCCGAGGCGTTGTCCGACGATGGCAGCCTGACCGGACGCGGCCATCCGTGGGCGCGCGGGCTCGTTTGCGGCCTGATGACTACGTTGGGCGGTATCGGCCATAC
>Ga0181531_10001971_pt1 | contig 12892 bp, 9 predicted proteins | sample PEATcosm2014_Bin_38_FD_119743 | JGI IMG/M metagenome (GOLD analysis project Ga0181531, IMG submission 119743) | Peatland microbial communities from MTU Mesocosm Facility, Houghton, MI, USA - PEATcosm2014_Bin11_10_metaG | ecosystem: Environmental > Terrestrial > Soil > Wetlands > Peat | place... | reverse complement strand
TCACCACAGCGTGCTCGCGCACGAAGAACTTCGCCAGCGCAGTGTCGCGGTGTTCTCGTTCGGCAAGACGCTGCAGGCAACCGGCGTGCGCGTCGGCTACGCGGTAGCGCCGCGCGCGCTGACCGCGGAACTGCGCAAGGTGCACCAGTTCAACACCTTCACGATTGCCACGCCGTTGCAGGTGGCAATCGCAGCCTACCTTGGCGAGCGGCCGGACTGCGGCGATGCGCTGCGCGCGTTCCTGGGCGGCAAGCGCGACCGGTTGATCGCGGCGCTCGCGGACTGCGGCCTGTCACTGCCCCGGGCGGAGGGCTCGTTCTTCCAGCTGATCGATTATGGCGCGCTGAGCGATGTTCCCGACGTGCAATTTGCCGAGGAGTTGCTGACGCACGCGCGGGTGGCGAGTATTCCGCTGTCGGTGTTCTACCAGCAGGCGCCGCCGCTGACGCTGCTGCGCCTGTGCTTTGCCAAGCGCAATGAGACGCTGGATGAAGGCGCCGCGCGGCTGCGCGCCTATGCGCGCGGGCGGCGCGACGGGGCGTCCGGCGCGCCGTCGTCCATCCCGTCGGGGACGCTGTCGTGAAGAAATCCACGCGCGTGAATCATCCCCCGCCGGTCGATGTTCCCGCCGGCAACCGGCCGGTAGTTGCGCCGATCTACCAGACGGTCAAGTTCGAGTTCGAGACGGTTGACGATACGCTGCGCGCGCTGAGCGGGGAGCAGCCGGGATTCTACTACCTGCGCAGTTCCAACCCGACCACGCGCGCACTCGAACTCACGCTCGCCGAGCTGCAGGGTCGCGACGATTGCCTGGTGTGCGCGTCGGGCGTCGGTGCGATCGCGCAGACGCTGCTGTCGCTGACCAGGCAGGGCGATCATGTGCTGTGCTTCCTGGAAAGCTATGCTCCGACGCGCTTTCTGATCCGCCGCACGCTGGCGCGATTTGGCGTCGATCACACATTGCTGTCAATCGGGGATCTGGCGGGCATCGAACGCACATTGGCGGCGCGGCCGACGCGGCTGGTGATATTCGAGAGCCCGACCAATCCGATCAACCGGATTGCCGACATCGGGGCGATCACGCAGCTGGCGCGCGCGCATGGCGCGCTGACGCTGCTCGACAACACCTTCGCCGGCATACATCAGCACGGGCAGTTCCCGGTGGATATCTATCTGCACAGCCTGACGAAGTTCGCCTCCGGACACGGCGATGTGATGGGCGGCGCGGTGATCGCGAATTCGGCCCTGATCGCTACGCTGCGGGCGGACTTCTCGACCCTCGGCGGCGTGCTCGATCCGCACGCGGCCTTCCTGCTGCAGCGGGGGCTGAAGACCTACTTTGTGCGCTACCGGACACAGTGCGCCAGCGCGCAGCGCATTGCCGAGTTCCTGGCGTCACATCCGGCGGTGGAGCGCACCCATTATCCGGGTCTGCCCGGGGCTCCCGGCCATGCGCTGGCGCGCGCGCAGATGAGCGAATTCGGTGCGGTGGTAAGCTTTGATGTGCGCGCCGGGGCACAGGCAGCCGGCCGCGTGGCCGAGGCGCTGCAGTTATTCGCGATGGCCGCAAGCCTGGGCGCGACCGACTCACTGGTGCTGCCGCCGCAACTGCTCGCCAGCCGCGATCTGGATCATGAGCAGCAGCGCCAGGCCGGCATGGCCGCCGGCACGGTGCGCCTGTCGATCGGCCTGGAGGACGTCGACGATCTGATTGAAGACCTGCGGGTAGCGCTGGCAGCGGCCTGGCAGCCGTAGGCTGGTAGCTTAGAGCAGGCCGAAAACCGCAACACCGTCGGAAGTGCCGACGAACACCATGCCGTTGGCTACCACCGGGGTAATGAATTTGTTGCCGTTGCCGTAGCTGTCGCGGCCGCCCGCGGCCTGGGTGCTGTTGTAATATTCAACCGCAAGGTTCGCGGGATTATAGGCGTGCAGAACAGCCGCGCTGCTGGCGTTGCTCTCGGCGGCCCAGACGATGGCATTCGTGGTGCCGTTCGCTGAGATCGAGGCCGACGTTCCCGGAAAGGTGAAGCTTGCGGATGACTGTGACGTCGGTGTGGCTGGTAGCAGCGCCGATGCAAATTTGAATTGCTTCAGCGACGAGCCATTCCCCGCCAGGTAGATGCTGCCGTTGAAATACACCGGCGCCGAGAAGCTGCCACCGGGCAACGCGCCGGTGAGTTGCTGGTAGATGGCGCTGTTGCTGTTGACGTTGAATTTGCCCATGTTGTCGCAATCGAGCAGGTACAGATTGGTGTCCTTGCCGGCGGCGAGCATCAGGTGCCGGGTGGCGCCGGCGGAATCAACCTGGTCGGCAATCAGCAGCGGTGAGCCGGAACCCAGATCCTTGTCGCCCTGCGACTGCGTTACGGTATTCGACGTGGCAAAGTAATCGCTGACCGTGAGCGTGCTGCCGGCCAGCGACAGCTTCACCGCAGCGTTGCCGAAGTCCTGCCGATTGGGAAAGCCTGCGCCGGTCAGCGTCGTATCGAAAATGCCATTGCCCACCAGGGTATAGAGCGCGCCTGCGCTGTCGACCGCGAGGCCTGCGACGTCCCAGATCCCGCCCTGGCTGCCGTTTGGCGTCAGGTCCAGGACCGCAGTCTGAGCCAGCGTGGCCTCGTTGTAGGCCATGATCCAGCTGTTATATGGCGTGCTGTCGCAGTGCGAAGCCCAGGAGGTATAGATCTGCCCTGACTGAAGCAGCAGCGCGCCGCGCTCCTTGTACTGGCCCGGTACGAATGCGCCTGCAGTGCCAGGGTAGGTGGCCTGAATGACGACCGGGCTGGATGGCCGCTCCTGCAGCGTCACCAGATCAAGCGCGTGCAGTCGCTGTATATAAGCGCCACTGGCGGTGTTCTTCGACATCGCTACCACGAATATCGTGCCATTCGGGCCGGCGCTGCGGTCGATGACCGGCGTGGCCGTGATACCAATCTCGGGCGAGACCTGATCGCAGCCGTGATTGTCGCTGGTCTCTTCACCGGTCTCGAGCAACGACACCTGCAGCAGCGGGGTGCCGCCAAGGTCGGCATCGTAGGCATAGACGCTGTCATGCTCGGTCGCGATATAGACCACGTTACTGTGCAGGGTGCCAGCGATCGTCAGCTGCGTCACCACCAGTGGTGCCGCGTCGACCAGCCCATCCGCGCTCAGGGTGCGCAGTTTGCCGAAGCTGGCGCTGGTGACATTGGCCGGCGTGAGCACGGTTTCAGTGAGGTTTTCACCGCTGCGCATGGCATCGTAGTGATAGGTCAGCACATCGGTCGTTGCGGCCGCGCCGCTGCCGCTGCTGCTACTGGTGCTACCGCTGCTGCTACTGCTGCTACTGCCGCTTCCGCCGCTGTTGTCGGACGGAGGATCGGCCGCTGTGACCGGTACGGTGCCGCCGCCGCAGGCTGTAAGCGCCGCTGCGAGTAGCGGCATGATGATCAGGAAGCGCAGCGCTCGGAACATGACGATCCACCTTTGGTTGAGGTGCGTCTAATAACACAGGGGTTGCACCGTGCGCTATCGTACAGCGCCTGATTGTGCGGACATGTCGCCAGATGGCGTCAGAAATGCGGCAGAATTTCACACGCGATTTCTGATTAGCAGCGAGTTGTGAAGTCTATCGATGCGGTGCGCTTGCCAGCAGTTGCAGCAGGTGGTGCTTCCAGCCGACCGCGAGCATCTGCGATTCGTGCCCGCGGGTGTGCACTGTGAACGGCATCACAAATGCGCTGCCGTGCGGCACGCGGCGGATTTCGCGCTCCAGGATGGCCAGCTCCGGCGGGTTGATCAGGTCGTCGGCCCAATTCACCGCCAGCAGCGGGGCGCGAATCTGTTCCAGACGCGGCGCGGGGTCGTAGTCGCCGGACGCCTCGAGCTGATAAACCACGTCATTGGCATCGATCTGTTCCAGCGCCGCATCCACTGCCGCATCCAGTACCGCGTCGCTGTCGCCAAGCGTCGGCATCTGCTGCAAGCGCAGCAGCGGATTGCCGGCCATCAGGAACAGCACCTGAGCCGCGGTACGCAGGCTGGGCGGCTGGCGCTGATAGTCGCCGCCGCGCCAGTCAGGATCATTGCGAATCGCATCGCAGATAATGCGTCGCCAGACCCGGTTACGCGCGCAAATCTGCGATGGCAGGCAGGCCAGCGGCAGCAGCGCGTCCATGAAATCCGGATGCTGCTCGCCCCACAGCCAGGTGTGCATGCCGCCCATCGAAGTCCCCATGACCAGCCGCAGATGATTGAGTTGCAGGCCTTCGGTCAACAGCAGGTGCTGGGCTGCGATCATGTCGCGATAGCCAAAGCGAGGAAATCGGGCACGCATGCCGTCGCTTGGCCTTGCGGAGCGACCGTGGCCGATGCCGTCCGGCAGTACGATGAAATATTCGCCTGCATCGAGCGGCTGGCCGGGTCCGAACAGCTCGCCAGCAAATTCCGGGCGCATGAAATCGGCGCCGCTGGCCCCGGTGCCGTGCAGTACCAGCACCGCGTTACAGGTCACGCCGCGCTGATCGCGCCGCAGATTGCCAAGCGTGCGGTAGTGGATACGCAGCGGCATCCTGTCACCGGACGTGAACTGAAAGTTGTTCAGCAGATGCTCGCCCTCGACCGGCGGCGGCCACTGCGTCGCGTCGCCGGCCTGTCGGACTGAGGCCGGCAGGAACTCTGCCATTACTTCCTCCGCTATCGCGCCTCTGAAGAATAGCGTGGGGGATCGCGTGCTGTACAATGACCGCGCCGTCGCATGGCGGCACATCAGCTGCCTGTCGCGAAAGCATGTCTCGACGTCGGTTCCTTCAGTCCGGAGCGGCGCTGGCCGCCGGCGCGCTGTCCTGGACACCGCTGCTGGGCGCGTCGTCACCGGCCGCGCCTGCCTCGCCGTTGAAGCGTCTCGGCAGCTCCGAGCCGTTCGACTACGCTCGACTCAAGGGGCTGGCACGATCGATGGCCGCGGCGGCGTACAAGCCGCCGAACGTGGTGCTGCCGGCGCCGATCGCCAAGCTCGGCTGGGACCAGTGGCAGGCGATCCGCTTTCGCGACGATCACTCGCTGTGGGCGGGCGATGGCGTCTGGTTCCAGGCGAGATTCTTTCATCTCGGGTTCACGGTTACCAAACCGGTACGGCTGTACAGCGTCGAAGACGGCCGTGCGCAGGAGCTGGCCTATGACGCGGCCATGTTCGACTACAGCAGGAGCGGTGTGGATGCGCACAAGCTGGCTGCGAATCTTGGTTTTGCCGGCTTCCGGTTGTTGTTCCATTCCGACTGGACACGCGATGTCGCGGCGTTCCAGGGTGCGTCGTATTTTCGTGCGGTGGATGGTGACAAGCAGTACGGCATGTCGCAGCGTGGGCTGGCGATCGACTGCGGCATGCCGCGACCGGAGGAATTTCCTGATTTCATCGCCTATTACCTGGAGCGTCCAGCCAGGAATTCCAGCCAGGTGACGGTCTACGCGCTGCTCGACTCACCCAGCGTCGCCGGAGCCTATCGCTTCATCATCGATGTGGCCGACACGATCGTCATGGACGTCGACGCAGCGCTGTATCCGCGCAAGACCATCGAGCGCCTGGGCATCGCGCCCGGCACGAGCATGTTCCTGGATGGCCCCAATGATCGGCGCATTGCCAACGACTGGCGCCCGGCGATTCACGACTCCGACGGGTTGCAGATATATGGCGGCAACGGCGAGTGGCTTTGGCGACCGCTGGTCAATCCGGCGCTGGTGCGCGTCAATTCGTTCGTCGATGAATCGCCGCGCGGCTTTGGCCTGATGCAGCGCGACCGTGATTTCGATCATTACCAGGATGACGGTGTGTTCTACGACCAGCGTCCGAGCGTCTGGGTGGAGCCCAAGGCCGGCTGGGGCAAGGGCGCGGTAATGCTGGTCGAGCTGCCAACCAGCGATGAAACCTTCGATAACATCGTCGCCTTCTGGACGCCGGCCGACCAGCCGCAGCGCGGGCAGGAGCTGCTGTTTGGCTATCGCCTGTACTGGTGCCGGTACAACCCGGTGGCCTGCCCGCTGGCACAGGTGCACGCGACGCGCACCGGCATCGGCGGCGTGGTCGGGCAGAAGCGCTCCTATTTCTCCTGGCGCTTCGCCGTCGATTTCGCCGGCGGCCACTTTTCGCTGCTCGGCGAGGATGCGCACGTCGAGCCGGTAATTACTGCCTCGCGCGGACAGATCGAAATCACATCGGCCCGGCCGTTGCACGCGATCAACGGCTGGCGCGCGATGTTCGACCTGAAACCGACCGACGACAGCACCGAGCCGATCGACCTGCGCCTGTTCCTGGCGCTCAATGGCCAGGCGCTTACCGAGACCTGGGTCTACCAGTACACGCCGCCGCCGGTGAGCGCGCGCAAGCTCTAGCCGCCGCGCAAGCTCTAGGCGCCGCGCAAGATGATCAGAAATTACCGATCAGCGCGTCGGCAAACTCGCTGCACTTGACCTTGGTCGAGCCTTCCATGAGGCGTGCAAAGTCGTAGGTGACTATCTTCTGTCCGATGGTCCTGTCCATCGCGCGAATGACCGCGTCGGCGGCTTCCACCCAACCCATGTAGCGCAGCATCATCTCGCCCGAGAGGATCACCGAACCGGGGTTGACCTGGTCGAGGTCGGCGTATTTCGGGGCGGTGCCGTGCGTCGCCTCGAACACCGCGTGTCCGGTCATGTAGTTGATATTGGCGCCCGGAGCGATGCCGATGCCACCGACCTGGGCGGCGAGCGCGTCGGACAGATAGTCGCCATTGAGATTCATGGTTGCGACCACGTCGAACTCATCCGCGCGCGTGAGCACCTGCTGCAGCGTGATGTCCGCGATTGCGTCCTTGATGAGCAGTTTGCCGCTCTTGAGGCTTGCTGCCTGCTCCTCGTTGGCCGCCTTTTCACCGTTGGCAGCCTTGCTGCGCTCCCACTGCGGCCAGGTATATACCCGATCGGCAAACTCGCGCTCCGCCAGCGCGTAGGCCCAGGCACGAAACGAGCCTTCGGTGAACTTTAGAATGTTGCCCTTGTGAACGATGGTCACGCTCTTGCGCTTGTTGGCGAGGGCGTACTCAATCGCGGCGCGGAACAGGCGCTCGGTGCCCTCGATCGAGACGTTCTTGAGGCCGATGCCACTGGTGTTGGGAAAGCGGATCTTGGCGTAGTGCTTCGGAAAGTTGCTCTTCAGCAGCTCCAGGAATTTGCTGTTGTCGGCCGTTCCCTGCTCGAATTCAATGCCGGAATACAGGTCCTCGGTGTTCTCGCGAAAGATCACCATGTCGACCTTCTCCGGCGCCTTGACCGGCGAGGGCACACCCTTGAACCAGCGCACCGGTCGCAGGCACACGTACAGGTCGAGCAACTGGCGCAGCGCGACGTTCAGCGAGCGAATGCCGCCGCCGACCGGTGTGGTCAGCGGGCCCTTGATCGAGACCAGGTAGTCGCGGCAGGCTTGCACGGTCTCGTCCGGCAACCAGCTCCTGAACGCATTGAACGCCTTCTCGCCGGCATAGACTTCCATCCATTCGATCCGGCGGCTGTCGCCATAGGCGCTGTGTACCGCCGCGTCCAGTACCCGCACACTGGCGCGCCAGATGTCGCGGCCGGTCCCGTCGCCCTCGATGTACGGGATCACCGGGTGATCGGGCACGACCAGCTTGCCGGCGTTGAGCGAGATCTTCTGGCCGCCCGCGGGCACCACTGGATTGACAGAGGTCGGGTGTGGATTGCTCATTGCGAAATGCTATCACAGCGCAGCGTCCATCCTTAAGCCGTGGCCGGGCGCCAGCTTGCTAGAATGCGGCGCAGTGGCAACCCGAACCTTGAAATCATCGCCGGCGCGCGACGGCTTTCGAATGCCGGCTGAATTCGAGCCGCACGCGGCGTGCTGGATGCTATGGCCGGAGCGGCCCGACAACTGGCGACAACACGCCGTGCCTGCCCAGCGGGCATTTGCCGCGGTCGCCGCGGCAATCGCCAGGTTCGAGCCGGTGATCGTCGGCGCCTCCGCGCAGCAATACGCCGGCGCGCGTGCCAGCCTGCCGGCGACGGTCAGGGTCGTGGAACTGTCGAGCGATGACGCCTGGATGCGCGACGTCGGACCGACGTTCCTGGTCAATGCCGCGGGTGCGCTGCGCGGCGTGCACTGGCGCTTCAACGCCTGGGGTGGGCTGTACCGGGATTATCGGCGCGATCAGGCGGTGGCGCAGAAAGTGCTCGAGATCGCCGGCTGTGAGCGCTACTGCGCGCCGTTCATCAACGAGGGTGGCGCGATCCACGTCGACGGGCAGGGTACCGTGCTGGTGACCGAGCAGTGCCTGCTCAAGCGCAATCCCACATTGAGCCGGCGACACATCGAGTCACTGCTGCGACGCTACCTGGGCGCAAGCTGTGTCATCTGGCTCGGCGAGGGCGTGGTCAATGACGAGACCTCGGGCCACGTCGACAATCTCGCCTGCTTTGCACGTCCTGGCGAAGTGTGTCTGACCTGGAGTGAGGATACGCGCGATCCGCAGCACCGGGTTTCCAAGGACGCCTGGGAGCGGCTGATGGCGGCGCGCGACGCACGCGGCCGGCGCCTGCAGGTGCACAAGCTGCCTTCCCCGGGACCGCTCTACATGACGCGGCGCGAGGCCGCCGGCGTGAGCGCCAGCAGCGCGATCCGCAGATTGCGCGCCGGGCAGCGCCTGGCGGGCAGTTACGTGAATTTTTATCTGGCCAACGGGGCCGTGATACTGCCGCTGCTCGACGCGTCAAGCGACGGCGCGGCGCGGCGCGTGCTGCGCCGCGTGTTTGCGCGGCGCCGCATCGTCGGGGTGCCGGCGCGCGAGATCCTGCTGGGCGGCGGCGACCTGCACTGCATTACGCAGCAGCAGCCCCTGGGCGAGCCGCGGCGGCGCGTAGTGGCGCGTGGTCGCGCGTGACCGGCGTCAGAGCGCGGCCAGCTCGCGTTCGGCGCCGGCGAGCCACTGCTGCTGCATCTTGCGATAATGGCGCGGCGCCAGCCGCGCATGCTCCAGCAGCTCCTTGAGCACACCGCGCGCCTGCTCCGGCCTGCCGCTGGCCCGCAGCAACTGGGCATAGCGCAAAGGCGCCTCGGCGCCGGCGTAATACCTGCTGACCGCGGCGTACTCCTCCAGTGCCTTGTCGAGATTGCCCTCGCCCTCGAGCGCGCGGGCGTACAGCAGGTGACCGTCGGGCGACTTGAATTCCGGATTGTCGCGGATCAATGCGTCGAGCGTCGCGCGCGCCTCGCTGAACGCATCGCTGGCAAACTGCGCGCGCGCCAGACCGAGCAGCAGATTCGGATCGTGTTCGTACAGGCCGCTGAGCGCCTGGCGGTAGATGCCGATGGCCTGCTGGGCACGGCCCTGGCGCACCAGCTCGTCGGCGTAGCGCTGGCGGCTGGCGACGTCGCCGATCATGCGCGCTTCGTCCTGAAAGCGCCGCAGATCCTGCTCCGGATCCAGCGCCTTGCGCACGCCGCGCACCGCGCGGCGCGTGCCGCGGCTGCCGAACAGGCTCGGCAGCAGTTCGATCAGCACATAGGCGATCGGGCCGGCGAGCGGCAGCAGCGCAATCGCCCAGATCCACAGCGAATTGCGTCCGCTGCGGATACAGTGAATGATCAACAGTACCTGGATGACCAGCGAGATCAGGAATGCCGAGCTCATGCGGGCAAGCTTAATGGCTGCGACCTCCTCGCGGTAGCTTGGCGACGCTAATGATAGGATCGGCAGCTGCGGCTCCTGCGGCCGCGACCGGTGCATGCGTAAAGCAACAATAGTCGTCGTGGCCGCGTCGCTGTTCGTTTCCGCGACGGCCGGCGCACAGGACGCATCGATCGACGGCGGCGCCAACCAGCACCGCCCCGGGCGGCCACGTGTCGGCCTGGTGCTCTCGGGCGGCGGCGCGCGCGGCGCGACGCACATCGGTGTGCTCAAGATGCTCGATCAGCTGCACGTGCCGGTGGACGTGATCGCCGGCACCAGCATGGGCGCCGTGGTCGGCGGCCTGTACGCCAGCGGCATGTCGGGTGAGCAGATCGAACGTGCGATGGCGTCGCTGGACTGGCAGGCCGCGTTCCGCGACCGGCCGCCGCGCACCGAGCTCGATTACCGGCGCAAGGAGGAAGACCGACAGTTCCTGGTCAACCTGCCGCTCGGGTTGCAGGGCAGGAAACTGGTGATCCCGAAGGGCCTGGTGCAGGGCCAGATGCTGACCGAAACCCTGCGCCGATTGACCCTGCCGGTGGCACGCATTACCGATTTCGATCTGCTGCCGACGCGCTTTCGCGCGCTGGCGACCAATCTGGAGACCGGCAGCAAGCGGGTCATCGGCGACGGCGACCTGACCACCGCGATGCGCGCCAGCATGTCAGTTCCGGGCCTGTTCGCGCCGGTCGAATATCGCGGCGAGCTGCTGGTTGACGGTGGCCTGACCGACAATCTGCCGATCGATGTCGCGCGCTCGATGGGCGTGGACATACTGATCGTCGTCGACGCGGGCTTTCCACTGCAGCCGCGCAAGAGCCTGAGCTCATTGCCGGGGGTTACCAACCAGATGCTGTCGATCCTGCTGCGCAAGGACATCGAGCGCGATCTTGCAACGCTCGGCCCGAATGACATCGTCGTCAGCCCGCAGCTGGGGGATTTCTCCTCCTATGATTTTCCCGAGACGATGAAGATCGTAGACGCCGGCGTCGCGGCCGCCGAGGCAGTCGAGCCACGCCTCGCGGCACTGGCACTGTCGGATGAGGAATACGCGCGCTATCAACAGGCACGCAGTGAAGCGCGTTCGGGCACGCCGCAGGTCGAGTTCGTGCGCGTGGAACCGGATTCGAAGGCCTATCAGCGCCCGATTGAGGATATGTTCGGCCAGTTCCAGGATCATCCGCTCGATCCCGATGCGCTCAAGGCACAGGTCGACGCGCTCTACGGCCGCGGCGATCTTGAAATGCTCGACTACCGCCTGACACAGGATCTGCCGGGCCGGTTCGGGCTCGACTTCAGTGCCCGGCGCAACTCCTGGGGGCCGAACTACCTGCGCTTTGGAGTTTCACTGCAGGATGACTTCAAGGGCCAGACCAGCTTCAACGCCGCCGGACGCCTGGACATCACCGAACTCAACTCCCTCGGCGCCGAATCGGTGTGGGACCTGCAGGTGGGTACGTCGCCGCTGCTGGCGACCGAGCTGTACCTGCCGCTTTCGAATGTGACGCGCTATTTCGTCGCACCGCATGCCCAGGTGGAATCGCATGACGTGGCGCAGATCGTGGACGACCGCCAGGTGGGTGAGTTTCGCGTCTCGAGCGTCGATTACGGCCTCGACTTCGGCCGCGAGTTCGGCAATTGGGGCGAGCTGCGGGTCGGTGCGCTCGAAAGCCACGGCAGCTCGCATGTCGACCTGGGCGAGAGCGCTCCGTCATCATACTTCAATGTCACGCAATTCTTTACGCGCTTCGGCTACGACAGTCTCAACAGCGCCAATTTTCCCAGCAGCGGGGAGGCCCTGACGGTACAGGTGAGCGTCGAGGGCAATGGCGGTGGCGAGCAGGGTACGGACCTTTTCACGCTCGACTGGCGTGCCGCCCATTCCTGGGCCAGGAACACCGTGGTCGCGTGGATCACCGCCGGCAGCACGATTGGCGGCAGCGAAACCAATGTCCGGACTTTCTTTCCGCTCGGCGGCTTCCTCAACCTGTCGGGCGTGCCGGCAGAGTCGCTGGCAGGACCGCAGTATGCGATCGGCCGGCTGATCTATCTGCGCAAGGTCGGCAACGGTGGCGAGGGCATCCTGGACGTGCCAGCCTACGTTGGCACGTCGTTCGAGGCCGGCAATGTCTGGAGCGCCCGGCGCGACATCAGCTTCGGCTCGACGCGCAAGGATTTCTCGGTGTTCTTCGGTGCCGACACCTACATCGGGCCGGCCTACCTGGCGGTCGGTTACGATGACAGCGGATCCACCGCGTTCTATCTGTTTCTCGGGCGCAGCTTCTGAATTACAGGCGGCTGGCGGCGAGGTTCTCCACTTTCTCCCATACCAGCGCCGGCTTGTCGCCCAGGCGCGAGTACTCGTGCTTGCGGCTCATTTCGACCAGCGCCGCATCGCGCTCGGCACTGGTGGCAAACCAGTGGGTCCGATGCCATTCCCCGCCCATCAGTTTGCGGAACGGATCACCGGGGCGAAGGCTGGCGCGCACACCGTAGGCCTTGGGCGCGTGGCTGGCCGGTTGACGCAGATTGTGCGGTTGGCAGACGACGCTCATAGTGGCACTTTTAGTAACATCTTCCTGGCGGTAACGGGCCTGCCGGTCTTGAATAACGGGCCGGTCGGCACGATTCTAGCCGCAACGACGTCCACCGCACGAGGGTATGGCCATGCAGGTTCCCGAGACGCATTTTGTCAATGGTAACCGTATCCAGGCTCCATTTCCCGACGGGCTGGAGCGCGCGCTGTTCGCGATGGGCTGCTTCTGGGGGGCGGAGAAGACCTTCTGGCAGCTGCCGGGGGTATATTCGACCGCGGTCGGCTACGCCGGCGGCGACACGAAAAACCCGAGCTACAAGCAGGTATGCAGCGGGACCACCGGCCATGCCGAAGCGGTACAGGTGATCTTTGATCCGAAGCGCATCAGCTACCAGGAGTTGCTGCGGGTGTTCTGGGAATCGCACGACCCGACCCAAGGCATGCGCCAGGGCAACGACGTCGGCAGCCAGTACCGCTCGGCGATCTATACTTTCGATGAGGCGCAGCAGCAGGCCGCGCAGGAATCACGACGCACTTACCAGGCGGCGCTCGAGCGGGCGCACTTCGGCAAGATCACCACCGAGATCCGCAGTGGGCCGCCGTTCTACTACGCCGAGGACTATCACCAGCAGTATCTGGCGAAGAATCCGGGCGGCTATTG
>Ga0181531_10001970_pt1 | contig 12901 bp, 16 predicted proteins | sample PEATcosm2014_Bin_38_FD_119743 | JGI IMG/M metagenome (GOLD analysis project Ga0181531, IMG submission 119743) | Peatland microbial communities from MTU Mesocosm Facility, Houghton, MI, USA - PEATcosm2014_Bin11_10_metaG | ecosystem: Environmental > Terrestrial > Soil > Wetlands > Peat | place... | reverse complement strand
TGGCGCACTGGCCGCGAAGGCCGAGGTCCTCTCGCTGCACGGCGAAGCCGACCACCTCTTGCGCATCGGCCTGGCGCTCTCGTCCGAGCGCGACATCGTCAAGCTCGAAGGCTCGATCGTGCGCAGCGCGCGTCAGCTCACCCACGCGGACTCGGGCTCGCTCTACCTGCTCGAGGACGGCGACGACGGCGAACGCGTGCTGCGCTTCACGGTCGCGCAAACCGGGCCCGGCGACAACGGAACGTACCTGGGCGCGGTGCTGCCGCTCTCGCGTACCTCGATCTCCGGGTACGTCGCCCTCAGCGGCGAGACGGTACGCATCGAGGACGCCTACACGATCCCGGACGACGCCGAATACCGCTTCAACCGCAGCTTCGACCTGGCCAACGGCTACCGCACGAAGTCGGTGCTGGCGGTACCGATGCGCGACCACGAAAACGCGATCGTCGGCGTCATCATGTTGCTCAACCGCAAGCCGGCGTTCGAGGTCGTCCTCTCCTCGCCGGCGCACACGGAAGCCGTCGTCGAGCCGTTCACCGATCGCGACGAGCGCGTGCTGCGCTCGGTCGCCTCACAAGCGGGTGTCGCGCTCGAGAACAAGGCGCTGCTGGACGGCATCCAAGCCCTCTTCGAGCAGTTCGTACGCGCGTCGGTGAAGGCGATCGAGGTTCGCGACAAGTCGACGCAGGGCCACTCGGAACGGGTCGCCGAGCTGACCGTGCTGCAGGCCGAGGCGATCAACGCGGTGGGCAGCGGCATCCTGGCCGACCTCCACTTCGACGCCGACCAACTGCGCGAGATGCGCTACGCCGCGCTGCTGCACGATTTCGGCAAGGTCGCCGTCCCCGAATACATCTTCGGCAAGGCCAAGAAGCTGCCCGACGGTCGGCTCGACACGATCCGCTTGCGCTTTCTGCTGGCGATCGAGCAGAGCGCCGACGAGCGGCGGCGCGCGCAGTTGCGCGAGCTGCTGGCCGCGGTCGAGGGCGCGAACGAGCCGCGCGTCGTGGCCGCCGAGCTGGGCGACGTGCTCGACGCCTTGGCGCGGATGACCTATCGCGAGCTCGACGCCGACCGACCGCTGCTCGACGAGGCCGAGCTGGCGTTCCTACGCATCCCGCGCGGCTCGCTCTCGGGCGACGAGCGCCGCGCGATGGAGCAGCACGTCACCCAGTCGTTCTATTTCTTGCGCGAGATCCCGTGGGCGCGCACACCCTGGCGCAACGTCGCCGAGCTGGCATACGGCCATCACGAGCACCTCGACGGCACCGGCTATCCGCGCGGGCTGCGCGGCAACGAGATCGCTCCCCAGGTGCGGCTGCTGACGATCAGCGACGTCTTCGACGCACTGACCGCCAACGACCGACCCTACAAACCCGCCATCAGCATCGACCGCGCGCTCGACATCTTGGTCAAGGAGTTCGCCGACCGCGGCAAGGTCGACCGCGACTTGCTCGACCTGTTCATCACCCGCCGCGTCTACGAACCGGTCGTCGCCGCCCGCAGTTAAGGGCGATAGACGAGGCCGATCGAGGCGACGGGGGTGACGATGCGCGTGCGGAGTTGGCCGCTGAGGTCGGCGAGGTCGGTGCGGAATGCCCGGTTGGTGCTGAGCGGGCCGGTCGCGTTTGCGCTCGCGACCCCGCTGCGCATCAAGATGCCGCCGTCGACCGTCAGCGCCAACCCCTTGATGATCCCGGTCCCGGTCCCGGCGCCCAGGTACACGCCGGGATGGTCGAACGCGACGCGCGAGGTCAGGTGGCCGATCCCGCTGGTCGCATAGACGTTGTTGCCGACCTGCGCGGTCGGCCCGGAGAAGCGCGCGACGTTGTCGATCTCATCGCTCCCGAACAGCAGGCCGCCGCTGATGCGCCAGCGACCGCCGTACGGCCGGAAATCACCGATGACGCCGACGTTGCGAAAGCGCGAGGTGGAGCTGAAGCTGGTGTTGCTGTAAGTCGTCTGGCCGCTCGTGCTCAGCGTGTTGGTCTCGACCCGCAGGCTGAAGTCGTACAAGAACGGCTTCTCGAGGGTGATCCCCTCGCCGATCGTGCTCACGTGCACGCCGATCGAGACGGCCGAGAAGTCGTCGGCGCATGCGGCGGCCGGGAGGACGGCAAAGGCGCAGGCGAGCGCGGCGGCGGCCGGTCGTCTCATCCCGGCTCCACTTCGACGACACCGGCGCGCTCTCCGGGCGGCAGCGCATCGCGCAGCGAGGCGAAGCGATCGTCGATCTCGGCCAGCGGAACGAGCGCGAAGGCCCGTTCGCGCAAGCGCGCGTGCGGGATCACCAGATCCGGCTCGTCCACGACGAGGTCACCGTAGGTCAGGATGTCGAGGTCGAGCACGCGCGGTCCCCAGCGATAGGTCGCGACCCGTCCCTCGTCGGCCTCGATCCGCTTGAGCGCCGCCAGCAGCTCGCGCGGTGCAAGCGTGGTGTCGACCAGCGCGACCGCGTTGACGAACGGCGGCTGATCGGTGACGCCCCACGGCGCGGTCCGGTACAGCGATGAGCGCGCGAACACGGTGCCGGTCTCACCCAGCCGCTCGAATGCGCGTCGTACGTTGCCAGCCGCTTCGCCGACGTTCGAACCGATCCCGATCGCCGCTCGCGCGGCACTCACGAGCGGTCGGCCGCGAGCGTGACGCTGGGCGTCGCGCCGCCGAGCAGACGCGGTTTCGCCAGCGTCACCCGGGCACGCGCGATGCGCGGATCGCGCAGCACCGCCGTAAGAATCACGTCCCCGAGTCGTTCCAGCAGCGCGCAGCGTTCCCGTGCGACGATGGCGACGACGAGCGCGTGCACGTCGGCGTAGCTGACCGTCTCGGCGAGCGCGTCGCTCGCGCGCGCTGCGCGCAGGTCCAGGTCGAAGGCGAGGTCCACGTCGATCGGCTGTGCGAGGTCCTGTTCCCCTTCGTTTGCGCCGTGATGTCCCCACGCGCGGATGCCCCGAATCTCGATGGTGTCGAGGCGCGCGGCGCTCACGGCAGCTTTTCGCTCCAGCCGTCGGGGCGCCAGCCGCGGATGACCGCGTCGGCGACCCGCACCGCGTCGCGCTGGCCCGCAACGTCGTGGACGCGCACGACGTCGATGCCCGCCGCGATCGCGAGCGCGACCGTGGCCGCGGTGCCGAGCTCGCGCGCATCGACCTCGCGGCCGGTCAGCTTCCCGATCGTCGACTTGCGCGAGGTCCCGATCAGCGTCGGAAAGCCGAGGCCGACCAGGCGCGGCAGCGCGCCGAGCACGGCCAGGTTGTGCTCGGGCAGCTTGCCGAAGCCGATGCCGGGATCGAGGATCACGTGCTCGGCCGGGATGCCGGCACGCACGCAGCGGTGGGCGGCCTCGTCGAGAAACGCCAGCATCTCGTCGACGACGTCGCGCTCGTAGACGGCGACGCCCTTGTTGTGCATGACGACGATCGGCGTGCCGAGCTCGGCCGCGGCCTGCACCAGCGGCGGCGAGGCACCCCAGATCGAGTTGAGCAGATCGCCGCCGGCATCGACCGCGTCGCGATAGACGTCGGCCTTGAAGGTGTCGACCGAGACGATCGCCTGCGGGGCCGCCGCGCGAAGGGCCGTGATCGCCGGCAACAGCCGCGAGCGTTCGATCGCATCGCCGATCGGCTGGTACCCGGGCCGGGTCGACTCGGCACCGACATCGAGCAGATCGGCGCCGTCGGCGAGCGCCTCGAGTGCGCGCACGGCGGCGGCGGCGGGATCGGGATCGCCGTCACCCGAGAACGAGTCGGGCGAGACGTTGACGATCGCCATCAGGTAGGTGCGCGCGCCCCACGGCAGCGCGCGACCGCGCACGCGCAGCGTTCCGCGCGCGAAGGCCTCGGTCCGTTCAGACATTCGAGAGCACGTTGGCGACCCACCAACTGCGCAGCGTCGCGACGACGAACGTCGAGCCGGTCACCACGATGATGTCGTCGGCGTCGGCGTTGCGGCGCGCGATCGAGAACGCTTCGACCGGATCGGCGATCGCACGTCCCCACCGGCCCAGACCGTCGGCGATCAGCGCCAGCCGCTGCGGGCGCGACGCTTGCCGGCCGGGGACCGAGAAGCTGGTGAAGATGAATGAGCCCGGCAACGCGACGAACGGGCGGATCACCTCGGCCGCGTCCTTCGACTCCCCGATCGCCATCACGAACGTGAAGCTGCGGCCGGGAAACGTCTGCTCCAGAGCACGCGCGAGTTCGCTCGCCTTGTCGGCGTTGTGCGCGATGTCGAAGACGACGGCCGGGTGCGAGGGAAAGAACTCCATGCGGCCGGGGACGAGGGTACGCGCGAGCCCTGCTTCGATCGCTGCGCGACTCGGCCGCAGATCGGGGCCGAGCTGCTCGAGCGCGCGAATCGCGGTCGCGGCATTGCGCTGCTGGAACTCGCCCAGCAGCGGCAACGCGATCTCGTAGCGGTCCTCGGGCGTGACGACCGCGAACAACTGGCCGGACCGCTCACCGCGCTCGGCCGCGATCGTCACCGTGTCGGCGACCGAGACGAACGGCGCGCCCGCTTCGGCACACGCGCGCTCGATCTGTTCGCGCGCGGCGGCGTTACGCACGTCGCTGACCAGCGGTACGCCGGGCTTGGCGATGCCGGCCTTGTCGCGCGCGATCTCTTCGATCGTCCCGCCGAGGATGTCGACGTGGTCGAGCCCGACGTTGGTGATCACCGCGACCTTCGGAACCAGCACGTTGGTGCCGTCGAGCCGGCCACCGACGCCGGCTTCGATCACCGCGACGTCGACCTGCGCGTAGGCGAACCACAAGAACGCGAGCGCGAGGAGCATCTCGTAGTAGGTGGGGGTGCCGTGCTCGTAGGCAATGCGGGTCGATGCCTCGCGGAGTTCGGCGATCAGGTCGCCGAACGTCTCCTCCGGGATCGACTGGCCGTCGATGCGGGCGCGTTCGGTGACGCTCTCGAGGTGCGGCTTGGTGTGCAGGCCCGTGCGCTTGCCGCTCGCTTGCAGCGCAGTGGCGATCATCGTCGCGGTCGAGCCCTTCCCGCTGGTCCCGGCGACGTGGATCGTCGGATAACGGTCCTGCGGATCGCCCAGCTCGGCGAGGAAAGCGCGAAAGCGATCCAGCCGGTTGGGCATCCGGCCCGAGGCGTTCTCGTTGATCAGGCCCAGCAGATAGGACTGCGCCGCTTGGAAGGTCACGTCGCTGTCAACCCGGCGGGATGGCGGTCGGTGTCGTCGCCGGCGAGCAGGGCGAGTGCATGCGGCAACGCCGGCACGATCACCGCGATCGTCTCGCGCACCGCCTTCGGGCTGCCCGGCAAGTTGACGATCAGTGAACGATTGCGCACGCCGGCGATCGCGCGCGAGAGCATCGCTCCGGGCGTGACCTGCAGCGAACGGGCGCGCATCGCTTCCCCGATACCGGGGATCTCGTAGTCGAGGACGGCGGCCGTGGCTTGCGGCGTGCGGTCGCGCGGAGCGACGCCGGTGCCGCCCGAGGTGAGGATCAAGCGGGTCGGCCCCTCGCACAGCTCGATCAGCGCCGCTTGCAGCGCAGCCGGATCGTCGGCCAAGATGCGCTCGTCGTCGACGTGCAGCGCGGTGCCGGCCAACGCCTCGCGCACGGCGGGGAGGCACGCATCGGGCCGCGCGCCGCTCGCCGCACGATCGGAGAGCACGATCACCGCGACCGGGTAGGTGACGTCGTTCACGCGCGCCACGTACCCGATTTGCCGCCGGTCTTCTCGAGCAGCCGGACGTCCTCGATCGTGATTCCCTTGTCGAGCGCTTTGCACATATCGTAGACCGTCAGCGCGGCGAGCGTTGCGGCGACCATCGCCTCCATCTCAACCCCGGTCGGACCGACGGTGCTCGCGCGCGTCTCGATGCGCAGCGTGTTCGCGTCGTCCCACGCGAAGCCGACGTCGACCGCCGCGATCGCGAGCGGGTGCGCGAGCGGGATCAGCTCGTCGGTTCGCTTGGCCGCCAAGATCCCCGCGATCTGCGCCGCCGCAAACGCATCGCCCTTCGCCAGCGTCGCGTCGCGCAACGCCCGCGCCGCGTCGTCGTTCATCCGCACCCGCGCCACGGCTCGCGCGCTGCGTTCACTCGCCACCTTCGCACCGACGTCCACCATCGTCAGCGACCCGTCAGCCCTGACGTGCGAGAGCGATTTACTCGATTTCACGGCGCTCCGCCCCAGACTGCGCGCCCCCTACGCGCTCGGTCCGTCACCGGTATCACAAAAAGTCCAGGCCGTGGGGCTCGACGGTGAGGTCGTTTTCGGCGAGCCAGGCGGCGTCGTAGAGGCGCGAGCGGTAGCGGTCCCCGCCGTCGCACAGGATCGTCGCGACGCGGCTGCCGGCGGGCAACGTCGCCGCGTAACGCGCAGCGGCGGCGATGTTGAGCGCCGCCGAGCCGCCGACGAAGAGGCCTTCCTCGCGCAACAGCCACTGCGCCATCGCGACCATCGTGCGGTCGTCGACGCGGATCGCGTCGTCGATCGGCGCGCCGGAGAAGTTGGCGACGATCCGCTTGATCCCGATCCCTTCGACGACCGAGTCACCCTCGGCCGACAGCACGCCGGTCTTCACGTAGGAGAAGAGCGCCGAGCCGTACGGATCGGCCAAGACGGTGCGAATCGCCGGGTTGGCGGCTTTGAGGGCACGGCTGACCCCGGCCAGCGTCCCACCCGTGCCGGCAGCGGTGATGAACGCGTCGAGGCGACCGCCGGTCTGCGCGAGCAACTCGGGCCCGGTCGTGCGCTCGTGCGCGTCGCGGTTGGCCGTGTTCTCGAATTGGTTCGCCCACACGGCGTTGGGCGTCGCCTCGGCGATGCGGCGCGCGACGTGATAATAGTTCTGCTCGTCGGCGAAGGGCACAGCCGGCACGACGTGCAGCTCCGCGCCGAAGGTGCGCAGCAGACCGTATTTCTCGGGCGCCTGGTCGTCGGGCATCACGATGATCGTGCGGTAACCGCGCGCGTTGCCGACCAGCGCCAGACCGATCCCGGTATTGCCGGCCGTGCCCTCGACGACGACACCGCCGGGGCCGAGCGCGCCGCGCGCTTCGAAGTCGCCGATGATGCCCCACGCCGCGCGATCCTTGACCGAGCCGCCCGGATTGAGGAACTCGGCCTTGCCCAGGATGGTGCGTCCCAAGGCCGCCGAGAGCTTCGGGATGGCGATCAGCGGCGTGCGGCCGATCGTGCCCACGAAGCCCTCGCGCACATCAGGATCGCTCACAGGTGAGGGTTTCAGCACGGTGCGGTGAACGTGGTGCGGCAAGGATGACGGTTCCTGTTCCACCGAGGGTCCGTTGGCGATGACGGCTGCCTCCGAGGGCGTGCTGGCGCTGTTCAGCACGGTCGGCGACGCATTGGCGAATCGGCCGCTGGGCTTCGGCCTGCGGCGCGCTTCACTGGCTGCTCGCTTTGCCAGCCATCGCGGGCTCGACGACGAGGCCGTGGCGACGGCTTGGGTCGCCGGCGCGCTCGCCGACGTCGGGTTGCTGGGGATCGTCGTTCCACCCGAGGCCAGCGACCGGCTGCGGCTGCTCGCCGAGGCCGACGCGCCGCTGTTCGGCGCCCGCTTCGTCGCCAGCGTTGCCGGATTGCCGCCGCCCACCGGCGACGTGATCCGCTGGCATCGCGAATACGACGACGGCACCGGGATCCCCGACGGCTTGCGCTGGGACGGCGTCCCGACCGAGGCGGCGGCACTGGGGATCGTGCACGCGTTTCTCGCTGCCATCGACGACCCGCGCGAACCGAGCAGTCCCGGTGAGGCCCTCTACGCGGTCATCGCCGAAAGCGGGCGCCGGTACCGGGTCGAGTTGGTGCGCGCCTTTCGCGAGTTCATCGCGGCCACCGGCACGAGTTGGAGCGACCCGCTCGTCCCCGCACTCGCGCCGCTCGACGAAGATCCGCTCGTGATCGACCTCACCGACCGGCTCGACGCGCGCGACTCGCGTACCGCCGGCCGCAGCGCGCGCCGCGCACAGCTGGCCGATGTGCTGGCCCGCCGGCTCGACCTCGACGTCGCGCAGGCGGTGCGGTTGGCCCGGCTGGTGTCGCTCGGGCGGGCTGCCGCCGACGCCGACCACGACGATTTCGATCCGCTCTCCCGCTTCGCGCGTGAGCGCCGGACCCAGGAGGCCCGCCGCGCCGCCGCGATCGCTGCCGCCGTGCCGGGCTTTGCCGCCGACGCCGACCACCTCGCGGCCTCGGCAGCCTGGTACGAGGACGGCGGCGTCGAGCCGCTGGCGGGGATCTTGGGCTTGGCGATCGCGGTCGAGGTGCTGCCGCCGATCGAGGCGCCGCGCCGGGTCGCTGCCGCCGCCGGCTCGCAGTTCCACCCCGAGGTCGCGCGCGCGTACCTCGCAACACTCGGAGCGCCGACGTGATCGATCTTCCCGCCCGTACCCGTCGCGTCTCGGGAAGCCGGCTGCTCGACCTGTGCCAAGCCCGCGGCATCACCAGCCTGATCGACCCCTTCATGGGGCTCCCGATGCACCTCAACGCGCTCAAGCGCCACGGCATCGCGGTCCACGGCGGCGACCTGCTCGAGTGGTTCGTGCGCGCCGGTGAAGGGCTGGTCGTCAACGATTTCACGATCCTGCGCGACAACGAAGTCGCCGAGGTCGTCGAGATGCTGCCGGGGCGCATCTACCCGACCGAACTCTTCCGGGCGTGGGACGGTGTCTTCTTCAGCGAGGACCAGTGCCGCTATCTCGGCGTCTGGCACGCCAACGTCCACGGCCTGCGCAGCGACGGGCAAACGGGCCTGGCAGTCGTCGGCCTGTGGCACGTCCTGTGTCACTGGCTGCTCAAGTCGAAGTATCCCGACGACTTGGTCGACGTACCGCCCAGCGAGCTGGCCTGGCACTACATCCGCGAGACCGAACGCTGGGTCGTCGAGAACGGCAAGCGCAACACGGTGCGCCGCGGCGACTTCCACGCCACGCTGGGCGCCGCGCGCGCCGATGCGGTGTACTTCGCACCACCCGGGCGCAGCGGCGCCAAGCGGATCGACGCGCGGGTGTGGATGTGGGAGGCGTGGTGGCAGGGGGATCCCTATCTGAACGTCGAGCGCCTGTACCGCGACACCGTCTTCGGCGGCAAGGTGAACGACGACGCGAGCTACGATCGCGCGGTCGGCGAAGTGCTGCAGGCCGCCGAAAATGCGCCCTTCGTGATCGTGCAGGCGCATGCGCGCGAAGCTGCGCGCTTCGAGAAGCTCGTCGCGGCACACCGCGCCCGCGTCGATGTCGTCCAACCCGACGAAGACGAAATCTACATCATCGGCTCCCGCTGACGTCCCTCAGCGGGTGGCGGGCGCGCTTTGGAAGCGGTACCACACCAGACACAGCAGTGCCAGGACGAACGCGATGATGCCGTGCTTGGTGTGCACGCCCGACGGAATGCCGTGTCCCGTCCAGTAGAGTACGGCGGCGATCAGAAACAGGACGGCGAGGACGAGCGAGAGCTGCTTCATGTGATGACTTTCGTGACGAAGAGCGCGAAGGCTGCCGCGCCGGCCAGAATGCAGTACCAGGCGAACGGCGCGAGATCGTTGTGGCGAAACCAGCGCGTGAGGAATGCAACCGACGCGTAGGCGGTGATGCCGGCGAGGACGCCGCCGACCAGTGATTCGACGAGCACGGCGTGGGCGCCGGGAGCGAAGAGCTTGGGAAGCTCGAGGACGCTGGCCGCGAGGATGACCGGCGTTGCGAGCAAGAACGAATAGCGTGCGGCCGCTTCGTGCTGCAAGTCGAACAGCAGGCCGGCGACGATCGCCGAGCCTGACCGCGAGATGCCGGGCAAGAGCGCCAGCGACTGCGCCAGCCCGACCGCGACGCCCTCGCGCGGCGGCAACTGGTCGAGTGCGCGGTAGGCGCGACCGCCCGCGTGCTGGCGCCGGCGCAGCGCCTCCCCGACCAGCATCAGCCCGCCGTTGGCGACCAGGAACAGCGACACCGGGATCGGCGAGGCGAACAACTGCTTGACGACGGACTCGAACAGCACGCCGAGGACGCCGACCGGGATCGTCCCGGCCACCAGCAGCCAGGCGATCCGCTCGTTCGGGTCGTCGGCGATGCGACCGCGTACGATCGAGGCGACGAAGCCCCGCGCCAGCGCGACCCAGTCCCGCCGGTAGAAGACCAGCAAGGCGAGCGCCGTGCCCAGGTGCAGCGCGACGACGAACGCGAGGAACGCGTCGGAGGCCTCGTCGACGTGCCAGCGCAGCAGCGCCGGGAGCAGCACCGTGTGCCCGAGGCTGCTGATCGGGAAGAGTTCGCTGACGCCCTGCAGCACCGCAAGGACCATCGCTTGCACGAACGTCACGACCGCGTCCGTTCGCATGCAGGGGAAGCTTTCCCGCTCACGGTGAAGCCGCGCGTCGTGAGTGAAGCACGCTCGCATCGCCGTCTCAACGACGCTCCGCTGCTGGTTTCGTATACGATCGGTGACGAGTTCGCCGCCGCGCACACCGAGACGTACGATCTCGGCCTGGGCGGCCTGGCGATGCTCTCTGACATGGAGTTGCCCTCCGGCCAGGAGTTGCGCCTCGAGCTCGAGCTGCGCGGCGAACCGCGCCCGGCGCTGGTGCTCCGCGGTGCGGTGCGGTGGTGCCGCTTCGACCAGGTGTTGGGCAAGTACCGCACCGGCGTCGAGTTCACCGAACGTACCGACAAGCAAGACCAGCACCTGCTGGGCTACATCGATACGATGTACAAACTCCGCGACCTCGGCGTCCTCTAAGAGAAAAGCCTCTCCTCATCGGAGAGGCCCGACGTTCGCGACTGCAGGCCGCGAACGTGACAGCTTGGGCGCTCGTTCAGAGCGCCCAAGCCTCTATTGCGAGTCGAAGCGAACGTCGAAGATGTAGTCGGCGGCCTGGGCCTTGCAGTTCACGACTTCCGTCTGGAAGGTCGATTGCCGTGCCGACTGCAGGGCGGCGTTGTTCAGCAACGCGCTGGACGACTGGAAGATCGAGACGCCCGTAATCTTGCTGTTGACATCGAGCGAGACTTTCACCTGAACGTCACCCGTGATGCCTTGCTGCGCGGCGAGCGGCGGCATTTCCGGCTCGACGGCATGCGTCGTCCCGGCCTGAACATTCGGATGCGCGCACGAGAGCGGGGTCGGAGTCGGGACCGGGGTCGGCGGCGGCGGCGTGGCCGGCGCGGGGGTATTGGCCGGTGCCGCGATGGGCTTCCCGGTGCCTTCGCCCTGCGGGATGCCCTGCGTGCTGCCGGTGGTGTACTTGTTGGCAGCCTCGCTGGGGCCGTTGCTCTTGGCGTTCGTCTTGAGCGTGTTGATCTTGATCTTCGGCTGCGTGGGGGCCGGCGTCTGCGGCGGCGGCGTCTGCTTGGGCGGCGGCGTCGGGGGCGGGGTCGGCGTCGGTTTGGGTGTCGGCGGCGGCGTCGGCGGCGGCGTGGGAACGCGCACGACGGTCACCTTCTGCGGCGCGTCTTCATGCGTTTGCGTCGGCTTGAAGCTGATGAAGGGGCCGAGGATCAGGTGCAGCGCGACCGAGATGATGAAGCCGTAGGCGAGGAAATTGCGCGCGCGATCGGCCGTCGAGGCTTGCGGCTTCGGCACTGGCTTGGGGGGAGTCGTCGCCATGTCAGCCGCCCGACTGTCCTTGCGGCGTCCCTTGGACGTGATTCGCGAGCCCGAAGGTGTCGAGGTTCGCGGACTTCGCTGCATCCATCACGCGCAAGATCGTCCCGAAGCTCGCGTGCGGATCGGCCTTGATGATCACGGTCTTCAGACCGCTGCCCGTGGCACGGACAAGCTCCGCGAATTGCGCCTTGGCCTGCATCTCGTCGACCGTGTTGGAGCCGATCTGCACTTGGTTCTTCTCGTTGACCAGCACCACGATCTGGGACGGAGCGACCTTTTCTTTGTTGTAGGCGTCGGGGAGCTTCGGCTCTTTGACGACCGAGGCGAGAATGATGAAGATGATGAGGAGGACCAACAGCACGTCCGTGAACGGCGTGATGTTGATCGTCGACATCACCTCTTCTTCGCCTTGTCCGGTGGAAACAGCCACGTGAGCGAGGTTCCTTCTGCTGGACTACGAGGTGACGAAACCGACGTCGTTCAGACCGGCGATCTTCGCGGCGTCGAGGATGCGGATGATGGTGCCGTACGGCGCTTTCACGTCGGCCGTGAGGGCGACGTGCTTGTTGCCCTTGGAGCGTCGGACGGCTTCCATGTCACCGTAGATGTGCGTGTCGTCTGTCTTCTTGCCATCGACGAAAATCACGCCCTTGTCGTTGACGAGAACCTCGATGTCGTCCGACTTCTTCTGCTGCTGCTGCGGCGGACTGTTGTCGCTGTTGGGCAGCTGCTTCTCGAAGCCGGGCGGCGCGACGAGCGCGGCGAGGATCATGAAGATGATCAGGAGGACCAACAGCACGTCCGTGAAGGGCGTGATGTTGATCTCGGCCATCACCTGATCGTCTTGCTGGGACGAAACCATACTCATGCGGGCTCACCCTCCTGCGGAGGCTGAGCCCACCTCGGCTTCGCCTCGTCAATCACGAGCTGGGCTGAAGGCATTGCAATCACTGAGTCGAGACCTTCGATCGAGAGGTTCAGCCGAGGCCTACTTCGAGGGCTGGTAGAGGTCCGTCGGGATCGCCGCACCGGTGTTGTGGAAGTGCAGCATCTCCGCCAGCTGGTTGGACGCGACGATCATTTCCTGGTTGTACGCCTTGATCCGCGTCTTGAAGTAGTTGAAGAAGATGACCGAGACGACGGCGACGAACAGGCCGGCCGCGGTCGTGATCAGTGCTTCCGAGACACCCGCGGCGACGACGGCCGGGGTCGAGTTGCCCTTGAGGGCGATGTCCTGGAAGGCGCGGATGATACCGAGCACCGTTCCGAACAGACCGACGAACGGCGAGATGACGGCGATCGTGCCG
>Ga0181531_10001969_pt1 | contig 12903 bp, 13 predicted proteins | sample PEATcosm2014_Bin_38_FD_119743 | JGI IMG/M metagenome (GOLD analysis project Ga0181531, IMG submission 119743) | Peatland microbial communities from MTU Mesocosm Facility, Houghton, MI, USA - PEATcosm2014_Bin11_10_metaG | ecosystem: Environmental > Terrestrial > Soil > Wetlands > Peat | place... | reverse complement strand
GCCCCTGGCGCGCGGAAAGAAGATGATTTTCCGGCAGTCGATGTAGACGGGCGACTTCCAGCCGCTTGTCAGCGTGTAGGGCTCGTCCGGGCGGAAATTCAGCGCGCCGATTTCCAGCAGGATGCGGGCGGTTGTCAGCGCGGCGTCGCGATCCCAGTCGCTGGTGCGTCCGTTGGCCATTTTTGTTCCTGCGTTGGGGGTGGGCGCGGTGGTGCGCTTTTCCTATGTGAGGGGCGGGCCGGCAAGCAGCGCCGGTGCGTTGCGATGGATCATTGCAGCGCGCCGGGCGGATCGGTATGCTGACCAGATATTAAGAACGATTCTCAATTGGAGGCGGAAGTGGCGGAAATTGGGCGGCGATGCGAGCGGGCTGTGGTGACAGCCTACCGCGAGCTGCGGCGCGGTGGAACGGACGACATGGCGGCGTTCCAGAGCTGCACCACGCTGTACCGCATCCATCACCCCGAGGCGCCGCTCAGCGAGGCACGGCGGCTGGTGGCCGAGTGGATTGATCACCATGTGATCCGCGAGAGCGATGGGCCTACGCCGGGGTGCGCCTGCTGAAGCAAAGTAGAAGGCCAGGGGCTCTGCCCCTGGACCCCGCTGGGGCCGTCACGCGATAGCGTGCTGCGCACGACGGCCCCAGACCCCATTCATAAGTCAGGGAGTCAGCTGGTAGACGCTGCCCTGATTGTTCGCGCCGCCGAAGAACGTGGTCCCGGTCAGCTTACCGTCCGGCGTAAAGATGAAGCCGGACTCCGGCATGGTGCCACTCGGAAAGCTGTTCAGGATGGTTTCGGTCCACGACGTGCCGCCGCCGCTCGGCGGCGACAGCTCGAACGCGATGCCGCCCTTGGGCGTGCCGCCAACCTCCGTCGTGCCGAAGAGATTGCCGGTGCTGTCCTGCACAAGCGTGCTCAGGCCGGGTCCGCCGCCATCCGTTCCGAAATCAAAATTGTGCAGCACGGACTCGGTCCAGTCGGAGGATCCGGCGGCCGGTGGGCTGACCTCGAACACCGTGCCCCAGCCGAAGGTGCCGCCGTTTTCCGTGGTGCCGTAGAGGTTGCCGCTGGCATCGAGGATTACGCCGGTGCGCGGGAAATTACCGTCGGTTGATGCATCAAAGCTGTGCAGCACCTGCTCGGTCCAGACGGTGCCGGATGACGGCGGCACAAGTCTGAACACCACGCCGTTGCCTGCATTGCCGCCGTTCAGCGTGGTGCCGTAGAGATTGCCGGCGGCGTCGAACGCGACCGTCGAATACGGATAGCCGCCGTCAACACCGTTGGTGAAATTGTACAGCACTGTCTCGGTCCAGCCGGTCTTCGCGCCGGCGTCCGGACTCAGCATGAACACCACACCCGCCCCGCTGGTGCCGCCGTAGCCCGCGGTGCCGTAGAGACTGCCGCCCGGACCGAACACCACGCTGCCGTAGGGCGTGCCGCCGATTTTCTTGCCGTCGAATTTGAGCAGCACTTTCTCAATCCATGGCTTGCCGAGCTGGGCCGGCTTGAGCAGCGTGAACACTGTACCGGCGTCGTTGATGCTGCCGTTCGCGGTTGTGCCATACAGGTTTCCGTTCGCATCCAGCACCAAAGCCGCTTGCGGATAATGCCCGTGGGCCTGTCCGTTGAACCGGTGCAGCACCTTCTCGCGCCAGCTCGTTTCACCTTTGGCGGGAGGAAACAGTTCATAGACGGTGCCGGTGCCGTTCGCGGCGCCGGTGTAGGTGGTGCCGAACAAATCGCCCTTCTTGTCGGCGACGACAGCGGCTGCCGGCCGTACGCCATTGGGTGGCGCCGTGAAGCTATAGATGGTCGTGGCGGATTGAGCGTGGGCCATGGCGGACGGTGCCGTCGCCGCGATCGCGGCAAGGCAGAGAGTGCGTGCTCTTGACAAACTCGTTCTCCATTCAGGGGGATTGGATGATCGCGCTGCTTTTTCATCCATCGGTGAATGACGCCTAGGACAGTTGGCACGACGTGGCAAGCGGTACCGCGGAGCCCAAGGCGCCGGCTACATCTCCGATGTCGCATTTTTGTATAGCCCGAGGCGCAACATGCTCAATCACGTCGATGCGACGCGTCTTATGACACATAAAATCGCAGTGCGATGTGATGCAGCATGATCGCGGGTGTAATGAGTGCCAGAGTTGCAAGGGCGGCATAGGCTACTTTGCGGCGCACCGAAGCTTTATACGTAAACGAAGGCAACGCCAGCGAAGCTGCCATGGCAAGCGGGGTGAAGTAACGGCCGACAACGCCTGTCACCGCCGGCACCCCTGGCCTCGTCCAGTCGAAATACTGCAGCACGAAGATCGCCAGGATCGCGGCCGCGACCGCAATCAGGATCAGCGGACGGTTGCGCGGGGCACCGGTCGCGGACGCGATGGTGGCGAGTGCCAGGACCACGCCGGCGAACGCGCGGTAGACGACTGGCAGCGGCCGGTCGACCCAGGCGAGCCGGCCGACGAAATCGGAGAAATAGCCGTTGGCCTGCAAGGCGGTGTTGCCGACGATCGTGAAAACGCTCGCCGGATCGGCCATCAGGCCGCGCCATTGCGCCGCGGGGTTCGAGTGTCCCAGCGGCACCATGACGTGCGAGGCCACCAATGCGGCCCAGGTCAGGATAGCAAGGCACGTGAGACCGGCCGCGATCGCGGTGCGGCGATTTCTGTTGCCGCCAGCGTACAGCAGCAGCGTGAGCGAACCGTAGGGCGCACGCGCCATGCCGAGCATGGCGAACATGCCGCGAGAGCCGCCAGCATTAAAGTGGATGGCGTGCGTGCCTCGTCGATCATGCGATCGAGCCACGCGACGGTGAGCGCGGCGACCGGGATCAGGATCGCATCCTGGCTCGCAGACGCGCCGAGTGCCAACGACATCGGCAACATCAGAACGGCCATGAGGAACGGACGCGTCTGGCGCGCGGTGGCGATGGCGATCGCCGAAAGCAGCGTAAAAATCACCGCATTGACGATGCGCGCCAGTCGCAACGTGAGGTTCACATGCAGTCCCAGGGCGCGGCCGATCCAATACGATACGGCATCGGGCAAGTAGAAGAAGGGCGCGTATTGAACCGTGTTGCCGAACCATGCCGGGGTCGTTTCGCGATGCCATTTGACTGCGTCGGACGCGGTCAGCTCGGCTTGCGTCACCTTGGCATCCCTGTCCCATGACGGACGGTGCATCGCGCCATACGCGTCATAAATCGCCGGGTCGGATGGCCCGCCGGCCCAATCCTTTTGCGCGCTGCGCGTACCCAGGATGCCGCCATGGGCGACGTGCACGGCGCGCAGCATGTGGAACGGTTCGTCGGAATTCATCCACGGCGGCATGGCCACGGCAATCATGAGCAATAATGGGAATGCCCAAATCGCGAACAGGGTGGCCGCGGCATTCCGGGACAGAAATGCGGTGACGGTCTGCGCTGACAGCGCGAACATGCGAGCCGACCGTTCGCACGTCGTCATTTTGGTGGTTCCATGCGCACGCGCATATTGTCCTTGCCGAAGAACAGCATCGGTCCCAGGACATTTGACGGCGTATCCTGCGTCCGCCGATAGATGCCGGGCGGACACAGGGCATAGGTGAAGAGCGGGCCCGCGGGTGCAATGGCATAATCGATCGGCGCCGGCCCTGGTTGCCATCCGGAACGAAATATCGCCTTCCACGCGGCGCCACGCGCGTGGGCCAGGCTATATTCGGTGCGCACCGCCGGCAGCCGCGATGGCAGGTAGATCAGCACGGCCGATGCCAGGAGCGCGGGCCCCCAGGCGCTGGCGCGGGCGGGGCGCGCCAGGCCGGCGGAAACGGCCGCCATAAGCAGGAATAAAGCCTGTCGATAGGTCGCGTGGCGCTCGCAGCAGAGCGTGCCGAAATTGTAATAGGCGCCGGCAATGGACAGAAATATGGTCGCCGCCAGGCCGACCAGCAGCGCGATAATCGGCGCGCGCGGCGGCGGCGCCGGCCATGCCCGGCGAAGGCAGGCGCGCGCACCAAGAAATACCAGCAATTTGACCGAGGCGGCCGCAAGGATGCTGCCGCCATCCGGGTGCAGGAGCTCGCTGACGCTCTGGCCGGCGGCTGACCACAAGTCGCGCCCGAGATGATGGAACAAGGCCGGGCTGCCGAACATTTCGGCGGCTCGGGCGACGCGTCCGCTGAGCAGCAACAGTATGACCGTGGACGCGCTCAGCAGGGGTGCCAGCGCCGCACCGATGCGCAGCCGGCTGCTGCCGCCCTGGCCGTGCCTGGCCGCGAGCAGCAAGCCGGGCGCGGTGGCAAGTGCCAGGAATGCCCCGACTTCGACGCTACCGGCGCCGAGCGACAGTGCGACGGCGAGTGCGACCCAACCATTGCGATCCCGCAGGCCCGGTCCCACCAGGGCCAGCGCGGCGTAGCAGGCGGCGGACAGTGCCGGCAGGTAGGCGAGCGCGGCGAACGGCCAGTAGAACAGCTCGCCGACCGGCGCCGCGAGCAGGAAGAGTGCGGGCAACGTCAGTACTAACGCCAGCCGCGCGGCGCGTCCCGGCCGCGCCCAGGGCCGCGCGGCTGCGAGGAGGCCGATACCGAGTGTGCCCCAGGCGGCCGCCAGCGCGGGTACGACCAAGGGCATCCTGAACGCCCGCACTGCAAGCCAGTAGAAGAAAATCAACAATTCGGAGACCGGGCGCGGGCTCCAGTGCCGAAGCCGGATCAGTTCTCCGCCCAAGCCTGCCAGGCGATAGGAGCCGAATCCATAATACTCATCGTGCCATTCGCCCTGGGACCAGAGGCCGACATGCACCAGCAGCACAAACGCCGGCACCAACACGGCGAGCGTTATTGCAAGGCGCACAGCCGCCGCGCGGATCCCTAAGAAATGGGGTCTGGGGCCTACGGCCCCAGCGGGGTCCAGGGGCAGAGCCCCTGGCCTTCCTTATCTGCTTTCCTCAGCCACATAATCCCGCTGCACATGCCCGGTGTAGACTTGCCGCGGCCGCCCAATACGCTGCGAAGGATCTTCCATCATTTCCTTCCACTGGCTGATCCAGCCAACCGTGCGGGCCACCGCAAACAGCACGGTAAACATACTGGTGGGGATGCCCATCGCCTTGAGGATGATGCCGGAATAGAAATCCACGTTCGGATAAAGTTTCTTGCTGATGAAATACTCGTCGTGCAGCGCGATTTTTTCGAGCTCTACCGCCAAGTCCAGCAGCGGATCGTCCTTGATACCGAGCTCGGTCAGCACTTCGTGGCAGGTCGCCTGCATGATTTTCGCGCGCGGATCGTAATTCTTGTAAACGCGATGGCCGAAACCCATCAGGCGCACGTTGCTGTGCTTGTCTTTAACGCGATCGATGAATTCGGGGATTTTGTCGACGTGGCCGATTTCGCCGAGCATTTTCAGCACGGCTTCGTTGGCGCCGCCGTGCGCGGGGCCCCACAGGCTGGCGATGCCGGCCGCGATGCAGGCAAATGGATTGGCGCCGGTGGAGCCGGCCAGGCGCACCGTGCTGGTCGATGCATTTTGTTCGTGGTCGGCATGCAGGATCAGGATGCGGTCCATGGCGCGTGCCAGCACGGGATTAACATGGTATGGTTCGGCCGGGACCGCGTTCATCATGTAAAGAAAATTCTCGGCATAACCAAGATCGTTGCGCGGGTACATGAACGGCTGGCCCATCGAATATTTGTAGGCCCAGGCGGCGATCGTGGGTACCTTGGCGATCAGGCGAAAGGCCGAAATGCGCCGGTGGTCGGGGTTATTGACGTCCAGGCTGTCGTGATAGAACGCGCTCAGCGCACCGACGACGCCGCAGATCACCGCCATCGGGTGCGCATCGCGGCGGAAACCGTTGTAGAACTGGCGCAACTGTTCGTGCACCATGGTGTGCAGCATGACGCCGCGGCGGAATTCGTCGCTTTCCGCCGCGGTCGGCAGTTCGCCGTTCAGCAGCAGGTAGGCGACCTCCAAGAACGTCGACTTCTCCGCCAACTGCTCGATCGGGTAGCCGCGGTGGAGCAGGACGCCGAGGTCGCCGTCGATGTAGGTAATCTTGCTGTCGCAGGCGGCCGTACCGCCGTAGCCGGGGTCGTAGGTGAACACGCCGAGGTCGGCGTAGAGCTTGCGGATGTCGGCGACCGAGGGGCCGATGGTGCCCGGGATCAGCGGCAATTTGGCGGTTTTCTCCGATCCGTCCAGGCTGACGGTAAGGGACCCTGTGGGGCTGCCGCTCATGGCGCGTGTCCTGTGTTTGAGAGGGTTCGGGGTCGTCAGGGGTGGTCGGCTGGCCCCGGCCGAACGCCGGGGGTGCAGCCCGGCGGACTGCGGCCGGGCGGCATGACAGAACGATAACGGCTGAATGACCCCGGGTGCAACCTTCGCACCCGCAGCAAAGCCCTGACGCCGAAGCACCGCCGGCCGCTTGACGCGGGATGAAAGACTGTCTGTACCGGCCGGATGCGGTGGCCGGGACGGGGTGCATGAGAGTCTTCGTAGCGCTGGCCCTGGCATTGGCCGCGGCCGCGCCCGCGCCGGCCGGCGATACGCCGCCGGCGCTGACCGTCGCCATTCCGCCGGCCGCTGCCGCCGAACCGCTGCTTAGGTTGTTATTGCAGCCCTATGCCGACGCGACCGGCACGCACCTGGCCACGACCGGATGGGACGGCGTGTCGCTGGAGGGGCTCCGTCAGCCGGTGCCGGACCTGGTGCTGGTCACCGGCGAGCAGCTCGCCGCCGGCTGCCATGCGCAAGTCTTCGCCAAGCTGGATTGGGTGCGGCTGGGCCGCGATCGCATGGCGCCGGCCGCCGTTAGCGAGTGCGGCGCGGGGGCCTACCTGGCGGCGACGGCGATGGCGTGGGACGGCGACAAGCAGGCCAACATACCGGGATGGGCGGATTTCTGGGACGTGGCGCGCCGCCCCGGACGCCGCGGACTGCCGCGAACCGCCCGGTTCAATCTGGAAATCGCGCTGCTGGCGGATGGTGTCGCGGCGGGCGACGTTTATCGCACATTGCGCACCGCCGAGGGGCTGGATCGCGCATTTCGAAAGCTGGATCAGCTCAAGCCCTACATCATCTGGTGGGACCAGCCGGCGCAGGCGGCCGCCCTGTTGACCGGCGGCCGTGCGCTGTTTGTCGCCGCGCCGGCCGCCACGGTGCTGAAAGCGGGTGCCGCGACGCATCACCATGTCGGCGTGCAGTGGGACGGCAGTTTGGCCGAGTGGCACAGCTGGGCGGTGCCGAAGGACGCGCCGCACCAGGTTGGCGCGCTGCTGGCGCTGGTGGTCGCCGGCGACCCGGCACGGCAGGCCATTTTCGGCGAAGCCACATTCCTCGGGCCGTCGTCGACTGACGCGCTGGCGCTGTTGCCCCCGGCGGCGCGGGCGCAAAACCCGGCGGCGCACCAGGGCGCGATGCTGGCGATCGACGAGGCGTTCTGGGCCGACAACCGCGCAAAGCTCGAACCGCGGTTCGCGGCCTGGTTGACCAAGTGAGCCTTCCGCCCGCGGCCAATGAAGCGCGACCCGGAGCAAGCCGGCGCTGCCTTGCAGCGCTCTGCGGTGCAACCTAGAAGCGCGTAACCGCGGGTCAGGGCCACCTCTATGCGTTTTACCGTCGATCGGCTGGACCATCTTGTGCTGACGTGCAGTGACGTGGAGCTGGCGGCGGCCTGGTATCAGCGCGTGCTGGGCATGGAACGAGAAGATTTTGGCCCGGAGCGGCGCTGCGCGCTCAAATTCGGCGGGCAAAAGATCAATGTGCGGCCGGCCGACGCGGAGCACTGGGTCAGCGGCCGCGCGGTGCAGCCAGGTGGCGCCGATCTTTGTTTCGTGACCGCCTTGGGGCCGCTCGATGTGGCGGCCCACCTGCATGATTGCGGCGTCACGATCGAGCTTGGTCCGGTCAAGAAACTGGGCGCGCTGGGCGAGATGTCGTCCATCTATTGCCGCGACCCGGATGGCAATCTGATCGAGATCGCCTCCTATCTTTCGTGACTTTCTCGGCCGCCGATTTCGATTTTTCGTTGCTGCCCGAGCGTATCGCGCAACATCCGGCGGTGCCGCGGGATGCGGCGCGATTGTTGGTGGTGGGGGAGACGCTGGCGGATCGAACGGTGCGCGACTTGCCCGAACTGTTGCGGCCCGGTGATTTGCTCGTGGTGAACGATACACGCGTGATTCCGGCGCAGCTCGAGGCTGTACGCGGCACCGCGCGGATCGGCATTACCCTGGATCGGTCGCTTGAGGATGGCACCTGGCACGCGCTGGCGCGCAACGCGCGACGGCTGCATGTGGGCGACGAACTGTGCTTTTTGGGTGCCGGCGACTTTACCGCGGTCATCGAGGCGGTGAACGAGGGTGGCAGCGTGGCGCTGCGTTTTTCGCATGACGGCAGCGATTTCCAGCAGCGGCTGGAAGCGGCCGGGGCGTTGGCGTTGCCGCCCTATATCGCGCGCCCGCGTGGGCCGACTTCACAGGATGCGACGGACTATCAAACGATGTTCGCGCGCCGCGAGGGCGCTGTCGCGGCGCCCACCGCGGGGCTGCATTTCACGCCGGCGTTATTGGCGGCGCTGGCGGCGCGCGGGGTGGGCCGCGTCGATGTTACGTTGCACGTCGGCGCGGGTACATTTCTGCCGCTGCGCGAGGATGATATATCTAGGCATAGAATTCATGCCGAGCGTGGCGAGATTCGCGCGGATGCGGCAACCGCCATCAACACGGCGCGGCAGCAGGGTGGACGGATTGTCGCCGTGGGAACGACCTCCCTGCGGTTGCTGGAAAGCGCCACCGATGACGCGGGCATGGTGCATGAGTTCGCCGGCGAGACGGACATATTCATTACACCCGGCACGAAAATCCACGGCGCGGAGATGCTGCTGACCAACTTTCACCTGCCACGCTCGACATTGTTCATGCTGGTTTGCGCCTTTGCCGGCATCGAGCGGATGCGTGCGGCTTACGCGCATGCCATCGAGGTTGGGTATCGGTTCTATTCTTACGGTGATGCAACGTTGCTGAGCCGCGTATGAGAAGGAAGGAAGGCCAGGGCTCTGCCCTGGACCCGCTGGGGACAAGTCCCCAGACCCCGTTCATTAGGTTGGGTGTTTGTGTCAGCCTCGAAACCATAAAATGGGGTCTGGGGCCTCCGGCCCCAGCGGGGTCCAGGGGCAGAGCCCTTGGCCTTCCCTTATGACTTTCTCCTGGCGCCCGACCGCGACCGACGGCGCTGCCCGCGCGGGTGTGCTGCATACGGCGCACGGCGCGGTGGAAACGCCGGTATTCATGCCGGTGGGCACCGCGGGCACCGTGAAGGCGATGACCGCCGACGCGGTACGCGCCACCGGCGCCGCGATCGTGTTGGGCAACACCTATCATTTAATGCTGCGTCCGGGTGCCGAACTGGTGGCGCGGCTCGGCGGACTGCATCGGTTCATGGACTGGCCGGGACCGATCCTGACCGATTCGGGCGGGTTTCAGGTGATGTCGCTGGGCAAGCTGCGCACGCTCAACGCCGACGGGGTGACGTTCCGCAGCCATCTCGATGGCGCCAAGCTGCGGCTAACGCCGGAAAGTGCGGTCGAGATACAGCATCTGCTGGACAGCACGATTTCGATGGTGCTGGACGAATGCACCCCCTTCCCGGCAACCCATGCCGAGGCGGCAGCCAGCATGGAGCTTTCCATGCGGTGGGCGGCACGCGGCCGCGCGGCGTTTCGGGCCCGCGACGGCTATGGGTTGTTCGGCATCGTGCAGGGCGGGGTTTTTCCCGATTTGCGCGCGCGCTCGGCGGCTTCGCTGACTGCCACCGGGTTTGACGGCTATGCCATCGGCGGCCTGGCGGTGGGCGAGGGCCAGGCTTCCATGTTCGAGGTGCTGGAGGCCACGGTGCCGTTGCTGCCTGCCGAAAAGCCGCGTTATCTGATGGGCGTCGGCACGCCGGACGATCTGCTCGGCGCGGTGGCGCGTGGCGTGGACATGTTCGATTGCGTGATGCCGACGCGCGCCGGGCGCACCGGGCGGGCCTATACGAGCCGCGGCGTGCTGAACATGCGCAACGCGCGCCACGCCGAGGACCCGGGCCCGATCGATCCGGCGTGTGGGTGCCCCGCCTGTTCCCGGCACAGCCGAGCCTATTTGCACCATTTGTTCCGGGCGTCCGAAATGCTCGGCCCGATGCTGCTGACCTGGCACAATCTGACGTATTACCAGGCGCTGATGCGCGGCATGCGGGCTGCGATTTCGGGTGGGCAGTTGGCTCAGTTTACTTCGAGTGCGCGCGCTGGATGGTTGGGCGATGAGGCATGAGCGCGTTCCTCTATCGCGGGGTGCATGCGCGACATCCGGCGATTGAGGCAGCGCGGAACGGCACATGCAGGCCCGGCGACGCTACTGGCTTGGTCTCCGCCCAACTTCATAATGCTGGCAGCCTCTCTCATCTCAGTCCGTACACTTCCTGGACCCGGAGCCTGTCCATTGCCGGCAGTTTCGCTGCACGCCAAGGTTCAGGTGGTGTTATATTGCGGGCTGAAGAGGGTTCTCCGCCATCTGGCGCACCCTGGCGGTGGGAATATTCGGACGATGTGTGGGGCGAGTCGGAGCTGCTGTTGTGGGGTGTAAGAGAGGGGTTGACGGTGCTTGAGCCATGAGCATGTCGCGTATGACGTCCGGCTCGGCCGGTCACCCGGTGCATGCCGCATTGCTGGAAGGCTTCGCCGAGGTCACTCCGTTGCCCGCGCTGCAGGTGGCTGAACATCTGATCTATGCGGAAGACGCTCACGATTTGTCCCTATCGCCCATCGTGACCACCGCGGCCGACGCACTTGACCTTTATGGCCTTAGGCTACGTAACTCCGAGATCACGGGGCACCAGCATCAGGGCCTGCCGCAGCTTGTCGCATCGCTTGGCCGCTTGGACGGATGCGTGGAGGTCCGGGTTAGACATATCGCCGCCGCGTTGGGCCTGGTCAGTCTGGTGACAGACTCGCGCGGCACTCCGATTGGTTTGGTCGCTCTGCCGAACCGTGGACCTTGATGCCCAACGGCGCTGGGCCCACTCAACTTGGCCGACCGACCGCGGTGCCGGATAGCCCGGATCACGTGTTGTTGGAGCGGGTGGCAGCGCCGGCGGCGGGACAGGGGTACCTGGTGCGTTTCACCGCGCCGGAATTTACCTCGCTCTGCCCGATCACCGGGCAGCCCGATTTCGCGCACATCGTGATCGACTATGTGCCCGGCGCGTGGATCGTCGAGAGCAAATCGCTCAAGCTTTATCTGGCGAGTTTCCGTAATCACGGCGCCTTTCACGAGGCGTGCACAATGCGGATCGCGGAGGCGCTGGTGGCGTTGCTGGCCCCCGCGTGGCTGCGGATCGGCGCCTATTTCTATCCGCGCGGGGGCATGCCGATCGATGTGTTCTGGCAGACCGGCGCCCCACCCGAAGGTGTGTGGGTGCCCGACCAGGGGGTTCCGCCGTATCGCGGCAGAGGCTAAGTCCGCCCCATGAGCATCATAAGCCGCATTCGCGCCTGGCCGCGCCCACGGGCAACCATGGTTCGCGCCGCGCCGCCGGTTTCACCGTTCGCCGGCTATATCGACGAAGTCAGCCCGCACCACGTCGCTGGTTGGTTGACGGGCCCCGGCACGCCACGCTTCGAGGCGGTGCTGCCGACCGGCGAGGTGCTGGCCGAAGGGGTGGCGGATCAGTTCAAGTTCGGGCCATCGCATCAGGGGCAGGGGCTGCACGGGTTTTTCGCGCGCCTGTCCCGCCCGCTGGCCGGCGACGAAGCGGCGGCGCTGCGCGTGCATGCCCCGGACGGCAGCCAATTGAAGCGCGCCGAGAAGTTTTCGCACGATTACCGTCCGATCATGCTGAACGCGATGGATATCGTCGATAATTGCAATCTGCGCTGCCCGTTCTGCGTGTTCGACTACAGCCGCACGTTCGCGACCAACATGATGGACGACGAAACGTTCGCCGCTGCGATGCGGCTGATGCCGTATGCGCTCGATTCGAATTTCTGGTTCTCGTGTTTGCACGAACCGACCCTGCATCCGCGGTTTGCCGAGTTCCTGACCATGGTGCCGGCGGATTTACGGAAGAAAGTCTTTTTCACCTCGAATTTTGCCAAGCGCATGACGCCGGACTATTTCAGAACGCTTGCGGATGGCGGCTTCGGCACCATCAACATGTCGATCGAGTCGCTTGATCCGGCGATCTATGAGCGCATGCGCAAGGGTGCGCGGTTCCGCATCTTCATGGCGAACTGGGACGCGCTGATGGCGGCGTTCTCGGTGGGCAAGGCGCCGCCGTTCCTGCGCTACATCGTGATGGTCTACAAATCCAACCTGGCGGAAATCCCATCCCTGGTTGAGCATCTGTTGAGTGCGCGCCGGGCCGACGAAATTCAGCTGCGCTTTACCTTCGACATGCCGCATATTCCACAGGAATTCCGCGAGGCGGAATATGTCGACGACGCGGCGTGGGACTGGCTCGAAGACGCCGTCGGCCATCATCGGCCGGGCCGCGTGCAGGTGATCCGGCCGCCGGCGGTGGAAGCGCCGGAAGGCGGCGGCGTGGTGCTGCCGGGCCGTTTCGAATGCAAGCTGTCGTGGGACGGCACGTTCAAGGTGCACCGGTTCTGGGCGGTACCGTTCTCCACCAGCGGCGAGAAGCCGGTCGCGGTGGTGAACGTAAAGGACATCGACGACCCGGTGGCGTTTTTCGGCGCTCTCTCCGCCTGAGGCAATGCAGCACGCCGAGAAAATCCGGCTGCTGACCGCGGGCCGCGACCTGGCCGCGAGCATCGGCGTGGAAATCGGCCCGCGCGAGTCGCCGCTTATCACGCGCGCGCACGGCCGCATTCTTTATGCCGATTATGCCGATACGGCGACGATCCGCGCAACATTGCCG
>Ga0181531_10001967_pt1 | contig 12908 bp, 13 predicted proteins | sample PEATcosm2014_Bin_38_FD_119743 | JGI IMG/M metagenome (GOLD analysis project Ga0181531, IMG submission 119743) | Peatland microbial communities from MTU Mesocosm Facility, Houghton, MI, USA - PEATcosm2014_Bin11_10_metaG | ecosystem: Environmental > Terrestrial > Soil > Wetlands > Peat | place... | reverse complement strand
GAAATTTTTTGATAAGCTTCCAAACATACGCCCCTCCGGCCGTAAAGTCAATAAGCTATTGATATCATATAATAAAAGTCAACTTTTTGTCTATAACTTTTTTGTCTATAATATGAGGAGATTGTGTCCGCCGGCTGCCGCCACTTCGAGCGCGCGCTTGGCGCTTTCCTGGCCCTTGATGTCGGCAAGGTCGAGTGCCGGCCCGGCGACGTCGAGAATTTTCGGCTGCGGCCGTGACAGCACCTGGGTGCCCTTGAAATGGTTGGCGAGCTGAATCAGCGAAGACGCCGCGATGATTTCGATCTCGGGGCTCGCCCAGGCGGCTTCCGGTCCGCAGGCGGCCGGACACATCAAACCCTCGCCGCGCGCATTGGCGCCGATGGCGGCGGGCAACACGCCGGCAACCGGCGCGATCGAACCGTCGAGGCCGAGTTCGCCCAAAACCGTGAACCCGGCCAGCGCGTCGTGCGGGATGGCGCCGATGGCGGCCATCAGGCCGAGCGCGATCGGCAGATCGTAATGGCTGCCCTCCTTGGGCAGATCGGCGGGCGCCAGATTGATGGTGATGCGCCGCGCCGGCAGCGCTAGGCCCGAAGCGGTCAGCGCCGAGCGCACCCGTTCGCGCGCCTCCGAAACCGCCTTGTCGGGCAGGCCGACAATGGTGAAGGCCGGCATGCCGGCCGCGACCTGGACTTGGACATCGACCGGCCTTACCTCGATACCCTCGAACGAGACCGTGGAGACGCGCTGGACCATGGTGCAACCCCGCCTTGTCCATAGAGTAGCGGAAGTTGCGCTGCCGTCAAGAACATTTAGGGAACAATGCCGTCTCTAACGGACGGCGGTCTCCAGTAGCTCGTAGCGCGCCGCTTCGAGGATCTCATCGGAGAGTGCGGTGTCGTCCACCGCCCTGGCCAAAATCAAGGCGCCGACCAATTCAGCCACCGCCGCCACCGCCTTGCGCCGCCGCGCCACCTTCGAGCGGCCCGGAATCGCCTCGGCGACGACCGCGATCAACGGCTCCAGACCCTGCGTAAAGGCGGCGCGCACCGGCTGGCCGCAACGCGCGGCGTCGCCGCTCAGCGCCGCGAAAGCGCAACCGTGGCCGGGATCGTCGCGATGCTGCGGCGATAAATAATGCTTGAGTAAGGCGGCGAACGGATGACGTGGCGCGCCGGCTGTGACTTTGCTCCAATTCGCTGCCGCCCGCGCCATCGTCTTGGTGCTGGCTTGCGCCACCAGGTCGTCCTTGGAGACGAAATGGCCGTAAAATCCGCCATGGGTCAGGTCGGCGGCTTTCATGATGTCGGCAAGCCCAATGCCGTCAAAGCCGCGCTCGCGAAACAGCGCGCCGGCCGCTTCGATGATGCGTTCGCGGCTTTCGGCGGCCTTCTGCCGGCTCACCTTCATCGGCGCCTCAGCTATGCGGTTTTAAGAACTGGCGATTTTAATAAGCAGGTTGACAAGTTATATGATGATCATCATCAATAGGCAAGCCAATCATGACGGCTGTCATGTAAACCGGCAGCGATTGCCTAAAACCCCGGAACCTGGACCACGCCGCCATGTCCCACGCGCTCGCCGCCACTCTCGCCCGCCGCAATATTCATTACGGCTGGGTAGCGGTCGCCGTCACCTTCCTCACGCTTTTGGTCACGGCCGCCGCCATGGGCGCCCCCGGCGTGCTGATCGTGCCCCTCGAGCAGGAATTCGGCTGGAGCGACGCTCAAATTTCGTCGGCACTGGCGCTGCGGATCGTGCTGTTCGGCTTGTTCGGGCCATTCGCCGCGGCCTTTATGAATCGCTTCGGCGTGCGCCGGGTCATCATGGTTGCCATGGGCCTGATCGCGGCCGGGCTGTTGGCGTCGATGGCGATGACGCAGGTCTGGCAACTCATTTTGCTTTGGGGCGTCGTCGTCGGCGTCGGCACCGGCCTCACCGCCATGGTGCTGGCGGCGACCGTGGCGACGCGCTGGTTCAATCACCGCCGCGGCCTGGTCATGGGCATGCTGGCGGCGAGCTCCGCGACCGGGCAACTGATATTTCTGCCCTTGATTGCCGAACTCACCACGCATCTCGGCTGGCGCATGGCGCTGGTTTTCGTTTCCGGCATGCTCGGGCTCACCGCGATTGTCGCGCTGTTGTTCATGCGCGACCGACCGAGCGATCTCAATTTGCCACTCTACGGCGAGACGAAAACAACGCCGCCGCCGGCCGCCGGCGTCGGGCTCGTGTCATTGCTGATGTCGCCGCTGGTGGTGCTCAAGGATGTGGCGCGGGCGCCGATCTTCTGGGTGCTGTTCGGCACCTTCTTCGTCTGCGGCTTTAGCACCAACGGCTTGATCCAGACCCATTTCATCACGCTGTGCCATGACTATGGGCTCGCCGCCACCGCCGCCGCGAGCGTGCTCGCCATGATGGGCGCGTTCGATTTCATCGGCACCATCGGCTCCGGCTGGCTGTCGGATCGCTTCGACAATCGCTGGCTGCTGTTCTGGTATTACGGCCTGCGCGGCCTGTCGCTGCTGTATCTGCCGTTCACCGATTTCACCTTCTATGGCCTGTCGCTGTTCGCGGTATTCTACGGCCTCGACTGGATCGCCACCGTGCCGCCGACGGTGAAACTCACCGCCGACCGCTTCGGGCCGGAACGCGCCGGCATGGTGTTCGGGTGGATTTTCGCCGGCCACCAGATCGGCGCCGCCACCGCGGCGTTCGGCGCCGGCCTGGTGCGGACCGAATACGACACTTACCTGCCGGCTTTTTTCACGGCGGGCGCGCTTTGTCTGGTCGCGGCCTTGGCGGTGCTGACGTTGCGGAAGCCGACCTCGCTGGGCATCCGTGTCGCTTCGCCGGTGCCGGCGCGGGCGTAAAATCTACTTTCGCTTCGCCTCGATCTTGTCCCAAATCAGCGCCGCGATGTCGGAACCGCCGAAATTCTTCACCGTGCGGATACCGGTCGGCGAGGTGACGTTGATCTCGGTGAGGAAGTCGCCGATGACGTCGATGCCGACAAACAGCAGTCCGCGCTGGCGCAGTGACGGCCCGATCCGGGCGCAGATTTCGCGTTCGCGCGCGGTAAGGTCGGTGGCGTTCGGCACGCCGCCGCGCACCATATTTGAGCGCAGATCGCCAGGCGCCGGCACGCGATTGATGGCGCCGGCAAACTCACCGTCCACCAGGATGATGCGCTTGTCGCCTTTTTCCACCGCCGGCAGAAATTTTTGCACCACCCAAGGTTCGCGGAAGGTTGCCGTGAACAGGTCGTAAAGCGAACCGAAATTAAGGTCGTCCGGCGTCAGCCGGAACACCGCTTCGCCGCCCTTGCCGTAGAGCGGCTTCATGACGATATCGCTTTGCTCGACGCGGAACGCTTTGATGGCTTCGAGATCGCGCGTGATCAGCGTCGGCGGCATCAGATCGGGAAATTCGGTGACGAAGATTTTTTCCGGCGCGTTGCGCACCTGGGCTGGATCGTTGACGACCAGCGTCTTTGGATGAATGCGCTCCAGCATGTGCGTCGAGGTGATGTAGGCGAGATCGAACGGCGGGTCCTGGCGCAGCAGCACCACGTCGAACGATGACAGCGCCGTGTGCCGCGGCTCGCCCAGCGTAAAGTGGTCGCCAGCGCTGTCGCGCACGGAAAGCGGCTGCACCGCTGCCGCTACTTGGCCGTCGCGCATCGCCAGCCGGTCGGGCGTGTAATAGGAGATCGCATGACCACGGGTCTGCGCTTCCAATAGCAAGGCGAATGTCGAATCGCCGCGGATATTGATCCGCTCGATCGGGTCCATCTGGACGGCGATGTTTAAGGCCATGGGACAATCGGCGCCGGGGCATAGGACGAAACGGGCAGGGCGAGCGGCCAAGCTCTACGCAATTTTCGGCCGCACCGCCACCGCGCTCCGGTAACCCGGCAAGGGTCAGCGCGTGGCATCGAAGGCGTTGACGATGTGCCGGGGCATTTTGCCGGGCGCGACCAGGATCACATCGAAACGAATTTCGGCATTGGCGTCGCCAGGGTGATGCGCGCGCCACAATTCCGCCGCGGCGACGATGCGGCGCTTGGCGCGCTCGGTTACCGCTTCGGCCGCGTCGTCGAGTGATTCGCGCGCCTTGACCTCGACAAAGACCAGCGCGCGGCGGCGGCGCGCGACGATGTCGATCTCGCCGAACGGCGTCTTCCAGCGCCGCGCCAGAATCCGATAGGCTTTGGCGATAAGAAACATCGCGGCGCGGCTCTCGGCCGACAGGCCGAGCCGGAACGCTTTGACGCGCTCAGGCGCCGGCGCCACTTTGCGCGGCTCAGCGCGGCGCGCCACGGGGGTTTTCCTTTTCGGCTTTTTTCACCAGCGCCAAGGCGCGCTGGTAAACGTCACGGCGCGGCAGGCCGGTTGAGTCCGCGACCTCGCTCACGGCATCTTTGAGCGAAACGCGCCCAAGGGCGCTTTCGAGTAAGGCATCGGTATCGCTGACGCTGGGCAGCGGCGCCGGCTCAGGCGGCGCGATCACCACAACGATTTCGCCGCGCGGTTCCTGGGCCGCGCAGCTTCGCGCCAGCATCGCCAGGTCGCCCCGCCGGACCTCCTCGTGGATTTTGGTCAGCTCCCGGCATAGCGCCGCCTCACGCGGGCCAAGCCCGGCCGCCAGATCGGCGAGCGCCGCGGCACTGCGCGGCCCTGTCTCGAACAGCACCAGCGTACCCGGGATGCGGGCGAGTTCGGCGATGCGGTCGCGCCGCGCGGCTTGTTTCGGCGGCAAAAATCCGGCGAAATAAAACTGGTCGGTCGGCAGACCGGCGACGGTCAGCGCCGCCAGCAGCGCCGAAGCACCGGGTAACGCGGTCACACGATGTCCGGCGTCCTGCACAGCGCGCACAAGTTTAAATCCGGGATCGGAGACGAGCGGGGTGCCGGCATCGGAAACCAACGCGATCGCCGCGCCTTCGGCCAGCCGGCGCAACAGCATAGGCCGCGCCTGCGCCGCGTTATGGTCGTGATAGGGCGTCAGCGGCGTCGCGATGCCGTAGCGGTCCATGAGCTTGCGCGTGACTCGGGTGTCCTCGCAGGCGACCAGGTCGGCGCCGGCGAGCGTCTCCAAAGCGCGCAAGGTGACGTCGCCGAGATTGCCTATAGGCGTGGCGACGATATGCAGCCCCTGCGCAAGCTTGGCGGCATCGATCGATTGACCGCCAACGAGATAGCGCCCAGCCGTGGCGCGCCCAGCCGCGTCGTGCCGCTTGCCGCCGGTCGCCGCCCGCGACGGGATTTTCGATGCATCGCTCATCGCCGCAGTCTAGCGAAGCGCGCAGCGGACGTCATGACTGTAGCGAATTCCTTATCCTTTTCATTTAGTTAAGAATTTGCCGCCAATATGTCAGATTGCCATTGCTGTATGGCGTCGGCGCTTTTAGTCGCCGCGAGGAGGACCGCCGTGTCCGCGCAATTGCAGGTTGGGGCGCCGGCGGCCGATCCGGCACAATATCTGCCGACGCGGCGAAGCTCGATGGCGGGTCTGCTCGCCGCGGCCGGCGCGATCCTGACCGGATGTTCCGGAAATTCGCAGTATCTGTCGTCGACACCGCCGCCGCAGAGCGCCCAGGCGCCGCTCGGCGCGACCATCGGCACCGGCGAGGTCAAGGCCGGTCTGATCCTGCCGTTATCGGCCAGCGGCAATGCCGGCGTCGCCGGACAGGCCATGCGCAACGCGGCCGAGATGGCGCTTGCGGAATTTAATGCGCCCAATATCCAGATCTTGGTGAAGGACGACGGCGGCACCGCCGAAGCGGCGCGCCTCGGCGCCCAACAGGCGCTCGACCAGGGCGCCGAGATCCTGCTCGGTCCGCTGTTTGCCCAATCGGTCAGCTTCGTGGGTCAGGTGGCGCGGCCGCGCAGCGTGCCGGTGATCGCCTTTTCGACCGACGCCAATGTCGCTTCGAGCGGCGTCTATCTGCTGAGCTTTCTCCCGGAAACCGATGTCGAACGCATCGTGCAATATGCGACTTCGACAGGGAAGCACTCGTTCGTGGCTTTGATCCCCGATAATCCTTACGGCACCGTGGTGGAAGCCGCGTTCAAGCAGGCGGTGGCGCGGCGCAGCGGCCAGATCGTTGGGCTTGAGCGTTATCCGCACGACAAGGCGGGCATGGCAGCGCCGATTCACAGCGTCGCCCAAGCGTCGGTCCGCGCCGATGCCTTGTTTATCGCCGACGGCGGCGACGCCGTCCCCGACGTCATCCAGACCGTGGCGGCGAACGGCGTCGTTCTTAAGCGGCTGCAGTTGCTCGGTACTGGGCTGTGGGACGACCCACGCATTTTCGCCACCCCCGCGCTCGACGGCGGTTGGTACGCCGCGCCGGACGGTGCGGGCTATAGGAACTTTTCCGCCCGCTACCGCGCCCGCTACAAGCAGGACCCGGTGCGCACCGCAACGCTGGCCTACGACGCGGTCGCCCTTATCGCCGCTCTGGTGAAAACCCAAGGCGCGCAGCGATTTTCTCCGGAAGTACTAACCAACGCCTCTGGCTTTTCCGGGATCGATGGGCTATTCCGATTTCGCGCCGATGGCACCAACGAACGTGGACTTGCGGTGTTGCGGGTCGCTGCCGCGGGGCCGCAGACCGTAGCCCCGGCACCGCGCAGCTTTGGCGGCGCGTCCGGAATTTAAGCGCGCTTACTAAATCCGGGCGATCGTAAGCGGCGCGCTCTGTGCTAAAGCCATCAAGGATCTCAGGACAACGATATTTCCCCTTCCGAAAAACTAAGGGAACTTATAAAAAAGACGCCATTCGAAAATGGCATAAAATGGCAGGCCCGTCGCCCCAGACTAAATGCCCTGACATAGGCGGATTTCTCGAGGTAAGCCCGGAGAGTGGCCGAATCATCCGAATAATTAATAAGCCCCCGTATCAATTATTTCCCTGAAAGAAGCCTGTTGGCGCCACTAGGCCGCCAGATCGGCGACCACGGCGTCCAATACCGGAAAACCCGACAGCGTGACGCGCAACCGGCCTTCCTTGGTCGTCTCGATCAGCCCGTGCGCGTACAAAGCCGCTACCCGGGCCGGGTCGAGCGGCCGGCCGGAGACGGCGGCATAGCGCGCCAAATCGATCCCTTCCGCAAGACGCAGGCCCATCAGCAAATACTCGTCGCCAATCTCCTCGCGGGTGAGCAGTTCGTCGGTGACGATGCCTTGTCCTAGCGTCTCGACGCGTTTGAGCCAAGCTTCCGGGGCACGCTCGGTGGCGATGGCGTGGCGCTCACCGCCAAATTCGAGCCGTCCATGCGCGCCGGGTCCGATGCCGGCATATTCGTGAGCGCGCCAGTAAATCAGATTGTGCCGCGACTCGCCGCCGGGCCGCGCATGATTGGAAATCTCATAGGCCGGCAGGCCGTACGCCGCGCAAACCTCCTGCGTGGTGTCGTAAAGCGCGCGCGCGATATCTTCGTCGGGCAACTGTAATTTGCCCGCCGCGTGAAGCGCGGCGAATGGCGTGTCCGGCTCGATGGTCAATTGATAAAGCGAAAGATGCTCACCCGCCTCGGCCAGCGCCCGGGTTAGTTCGCTCGCCCACTCAAGCGGCGTTTGCCTTGGCCGGGTGTAGATCAGGTCGAACGAGTAGCGGTCAAAAACGGTACGCGCGATGGCGACCGCGTCCAGCGCCTCACGCGCCGAATGCAGGCGCCCGAGTTCGGCAAGCACCCGATCGTCGAGCGCCTGAACCCCCAGTGACACCCGATTGACGCCGGCGCTGCGATAGCCGCGAAACCGCGTGGCCTCGACGCTGGTCGGATTAGCCTCCAGCGTGACCTCGGCATCGGGCGCGACGCGCCAATGCCGCGCAATCGCATCAAGCACGGCGGCGATCGTCGCCGGCTGCATCAGCGACGGTGTACCGCCGCCGAAAAAGATCGAGGCAACAGTCCGATCCGGCACGCGCGCGGCCGTGGCCGCGATCTCGGCGGCAAAGGCGCGCACGAAGCGCGGTTCATCGATCGGTTCGCGGCGCACATGGCTATTGAAATCGCAATAAGGACATTTCGACAGGCAAAACGGCCAATGCACGTAAATCCCGAATGCCGGAGCGGGCTCGTTGTCAGCGCTGTCCAAGGCACGCCTCCGCCAGCTTGAGAAAGGCCTGGGCGCGGTGCGAAAGACCCTGTCCGCGCGGCGGCAGGCCGTGTTTCTCGTCGCTTGGCATTTCGCCGAAAGTGCGGGCGTGGCCATCCGGCAAAAACATCGGGTCGTAGCCAAAGCCTTTGGCGCCGCGTGGCGGCCAGACCAGGGTGCCGTGCACGCGTGCCTCGAAATCCTCGCAATGGCCGTCCGGCCAGGCGACACACAGTGCCGAAACGAAATGCGCCCGGCGGCGGTCCGGCGTCACCGCGCCACGCTCCTGCAGTTTCGCTTCAATCGTCGCCATGGCGCGGCCGAAATTCTTGTCGGGTCCGGCCCAACGCGCTGAGTAAATCCCCGGCTGGCCGTCGAGCGCGTCGACCACGAGGCCGGAATCGTCGGCGAAGGCCGGCAAAGCGGTCGCCACAGCCGCCGCTGCCGCCTTGATGTGCGCGTTGGCGCGAAAATCCATCCCAGTCTCGTCGGGTTCCGGCAGTCCGAGTTCAGCGGCCGATGTAGCGTCGATACCATAGGGCGCAAGCAATTCGCGCATTTCGCTAAGCTTGCCGGGATTATGTGTCGCGATGATCAACCGGCCGCTGAGCGGACGACCGACGACGGACGAGGGCGGACGGATTCGAGCCGGGGACGCGGCGGCCGATCGTCCAAATTCAATTATCCGTCGTCCGTCGTGCGTCATCTGTGCGCCGCTCCTACATCACGGCCATCTTCTGCAAATCGACGAGTTTGGCGATGCCCTTGCGCGCCAGCGCCAAAAGCTGAGCGAATTCTTCCTCCGAGAACGGCGTCTTTTCGGCGGTCGCCTGGATCTCGACGATATTGCCGGAGCCGGTCAGGACGAAATTGGCGTCGGTATCGGCTTGCGAATCCTCGGCGTAATCGAGATCGAGGACCGCAGTGCCCGAACAGATGCCGCAGGAGATTGCCGCGATATGGTCGCGCAACACCTCCATTTCCACCATCTGGCGCGCCTTCATCCAGGCCAGGCAGTCATAAAGCGCAATCCAGGCGCCGGTAATCGAGGCGGTGCGGGTGCCGCCGTCGGCCTGGATCACATCGCAGTCGACGGTGATCTGGCGCTCGCCAAGCGCCTTGAGATCGACCACCGAACGCAAGCTGCGGCCGATCAGCCGTTGGATTTCCACGGTGCGGCCGCCCTGTTTGCCAGCCGTCGCCTCGCGCCGCGTACGCTCCAGCGTGGCGCGCGGCAGCATGCCGTATTCGGCGGTCACCCAGCCGCGCCCCTGGCCCTTGAGCCAGGGCGGCAGCCGATCCTCCAACGTGGCCGTGACCAGCACGTGGGTTTCGCCGAACTTCACGAAGCAGGAGCCTTCGGCGTATTTCACCACGCCGCGCTCGAGCGAGACCGGGCGCAACTCGTCGGATTTTCGGCGGCTCGGCCGCATGCGGCTCTCCTGGTGCCGGGGCAAGACGCGCCGGTGGGCCAGCTTGTAGTGGGTGAGATATGCACCCCACAAGGGCGCAATGCAGCGCCCGGTCTGCGTTCAGGGCGAACCCAGGGTGCAAACCAGACCGCTCAAACGCTCGCCCGGCGTGCCATGGCGGCGGCGAGATGCTAGGTTTCGTGACGGCACGCAAAAAAGTCGGAGTGCTCCTTGGCCGGCAATGACTTTCCCCTGGCGGTGAACCAACTGGGCCTGGCGCAGCTCAACGAGCGTTCTCGCGAGATTTTCCGTCAAATCGTCGAGACCTATCTCGCCACCGGCGAGCCGGTCGGCTCGCGCAATTTGGCCCGCATCCTGCCCATGACCTTGTCGCCGGCATCGGTGCGCAACGTCATGTCCGATCTGGAACAACTCGGCCTCGTTTATGCGCCGCACACTTCGGCGGGCCGGCTGCCGACGGAAATGGGGCTGCGCTTTTTCGTCGACGCCTTGATGCAGATCGGCGATCTCACCGCGAACGATCGCAAGGCCATCGAGGCGCAAGTGGCGGGTTCGGGTCAGGCCAAATCGGTCGAGGCGGTGTTGACCGAAGCGTCGGGCCTGCTCTCGGGGCTGAGCCGCGCCGCCGGCGTCGTGCTCACCGCCAAATCAAACCCGCGATTGAAGCATATCGAATTCGTGCGGCTCGAGCCCGAACGGGCGCTGGTGATCCTGGTGGCCGAGGACGGCCAGGTCGAGAATCGCGTGCTGAATACCCCGATCGGCCTGCCGACCTCGGCACTGACCGAGGCCGCCAACTTCCTCAATTCGCGGATCCGCGGCCATACCCTGGAAGAGGTCAAGATCGAGACCGAGCACACGCTCAAGCAAAGCAAGGCCGAACTCGATCAACTGACGCAGCGGATCGTTGCCGACGGCCTCGCCAGCTGGTCGGGCGGCGAGAACGACGAGCGCAAGCTGATCGTCCGCGGTCAAGCCCATCTGCTCGACGATCTCAAGGCGGTCACCGACCTTGAGCGCGTGCGGCTATTGTTTGACGACCTGGAAACGCGGCGCGAGGTGATCGACTTGCTGGGCCGCGCCGAACAGGCCGAGGGCGTGCGCGTCTTCATCGGCTCGGAGAACAAGCTGTTCTCGCTGTCGGGCTCCTCGACCATCGTGGCGCCGTATCACGATGCCGCCGGCCATATCGTCGGCGTGCTCGGCGTGATCGGCCCGACGCGGCTGAATTACGCCCGTATCGTCCCAATGGTGGATTACACCGCCAAGGTCGTGAGCAAGTTGCTCGCCGGCTAATCCCCCATTCCATACATCCAGCCGGCAACCCCCGGTCAACCGCTTGATTTTTGCCGGTTAAGCCCTGATATGCGGGGCAGCCAGACCAAGGGATGAGCCATGACGGACCAGACCGCTCGCGCCGAGGACGAAGCGGCTCCGCCGCAACAAGCTGCCGCGTCGGCCACTGAGCCGGGCCCGGCCCAACCCGATCCGGTGGCGGTCGCCGTCGAACTCCGGGACCGGCTGTTGCGCTCGCTTGCCGAGATGGAGAATTTGCGCAAACGCACCGATCGCGAAGTCGCCGATGCGCGGCTCTACGGCGTGACGTCCTTTGCCCGCGACGTGCTCGCGGTGGCCGACAATATGCGACGCGCGCTTGACGCCGTGACCCCGGAATTGCGCGAGAGCGCGCAGACCGGTGTCAAGGCATTGATCGACGGCGTCGATCTGACCGAGCGCGAGCTTCTGAAGGCGCTGGAGAAGAACGGCGTACGGCAGTTCACGCCGCAGGGGGAGAAGTTCGATCCCAACCTGCATCAGGCAATGTTTGAAGTGCCGGATGCGTCGGTGCCGGCCGGCAGCGTGGTGCAAGTAATGCAGCCCGGCTACATGATTGGGGAGCGCGTGCTGCGGCCGGCTCTGGTCGGAGTGTCGAAAGGCGGCCCGCGAACGGCGCCGACCGGGGCGACTAACGATAACAAGAAGACGACGGTCGACGACTCGTAACAGCCTTCACTTCGGGCTCGGGTCCGGAGCCTGCCTCGCACAGCGTCGCGCAAGCCTTCACTTCGGCAATGCCTCACTTGGTGTTTCACTTGGGATCGATGCCGTCGCGCACCGCGCGCATGCGGGTAAACGCGCCGGGCCACAGGTCGGTGCGGGCGATGCCGATGATTTCCAAGAAGCCCCCGGTGCCGAATCGCAGCCACTGCACCACCATCAAGTCGGCGCCGCTTTGCCCATCCTTAGCTTTCGCCACGGTCTGATATCCAGGTTGATTGCCGATGCGAAGCGGCTCCGACAGTTGGATTTGCGCTTCCTTGATGCCGACAATCTGGCCGAAAGCCACGCGCGCGAAGTTGCCACGATCGTCCGATTCCTCAGGCCCACCCGGCATCGCAGCAACGAACAAACGCGCATCGAGATTGCCCGCGGCGGCGCCAGGATCGGTGGACGGATCGATCAGCATCAAGGCGCGGCCCGGCAAGACGTCGTCGATACGGAATCCCGCCAAATCGCTGACCTTGAACGGCACCAGGCTCAAGCGCTCCGCATCGGGCACGTTCGGGCGCACGGCAAGGGTCGCAAGCGCATCGCGCACGGATTTATCGGTGTAAAGATTGTCTTGCTCGGGGACTTGGATGCTAACGAGCGCCGTCAGGTCGTCCGTTGACGCCACAAAAAGCCATTTGTGATAAGTCGTCTTGTCGACGACTTGCCGGCCGCTCATCAAAAAGCTCTTGCCGTTATTGAGCTTGATCGTATCGCGCTGCTCGATCTCGATGCCCTGTTTTTTGAGCTGCTCCGGAACGGCGGATTTTTCCAGCTCGCTGTAGGCGGCGGCCGGCAGCACGGTGACGAGCATGACGGCGTTATCCGCAATATCCTCGAAACCCAGGAAGCTGCGGCTCGGCACCATGCCGGCGGGCGGAACCAGACCGATCCGAGAGCCGACGGGAAACACCGCGTCGGCGGCGCGCGCCGGTAGTGCCGAGACCGCCGCCGCCCAAATTACGGCGACCGCGACGCCGGCACTTGCAAAGGAATTTGTTTTGAACGCGCTCCGCATCGTCGACCTCTACCGCGGCACGCCACGGCCACGCTTGGCCGCCACGTCTGGCCGCGACGGCTCGACTTCCCGACCCGTCACTCGCCGCAAGGTCAGATTGATCCGTCCCTCTTCCGCGAGCAAGGTCGAGGTACCCGGATAAATACGGTCGACACCGTGGAAAGCCAGCCGGCTGACGCCACCAAGAACGACGAGATCGCCGGAATTGAGGCGAAACGATCGCGTGGGGTCGCCGCGCTTTAATCCGCCGATTCGGAACAGGCAAGCATCGCCGAGCGAAACGGAGACCACGGGAGCGT
>Ga0181531_10001966_pt1 | contig 12911 bp, 13 predicted proteins | sample PEATcosm2014_Bin_38_FD_119743 | JGI IMG/M metagenome (GOLD analysis project Ga0181531, IMG submission 119743) | Peatland microbial communities from MTU Mesocosm Facility, Houghton, MI, USA - PEATcosm2014_Bin11_10_metaG | ecosystem: Environmental > Terrestrial > Soil > Wetlands > Peat | place... | reverse complement strand
TTCGGCGGCGGCGGAATCCCTGGCTTCTTCGATGCGGACGGGGACCATCCCCTGGCGGGCGATCTCCGCCATGGCGCCGGCGCGGGACGTGGAACTGAGGGTTCCGGTCGCCCGGCGGCCGTCCTTGTGCAAAGCTGTGTAGGCAAAAACGGACATTCTGGTTCCTTATTTTTCCGCCGGGTGGTGACCGATGGCGAGTTCCTCGTCCTTGGTGGTGCGGAGGACTTCCTCGGGCGTGGTGCGGCCTTCGCGTATGAGGCGCCAGCCGTCGTCGCGGAGACTGGTCATGCCCTGCTGGATGGCGACTTTGCGGATTTCGCGGGAGCTGGCGCGGGCGAGGATCAGCGCGCGGACTTCGTCGGTAATGGGCATCATTTCGAAGACGCCCTGGCGGCCGCGATAGCCGGTGCCCTGGCAATTTCGGCATCCGGCGCCACGATAGAGAACCTCGGGGGCGAGATCGCCGAATTCGGCGCGTAATTTTTCGGCTTCGGAGCGCGGGAGTTCGACTTTGCAATTTTTACAGATGAGACGCACGAGCCGCTGCGCGGCGACCATTTCGAGCGTGCTGGCGACGAGATAAGGTTCGACGTCCATGTCGACGAGGCGAGTGGTGGCGCCGGGGGCGTCGTTGGTATGCAGGGTGCTGAAGACGAGGTGGCCGGTGAGGGAGGCCTGGACGGCGATCTCGGCCGTTTCGCGATCGCGGATTTCGCCGATGAGGACGACGTCGGGATCGTGACGGAGGATGGCGCGGAGGCCGGCGGCGAAAGTCAGGCCGGCTTTTACGTTGACTTGAATCTGATTGATGCCGGCCAAATTGTATTCGACGGGGTCCTCGATGGTGACGATTTTCAGATCGGCGTTGTTGATTTTGGAGAGGGCCGCGTAGAGCGTGGTGGTTTTGCCGGAGCCGGTGGGGCCGGTGACGAGGATGATGCCGTGGGGGAGATCGAGGACTCGGGTCCAGATCGCGCTGTCGCGTGCGGACATGCCCAGATGTTCGAGGCCGAGGAGGGCGTCGCCGCGGTCGAGGATTCGCAGGACGACGGCTTCGCCGTAGATCATGGGAATGACGCTGACGCGGAGGTCGATTTCACGGCCGGCGATTTTGAGACGGATGCGGCCGTCCTGGGGAAGGCGTTTTTCGGCAATATCCAAGTGGCTGAGGATTTTCAGGCGTGAGACGATGGCCGCGTGGAATTTGCGGACTTGCGGCGGGATGTTGGCCTCGACGAGCACACCGTCGATGCGATAGCGAACGCGGAGCTGATTTTCGAAGGGTTCGAAATGGACGTCGGTGGCGCGGGATTCGAGGGCCTCGGCCATGACCTGATTGACGAACTTGATGATGGAAGCGTCGTGAGCGGCATGGGTGAGGTCCATCTCACCTTCGCTTCGCTCTTCGAGAACCTTGATGTCTTCTTCGTCGTCGACGCCCATGGATTGGAGGGTGTCGGCTCCGACGCCGAGGTATTTCTTAATGAAACGCTCGATCTCCGCGGAGGGTGCGAGGACGGGGTGGACTTCGATTCCCGTGGCGAGGCGCAGTTCATCGAGGCCGGTGGTGTCGAAGACGCGGGAAGTGACGATGGCGACGCCGTCGCCGTTGGCCTCCCCGGCCAGGGGCATGATGCGCCGGTCGAGGAGGATGCGAGCGGGGAATTTGGAAAGGAGTTCCTTCTCCGGGGCCAATTTCGCGGCGTCTTTTTCCAGATCGACAAACGGGATTTCGTAAAGATGGGCCAGCGCGCGGAGGATTTTGTCCTCCGACGCGCCGGCTACTTTTCGGAGGGCATCGTCGAGCGATTGTCCGGCGGCGACGGCGTCGCTGACGAGCCGCGCGGATTCAACGTCGAGGTGTCCGTCCCGCATCAAACTGGATAAGACGTCATTCACGTAAGCGCGCTCCTCTAATCAAGGATTCCGTCGAGGACGAGCGTGGCTTCCTGACGCTGGGTCAGGAGGCTGCGGAGATCGTCTTCGGCTTTGCCCAAATCGATCTTGGCCTGAGCGCGAGCCTGACGAAGTGTGTCGAGCTTGCTCTTGATCTGATCGGGCGTGGCGCTGTCGTCATCGAGAGTCGATTGAAGATCCTGGCTCGCCTCCTGGACGGGGGATTGGGGCTGAGTGGAGGGACCGGCGGAGGCATCCTGGCCGCCGTGGGGGCGACCGCCGCCAAACATTCGACCCATCATGCCGCCCATGGTGTCGCGGCGAAGTTGGAAGACGGCGTCGATCTTGGGTTCGAGGACGGCGAATTCATCGTCGGAAGCGCCGAGTTGTTGCTGGAGGCGCGCCATCATGCGCTGACGGAACTGGGCGGGATCGAACCTGCGTCCGCCGCCGCCTCCGCCGCCACCGCCGCCTCCACCTCCCCCACCACCACCGCCGCCGGGTCCACCGCCTGGACCGCCGGCGCCTTGATTATTTCCGCCGCCGCCGCCGTTGCCGTTATCGACCTGGCTGAGGACGGGAAGCGCTAGTAAGCCGATCAGCGCGACCGTGGTGAGCCATCCGATTCTGTTAATCGCCGCCATGATTCTCGCTCCTTTCGAAGAACGATAGTTTTGAAACCTATTGCACTTTGTCGTTTTGAGTCGCGGCCTGGGCGTCCGGACCACCCGGACCGTGGGGGCCGCGATGCTCTTCAAATTGTTTGGTTAATTCGTCCCAGGTGGCTTTTTGGGCGTCGTCGAGCAAGGTGCGACTGCGCAGGTCGGCGTCGTGCATGACGTCGGCTCGCTGCTGATCCAGAACGGCGCGCTGGTCGTGATAGTCGGAGAAGATTTTGTCGTAGGCCGCCTGTTGCTCGGGGGTGAGCAGATCGCGGACGGCTTTGTCGCGCTGCTGATCGAGTTCGTGGCGCTGGCGGCCGAGGTCCTGCATTTGAATTTTGGCGTCGGCCCAGATGGCGTCCATTTCCTGGCGTTGCTGGCTGGTGAGTTTCAATTGATCGGCGATCCAGGAGCGGGACATGTGCTGGCCATAAAAGGGAACGGGGAGGCTGGCGGTTAACCGGCCGACGGCCAGGCCGGCGCCCAGCACCAGGACCACGGTCACCGTTAATAGCATTTTTCGTCGCGACACAATGGCTCCAAAAATCTACGGCAATTCATCCGGGCGGTTGGTGGCGCTGGCCAAATACCAGACGGCCGCCGGCGAGGTGTTGTCCGAGGAGGCGATGCTCGTATCCGACTGCGAGGCGACATCGACCCAGGGAGGGGGAGCGGGAGATAACTGGTGGCCGCGGACCAGCCAAATGCTGCAGCCGGCGAGGACGCAGGCGGCGATAGCGCTGATAAAACGCGCTGCCCGCAGAATGCCGTCGTCCATGACCGAATCCAATTTCGCGTGAAGGCGATGGCGGGCGATCTGGGAAAGTCCGGGCTGTGCGGCAAGAACGGCGCCTACGTTGCGCGATAGGGCGCGAAGCTGCGCAAGTTCCGCGGCGCAGGCGGGGCACTCCTGGAGATGGCGTTCCACCTGGGCGCGGCTTGGCTCGTCGAGCTGCCCGTCGCTATAGGCCATCAGAGAGTTTTGGAATTCGCAATCCGCCATGTTGAATCAGTCCGGCTTCACGCCAGGTACGCCTTTAATTTTTCCCGGAGGGCGGTTCGGGCTCGGTGGAGCCGCGATTCGACCGTGCCCTGGGGGATATCAAGCACTTGTGCGATTTCCTCGTAGGTCATTTGTTCCAATTCGCGGAGGACGATCACCTGCCGATGTTCGGGGGGCAGGTTGAGTAGCGCCGCCTGGACGTCCAGTTTGGCTTCGGAGCCGGCCGGTTGGTCTTTCGCGGTCGGCTGCGATTCCGGGATGGACTGCATGGGACGCTTTCGGCGACGGAATTGCGCCGCCTGGAGGACCAAAATTCGGGTGATCCAGGTTTTGAATGACGACCTCGCTTCAAATCCCTTTAATCCGCGAAACGCTCCGATGAGCGTTTCCTGAACAACGTCCTCGGCATCGGTACTATTGCCGAGCAGCGAAACCGCCAATCGGAAAAGGCGATCGGCGTGGCGATCGACCAGGTCATGAAAGGCTCGCGCGTCGCCCCGCGCGGCCCTGGTGGCAAGCTCCACGTCCTGCACTTCATTGGTGTAGTTGCGCGACAAGGCCGATTTCTTCCATTTGAAGCCCCCAGCGGAGGCTTGCCGCCGGGCGCAATTAACCTTACTTCGGCCGTAAGAGGCGATCTACGCGAAAGATAACGATGCGAACGCCGGTGAGATTTTGCCCAAAAATCATGGGGTGATTGCGCCGCCCCGTTTTCAATGTTCCTGCTGGGTCCGATAAGCGCGGGTCACGCGGCAAGCGGGTTGAAATGCTATAATCCGGGCGTGAACCGATCGGGCGATAATAAAGCAGTGGATATGATCCGGCGGGCGGGGCTCCGGCGGACCCCGGTGCGGACGGGGGTATTGGATATACTTGCCCAGGAGCGGCAGCCGCTGAGCGCACAGCAGATTCTGGAAAAGTTGCCGGAGGGGACGGACAACGTCACGCTTTATCGCACGCTGCAGACTTTTGCCGAGAAAAAACTGGTGCATCGGGTGCGCGGGGACGATCAGGTTTGGCGATATGGAATTGGATCGGCGCGGGATGCGACTCGGCATGAGCATGCGCATTTTGTTTGTGATGAATGCGGGACGGTGGAATGTCTGGACGATGCGCCGGCGCCGAGGGAGGCGAGGAAGAAATATAAAATGCGCAATGGCTACCGCGTGGAGTATTCCGAGGTGCTTTTGCACGGGACTTGCCGCGAATGTCATCACTGACACGGTTGTTTTCCCAGCGCGGCCTTAATCATCGACGGGGATGAATTTCGAGGTTTTATCGCGCTGGGGGGATTGTGCAGGGATTTTTCCTGTAGAGAGTAAGAGAAATGTCGGTCGTCGAAAAAGGCATGTCGCATTCACACCCCGGCGCTGGGGGCGGTTCCGAAGGGGGACTGACTCCATTGCGAGTTTTGAACGCGCCGGCGCATCAGGAGCCGTTTCGATTTGAGGTTCCGCGCGATCGGAAGATTCCGTTTTGGACGCTGGCCGGGGGGCTGTTTGTGTTGCTGGCGGTTTCGCTGCTGGCGGCGACGCATGGGTCCCCCGAGGGGGCCACGATGGGGCTTTCGTTCGTCAGCATTATTTTGGAAGCGCTGCCGTTTGTGATGCTGGGGTCGCTGCTGGGGGGATTGTTTGAGGTCTTTGTGCCGCGGGAAACGGTGGCGCGGCTGCTGCCGAAACGCAAGATTCTTGGGATTTTGGTGGCGGCTAGTCTGGGGCTGCTGCTCCCGGTTTGCGAATGCGCTGTGATTCCGTTTACGCGGCGACTGGTGCGGAAGGGTGTGCCGTTTTCCACGGCGGTGGCGTATCTGCTGGCGGGGCCGATTGTGAATGTGCTGGTGGGGTCGGCGACGCTAATGGCTTATGCCTGGAACTGGCATGTTTTGGCGGCGCGGATGATTTTTGGATACGTGGTGGCGGTTAGCGTGGCGCTGTGCATGGATCGATTTTTTCCGGGACATGCGGCGCTGCTTGATTCGGGCATGGCGGGGAAAGCCGCGGAGGACGCGTGCGGGTGCGGGCATGATCATGATCATCATCATCACGACCACGATCACGAGCATCACGAAAAACCACAACCGATGTGGGCGCGGCTGGCGGATGCGATCAATCACGCGGGGGATGATTTTCTATCCGTTGGGCAGTTTCTGGTGATGGGGGCGTTTGTGGCGTCGATCTGCCAGACGGTGATTCCGAGACATACGTTTGTGGCCATCGCGCACGCGCCTGCGGTGGCGATCATGATCATGATGGGGCTGGCGGTGGTGCTGAATCTTTGCTCGGGGGCGGACGCTTTTGTCGCGTCGTCGTTCCGGGCGGTGCTGCCACTTTCGGCGCAGATGGGGTTCATGGTGCTGGGGCCGATGCTGGACCTGAAACTTTCGGCCATGTATCTGAGCTTTATCAGTAAACGGGCGTTCGTGACGCTGGTGGTGCTGATGTATAGCTTTGTATTTGTGCTGATGCTGACGTGGCACTATCTCTTCGCGGCGGGGTTGCGATGAGCGGCGTGCTCAAATCATCGGTCAGCCGGTGGCGCGGATTGATCCTCGCGGCGTGGGCGGCGGCGCTGGGGGGGATTTTGATCGCGGGGCGGTATGCACTGTTTATTCGCGCGCCGCTTTGGCCGCTGCTGCTGGCGAGCGTGATCATTCTGGGGTTATTTTTGGTGTCGATGTTTTTGCGGCCGAGCCATGGGGGCGGACGCATCAGCTCGGGGGCGTGGGTTCGAGGGGCCATGCTTTTGCTGCCGGTGCTTTATATGGGGACGCTTTTGTCCGGCGCGGCGGCTTCGGGGCTTAACAGTTTTGCCCTGCAAAAACGGTCGCTGGGATTGGGATCGGGTTCGGATTCGCTGCCGTTTGGCGGAGGTTCGGATTCGGCGGCGACTGATTCCGGCGGGACGATGAATATCGGGTACATCGCGCGGAATCTGACGAAACTGAACGGAAGCCATGTCATCACCGAAGGGCGGGTGTGGATGGATCCATCGCTTGCGTCGGGGCAGATGGTGATTTTCCGGTTCGTGGTGGTTTGCTGCGCGGCGGACGCGATGCCGGTGGAGGCGATCGTTAAGTCGCCCGCGACCGCGAGATGCAAGAACGACGATTGGGTGCGCGTGGAGGGGACGCTTCGCGTGGAAACCCAGCAGGGGCAACCGGTTCCCGTGATCGACGCTGATCAGATCACCCCCATCGCGGCTCCCGAGGAGCCGTATTTATCGCCCTATCAATTTTAGCGCAATTCGCTGGTGCAAGGGTCCGACAAATGCAATTGACTTGCATTTTGGCGGCGGCGCGGATAGCATTTACTCCTCAAACTGGGAGTGGTGTGCGACACGCGATTTATCACCGTAAATGGGTGGGCGTCCTGGGGGCGGCTTTGGCCGTCGGGCTGATTCAATGGACCGCGCCCGTCGCCCGCGCGGACGACGCGGGCAAAATTGAAGTCGTCGCGGCGGAGAATTTTTACGGCGATCTTGCGACGCAACTGGGGGGCAATCACGTGCATGTGGTGAGCATTATGAGCGATCCCAACATTGATCCACATGAATACGAGGCCGATCCCAAGGATGCGATCGCGGTGGCCAAGGCGAACATTGTGATTCAAAACGGGGCGGATTACGACAATTGGATGCCGCAGCTTTTGGGGGCGTCGCCGAATGCCTCACGCGTGGTTTTGACGGGGGCGGAGCTTAGCCATGACTTGCTGAAGGAGAATCCGCATGTTTGGTACAGCTTGAAGAATGTGCGGGATATCGCGGCGGCGATTGTTAAGACGTATGAGACGCTGGACGCCGCCGACACGGGGGAGTACGAGCATAATTTGCAGACGTTCGACGATTCGCTCAAGCCGATCGAGGAGGAAATGGAATCGATCCGGCACGATTTTAGTGCGACTCCGGTGGGACTTACGGAGACGATTTATTTGTATCAAACGGGGCCGATGGAGTTGAATGTATTGACGCCGTGGGAATTTCAGCACGCGATTGCCGAGGGGAACGATCCGCCGGTACAGAGCATAGCGGCGGCGAACGCGCAGGTGAGCGGGCATGAGATAAAGGTGCTGATTTGCAACGTGCAGACGATCACGCCGATCACCACTCACTTGCAGCAGGAGGCGAAGGATGCCAACATTCCGATTGTGGGCGTCAGTGAAACGATGCCACTGAATGCGAGTTATCAATCGTGGATGCTGAGCCAACTCCAGACGCTTCACACGGCCCTGAAAAGCAGCGCGAAATGAACGTGGCGGCGGCAAGCGGAATTTCCCGCGCGTCGGGACCTCCCGGCGGCGCGAATCGCGAGGCGGCGGGGTTGGCGGTGTCGCTTGAAAATCTGGTCTATACGATCGGGGGAAATCGCATTCTCGACGGGCTTTCGGGCACAATCGTTCAGGGGGAATTCGTAACTATTCTTGGGCCGAACGGGGCGGGGAAGAGCACATTGCTCAAGTTGCTGCTGGGGCTGCTCAAGCCGGATTCGGGATCGGTCCGCGTTTTTGGGAAGCAACCGCGACGGGGGAATAGTGATATCGGATACGTGCCGCAGCATCACGTTTTGGAAATTGATAACGCGCTGCGGGCGCAAGACGTTGTCGGATTTGGGCTGGATGGGAATCGCTGGGGGATCGCGCTGCCCAGCCGCCAGCGCGGCCAGCGCATCGAGCGGGCGCTGGCGGATGTCAGCGCCAGACATCTGAAGAACGAACCCATCGGGCATCTCTCCGGCGGCGAGCAGCAGCGGATCCTCATCGCCCAGGCGCTGATCAGCAACCCGCGCATGCTGCTGCTGGATGAGCCGTTTTCCAATTTGGATTTGGCGCACGAGCGGGAAATCGTCGGCCAGATTTCGCGGCTGGCGCGCGAGCGGAATATCACGGTTCTGCTGGTTTCGCACGATATCAATCCCCTGCTGACGGTGACCAATCGCGTTCTGTTTTTATCCAATGGGCGGGCGGCGCTGGGATTGCCCGATGAGGTGATTAATTCGCAGACTCTGAGCCGCCTGTATAACGCGCCGGTTGAAGTGGCCCGTCTGTCGGGGCGAATCTTTGTGCTCGGCGTGGAGATTTAAAACATGGACCTCCGCTCCATGCTCGAATTCCCGGCGTTCCAGAACGCTTTTTTGGCCGGGACGCTGGTCGCGATCGTGGCCGGGTGCGTGGGATATTTCCTCCTTTTGCGGGGATTAACCTTTGCGGGGCATGCGCTCTCGCATGTCGGATTCGCCGGCGCGGCGGGTGCGCTTTTGCTGGGGGTCGATCCGATCTTCGGGTTACTGGCCTTCACCCTTTTGGCCGGTATAGGCATTGGCGCGATGGGACGGCGGCCCGATGAGCGGGACATCACCATCGGGATCATCATGACCCTCATGCTGGCGCTGGGTTCGCTTTTTATCGCGCTCTACCACGGGTACGCGGAGCAGGCATACAGCGTGCTGTTCGGTACGGTGATGGGCATTAGCCGGACCGATGTGATGGTGACGCTGGTTCTTTGCATGGCCGTTTTGGCGGGGCTGGCGATTTTTTTTCGGATGCTGCTTTTTGCTTCGTTTGATCCGGGGGTGGCGGAGGCGCGCGGCGTGCCTGTCAAGCTCATCGCCATGATCTTTATGGTCTTCGTCGCGGTTACTGTTTCTCTGTCGGTTCAGGTGGTCGGAGTGCTTTTGATTTTCACGCTTCTGGTCGGCCCGGCGGCCGCGGCGATGAACCTGACGGCTTCGCCCATGCGGGCGTTGTTTATTTCCGTATTTTTGGCCGTGGCTTATAGCTGGCTGGGGATTTATCTGGCGATTCGCCAGGATTATCCCGTGACGTTTTGCATTTCGACGCTCGCGTTCATCGGTTTTCTGGCTTCAAAAATGATCGCCTCGCCGTTCATCAGACGTTTGCTGGCAACGGCGCGGCCGGAGGCGCCGCACTTTCATGGCGGAGAAAGGGGCGCGGCCTGATGGATATTTTTCAACAGGATTTCATTCGCAACGCGTTCCTGGCCGGGACGGTGGTGGCGGTGCTTACCGCGATCATCGGATATTTCGTCGTCTTGCGCGGAGAGGCGTTCGCGGCGCATGCGCTATCGCATATCGGATTCGCCGGCGCGACCGGGGCGGCGCTGATCGGCATTAGTTCGCTGGCGGGCATGCTGGGGTTTACCGTCGGGGCGGCTATCGTTATCGGCGCTTTGGAAAAGCGCCTGCGCGGGCGCGACGTTGAGATCGGAATGGTGCTGGCGCTGTCGCTGGGTCTGGGGGTGCTCTTTTTGCACTTATATACCCGCGGCGCGACGGAGGCGGTGGCGATTTTGTTCGGCTCGATTCTCAGCGTTGAACCGGCGGAGATTCACTGGATGCTGATTTTGGGCGGAGTTTCTCTGCTGGGGCTGGCGCTCATGTTCCGGCCGCTGACGTTTTCGTCGATCGATCCGGAAACCGCTGAAGCGCGGGGGGTTCCGGTCCGCTTCCTATCGATCGCGTTTATGATGCTGCTGGGGGTGACGGTTGCGGAAGTCGTTCAAGTCGTGGGAATTCTGCTGATGTTCGCGCTTCTGATCGCGCCGGCCGCGATTGCGCAACATTTATTCCGGCGGCCCGCGGCCGTCATCCTGGCGGCGGCGCTGTTCGGAGTGGTTTTCACCTGGTTCGGATTGCTTTTGGCGGTGTGGACACCTTACCCGGTCAGCTTCTTCATCGCGGGCGGTGCGTCGGTGAGTTATTTGATCATCGTGGGACTGAGTCATCTGCTGCACCCGCATCACTATCGGCCGCCGGAACATCCGGATCGGGAATTTGTGGACCATCCGCAGCATCAGCACGCGCATCCACATGCTCATTGATTAATTAAGGAAAACCCATGGCGGCGCCGCAGGCGCCACTTGGGGATTTTTTATTCACTCGGCTGCGAGGTGAGCGCCTTTTTCGGCGACGGATTTTTTCATGAGAAGGACCAGGAAGATCAATAATCCCGCGATCATGGCCATCGACCAGAAAACATCGAAATAAGCGAGGGAAGAGGCTTGGCGATTCCGGGCGTCTTGGAGCGCCTGGAAGGCGAGTTGCTGGGAGAGCGCGCCGTCCCCTGTTTGCTGAAGAAAGAAGGCTTTGGCGTTGGCGAAAAGCTGACTGACGGCGGGGTTGAGGATGTCGAGATTTTCATTCAGCCGCAAAGTATGAAACTGAAAGCGGCGTTCCTGGATGGTCTGCGCGACTGAAGTTCCGACGCTGCCGCCTTCGTTTCGGAGCAGGGCGAGCAAACCGACGGCGGAGGCGCGGAGATCCCTGGGAATGTGCTGGAAGGCCGCCACGTTGAGCGGGGCGAACAGCATGGAGAGGCCGAGAATGAGCACGACGCGCGGCCAGACGACTTGCCAGGGGCTGATGTCGAGATTCATGCGGGACATCCAGTAATTTCCCAGTCCGAGGAGGAAGAGACCTATAGCCAGGAGGATGCGCGCGTCGATGCCGCGGGCCATGAGGAAACCGACGGTGATGAGCATGAGAATCGCGCCGATTCCCGCGGGGGAGAGAACCAGACCGGAGGTGGTGGCGTCGTACCCGTAGAGGGACTGCAACAAACCGGGAAGCGTGACGGTGTTACCGTAGAGGACTGCGAAGGCGCAGAAAATGATGACACAGCAGGCGCGGAAATTGCGGTCAAGGAGGGTTCGAAAGTTGATCAAGGGGTATTTGATGCGCAGTTCGCGGAAGATCAGGCCGCCGAGGCCGAACGTGAAGAGGGCGGCAAGGGTTTGGACGCGGTAAAAGGGATCGCCGAACCAGTCCCATTCCTGGCCTTTGCTGAGGACGATTTCCCAACTGGTCATCGTCATGGCCAGGAGGCAAAGGCCCAGGGTGTCGAAGCGCTGCGGCTGGGCGCGGGCCTTGGCGCGGGCGGCTTTAAGGTAATCGGGATCGGTTACGACCATGTGACACATCCACAGGGCGAAGAGTCCGACGGGGAGGTTGAGATAGAAGATCCATCGCCAGTTGTAGTTGTCGGTGAGATATCCGCCCAGCGTGGGGCCGACCACGGGGGCGAGGAGGGCGGCGATTCCGAAGATGGACTGGGCTGCACCCTGTTTTTCCGGAGGGAAAGCGTCGAGCAGGACTCCCTGGCTGGAGGGCTGCAATCCGCCGCCGGCTAATCCCTGCAGAACGCGGCAAGCGATGAGCATGTTGAGGCTGGTGGACATTCCGCACATGGCGGAGGCCAGGGTGAAAATGGCGATGGACAAAAGGAAATAATTTCGGCGGCCGAGGCGCAAGGATATCCAGCCGGAAATGGGCAGGATGATGGCGTTGGCGGCGAGGTAACTGGTGATGACCCATTCGCTATCGGTGACGGGAGCCGAGAGACCGCCGGCGATGTAGCGCAGAGCGACGTTGGCGATGGTGGTGTCGAGAACCTCCATGAAGGTGGGGATGACCACAGCCAGGGCGACGAGTCGCGGATTGACGGTGCGGCGGGTTAGCGAGATGTCGACGGCCGCGGCGGTCACGGCTGAGTCTCCGGAACGGCAGGAGCATCCAATCCGGACATAAATTGCTGGAGGAACTTGCCGGCGTCGGGGCCGGTTGGTTCTTCGTTGATGTGGACGTAGGGGGTTACGGAGAGACCGACAAAGAGGGTGAGTTTGTCGGGGTCGTAATCGGTCAAGTCGATGCGGACGGGGAGGCGCTGGACGACTTTGACGAAGTTGCCGGTGGCGTTTTCGGCGGGTAGGAGGGCGAGGGTTGAGCCGGTGCCCATGGTGAAACCGGAAACGCGGCCGTGGAAGCGCTGTCGGCTGCCGTACATGTCGACGTCCAAATCGACGGGCAGGCCGATGCGCAGATCGGCGAGTTGGGTTTCCTTGAAATTGGCGTCGACCCAGATTTCGGTGAGCGATCGGACGGCCATCAGGCTTTGGCCGGCGATGACGTTGTCGCCGGGATTCACCTGGCGGCGGGTGACCACGCCGTCGATTTCTGAAATGACGTCGCAATAACGAAGATTCAGCAGGGCTTGATCGAGATTGCGCTGAGCCTCGGATAATTTGGCCTCGGATTGTTTGACGGCGGGCGCGTTGAGGAGAAGCTGGGCGTAGATGCGGTCGATGTTGCCCTGCGGATCGCGCTTGAAGAAATCGGCGATCATCTGGCGGGGGGTTTCGTCGAAAGAATTAATGACGCCGAGTTGCGATGCCGACTGGAGGAGGCTGAATTGTGCCTGGCGAACGGTGGAAAAAGTTTGGTCCAAATCAGGCGGAACGTCGGCCAGATCGGCGCCGTTTTCCGGCTTGGACGGTAGTCCCAGCGCCACGCGAACCTGGTAAACGCCCTGCAACGCCTCTTCACACCCCGCCTTGGCCAC
>Ga0181531_10001965_pt1 | contig 12914 bp, 13 predicted proteins | sample PEATcosm2014_Bin_38_FD_119743 | JGI IMG/M metagenome (GOLD analysis project Ga0181531, IMG submission 119743) | Peatland microbial communities from MTU Mesocosm Facility, Houghton, MI, USA - PEATcosm2014_Bin11_10_metaG | ecosystem: Environmental > Terrestrial > Soil > Wetlands > Peat | place... | reverse complement strand
GAATGCCGATGGGCATATCTCTTTGCGGCTTCTTTGCCTCCTGCGCGGCAGTCGAAACCGCGTCAAAACCGATATACGCAAAGAAGATAACTGCAGCCCCGCGTGCAATGCCTGACTAACCGTAATGGCCGAATTCGCCGGTATTGGGTGGAATAAACGGATGCCAGTTGCGAGCGGCAATCTCCGGATTCTTGAGGATAAAACCACCGGCAATTGCAATAAACGTCAGTACGATCGCGACTTTAATAATGACAATCGCCGAGTTGAAGTTCGCGGATTCCTGAATGCCAATGACCAGGATTACGGTGACCAGCGCGATGCCGATGAAAGCGATCAAATTGAACGAGCCTTGCACATGAACTAGAGAAGCCGGATCGACTCCGTGGGCTTGGAGCGTCGGTAGAATTGTTGCCAGCCGCTCCCACCGGTTGTTGTACATCACCATGTCGGTGCCGGGGGTCGAGGTCAGCGAAGGCGGCAGATGAATCCCATAGTCCTGCAGGAAACTGTTGACGTACCCGCTCCAACCCGAGGCAACGGTAGCTGCGCCAAAAGCGTATTCAAGAATCAGGTCCCACCCGATAATCCAGGCAAAGATCTCACCTAAAGTCGCATACCCATAGGTATAGGCTGAACCCGCAATCGGAATCAGCGCCGCAAACTCGGAGTAGCACAAGCCCGCAAACGCGCAAGCGATGCCTGCCAGGACAAAGGACAGCACAATTGCCGGGCCGGCATATTGCGCAGCCGCGGCTCCGGTCAAAACGAAAATTCCCGCTCCGATGATGGCGCCAATGCCGAGAGTGATCAGGTTGGTCGGGCCCAGCGCCCGTTTCAGCGAATGTTCTCCGCCTTCCGAAGACTCTTCCATGATCATTTCGAGCGGCTTGGTCGCCAGCAGATTGGACATTCGGGAATCTCTCCTCAATCCTTAAACGTCCGCGTTTCGCGGCCGCCAAATGTAATACACCGGAATCCCCAGCAGTACGATGAACAATCCCGGCCAAGTGTATTGCGGCTTGTAGCGTAACAGCACAATGTCGATAAACAAAGCCATGACGATGTAAATTGCGGGCAAAACCGGGTACCCGACGGCCTTGTACGGTCGTTCCGCATCCGGATGCGTGCGCCGCAACACAAATAACCCGAAAATCGTCAACACGTAGAACACCAGCACGGCAAAGATAATGTAATCGAGCAGTTGCCCATAGCTGCCCGAAATGCACAGAACGCAAGTCCAGACCATCTGGACCATCAAGGAAACCACCGGCGTTTTGTAGCCCGGATGCAGTTTGGCGACGCTGCGAAAGAACAGGCCATCCTTGGCCATGGCGTAGTACACCCGCGAACCAGCGAGAATCAGGCCGTTACAACAGCCGAACCCTGAGATCATGATTGCGATCGCCATGAGCTTTCCGCCGGCGGAACCGAACATCTGCGTCATCACCGCCGTCGCCACCCGATCTTCACTCGCGTATTGAATGCCACGTTCCAAAAGGGTTGTTCCCGTCGGGGCGCCTATCAGCGGCAATGCCCCCAGATAAATGAAGTTGCACCCGATGTAGAGCGCGATTACGACGCCCGTACCAATTGCCAGCGATAAAGGCAGATTCCGGCTTGGATTTTTCACTTCTCCGGCCGTAAACGTCACATTGTTCCAGGCATCGGCGGAGAAGAGCGATCCCACCTGCGCGATCGCCAGCACGGTCAGCGTCGACACCAGCACGCCAGCACCGACGTTGTGCATGGTGCCCAGACCCGAGTTCGCCCAGAAGTTAGCGCCGAAATTCGCGGCCACAGCTCGCGCGTTGCGCCCTAGAAAAATTCCGAAAAGAACGAGGCCCAGCAACGCCGACACCTTCGCGGTCGTAAAAATGTTCTGGATGAACGCTCCAGTCCTCACGCCGAAAATATTGATAATCGAGAGTGCCACCACCACGAGAATTGCGACGAGGTTCTGAGTATTCAATCCCACGTCCATGCCTCCCAGAACCATCGGCCCGACGTTGTATTTCGGAACCTTCCAGAAGTGAATGATCCAGTTGCTTGATGAAACCGCTGGCCAGAACACCCCCAGAAACTTTCCGAATGCAACTCCGACTGCGGCTATCGTCCCGGTCTGAATCACCAAGAAAAGAGTCCAGCCGTATAGAAATCCCCACAGTGGGCCGAGCGATTCCCGCAAGTAGACGTACTGGCCACCGGCACGCGGCATCATCGCAGCCAGTTCGCCGTATGTCAGCGCTCCAACAATGGTCAGAAAGCCGGTGATCAGCCACGCGCCAATGAGTAGTGCAGGGGATTGTGTTTCTCGGGAGATTTCCGCCGATACAATAAAGATGCCAGAGCCGATCATCGAGCCCATGACCAGCATGGTGGCGCTGGTCAGGCCTAGACCTTTGACGAGCTCTCGATCCTGGTGAGTATGTCGCTCCCAATCACTGGGGTTGGAAGCCGGAGCTACGGGTCGTACGTCAGTGCTCACGAATCTCCTGATGGTATGTGGCGCGGGCGCCCTCACCCGCTGGATGGCTCCAACTTTACCCCAGAACCCTCAAAAATTCTTCTGCCGATTTGCAGGGATCCGGTAACAAGTCGGATATCACCGCCACGCTATCGGCGCCCGCGTCAATCACAGAACGGGCATTGAACCGCGTAATCCCACCAATCGCAACCAAAGGCTTGCGCGTTAGTTCCCTCGCGCGACGAACTCCATCGAGTCCCACCACGGGATCTGGATTCGCCTTGCTGTTTGTCGCAAAAACCGGACCGATGGCAAGATAGTCGGCAGAGGTGGCATCGGCCTGACGCAGTTGCTCGGGGTTATGTGTGGAGACACCCACCCACCGGTCGGGCCCGACAATCCGCCGCGCCCCTTCAGGAGACAAATCCTCCTGTCCGGCATGCATCCCGTCAAAATCAGCGGCGATACAAAGGTCGGCGCGGTCGTTCATGATGAGCTTGACGCCTGCCCCAAGCCGTCTCCGCAGCTCGCGACCGTCGTCGAGCATCTGCCGGACATTTGAAGATTTATTGCGATATTGAATCAACCTGCACCCGGCAGCGACGAGGGCCTCAGCGGTGACGAATAGAGCGGTGGGATCCGAAAAATAGCCGGCATCAAGAATCGCGTAAAAGCGAGGAAGGAGCATGTGTTGCTCTCAGGATCTTATTTGCCCTTCGCCAGGAATCTCGCGATAAATCCCGTGTCGAAATTTCCCGCACGAAAATCCGGATCCGCCAGAATCTTGCGGTGCAACGGAATCGTCGTATAAATACCTTCGACGATAAACATCTCGAGTGCCCGCCCCATGCGCGAGATTGCCTCGCTCCGATCCTTGCCCCGCACCACCAGTTTCGCGATCAACGAATCATAATAGGGAGGAATCGTACCCTCCGCGTATGCCGCCGTGTCAATGCGCACGCCCGTTCCTCCGGGCGGATTGAATGTCGTGATCTTGCCCGCCGAAGGGGTGAATTTCTCCGGATGCTCAGCGTTGATGCGGCACTCGATCGCGTGGCCGCGATGCACGATCGGACCCTGCAAAACATCGGCAAGCTTCGATCCGGCCGCGATCATGATCTGACTCTTGACCAGATCCACATCCGTCACCATTTCCGTCACGGGATGCTCCACCTGAATGCGCGTGTTCATTTCGATGAAGTAGAGCCGCTGCTGCTGATCCATCAAGAACTCAATGGTTCCCGCGTTATGGTATCCCACCTCGCTAAGAGTCTTGCTGAGGATGCCTCCGACTTCCTGGCGCAACTCCGGGGTGACCCGCACCGACGGTGACTCCTCGAGCAGTTTCTGATGACGCCGCTGAATCGAGCACTCGCGCTCGCCCAGACTGACGACGCTACCGTGCTCGTCGGCCAGCACCTGAAACTCAATGTGTCGCGGATGCTCAACATAGCGTTCCAGGTAGAGGTCGCCGTTGCCAAACGCCGCAGACGCCTCCGACTGTGCCTGCCGGTACAGTCCGGGTAATTCGTCCTGGTTGCGAACGATCCGCATGCCGCGCCCACCGCCGCCCGCTGTCGCTTTTAAAATGACGGGGTATTCGACCTTCCGCGCCCATTCCAGCGCTTCTTCTTCAGTGGCTACAACTCCATCCGAACCCGGCAGGATCGGCACGCCGTGTTGCTTCATGGCAGCGCGGGCTTTTTCCTTTTCGCCCATCAGCCGGATCACTTCCGGGGTCGGCCCAATGAACTTGATGTGGCACGCACTGCACACTTCGGCAAAATTCGCATTTTCCGAAAGCAGCCCATATCCGGGATGGATGGCATCGACATTCGCGATCTCTGCAGCGCTGATCACCGCCGGGATATTGAGATAGCTCTGCGCGAGTTGCGGCGGACCGATGCAGATCGCCTCGTCCGCAAAGCGCACATGCAGCGAATTCCGGTCCGCCTCGCTATATATCGCGACCGAGCGGATGCCAAGTTCCTTGCACGCGCAAATAACGCGCAGGGCAATCTCGCCGCGATTCGCTACCAGAATTTTCTTGAACATGATCTACGTGAAATGACCTGCCTGGAATGAACCAACTGGGCTCAAGCCCATTCCCCATCCATCACTTTGCCCGGACGGCGAAAAGATCTTGGCCGTACTCGATGGGTTGTCCGTTGGTGACGAGCTTTTTGACCAATTCCCCTGACGCATCACATTCAATCTCGTTCATCAACTTCATCGCCTCAACAATGCAAAGAACCTGGCCCACTTCCAGGGTGTCTCCTACTTTGACAAACGGTGGCGAACCGGGTGACGGAGACTCATAAAATGTACCCACGATGGGAGACCGCACGATGTGCAGGTTTTCCTCGCGTTCAATCGGAATCGCGTTCGCCGCCAGATCGATATGTGCTGGCGCCGCGGGAATCACCCCTTGTAGGGGTACAGGCGGGACTGCGATATAACGCGAGTCGGGCACCAGAGCCGCAGGCGTTTCCGCGGCGCGCTTGATCTTCACCTTGACGTCGCCTCGCTCCAGTTCAAATTCGGCGATGTCCTTTTCGATTAAGAACTCGATGAGTTCCTTCAGCTCTTTTTGATTCATGGATAAGGGCGGGTTCCGCTCGATTCGGTTGTAAAAAGCGGGTAACTCCGTTTCAGGAAGCCTTCTTGGCTTCTGCGTTAAATCACTACCAATTCTTTGCTGGCGGGCGTTAATACCTCGCAACCGGAAGATGTCACGGCTACGACATCTTCGATTCGGACACCCCCACTCTCAGCAACGTACGCGCCGGGCTCGATCGTGACCACCATCCCCGGTTCCAGCAACTGGGACTGCCCTGCGGCTAACCGGGGAGTTTCGTGTATCTCCAATCCTAAACCATGCCCGGTCGAATGCGTGAAGAACCGCGCCAGTTTGTGCCGCCTCAACACCCCTCGCGCTACCGCATCAATATGAGCGCAAGTCACGCCCGGACGCACCGCATCGATTGCCGCCAGCTGTGCCTCAAGCACCGCATCATAAAACCGCAGAGCCTGGTTTGACGGACGGCCTACGTGCACAGTGCGTGTGCGATCCGAACAATAACCGGCGAGTATAACACCAAAGTCGCACACCACGAACCCGCGGCGTGCAATCCGCGTCTCGGACGCCCGTCCGTGGACGACGGCCGATCGCTTCCCTGACGCAACGATGGTCGGAAACGACATGCCTTCCGCGCCAGAACTACGCGCTGCATACTCCATCGCCGCGGCAACCTCAACTTCTTTTACGCCCGGCCGGATGTTTTCGCACGCGATCGGAAACAACCGAGCGCCGAGTTCCACAGCCCGCCGGATCCTCGCAATCTCCTGCACATCTTTCACCATGCGCATTCGCTCGATAAGAGGCGGTGCATGACGCAGGCGAGCTTTCCCGCGCAGGATCGACGCCAGGCGACCGCGCCAGCCCGCAGTGATCGACTCTGGCTCGATCCCGATCGACAAGTTCGATCTTTTTCGAGCCGTAGCGAGCCACTCCCCAGCAGCCGTTAGCGGAGACTTTTGCGCAATCACAATCTTCGCGGCGCGGACTTCGGCCCTGGCCTGAGCACGATACCGGCCGTCGCTGAATATCACCGAACCTGATTCTTGGACTAACAATGCCGCCGCGCTGCCTGTGAAACCGCAGAGATAGTGGATATTCGGGAGGTGTGTTACCAACAGCGAATCCAGTTTTTGATCTTGCAGCACAGACTGCAAATGGCGCATCCGGCCGGCGTGATCCATGACATGGAGTGTAACAAGAACAGAATCTCAACTCTTAGGGCGAAACGAGAGTCGCAATATCGTCCTCATCCATAGGCGAGGCAAAGCTGGCTGGAATCTGCCGGGACGCCAGGAGCACTTCCGTAAGAAAGCAGAACCGCCGGTCTCTCGGCGCGTTCTCCGAGACTACCGGCGGTTCTGGCTGTGCGAAAGCTTTGGTTTATGTCTGAATGATGCGTGGAGTGATGAAGAAAATCAGTTCCTGATCGGAGCTGTTCACCACGCGATGCTTGAACAGGTTGCCCAGGTAAGGAATGTTTCCCAGCAGAGGGACTTGCGACACGCTCATCGAGTTCTGCGTCTGGATCACGCCGCCGATCACGACCGTGCCACCATCGGTGACAAGCACCTGCGTGGTAGCCTGCTGCGTATCCAAGGTTGGGTTTCCCAACACTTCGTTGCCGAAATCTGGCAACGTATTCTCCACATCCACGTTCAGGAAGATCGTGCCTTCCGACGTGATCTGCGGTGTCACAGTCAAACGCAGGAACGCGTCCACATATGTAACGGTCGGAGGACCGCCCAACTGTGCCGCCGTAACAACCGGCACTCGCACACCCTGCTTTACCACCGCTTGAATGTTGTTCTGCGTGACTACGCGCGGACGAGACAGAACCTTCAAAAGGCCGCGAGACTCCGCCGCCGTCAGGATCAGGTCGATCCGCATGTTGTTGGTCGCGTTTATAAGTTGCAGACCGCTGGTCGGTCCGGTAGCGCCCAGGTTCGAGAACAGCGGAACCTGAGTTCCTGAGGCAGGCGTGCCGACGACGGGATACAGGGGATTAACCTGAGATCCCACGATGATCGGCGAAGTTCCTACCGCGTTCACGCCGCCGATTCCGGTCGTGCCGTTGCCCCAGCCGAGGCCGAGTTGCACACCGATGTCACGCGCAAAGTTGCGGGTAGCCGCTACGACGCGCGCTTCGATTTCAACTTCCTGTGTCTTGCGGTCCATCTGTTGAATCAGACGATCGATTTGTGGAAGAACCGCCGGTATGTCGGAAACGATTACGGAATTCGTTCGTTCATCCGCAACGATGTCCCCACGCTGGCTCAGGAACTTCTTGATTGGCAGCAGAAGATCTTTGGCATGGGCGTAGCTGAGAAAACGAGTGATGGTGACTTTGTCCACCGCCAGCGCTTCCGCATCAACCTGCGCCCTGCGGTTTTCGGCTTCTCTTCGCAATGTTTCAACCGTTGCGATGCGAAGCACGTTGCCGTCCAGTTGGCGCGACAGATCATTGTTCTTCAGCACGATGTCGAGTGCCTGATCCCACGGCACATCATCGAGCACAATCGTGAGAGTTCCGTGAATCTGCGGATCCAGTACAACGTTCAGTCCGCTGATCTCGTGAATCAGTCGGAAGAAATCCTTGAGATCCACGTCCTTCAAGTTGACCGAGATTGGCTCGCCGGTGTACTTCGGACCTGTCGCCGCCGGCTTGGTTTCCATTTGCGCCTTCTGCTCGGCTGCAAGATTCACTGCCGGCTGAATCGCCTGTCCGTTGCTGCCCGCCTGCGCTAGGGCCGCATTGGAATTCGTTGCTACCAGCTCCGCCGCCGTTTTGTCAGCGAAACGGCCAGCGGCTTCCTGCGCCTTCAACGCTGGCTGTGCCGCTTTGTCGTCCTTCGGAGAGAACTTGGGTTCGACGAAAGCGAAATCGGTCGCTTTTTGCGTGTTGTCTGCCACCGGGGCGTTTACCACCGGAGCAGGAACTACCGCGGGAGCAGCCGATGCCGGCGACTGGATCGTGGCCGAAGCCAATTCCAGTTTTGGCGCCGCGTTCACGGCCACCTTCTTCACTGACGGCGTCGCCTGGCGATGCGCCAGGGCAGAGTCGTGAATCATGAGGACAAAGCTTCCGTCCGGAGCCGCCACTAGTTCGTGTTGGCGGTTCGCGGCGCGAGCACTGCCGGCCAGGTCAACGACGACTCGCGTCGTAGGCGAGGCTTGCCCGTCCATGCCCACCCGCACGTCGCTCACACCATCGCTATCCACGCTGATATGACGTTGTGCCGTGGCCATCACGGTGTTGGGAAAGTCGACGACGATCCGGGCCGGAGAATCGAGCGTCGTCACTTTGGGCGAAACTGCGCCCTTCGCTTTGAACTCGACCTGCAATCCGTCCTGGCTGTGCGTGACCTCGAGCTTCTGCAATGCAGCGCCCGCCGCCACCCCCTTGCCCGTCGTGTCAGCCGCGGCGGCGATCAGCACGAACGCCAGCAGCGGAACCAAGAGACCCAGCAGTTGCTTTCGCATTTCCCTATCTCCCCATGCGGGGCCGTTTCGCCCCCATGTGCTTCTTCAAATTCTTAAGTCTCCAGGCCTAAACTGCCGGAGCCGTGATCTTTTTCGTTACTTCTCGTGTGAAACTCTTGCCCAGCCGGTCTTGCAGTGTTTCCTGGAAAACGATCGAGTCGCCCGTGATCTTCACCACGTAGCCGTTAAACACGGGATCGTTCTCCCGCAGAAAATAAGCTTTATTCAGGCCATTGCTCACCACTGCGATGAATCCGCTCTCGGCATGCACTACGCCGCGCAGATTGATGGCCCCGATCTCCAGACATTTCTTGCCTGTGCTGCACCCTGAGCCGGTGGCTTTGTTAGCCACCACTGGGCTGATAAAAGGATCGCGGCGCCCGTTCGCCGCGTACTTGCTGTCAGGAACGACTGACTGCTCGCTAACGCCGCTCGTGCTATCCGCGCTCTCTGGAGCCGCTTCCGATGCCGGAGCCACGCTCTTCGTGACTACTGCCACCGGCTGAACTTTGTGATGGACTGCTGGCGTCCCCGGATGCTTCGAAGCCACGCTCTTCGCTGCTTTCGACTTTGCCGGAGCAACACCGATCGCGGTCGACTTAGCCGGAGTGTGGGCAATGCCTGACGGTCCCGACGCCGATTGCGATCCGCCCAGCGCCTGGTTCGAGGCTGCCGCCGCGCGATTCGCGACTCCGTTCATCGTGTCTCGCGTGTTCTGGATGATGCTGGGACTCTGGGCCGCGGCCAGGCCCGCGCTCAGCATACAAACGAGAATTGTCACCGTCGGCTTCATTCGTGTCCCTCCTACTTCTTCACCGGTGGTACAGGCTTGCTGGCCGGCGCCGCCGGATCCAGGTCATGACTGAAATATGTCGTGGTCAGGCAGGTCGCCACCACACTCTCGCCGGGTGCGTACTGATAGGTATGCTTCGTCTTCGCCGCGGACGGCGTGCGAGTCGAAGCTACACTCAGATTCGACACGTTGACGATGCGTTCCACTTTGCCCAGCCGATCGAAAAACCCGAGCATGGAGTAGTACGGTCCGTCGAATTCCACTTCGAACGGCACTTCGGTATAAAACTCTTTCGTGGCGTACGGCCTGGCTGTATAACGGCGAATCTCCACCCCAGCCTTGCGCGCTTCCCCACTCACCATGCGCATGAAGTTGTCGACTTCTTTCTCGTCGGGCACGATGCGCCGCTCGATTTCCAGTTGCTGCTTCAGGCTGGCCAGCTGTCGCTCGATGTCAGCCAGCTTCGGACGGTAGGCTTCGAGCTCCGCGTTCTCGCGCAGCTTCGCCTGCAACTTCACCTTCGCCGCGTCATTCTGATCGCGCTGCGACTTGTACACTGTGTAGTAGAGGCCGCCCGTGACTAACCCTGCCCCGAGCACCAAAACCCCCAGCAGCTTAATACCTGTCATTTCGCCAAGATTCATAGTCGGTTCCGCCTTTTACGACTTCGCCTTTTCGCAGGTCAGGGTGAACTGAAAAGCCTGCATGTCTTTGATCTGATCGTCCTGAAAGCTTTCCTTGATTTCGATATTGCGGAAGAAGCCGGTCTTTTGCAGATTCGAAATCAGGTTGGCGACCGCATCGCTGCTCAGCGCTGTCCCATCGATGGCGACGCTTGCGCCCTGATCCTGCATGCTGTTCAACCACACCGCTTCGGTCCCGTTCACCGTGTCCCCGATCATCGAGAGCAGGCTGACGGGCGTGGCCTGGTTGTTCCGCAGCTGGTCAATTACATCGACGCGGCGCTTGTAGGCGTCGGCCTGTCGTTGACGCTCCATGTACCGCACTTTGATGTCGGCAAGTTCACGATTTTTCTGTTCGGCCAGCCGGGTTTGCACTTCAATCGTTTTCTTTTCCCGGTCGAGCTGGTACCAGTACCCGAAATTGAGGGCGCCGGCAATTAGCGCTACCGCAGCGACCTGGATAATCGGACCACCCAGGTTGCCGAACTCGAAGCTCGGCATGCTGACGGCAGGACCTTTCTTGCCTTTCGGTTTCGGAGAGCCCAGCAGATTGATTCGGATCATAGCTTTTCAAAGCTCCTCAGGGCCAAACCCACAGCGACCGCTAACTGGCCGGCGTTTTGTTCGACCAGTTCCGCACCGGCGCCGTCCGCCGGCGCCAGTACTTTCTGAAACGGATTAAACAGTTCGACCGGCATCGAGAACTCCTGCCGCAGCGCCTCCACGAGTCCCGGCACTTTGGCCGAGCCACCAGCCAGGTAAATCTTCTCGATGTGCTCGCCCGCGGCGCTGGCGCGGAAGAAGTCGAACGTCTTCTGGATTTCCAGAACGATGATTTCGGTCACTTGCTGCAAGATCGGCGTCTTTGCGTCATCCTGCACCGTGCCCACTTTGCGGCCCAGCTTCAGGGATTCCGCGTCATCGAAACTCAGATCGAGTTCCTTCTGCAGCGAATCGGTGTATTGATGTCCGCCCACCGAAACATCGCGTGGGAAGAGCGGGGTGGTACCCTTCACGATGTTGATGTTCATCACGCTCGCCCCCAGGTTGAGCAATGCCACAACCTGCGTCGGCGCTGGTTCGTAGTTGTACTCGTAGCAGTTCTGGAGAGCCAGGGCATCAATATCCACGATAGCGGGAGTCTTGCCCGCCATCGAGAGTACGTTGGTGTAGTTAAGAATCTTGTCCTTCTTGACGGCCACCAGCAAAACATCCATTTGCGGACTGGTCGCGTCGTCGGAAAGAATCTGATAATCCAGGTTCACATCGGCCAGATCGAACGGAATATGCTGCGCCGCTTCCTTTTGGATCGTTTCCGCCAGTTCCTGATCGCTCATCGACGGCAGCGAGATCTTCTTCACAATCACCGAGTGTCCGCTTACGGCCGTCGCAACCGCTTTCGACTTGATTGCGGTATCGGCAAATAATTTGGCAATCGCGCTCGACACCGTCCCCGAGTCCACGATCATGGAATCCACCACGATGTCCGGAGCAATCGGCTCCAGCCCGAGGTGCGCCACTTCGATCCCGGCGCGCGTCTTCTTGAGCTCGACAGCCTTGATGCTCGAGGAGCCCACATCCAGACCCACTATCGTTTTCGATCCCATTCCAAACATGTGCCCGCCCTTCTCTTACCGAAGTTCGTTTACAGAGTCCCGGCAGCCTTCACTGCTGCCTTGATTTTCTTCTTCCCTTGCGGTTCCGTTTCCATCGACTTCTCTTCCATCCACTGATCAAGCTTCGATTTCTTGAACCGCCACCGATTGCCCAGCTTGAACGCCGGAATTTTTTGTTCGTTCACGTATTTGTACAAAGTGTCCGGACTCACTCCCAGATACTGGGAGGCTTGGCGAATGTTCATCACTTCTCGCGAGTCGGCCATTGATGTTTTCCTCCTCCCACAGATTCCTTCGCAGCCTCGCCTTTTCTTCCGGCAACGCTGAGGAAATTGGGAGAACCAAATCCTCGATCTCAATTGCGTTCGAGTGTCTTTTGGTGTGCTGAGCATATCTCAACCGGAAGAGAGGGCCTCTTCACGGGTATTTGCCGTTTTTCTTGGGTTTTGACCGGTTTTCTTGGATTTGCCAAAAATCGGAGTTACAATGCGTGCGTATTACTTGTGGTATGAAAGCCAACATCCCACTACCGCATGTGGTGTGGGGCGGATCGCTAGTCCGGTCACACCAACCAGAGTAACCAAGGTACTAGAGACGGTACGGAAGTACTTGAACGGGCGCGCAAGCCGCTGAAACGAAGGCGACTGTCGCTCGGAAGACGACATCAGATCGGGAGGATTTTCGCGCTTTCCCGCTTGCGTTTTCTTAGAAAAAACGCACCCCTCATTTCGGTCGCGGCACGCGGGCTGTTCGATCGATTTCTGAACAAGCAAAAAACAAATAGTTTGGGTAGTTTCCTACTCGTGGTGGTTTTCTTCACCAATCACTGTAATCTTCGCATCCGCGCGGAATTTCTTGTAATCACGATAGGTCTGGTCAACATCCTCGTCGTAGCTTTTGAGCAAAGCGATCCGCGCATCGAAGTGAACATGGACGTGTTTCGGCAGCCACACTTCCTCATTCACTGGTGTCATCTCAATCAGAATATGCGTACCCTTATGAATTCTCGCGAGCACAAATCCCACCGAAATCGTATCGATCGCCGTGATATCCAGTTTGACCCACTGTTCATCAGCCTTGCTGATCCAGACCCGCCCTTTGAACTTGCTTAAGATTTTGGCCTCGCGATTCTTGGGTTCATATCCGGGACTGGGCTCGCCCTCCAGAACCCAGGCGTCGTGTCCATCGACCACCTCGGACCCGATCAGCCGGAAGTTGAACGCGTCCGCAATCTCCAGCACAAATTTGCGATCATCCTCGCGCTCCTTCTCCTCTTTTTCAAGACGCTTGCGGCGGT